>Ga0307372_10004830_pt1 | contig 20564 bp, 16 predicted proteins | sample OX1MG_FD_202533 | JGI IMG/M metagenome (GOLD analysis project Ga0307372, IMG submission 202533) | Soil microbial communities from Risofladan, Vaasa, Finland - OX-1 | ecosystem: Environmental > Terrestrial > Soil > Coastal area > Acid sulfate soil | place: Finland: Risofladan, Vaasa | collected...
ATGGCATTGACGAGGGCGTAGTCTTTGCCCTGATAGGCGTAATGGTTCGCCTGGAGCTGGACGCCGGTGGGCAGTTGATCGATGTCGAGCGCGATCTGGATGGGCTTGTACTGCGCGAGCCCGACGTTCATCAGGATCAGCGTGCCGCCCACGGCTAGAGAGGAAACCATGACGCCGATCACCAGGGCGATCTGCTGCGAAACGGGCGTGGCGCCGACAAGATAGCCCGTTTTTAGATCTTGTGAGGTGGCGCCGGCAATGGCCGACGCGATGCAGACCACGCCGCCGATCGTAAGCGCGAGGACGCCGTAGGCATTGGCGGTCCAGCCAGCGACAAGGAACATGGCGCAGGTGGCCATGAGCGTGGCGATGGTCATGCCGCTGACGGGATTGGAGGAGTTGCCGATGAGGCCGCTGATGCGCGAGGCCACGGTGACGAAGAGGAACCCGAACACCACGACGAACACTGCGGCGATCAGGTTAGCGAAGATCCCTGTCTGCGCGCCGGGGATGGGCTTGAACTTCAGCAGTGCCCACATCATGGCGATGATAACGAGAGAGCCAATCAGCACCACGCGCATGGAGAGGTCGCGCTCGGTGCGGCTGGCCGCGGACAGGGTGGCTTGGCGCGCGCGAACATCCTTCAATCCCGCAGCGATTGCCGAATAAATCGTGGGGATGGTCTTGATGAGAGTGATGAGGCCGGAAGCGGCCACCGCGCCCGCACCCATCGGGCGAATGTAACTGGCCCAAAGCTGGTCGGGGGTCATCTGCGGAATGGGGACAGTGCTGGGGTAGAGCGGCGTCGCGGGTGCCATCGAACCGAAGAAGCGGATAGCAGGCATGAGCACGAACCACGAAATGACGCCTCCGGCAAAGAGTGTTCCGGCCACGCGCGGGCCGATGATGTAGCCAACGCCGAGATACTCGGAAGTGATGGCGGCGCGAAAGGACGAGCCAGGGAGCCACCCCGGCTGATACTCGGGCTGGCCGGGCCACAGTCCGAGGGTGTTCATGCAAAAGGTGTAAACGCCTCCGAGCCCGAGGCCCCAAAAAACGCGTCCGGCAAACGAGCCGCCGCGTTCGCCGGCGACGAGCACGTCGGCGCAGGCGGTGCCTTCGGGAAAGGTAAGGTTGCCGTGCTCCTTGACGATGAGCTGCCGGCGAAGCGGGATCATGAAGAGCACGCCGAGCCAGCCGCCAATCAAGGCGAGAAAGAAAATACGCCAGTATTCGGTGTTGAGCGAAAAGCCGAGAAAAATGAGTGCGGGAATGGTGAAAATAACGCCCGCAGCGACCGATTCGCCAGCCGAGCCGGTGGTCTGCACGATATTGTTTTCAAGGATCGTGGAACGACCAAAAGCGCGAAGGATGCTGATGGAGAGAACCGCAATAGGGATAGAGGCTGAGACGGTGAGGCCTGCGCGAAGGCCTACATAGACCGAAACGGCGCCGAATAGGACGCCGAAAAGGGAGCCGAGAATGATGGCGCGAAGCGTGAATTCACGAACGGATTCCTGAGGGGCGACATAAGGGCGGAATTCAGCGGGGGGTACGGCCGAATTCCAGGACTTCGTCGCCACGCTGTGCGTCCCTCCGGGATGAATGCGCGATGGCCAGTGGCGACGGCGCCGCTGGTGAATTCGCGAAGGTAACACCACAAACCAGGACAAGCAAGGCGCAAACGGGCATGTGACTGAAAGAAGATGTACATACAAATAATGATGCAACGCAAGCCTGTGGACGTGCTTGATAGGTCAGCCTATCAGTACGCGCCTAATACTAATGGTAACGTCGCGCTTATATAACTCTCTTGACAATAAGCTGGTATCGGAGATAGCCTAACCGCCCGTTTAGTACTTGGGAAGATCGTCCCCCATTCCCCAGGCGCGAGTTGAAGGGCGGACCGCGCCATTGGGGCAATACCGGCATCAGGAGAAGAATTTATGAGCCGAGGCGCGCGAGTCTTCTGTGGATGCGTAATGGCTGTCATGCTGGTGTCCTTATTCGTCGCGAGACACGCGCACGCAGACGACTGGCTGCCCATCTCTCCCGAGGACCTCGCACTCAAGGACAATCCGGCCAGCCCCGGTGCGGACGCCATGATTCTGTACCGTGAGAACACGGTGAACGCGAAGAATGCTGATTACGATGGCGACTCCGACGAAGAGTACATGCGATCAAGATTTTCACCCAGGCGGGGGTGCAGCGAGGCGACATCGAAATTCCCTTCGACAGGGACCAACAGGACGTTAAGGACATCCGTGGGCGCACGATTCACCCCGACGGCAGCATCGTAAACTTCGACGGCAAAGTGCTGGAAAAAGACATCGTGAGGCGTAGCGGCCTGCGCTTTCTGGCCAAGACGTTCAGCCTGCCTGACGTGCAACCGGGCTCTATCATCGAATACCACTACCGGCTGCAAGGCAAGCCGGGGTGGTTGCACAATGAATCGTGGACGGTCTCGAGCGATCTCTTCACCCGCGAGGCGCAATTCACTTACATTCCCTACGACCGCTACTTCGGTTTCCTTCCTTATGTCCGGGCGGCAGGCTTGCCCGCTAGCGCCAAGCCGCAATGCAAACCCGATGGCAAATGCACCATGGACGTTCACGACATTCCGCCGGTGGTGGACGAGGCATTGATGCCGCCGGAAGGCTTTTTGGAGGCCCGCGTCGAATTTCTTTACAAGAATACGAATGAGCCGCACGGCGAGACCCCGGCCGCCTACTGGATGCGCGTTTCGAAAAAATGGAACAGCGACCTCGAGCACTTCATCGACAAGAAGGACGTGCTGCGCGCCGATCTCGCGCAGGTTGTCGCTCCGAGTGACTCGCCGGAGGCGAAGCTGCGAAAAATATACGCCCGCGCGGAGAAGATTCGGAATCTGAGTCTGGAGGAAACGCGAACGCAACAAGTGCAAAAGCAGGAGGACCTGAAGCGCAACGGGAACGTGGCGGACGTCCTCAGCAATGGCTACGGCACGGGGCGGGACATCAATTTTCTTTTCGTGGGATTGGCGCGGGAGGCAGGCTTCAGCGCCACGGAGGTCTATGTCGCGCCCCGGAACGATCATCTGTTCTCACCGGAGGCGGAGAACGCTGACGATCTCGGAGCGGATGTTGTCTGGGTGAAGGCCGGAGACAAAGAATATTACCTCGATCCCGGATCCAAGTATTTCCCCTTTGGAGTCCTTCCTTGGTACGAAACGGAAGTGGACGGACTGCGCATCACCAAGCAAGGCGGAGTTGCCGTCTCCGTCCCGCGGCCAGCTAGCTCCGACGCAAAAATCGTGCGCACGGCCGACCTCACCATGAACGCAATCGGAGAAGTCACGGGTACGATCCAGACGGACTTTACCGGGGAGGAAGGCGCCTTGCGCCGCGAGCAAATGCGCCAAGACGATGAACTCGGGCGAAAGAAATCGATCGAAGATGAGATCAAAACATGGCTCCCCGCCAGTGCCACATTCGAAGTCACTACAGTGGCCAACTGGGACGACACCGAACAGCCGCTGCACGTCGTGGGCACGCTCAAGATCCCTGGGTTTGGTGGCACTCTCGCGCGGCGCGTGGTGGTGCCGGTCGAGATATTCCAAGAGCTGCAGTACGGATCTTTCGAGCCTCAAAAGCGCGTCAACAACATCTATTTTCGGTATCCCTATGAGGTCGTCGACGATCTGAAGCTTCGCGTCCTGCCCGGATATAAGGTCAGCAGCCTGCCCTCCATCCCGAAAGTGGACCGTGGCGCGGTGTCCTACGAACTTTCCGTCACGCGGCAGGGAGATGCCGCTGAAATAAACCGGCATCTGGTGGTGAACGGGACTGCGTTTTCGAAGGACAATTATCCGGCGCTCCGTGCGTTTTTCAGCCTGGTGAGGACGGAAGATAATGCCCAGATGGTGCTCCAGACTAATGACTCGGCCAAGAATTAAGCTCGGCGGCCTGTTTGCGCTCCTGGCGCTCTCTGGCAGCCTGGGCGCTGTCCCGCAAGCCCGCGCGGCGGAGTCCGCGCCCGATTGGCTTCGCACTGCGGCTCAGGAAACGCTGCCCGAGTATCCCAAAGATACCGTCGCAGTGGTGCTTCTCGACGAGCGCCAGACGACTGTGAAGCCCGACGGCGAGATCGAGACACTCTATCGCCGCGCCGTGCGCATCCTCCGGCCTGAGGCTCGCAAGGACTTTGGAAGCCTCGGGGTTTCTTTCACCAGCGAAACCAAGATTTCTTACATGAAGGCCTGGACGATCTCCTCTGATGGACACGAATTCGCGTTGAACGACAAAGACGTCACAGAACGCAACCTCTATGATGCAATCGAGTTCACGGACGTCCGGATGGACATGCTCAAGTTTCCGGAGGTCAATCCGGGTAGCGTGATCGGCTACGAGTACGTCCAAAAGCGCAGGCCCTTTATGTTCGAGGATGCGTGGGAATTTCAAGACACGGTTCCAGTTCGGCACGCTCGCTTCGTATTGCAGTTGCCTCCTTCCTGGGAATTCGCCGCGCAATGGATCAACTACGCGGAGCAGCAGGCGCAGAACACCGGTCCCAATGCCCACACCTGGGAGCTCAAGGATGTTCCCGCTATCGAGATCGAGCCGGACATGCCTGCCTGGGAAAGCATCGCCGGTCGGCTTGGCGTGAAATACTTCCCGGATGACCCGGCCTTGCGAACGAAAACCGATGCTTCCTGGAAGGACATGGGGTTGTGGTATACCGCGCTCACGCAGTCGAGCCGCAATTCCACACCGCAAATCAAACAGAAAGTAACGGAGTTGACCTCGGGGATCGCGGATCCGCTCGGCAAGATGCGAGCCCTGACCGAATACGTGCAGCAACATATCCGTTATTTCGCGATCGAAATCGCGATCGGTGGTTACCAGCCGCATCCAGCCGGCGACGTGTTTAACCACCAGTACGGCGACTGCAAAGACAAGGCCACCCTGCTCAGCACCATGCTGCACGAAATCGGGATCGAGTCTTTCTATGTGCTCATCGACACGGACCGGGGGATCGTTCGCCCGGATTATCCGTCCACGCGATTCGATCATGCGATCCTCGCCATTCGCCTGCCCGATAGCATTCCCGATGGCGGCCTCTTCGCGATGGTGAAGCACCCGACGTTGGGACGATTGCTTTTCTTTGATCCCACGAACGAATATGTTCCCCTCGGCTACCTGCCATCTTATTTGCAGGACAACTATGGGCTCGTGGTGACGCCCGAGGGAGGAGAACTACTGTCGCTGCCGCTGCTCGCCCCTTCGACAAACCGTCTGCTCCGAACGGCAAAGTTCAGTCTGGATGCGACGGGCAACCTGTCCGGAGAAGTCCGAGAGATGCGCTGGGGAGGCCCGGCGGCAGACGGCCGAGAAGAGTTCCAGGAAACGGCACCGGCGAAGCGCGTCGAGATTTTTGAGAACTTTCTCGGGAGATCGCTAAACGACTTCACGCTTACCGGAGCCTCCATCGGAAACCTCGATCAATCCGACGATGAACTGTCGCTTGATTACAAGTTCGTTTCTCCGGGCTACGCCAAGATGGCGGGCGATCTGCTGATCGTTCGTCCGCGAGTGGTGGGAACACAAAGCTGGGTTATACTTGCGGGCAAACCAAGGAAATATCCCATCGAATTCGAGGAGGCGACGCGACAGGATGACGTTTTCGATATCACGCTGCCCGCGGGTTATGTCGTCGATGATCTGCCCGCGCCCGTCAACGTGGATTGTGAATATGGATCCTATCGAAGCGACGTGCAGGTTTCGGACGGCGTCCTGCATTACAAGCGGACCTATGAAATCAAGGACATCGTGGTGCCTACCCTGAAGCTTTACGAAGTAAAGAATTTCTTACAACAGGTTGCCGAGGATGAAAGTTCCAGCGCGGTGCTTCGCCGGGCTGCTCCGTAGCGCGCTGGACCGGGAACCACGGAAAGCTGTGCGGAGGCTCATCCCTTTCCGCTGAGACGCTCGCGGACGCGGTCGCTTAGAATCTTGCCGTCGATGGCTTTTCCTTCAAGCTTGGCGCGCGCCGCCTTGATCACGGATCCCATCTGCTTGAGCGAGTCGGCGCTTTCTTCGTCGATGGCCGCTTCAATGGCCCGATGCACCTCTTCGTCGGTAGGCGCGGCGGGAAGGTACTCTTCAATAATGACGATTTCCTTTTTTTCCTTCTCGGCCAAATCTTTGCGGCCGCCTTTAGTGAACTGATCGATGGATTCACGGCGCTGCTTGACGAGAGTTTGCAGTACCTGCAGGGATTCCAGGTCGTCGAGCGGACGCACCTTCTCAATCTCCTTCAGTTTGAGCGCCGACTTGACCATGCGCAGAACGCTCAGTCGCAACTCGTCTTTTTGTTTCATGGCGGCGGTCAGATCGTTCTGGATGCGTTCGATGTAACCCATTTCGGTGTACTCCCTCCGGCGGAAAAGAATAACACACGCCCGGTGACCTTGCGCGTATCGGCATTTGACAGGAATCGTTTCCGCCGATAACCTTGAGTGTCATGAAATTCAAAATCATAGTTGCAGACAAGATCAGTGAACGAGGTCTGGCTCTTCTTCGTGAAACAGGATGGGAAATTCTTACACCGACAGCGCAAGAACTCACGGCGCAAATCGTCGACGCCGACGGACTGGTAGTCCGCAGCGCGACGAAGGTCACCGCTGCGCTACTCCAGAACGCCCGCAAACTGCGCGTGGTGGGCCGCGCGGGAGTCGGCGTGGACAACGTAGACATGGAAGCGGCCACGCGCCACGGCGTTTTAGTAATGAACACGCCCGGGGGAAATTCGGTGAGCGTTGCCGAGCAAACCTTCGCGCTAATGCTGGGGCTGGCGCGCTCGGTACCCCAGGCCAATGCGTCGATTCACGCCGGCAAATGGGAGAAGTCCGCTTTCTCCGGAACGGAACTGCGCGGAAAGACGCTGGGCTTGGTGGGCCTGGGCCGGATTGGCACGGAGGTCGCGAAGCGCGCGCGTGCATTCGAGATGAAAGTGCTGGCGCACGATCCGTACGTGACGCCGGCCGCCGCCCGGGAAGCGGATGTGGAACTCGTGACGCTCGAGGAATTGCTCCGGCAATCGGATGTAGTGTCGCTGCACACAGCGCTCAATCCGTCGACGGAAAAAATGATCAACGGGGCGGCGATCGCGCAGATGAAACGGGGAGCACGGTTAATCAATTGCGCGCGTGGTGAATTGATTGACGAAGCCGCTCTGACCGAAGCGCTGCGCTCGGGCCAGTTGGCAGGAGCGGCGCTCGACACGTTCGCTCACGAACCGCCGAAGAACTCTCCGCTAATAGAGATGGCGAACTTGATTGCCACCCCGCACATTGCAGGCTCCACGCGGGAAGCGCAGGAGGAGGTCGGCACGGCGATCGCGCAGCAGATCCGCGATTACCTGGCCGATGGATTAATTCGCAATGCTGTGAACATGCCCTCGATTTCGGCGGAGCAATACCGGCGGCTGCGGCCTTATCTGGATCTGGGGGAGCGGCTGGGTTCGCTCGTCGCGCAGGCGGCGCCTTCACGCAGCTTCAGCCGTATCCGCATCCGCTACGCGGGTGAGCCGGCAGAACTCGGGTCGCATCTGGTTCGCAGTGCCGTGCTCATCGGCTTGTTGAATGCGGTCCTGGCTGAACAAGTGAACTTGGTAAATGCGGCGGGCGTCGCTGCAGCGCGGGGCTTGGTAATTGAAGAGACGACCCGCAGGCGGGAGCACGGATTCCCGAACACGGTGGAAGTGGCCGCGGTAGACGGAGACCGTGGAATCGTTGTCGAAGGAACGGTGGGGCAAGACGGCTCGCCGAGAATTCTGGCGCTCGATGGAATCGAGCTGGAGGCGTCGCTTGAGGGCACACTGCTGTTGACGCGCAATGTGGACGTGCCGGGCGTGATCGGCCGCATCGGAACGGCGCTCGGCAATCTAGGCGTGAACATTGCGACGTTCGCACTCGGTCGGAGAGAGCCGGTGCGTGGCGCGGAAGCACTCGCGCTGCTTGGGCTTGATGGGGAAGTCGAGGCGTCCATCGTGCAGAAAATACTTGCCGTTCCCTCGGTAACGGATGCTCGTCTGGTCCGGCTCCCCACGGCAACGAAGGCTGCGGCGGCGGATTGAACCGAGTCGTTTTGATTAGTGCGGCCACCCCGGCACTGGCCACTGCTCCATGCTGAAATTTCACGGTTGCGGAGATATCAACGGCCGCGCCCAAGCTGTGCCGAGGTAATCGAGCCCGTGGATCAGTCCGACCAAAACCAGTGGAAGAAATCCGCCGCGGAAGCGGCCGCACAGCTGGTCCAAGATGGGATGGTCGTCGGGCTGGGAACGGGTTCGACGGCGGCGTTTTTCGTGAACGCTCTGGCAGAGCGTATTTCCCGAGAAGGCTTGCGAGCTAGCGGCATCCCGACGTCCCAACAGACAGCGGAACTGGCGCGCAGCCTGAACGTTCCTCTTGCCACGTTCACCGAGCACCCGGAACTCGATCTCACGGTGGATGGTGCCGACGAAATCGAGTTGGGAACGCTTTACTTAATCAAGGGGCATGGCGGAGCGCTGCTGCGGGAGAAAATCGTCGCAGCGGCCAGCAAGCGGGTCGTCATTGTGGCGGATGAGACCAAGCTTGTGGAACGACTGGGATCCCTCTATCCCGTGCCGGTCGAAGTCGTGCAATTTGGCTGGGAGGTAACCGACAAGAGACTTCAGAAACTCGGAGCGATTACTTCGCTGAGGCGCGGCGCGGATGCCAAGCCCTTCCTTACCGATTGTGGAAATTACATTATCGACTGTGCCTTCGGCCCGATGAACAAACCGAAAGAAATCGCGCATCATCTGGATCACGTGGTGGGATCCGTCGAGCACGGGCTTTTTCTCGGATTTGCGTCGCAGGTGTTTATCGGCGGGCGCGAAGGCATGAAAGTTTTAGAGAGAGAAACCGCAACCCCTGAGAGCTAGGCAGCGAGTTCAATACGGCAGCTTTCAGGAGTCAGCTGCTCTCTCCATTCTTTTCCTCGCGCTAATTGGCCGTCGCACAGGCGGTCGGACACACGGCATCGAGTGCACCCCAGAGCGCTTTCAACGCGCGTTCCGCCGCGCACACGACACCAAAGGTATCGGCATCTTTCTGGCTCGCGAGCCAGCCGCGCCACGCGGTGCGATGGCGCAGGTCGGCTTCTTCGTGTACAGCAAAAAAGGCGAGAGCGCGAGGCTCGGTGATGCCATAGAAACGGCGCAGCCCGGCAATTTTTTGCGTCGCAACCTCGGGCACCTGCGCTTCATAAGCGTAAAACGCCGCGACCGCATGCGCAACGTTTCCCTGCGACGCAACTTCATCGTACGTGTCTAGAAGAGCAGCGATTCCAGGGAAGGGTCGCGCACGATCAAGCGCCGCTTCGCTCACGCCGAGCGACTGGGCAAACTGCCGCCACAGCATCGGGTGCGGGGCGACCGGATTGAGTTCCTCCGCCAGATTCTCCCCGGCCAGCTCAGCGAGAGCGCCATCGGTGCGAGCGGCGAGCTGCTTCAGGTTTTCCGGGAAAGCCCGGACATGTTGATAATATTGTTCCGCATACACTTGCAGCGCTTCCTTCGGAAGCTCCCCCTTTGTCCAGGCGCGATAAAACGGATGCTTCAGCAAGTGATACCGTTCAATCAGCCCATCGATCAATTCCAGCATCGTCTTTGGTTTTGCATATTTCTTTGCCATTAGGATTCCCCAGTGCTCCTCTTATGTTTTCTGGATGAAATAAACCCGAGAGATGCTAATCGAAATTCTCCGTAAAATCCAGCTTCAGCGCCGATTTTCAAATGGCGTCGGCGGTGGAATTCTCTCCCCGGCTCATAGAGGTATGTTTCCATGCTTTTTGCGGGGATTGATATCACGTTTATTTTCGAGCGAGCGGAGCGCCACGATCAGCTTCGCGCGCGTCTGCGCCGGCTCAATGACAGCGTCGATGAAGCCACGCTCCGCAGCAATGTAGGGAGTGGCCAACCGTTCCCGGAAATCGTCGATCTTCTCGCAGCGTAGGCTCTCGCGCTCGGCTTCGGGCACGCGTTCGAGTTCGCGCTTGTACACGATGTTCACAGCGCTCTCGGGCCCCATGACGGCAATTTCGGCGGTAGGCCAAGCATAGTTGATGTCGGTGCGAATGTGCTTGGACGCCATCACGCAATAAGCGCCGCCATAGGCCTTGCGCGTAATGACCGTGATTTTGGGCACGGTTGCTTCGGCAAATGCAAACAACAGCTTGGCGCCGTGGCGGATGATGCCTCCCCACTCCTGCAGCGTGCCGGGAAGAAAGCCGGGAACATCCTCGAAGATGACGAGCGGAATATTGAAAGCATCGCAGAAACGGACAAACCGCGCGCCCTTCACCGATGCGTTGATATCCAATACGCCCGCCAGAAAGGCCGGCTGGTTCGCGACGATTCCGACCGGATGGCAGCCGAGCCGCGCAAAGCCCACAATGAGATTTTTCGCGAAGTGCTCGTGCACTTCGAAAAATTCTCCGTCGTCGGCGACTGCCTGGATTACATCCTTGATGTCGTAAGGCTTCTGAGGATCCTCGGGAACGAGCGAATTGAGGGCGGGTACCAAGCGGTCCCAAGGATCGTTCGATGCACGCTGGGGTGTGTCCTCAAGGTTGTTCGATGGGATGTATCCGACGAGTTCGCGAATCATGGCTAGACATTCGGTGTCGTCCGTAGCGATGAAATGCGCGACTCCGCTCTTGGCATTGTGAGTCATCGCTCCGCCCAGCTCCTGCATGGTTACTTCTTCGTGGGTCACGGTCTTAATGACCTCCGGGCCGGTGACGAACATGTAGGACACATCGCGGGTCATGAAAATAAAATCGGTGATCGCGGGGGAATACACGGCGCCGCCCGCGCAAGGGCCGAGGATCGCGCTGATCTGAGGAATCACTCCGCTGGCGAGCGTGTTGCGAAGGAAAATATCCGCATAGCCAGCCAGCGACATGACGCCTTCCTGAATTCGCGCGCCGCCGGAATCGTTCAGCCCAATCATGGGCGCCCCCTGACGCATGGCGAGATCCATGATCTTGGTGATTTTGGAGGCATTGGCTTGGGAAAGCGAGCCTCCGAAGACCGTAAAGTCCTGCGCGAAGGCATACACGAGGCGTCCGTGGATCCGGCCGTAGCCGGTAATGAAACCGTCGCCCGCGGGGCGCTGCTGATTCATGCCGAAATCGTTGCACTGATGGCGGACAAACTTATCGAGTTCCTCGAATGTGCCTTCATCGAACAGGAGGTTGATGCGCTCGCGGGCACTGAGCTTTCCCTCGTTGTGCTGTCGCGCGTTGCGCTCGGCTCCGCCGCCTGCTTCGGCCTCGGCGGTCCTCTTGTGGAGCTCCTCGAGGCGATCCTCGTGGTTTCGAGATTTAGCCATGAGGCACCTCCGGTGAAAAAGCTCTGCCAGGCAAGATAGCGCCACTCGTCCTGACCGACAGGAAGGATGATGCTGGAAGGGGTGCGGTTTTGTGTCGTGTGATGAGGACACCCATCGCATGCTTGCAAAGGCTTGCGTCGGTTCTTGTTCGGCAGACTGTGTCGAGTGAGGCGCATCCTCTCAACGAGCTATTTCCCACGTTGACAGCTTTGCCTGCGGCAAGTTCGCCCAGGCGGCAGTGATCTCCCAAAGGTTCCGGTCCCCGTCCCCGTATCTGGTTTGTGAAATCCATCCAGCCTCGCGTTGGAATTCGCGGTAATTTCGACGGACCACCCTAGCAATGATGGAGGATCAGTTTCAAGCGGTTGTTCGCATGGTGTTTGTGGAAAGCTTGGAGGAAGAGCGACCCACCGCGAGCGAAATAGCACGACCGTCAAACGCCTGGTGAAGAGGGATTCAGTGCAAGCCGGACCAGTCGTCGGCCAGGAGGATGGAATTGCTGGGATTCGAAGGATCGTACTTCACGCTGGCAGTTTGACCCGCAGCCACGCGAGTGAGATGGAGGCGCTCTTCGAGGCCGGTTATATCCTGCGCGGTTTCATAGGTCACTCCGGAAATCGAATAGGTGTAGTGGAGAAGCCTCGGTATGCCATCGGTGGAGCTTGCGGATAAAGGAGCGCGAGCGCTATCGGCAGATCCGAGCTGAGAAGTGGCGGCATCGTCCACGACGTCGAGGACTTGGCCTTCGACGATGCGGCCCACACGATTCAGATAGGCGCGACGCTGGCGCTCAAGTTCTCCGGGGTTTTCGCGCTTCGGCCGGAGAAGGTAATAGAGGCCGGTGACGGCCAGGATTCCAAGGCCGGCCAATGGAGCCGCATCACGCCAGTTCACGAGAGGTTCCCCACGGAATTACCTTCACCGCCATAATTAGCCGGCCGCCTTTGGGCATCCCGCCGCGTCGATATCGCCAAGGTCAGAGCAAGCTTTGCTTGACGCATCGTGCCTTCGGCATTCACAACGCCACCTTCAAAATGTCACATATCTCCAGAATGAGCTCGCGGAAGGGCTTTTCTCCCGGGCGCAAGGCTCGGGTTCGTAGTAACCCCATCGAGAATGTCGAAAGACGAACTCTTGCCGATTTCATCCGGATTTGCTGGTATCGAGAAAGAATTTCATGCCTGCACCTGTATTATTCCGTGCCCATGCGGTGGGGCACTGACGAGGTTTTGGGCTTGTGTCAAAAATACAACGCCTATAACAGGCGGGTAATGCGCAAACCTGGAGGTCTGGCAGTTGCGTTTTGCGTCGTGGCAAGAAGCGGATGCGAGATTAATCCTGCGGGCCAGAGACGGGATTTCGCAATGTACCGATACCGGAGATGCTGACTTCAACTATATCTCCCGCGACCAAAGGCCCCACACCGCCGGGTGTGCCTGTGGCAATCACGTCGCCGGGCTGGAGCGTCATCACCTGCGCGATCCAGCGAATTATAACATCGATGGGAAAGATCATTTCGGCGATGCGCTCGGACTGCCGTTTCGCGCCATTCACGAGCGTCTCGACCCGCGTATCGGGAGAAGGGTGCTCGGTCTCCAACACAGGGCCGAACGGGCAAAAGGTATCGAAGCCCTTGCCGCGGTCCCACTGCAGATCCGCCCTTTGCAGATCGCGTGCGGTGACGTCGTTTAGAGCAGTGTAGCCCAGGACGTATGGTTTTACGTCCTCGTCCGGACCAAGGTGGAAGCAGCGCCGGCCAATGACCACGGCGATTTCCCCCTCGTGTTCCACCCTTTGCGAAATGCGCGGCAGGACAATGGCTTCCTCTGGCGCAAGAATGGCGGAGGGCGGCTTGAAAAAAATTACCGGCTCCTTCGGCACAGGATTGCTGAATTCCTTGATGTGATCGTGATAGTTGCGGCCCACGCCAATGATCTTGCTCGGGACGGACGGCGGTAGAAACTTGATCCGATCTATCGGCCATTTGCGGCTGGTCCGCTCGCGCGATCCAAAATGATCGCCTCGGATTTCGAAGACAGCGCCGTCATCCAGAACGCCAGAAATCGTCTGAGCATTTGCGAGACGCCCCGCCGGGCCCTCTTGACTGCTTATGGACTCAAGGAGTTGAAATCGGCAGAGTTTCATCGATTGTAGCCGGCGACATGATGCACGGAACGGCGGCGCGGAGCAATAGGGTTGTGACGCGCGTGAAGCGCCATGCGAACAACCCATATAACGGCAGCGGCAATGCCATAAACGACGGTGCCCTCGAACAGCATTTCCAGAGGCGTCCGAAGAACCTGAAAGAGGTTGTGGAAATAGAGGCCAGCCATGTCGTAACCGGCCACGAAGAGTACCCATCCGACAATACCCGCGACGAATATTCGCAACGGGCGATTCATGAATCGAATCACCGGAAAAAGAAAAAGAATGAAGAAAAGACCGAAAGATACAGCGTTGCGCTCAAGCGCGTAGCTATCGAGGTTGGGAAAGCGATTCGCCACAACGAGTGCCGCGATCATGACCAGGTTGAGGAGTGCGCCGATGTAAATGCCGGTCCGCAGAGCGGGACCCATACGGTACGGACTTGTAAAGATGGGGAGCTTCGTCTCAGGCTGATTCGGTTCGGCTCGATCGTCTTCGTCCGCTGAAGCATCGGTAATCATGGTGTTGGGTTGCTTTCCGCCTGCGTGGCACTGGGGACAGCAGGGCCGGCAGGACTTTCATTGCCAGACCGGTCCACTGCTGTGACACTGTAGAAATAGCGCTGGCCGGACTGGACATTCATATCGCGAAACGCAGGCGTGGGCAACAGCTCAGTGTTTAAGCGTGTTCCCAGAACGCCAACCTGCTCACTACGATAGACGTTGTAACCAGCCACATCGGTTTCAGAACTGATCGCCCAAGAAAGGTCGAAGTGCGCGGCCACATCGCCCTGAGCGGGCACGAACACAACGATGAGCCCTTGCGGAGGAGATGGAGGGAAGGTGTCGCGCACCACAAGCGCGACGAGATTCGAATCGGCGGATTCCAATGTTTCACCGGAATACCGAACGACGCTGCGAACGGAATAAACGTATGCATCGCCGAATTGCGCTTGCGTGTCGAGATACGTGGGCAATTCGGTTTCAGCAATTTTTGTCAGATGCAACGCTGGCGGGATGTTTACCGCGTTCGGCTGCTGTGGCGTGCCGGACTTGCGCGTCGCGGCCATGTCGGAAGGAGCCGCATTCGGAGGAGACACGGCGCGATAAATACGATAGGCGAAAATCGGAGGCGCCGAGCCCACCGGCGTAGTTTGAGGCGGCGTCCAGTTGAGCTGGACCCCTGAGGATGTGCCTGTCGCCTGCAAATCTACGATCGGATCGGGAGCGGGGTAAATGCGCAAGACAGCGGAATTTGAATCCGCGGATTCCTTTTTCGTTGAAGCACGCGTGCGAACCATGTAGACCGCGAGGCTGTCCGGGTGTTGCGCGAGGTCGTCCGCTTTCAGCGTATCCGGGTAGCGGACGCGGCCCTGATCGGCATAGCGATCGACCAGTGCCGAAGGAATCGTCACGAGAAGTGACGGATGCGAAGGAACGGGAGGCTGCTCATGAGCAGGCGTCGCGGTGACGGCAGGAGCAGATTCGAAATCCCGATAAATCTCAATAGAGGGAGACTGATCGAGGGGCCGGCCATCGACGGTCTGCTGCGGCAGAGTGAAGGTGAGCACAACGCTGTTGCCGGACTGCACGGCGGCCAAGTCCGTCACCGCTAGCGGAACGGGCGGCTTTCGTTCAATGGGCTCGCCCGGGGAAGCGCAGCCGCCAAGAAGCACTGTCGCAGCAAGAATGAAAAACAGGCGATGAAACTGGCGGAGAGTCGGTTGTGAAGCCTGTAAAAGCCAGGGTGCTGGCGCCCCTTGCCTGTTTTTCATTGCGTGTTTTCTAAAGAATGTAGCGGCTCAGATCCTGATCCTTGACAATATCCGCGAGCTGTTTCTGCACGTATGCCGCGTCCACCTTGACCGTTTTCTTCTTCATTTCCGGCGCTTCAAACGAGATTTCCTCCAGAACTTTCTCGAGGATCGTGTGGAGGCGGCGGGCGCCGATGTTTTCGGTGCGCTCGTTGACCATGGCCGCGAAGCGCGCGACAGCGGCGATGGCATCGTCGCTAAAGGACAATTTGAGCGATTCCGTGTCGAGGAGCGCGACGTACTGTTTGATAAGCGCGTTTTTGGGCTCCGTGAGAATGCGAACAAAATCGCCTTCGGAGAGCGAGCTAAGTTCGACGCGAATCGGAAAGCGGCCTTGTAGTTCGGGGATCAAATCCGAGGGCTTGGTGGTGTGGAAGGCACCGGCCGCAATGAACAAAATGTGGTCGGTGCGCACCATGCCGTAGCGGGTATTCACGGTGGTGCCTTCGACGATGGGGAGAATGTCGCGCTGCACGCCCTCGCGCGAGACGTCCGGGCCATGCCCGGACTCGCGGCCGGCGATTTTGTCGACCTCGTCGATGAAAAGGATTCCCATCTGCTCGACGCGGTCAACGGCGATGCGCGTGACCTGGTCCATGTCGATGAGGCGATTTTCCTCTTCCTGGATGAGGTAATCGAAGGCCTCGGAGACGGTCATCTTGCGCTTCTTTTTCTGCTGGCCGAACATGCCGGAGAGCATGTCCTTGACGTTGATGTCCATTTCCTCGACGCCCTGGTTGGTGATGATCTCAAACGACGGCATCGAGCGCTCGCGGACTTCCACTTCAACAAGGCGCTGATCGAGCTTTCCTTCGCGAAGTTGGGTGCGAAGCTTGTCTCGCGTGCGCTGCGCTTGCTCGCGGCGCTGCGCTTCGGCGGCTGGCCCAGAATCGGCGGGAGGCGGCGGCGAAGATGGCAAAAGCAGATCGAGCAGGCGTTCTTCGGCGGATTGCTCGGCGCGCTCGGCTACTTCATCGAGTTTTTCCTCGCGCACCATATCGATTGACGTTTCAACCAGATCGCGGACCATGGACTCGACGTCCCGCCCGACATAACCAACTTCGGTATACTTCGAAGCCTCGACTTTCACGAACGGGCAGCCGGCCAGTCGGGCGAGTCGGCGGGCAATCTCCGTCTTTCCCACGCCCGTGGGACCGATCATGAGGATATTTTTCGGGAGGATTTCCTCGGCCAGCTCGGGCTGGAGCTTCTGGCGGCGGACGCGATTGCGAAGGGCGATGGCCACTGCTTTTTTCGCGGCATTCTGTCCGACAATGTATTTATCGAGCTCGACGACGATTTCCCGCGGTGTGAGCTCGTCAAACGACGGGAGCGGTTCCGGCTCGGCCGCTGCCTGGTCTCCCGACAAATAGATCACCATGTCTTTTTCCTTCTCGGGTTTTTCGCTCATAACTCTTCGATGCTGAAATTGCCATTCGTGTAAATGCAGATTTCACTAGCAATGCGCATGGCTTCCTGAGCAATGTCTTTGGCGCTGAGCTTAGTATTTTTAGCGAGCGCCCGCGCGGCAGCCAGCGCGTAAGGGCCGCCTGAGCCGATGGCGGTAATGCCGTCATCCGGCTCGATCACGTCGCCATTGCCCGAAAGAAGAAAGGTGGATTTGGCGTCGGCAACGATCAGCAGCGCGTCCAGATGCCGGAGGGAGCGATCCGTGCGCCATTCCTTGGCGAGTTCGACGGCCGCACGCGGCAAATTGCCATGATATTCCTGCAGTTTGTTCTCGAAACGAGAGAAGAGTGAAAGAGCATCGGCCGTACTACCAGCGAATCCGGCAAGAATTTTGTCATTGTAAAGGCGACGAGTCTTTTTCGCGTTGTGCTTGATTACACCGTCGCCCAGGGTGACTTGTCCATCGCCGGCAAGCACAGCTTTGTTGTCCTTGCGAACGCAAAGCACGGTTGTGCTGCGTATCCGTTGCGTTTTCCGCGTAATTGACATCCGATGATTATACCCCGGCACCGCGCCGAATGCGCCATGGAGTCGAAGCGGAAGAAAGGCGCGAGTTGGTACCGAGCAACAAAGGGAGGCGAAGCCTGCGCTATCAGCGATTATCGGAATCCGAGTCCGAGCCAGAATCCGCATTCTGATCCTTGTCTTTGTCTTTGTCTTTCTTGTTCTTTTTGTCTTTTTTGGCCTGCTTCTCCATCTCTTTTTTGCCGACCTTGGCCCAACGTTCCTCGAGGGATTCCCTGGTGAAAAGCGAATCGGAGAGCCCTGTGTTGTACTGGCATTTATCGAAAAAGACCTGATAGATCTTCAGGCCATTCCGTTCGCGGGTGATCTGGAAAGGCGTTTGGACTCCATCGATCGGATGGAAGTTGGAGTAATACTCGATTTCCTGGGTTGTGTTGCGAGTGACGGGATCGCGCGTTTCGACAACCTTGCGGATGGGAAGGTGCGTTGCCTTGGAAAGCGCGATTCGGATGGTGCGGTTATCGCTATCGACGATTTCGACCCAGTCGGCTTCGTGCAGATCGACGATGTCGGGTCCGCCATAGCGGAAAATCAGGTTCTGCTCATGAATGCGGTGACGCAAGATGTTGTCGAGATCCTTCTTGGTATCCTGCTGAAACTGAATCAAATCGGTTGGGGCAGCCTCCGAAATGCCGCCGCGATCGAGATCCCAGCCTTTGTCGCCATTGAAGACTTGAATGAGATTGCGCTGAGGCAAATTTTCGGTGCGATCCTTGCTGGGCGGCTCGGCATAATCCACGAACGTCTCGAAACCTTCGACATCGCCGGAATGGCCGAATTGGCTCAGGCGTCCGGTGCAGGTAAGGTCATGGACGTTCAAGTAGGCGGAACCGCCCAGCGCGGCAATCGCCTGCTGGATCAGCTGCCTGGCCTTTGCCGCGCTTTGCTCCGGCATCAAAAATTGCGAATCCTGCGCCGCCGCTCCCGGCACTCCTCCGAAACAGCTCCCAGCCAGGAAAATGGCCGCGCAAATCAAGCCGCGAACTATCCGCACAGGACCGAACCTCCATTCACATTGATCACTTCTCCCGTGACGAAGGTTGCCAGGTCCGAGACAGCGAACAGAATCGGACCTGCAATTTCGTCCGGAGCGGCAACGCGCGCGAGCGGAATCGTAGCAGTCACCTTTTTCATGCCGGACTTCGTTTTCAGCGCGGGAGCCGACATATCCGTATCTACCCATCCGGGCGCGATGCAATTGACCAAGATGTTGTGGCGCGCGAGTTCCGTCGACAGCCCCTTCACAAGGCTGATGATACCGCCTTTCGCCGCTGCATAGTGCGCGTGAAAAGCCTCGCCACGCTGGCCGGCGGTCGAGCTAAGGGCCACGATGCGGCCGCCGCCCTGCTCGATCATGCCGGGCACTACATAGTGGATCACCGCATAGGTGCTTTTGAGGTTTGCCCGAAGCATGTCGTCCCACTCGCGCTCGTCCAGCTTCTCAATCGGCGCGTCATGACCGTTCCAAACGCCCGCATTGGCGACCAGAATGTCGATCCGGCCGAGACGCTCGCGTGTGAAATCGACAAGCTTCCTGGCCTCCGCCATTTTCTCCAAGTTGGCCTTGCAGGATTCGATGCGGGTTCCGTGCTTCCGAGCTTCCTGCTCGACTTGCGCCGCGGCGTCACGATTGGCGCGGTAGCTAAAGATCACGTCCGCGCCCGCCTTGGCGAACAGCCGTACCGTTGAGGCGCCGATCCCGCGAGACCCGCCTGTGATCAGCGCCGCTTTGCCCGCCAGAGAAATCATGGGGCCCCCAAAGGAAATAAAAATCCACAGGCAGAATACAGCACAGGACGGCTAAACCAGGAAAACAAAGCAGACTGCCGGCCGGATCATGCCGAAAGTACAGGATGCTGAAATCTAAGTTTGTGCGGGCACCTTGCGCACCGCGGCAACCAAGCCATGAAAGAGCGCGCGAGCCAAGGGATCTGTTTCCACCATCCGTTCGGGATGCCATTGCACACCCATCACCCAATTGGCATCGCCGGTCCACTCCACAGCCTCGATCACCTGGTCTGGCGCACGGGCAGCGACACGCAGATCGCGACCCAGATCGAGAATCGACTGGTGATGAGAGCTATTCACCCGAGCCTCGCGGGATCGAGCCAGCTCTGCCAGTCGCGAGCCCGGCTCGATTATCACTGGATGGAAGGGCTCCGGTGCGCCGAGATTGTGGCGCCACTGATGCTCGAGCGTCGTGCGCAATTCGCTGGGAATATCCTGAACAAGTGTCCCACCGAGAAATACATTCAAGCTCTGATTACCATAACAGATCGCCAGCACCGGCTTGCTCTCCGCAAAAGCCTGTTCCAGAAGGGCGAAGTCGGTTCGCTCCCGGTCCAAATCGGGATCGGCGGAGTTCGGATGCCTTGTCGCGCGAAAGATCGTTGACTGGACATCCGCTGGGCTTCCGGGCAGCACAACTGCATCGAGTGTTCGGGCAATCGCCTTTAGCTCGTCGGATGAAAGTCCGAGCGAGACTTCTACGGGCTCGCCGCCAGCGCTGCGAATCGCGTATAGATATTTTTCGATCTTGCCATGATCTCCACTAAGCTCTTCTTTTCTCGTGCGGTAGGGGATGCCGATGCGGAGCGCGCGATTCGATTCCGTGTTCATCGAAGGCTTATCGTATCACCCGTTCGAGACCTCGGAGAACACGGGAATCTTTTGAGGCGTTCTGAAGATTTTAGACTTCTTTCCATTTCTGAATTAGCTGCAACGATCCCAGGTTGAATCGTTTCCACTCGTTTTGAGCGGATCTAAAACGTAGAACTATCGCGTTTTTATCGCGTACATCTGCGACAACCTTTGCAAAAATCTTTCCAATGCGACCTCACGTCACGTTACTCGCGATCCTTCCCAGAGAGAAACCTTAGCGGCCTTCTGAATCACTCATACACGGAGCTACACGTTCCACAGCGGGTAGCATCTTTTCTTCCGACCCACTTTGATTCCTGGACTGTTTCCTGTCCTCGACCCGACCAAATTCGGCATCAGAGCAGGCCCTAGCAGGAGACAATCGATGAGCGCGTATTTTTCAAAATCGAAAACGGTGATACGCCTCAGAACGCGAACCTGATTTGCATTTCCAGCCGCCGATTGTCGGCGGATTCGGAAAATCCGGTGCCGCCAAGCACGCCAACACCGTAGGGCTGGTTCGCCTTGCCAAACAGCGGCGACGCGATGTTGCCAACGATGGGGCCGGGA
>Ga0307372_10004831_pt1 | contig 20564 bp, 20 predicted proteins | sample OX1MG_FD_202533 | JGI IMG/M metagenome (GOLD analysis project Ga0307372, IMG submission 202533) | Soil microbial communities from Risofladan, Vaasa, Finland - OX-1 | ecosystem: Environmental > Terrestrial > Soil > Coastal area > Acid sulfate soil | place: Finland: Risofladan, Vaasa | collected...
CCGACATCGAGGTCGACGATCTGCAACGGGGCAACGAGGTGGTCCTCAACGAGTCGCTCAACGTGATCCTGGCCCGCCAGGGAGAGGGATCGGGCGAGGTGGTCGTGCTGAAGGAGGTCCTGGACGACGGGAAGCGGGCACTGGTCTTCGGCCGGGCCGACGAGGAGCGGGTGGCCGAGCTCTCCGACGCCCTGATCGGGGTCAAGCTCCGGGCGGGGGACACCGTCCTGATGGAGTCGCGTACCGGGCTCCTGATCGAGAAGCTGGCCCGGCCCGAGGTGGAGGAGCTGGTCCTCGAAGAGGTCCCCGACGTCACCTATGCCGACGTGGGAGGCCTCGACGACCAGATCGAGGCCATCACCGACGCAGTCGAGCTGCCGTACCTGTACCGGGAGCTCTATACCGAGCACAAGCTCCCCGCCCCGAAGGGGATCCTGCTCTACGGCCCGCCCGGATGCGGCAAGACGCTGATCGCCAAGGCGGTGGCCAACTCACTGGCGAAGAAGGTGGCCGAGGTCACAGGCAACACCAACGCCCGCAGCTACTTCCTCAACATCAAGGGACCGGAGTTGCTCAACAAGTACGTAGGGGAGACCGAGCGCCAGATCCGCCTGGTCTTCCAGCGGGCGCGGGAGAAGTCGGAGGAGGGAGTGCCGGTGATCGTCTTCTTCGACGAGATGGACTCGCTGTTCCGGACCAGGGGCACCGGCATCAGCTCGGACATGGAGTCGACCATCGTTCCGCAGCTGCTGGCCGAGATCGACGGGGTCGAGACCCTGAAGGACGTCATCGTGATCGGGGCGTCCAACCGTGAGGACCTGATCGATCCGGCCATCCTGCGCCCCGGCCGCCTCGACGTGAAGATCCGGATCGAGCGCCCCAACGAGGTGGCCGCGGCCCAGATCTTCTCGCGCTACCTGACCCCGGACCTGCCGCTCGACGCCGAGGAGGTCCGCACGCTGGGTGGAGGTGACCCGGCCAAGGCCACCCAGGCCATGATCGAGGCCACCGTGTCCGAGATGTACCGGAACGACGAGGAGAACCGGTTCCTCGAGGTGACCTACCAGAACGGCGACAAGGAGATCCTCTACTACCGCGACTTCTCGTCGGGGGCGATGATCGAGAACATCGTGCGACGGGCCAAGAAGCTGGCCATCAAGCGCGCCATCGCCGAGGAGACCCGGGGTATTCGCACCGACGACCTCCTCGAGTCGATCCGGCAGGAGTACAAGGAGAACGAGGACCTTCCCAACACGACCAATCCCGACGACTGGGCGAAGATCTCGGGTAAGAAGGGCGAGCGGATCGTCTACATCCGCACGCTCATCAGCGACCGCGACGAGACCAAGGGCGGTCGGTCGATCGAGCGGGTGGGTACCGGTCAATATCTCTGAGCACGGGCCGGGATAGGGTCGGCCCGTGGCCATTCCGAAGGTCTGTGGCATCGAGACCGAATACGGCATCCAGGTGGTGCACGGCGACCCGAACCCAATCGCGGCGTCCTCGGTCCTCATCAACGCCTATGCCCACGACGTGGCGCGTCAGCAGACCGGCTGGGACTTCGAGGACGAGGCACCCGGTAACGACGCCAGGGGGTTCGCCCGCGAGGGCGCCATGCCGCCCCAGGTGGAGACCCACTTGGTGAACACGGTGCTCACCAACGGGGCCCGGTACTACGTGGACCATGCCCATCCCGAGTTCTCCACCCCCGAGTGCCGTGACGCCCTCGAGTGCCTGCGTTACGACCGGGCGGGCGAGCTGATCCTCACCCGTTCCATGGAGGCCGCCGACCTGGCGGCGCACGACGGGTCCCGGCTGGTGATCTACAAGAACAATTCGGACGGCAAGGGCAACTCCTACGGTGCCCACGAGAACTACCTCATGGATCGGGCCGCCCCGTTCAACCGCATCGTGGCCGGCGTGACCCCGCACTTCGTGACCCGTCAGATCTTCGCCGGAGCCGGCAAGGTGGGTGCCGAGACGGCCACCCACGACAACACCGACGTCGAGTTCCAGCTGTCCCAGCGGGCCGAGTTCTTCGAGGAGCAGGTGGGGCTGGAGACCACCCTGAAGCGCCCCATCGTGAACACCCGCGACGAGCCGCACGCCGACCCCCACCGGTACCGCCGGCTGCACGTCATCGTGGGCGACGCCAATTTGGCCGAGGTGGCGACCTTCCTGAAGGTCGGGACCACCTCGCTGGTGCTGGCCATGATCGAGGACGACGTGTCGGGCAGCCGTAGCCTGGCCCTGGCCGACCCGGTGACGGCCATGCACGATGTGGCCCTTGACCGCACCCTCGGCCGCCCGTTGCGAATGGCCGACGGCTCGACTGCCACCGCGCTGGCCATCCAGTGGGAGCTCTTCTCGTTGGCCCGCAAGTACGCCGACGACGAGGGCCTCGACTGCCTCGGTGACGAGACGGTCGGCCGGCAGGTACTGGCCCGGTGGGAGGAGGTGCTCCACGGGCTCGAGACCGATCCCATGTCCCTGGCCCGCCAGGTGGACTGGGTGGCCAAGCTGCAGCTGATCGAAGCCTATCGCGACCGGCACGGATGCGAGTGGGGCGACCACCGGCTGGCCGCGCTGGACCTGCAGTACCACGACTTGCGGCCGTCCCGTTCGTTGTTCGCCCGCCTGGACACCGAGCGCCTGGTGGACGAGGCATCGGTGGTCGCTGCGGTCACCGAGCCGCCTCGGGGGACCCGGGCCTGGTTCCGGGGGGAGTGCCTGAAGAAGTGGCCCTCGGCGGTGGTGACCGCCAACTGGGACTCCTTGGTATTCGACCTCGGCACCGACCCCCTCCGGCGCGTCCCTATGATGGACCCTCTGAAGGGCACGGCCGAACACGTGGAGGGCCTACTGGCGTCGTGTGCGAGCCCGTCCGAGCTCTTGGATCGACTGAGCAGCTAGGAAAGAGCACTGAGCAGCTAGGAAGAGTAGGGGATGGCTGAACAACATGGCTGAACGAGAACAGAAGAAGAAGACCACCACCACCGAACGACCCGACGAGGTGGTGGAGGAGGTCCCCGCCACCTCGGCCACCGGCGAGAAGCTGAAGGCCGAGCTGGACGACCTCCTGGACGAGATCGACGAGGTGCTGGAGGACAACGCCGAGGAGTTCGTGCGGAACTACGTGCAAAAGGGCGGCGAGTAGGCCCGGTGACGCTGCCTCTCTTCTCGACGACCGAGGATCCCGGGCCCGACTTCTCGGGGCTGATCCGACGGCTCCAGGTGCCGTTGCCCCCGACCGTGTCCGTGGCCGGCGGAGCCTCGGCCTCCCTCAGCGCGGGGGCCCCCGAGTTCCGGCACGGGACCACGGTGGTGGCCCTGCGGTTCGCTGACGGCATCGTGATGGCGGGAGACCGGCGGGCCACCGAGGGCCACGCCATCGCCCACCGGGCCATGGAGAAGGTGTTCCCCGCTGATCGCTACTCGGCGGTGGCCATCGCCGGCGCTGCCGGCCCGGCGGTGGAGATGGTCCGCCTGTTCCAGACCCAGCTCGAGCACTACGAGAAGGTCGAGGGCGTGGTGCTCAGCCTCGAGGGCAAGGCCAACCAGCTGGGCCAGATGGTCCGCGAGCACCTGCCCATGGCCATGCAGGGCCTGGCCGTGGTGCCGCTGTTCGCCGGTTACGACCTGGCCCGGGGCACCGGCCGTATCTTCACCTACGACGTGACCGGCGGCCACTACGAGGAGACCGAGCACAACGCCACCGGCTCGGGCGGGCGTGACGCCCGCACCACCATCAAGCTCGGCTACCGGGTGGGCATGGCCCGGGACGACGCCGTCGAGCTGGCCATCGAGGCCCTCTACGAGGCAGCCGACGAGGACTCGGCCACCGGCGGGCCCGATCTCATCCGCGGGATCTACCCGCTCGTGGCCACGGTGACCGCGGCCGGGTTCGAGCCGGTGCCCGAGGACGAGGTGGCCGAGCGGTTCGCGTCGCTCATCGAGCGCCGCCGGGCGGAGGGTCACCAGCCATGACCATGCCCTACTACGTGGCCCCCGAGCAGGTGATGAAGGACCGTGCCGAGTACGCCCAAAAGGGTATCGCCCGGGGACGCTCCCTGATCGCCACAACCTACGACCAGGGCATCGTGATCGTGGCCGACAACCCGTCCCGCTCGCTCCACAAGATCAGCGAGATCTACGACCGGATCGCCTTCGCCGGCGTGGGCAAGTACAACGAGTTCGACCAGCTTCGGGTCTCGGGCATCCGGCACGCCGACACCAAGGGGTACGCCTACAGCCGCGAGGACGTGGACGCGCGGTCCTTGGCCAACCTGTACGCCCAGTACCTGGGACAGGTGTTCACCCACGAGATGAAGCCGCTCGAGGTGGAGATCCTGGTGGCGGAGTTGGGCACCGGGATGCACCCGCCCCAGCTGTACCACATCGCTTACGAGGGGACCATCACCGACGAGGACCGGTATGCCGTGCTCGGAGGTGAGACCGAGGCCATCGCCCAGCGGCTGGAGGAGGCGTGGACCGAGGGCTGGTCGCTCACCGATGCCCTCCGGGCCGCCGTGGCGGCCCTGGCCGGCCCGGACCGGACCCTGGCGGGCGGCGACCTCGAGGTGGCGGTGCTGGCCCAGGGGAACGGCCGTCGGGCCTTCCGACGCCTGGTCGACGAGGAGTTGTCGGCCCTGCTGGACTGAGCCGGATCGGCGCCGCAGGCCGGCGCCGATCCGAGCGGTTCGCAGGGATGGGCCGTCCTCACGATACCGTGAGGGTAATGGACAAGCGCATCTACGGCTTGGAGAACGAGTACGGGGTCACCTGCACGCTGCGCGGGCAGCGCCGGCTCAGTCCCGACGAGGTGGCCCGGTACCTGTTCCGCCGGGTGGTCAGCTGGGGCCGCTCGTCCAATGTGTTCCTCGAGAACGGGGCTCGGCTCTACCTCGACGTGGGCAGCCATCCCGAGTACGCCACCCCCGAATGCGACGACATCGCCGAGCTGGTGACCCACGACAAGGCGGGGGAGTGGATCCTCTCGTCGTTGGTGGAAGGGGCGGAGGCCCGTCTCCGGGAAGAGGGCATCCGCGGCGACATCTACCTGTTCAAGAACAACACCGACTCGGCCGGAAACTCCTACGGTTGTCACGAGAACTATCTGACCAGCCGCCGGGACGACTTCGCCCACTACACCGAGGTGCTCATCCCGTTCCTGGTCAGCCGGCAGGCCTACGCCGGGGCCGGCAAGGTCCTCCAGACGGCCCGTGGGGCGGTGTTCTGCCTCAGCCAGAGAGCCGAGCACATCTGGGAGGGGGTGTCCTCGGCCACCACCCGAAGCCGTCCCATCATCAACACCCGGGACGAACCCCACGCCGATGCCGAGAAGTACCGGAGGCTCCATGTGATCGTGGGCGACTCCAACATGAGCGAGTACGCCACCTTCCTGAAGGTCGGCGCCACCAGCATCGTGCTCCGCATGCTGGAGGACCCGTCAACGGTGATGCGGGACCTGACCCTGGAGAACCCCATCCGGGCCATTCGCGAGATCAGCCACGACATCACCTGCCGGCGTCCGGTCCGGCTGGCCAACGGGCGGGAGATGAGCGCCCTGGACATCCAGGGCGAGTACCTCCAGCGGGCCATCCGCTACCGCGACCGGCAGGGCCTCTCCCCGCAGGAGGACCGGGCCCTCGACATGTGGGAGCACTGCCTGAAGGGTCTGGAGTCCGACCCTCTGTCCCTCCACCGCGAGTGCGACTGGGTGGCCAAGTACCGGCTGATCGAGGCCTACCGCGAACGGCACTCGCTCTCGCTGCACAGCCCCAACGTGTCGCTGCTCGACCTCCAGTACCACGACGTGGACCGGTCGCGCGGGCTGTACTACCGCCTCCAGCGTCACGACCAGTTGGACCGGATCTGCGACGACTCGGCCATCTCCGCCGCGGTGTCGGCGCCGCCCCAGACCACCCGGGCCCGGCTGCGGGGGGAGTTCGTGAAGAAGGCCAAGGAGCGCCGCCGCGACTTCACCGTGGACTGGGTGCACCTGAAGCTCAACGACCAGGCCCAGCGGACCGTGCTGCTGAAGGACCCGTTCAAGTCCAAGGACGAGCGGGTGGAGAAGCTCATCGCCGGCCTGTGACCTGATGCCACCGGCGCCGCCGCCGGGGTTCGTCTCGGCTTCCCACGACCCGAACCGACGCTCCCGGTGCGGTAGCGTCGCATGATTGTGGCCAGCGAACCAATGAGCGAGGCGAATCCGGCAAGCGTGTTGGACCCCGTCGTGGGGAACGACGACGGTGAGCCCCCCGTCGGGCCGGTCAAGGGGCGCGGGTACCGGGTCGTGGTGGAGTGGACCGTCATCCTCATGGCGGTGCTCCTGTGCACGGTGCTGTTGCGGACCTATGTGGTCCAGTCCTTCTACATCCCCTCGGGCTCGATGTTGCCGACCCTCCAGGTCGGTGACCGGATCATCGTCGACAAGCTGAGCTATCGCCTCCACGACGTGCACCGCGGGGACATCGTGGTGTTCGCCCGCCCCCCGCTCGAGGACCAGGAATACGCCGACCTGGTGAAACGGGTGATCGGTCTGCCCGGGGAGACCATCTCGTCCAAGGACGGGTCCGTCTACATCGACGGTCGCAAGCTGAACGAGCCGTGGCTGCCCCCCGGGCCCGACAGCTTCACGGGTCCCCTGGCCGGCAGCGACCCCCATCCCCAGTTCGATTTGCCCGGCCCGGTCAAGATCCCCGCCGGCGACTACTTCGTGATGGGGGACAACCGGACCAACTCCGAGGACAGCCGGTACTTCGGGCCCATCCCGAAGTCGTTGATCGTGGGCCGGGCGGTGGCGGTCATCTGGCCCCTGGGGCACATCAAAGGCCTCTGACGAGCCAGCCGCGGGGACCGGGACGAGGGAGGGTGCGGTAGCCTCGCACCCTGGTGGACCCGGACCGTCACAGCACCTCCGTCGAGGTCTCCGACCCGGTCGGCCAGCGCCGGGCGGGCCCGATGGCCGTGCCCAGCCTCGAGATCCCGGCCCGCTCCGAGCCCGCGGCCCCGGCCTCGTACGGGGTCCGGCCCTCCGGGCTCGGCGTCCCCGACCGGGTCCCGACCGAGCGCGCCGTCCCCGCCCGCCCGGTCCCGAGCCTGACGGTCCCCGGCGCCCTGCACGGCCCCGGGACCCCGGGGATCCCCGAAGCCCTCGGTTCCGGGAGAGGGCCCGAGGCGCCAGGGGCGATGGGGAAGAGGTCGAGGGCCGCACGGCGGGCCCGGAGGCCGGCCCCGGGACCGTCGCCCTGGCGATGGTGGCTCGAGTGGCTGGCCGTGGTGGTGTTCGCCCTGGTGCTGGCGTTCGGCGTCCGCAGCTCCGTCGCCCAGATGTTCTACATCCCCTCCGGCTCGATGCTCCCGACCCTTCAGGTCGGCGACCGGATCGTGGTGGACAAGCTGAGCTACGACCTGCACGGTGTCCACCGGGGCGACATCGTGGTCTTCCGCCGCCCCCCCCTGGAGCAGGCCGACTACCCCGACCTGGTCAAGCGGGTCATCGGCCTTCCGGGTGACACCATCGCCAGCGTGTCGGGTCAGGTGACCATCGACGGGAGGCCGTTGCCGGAGCCCTGGCTTCCCCAGCCCGAGCCCCTGACCCTGCCGAGCCCGGCTCCCTTCGCCTTCAACCTCAGTCACCCCTACACCGTCCCGGCCGGCCACTACTTCGTGATGGGGGACAACCGGACCAACTCCGAGGACAGCCGGTACTTCGGGCCCATCCCCACCAGCCTGATCGTCGGCAAGGTGGCTTTCGTGGCGTGGCCGCTCGACGACTCGGGCTGGCTGGTGGTGCTCACAGTGACGGCGGCGGTGCTGGTGGCGGCCATGGCCGTGGTGGCCCTGAGGGGACCGGCGGCAACCCGCCCCGGGCGGGCCGCGCCACTTCGGCGCCCTCCGGTGCCGGGCACCCCCTGAGGCTCCGTCACGCTGAGCGTCCACCGCCCGCGGCGTACGGTGGGACCGCCGGTACACTACACATCGTGCCCTTCCTCAGCCCGGCGAAACTGCTGGTCATCCTGGTGGTGGCCCTGATCGTGCTCGGTCCTGACAAGCTGCCGAAGATGGCCAGGCAGATCGGCGGGCTGTGGGGCGACTTCCGGAAGTTCCGCGAGCGGCTGGAGTCCGACGTCCGCGGCACGTTCCCCGATCTCCCCTCCACCGAGACCATCACCCAGGCGGTGCGGTCGCCCCTCGCCTTCCTCGACAACCTGGCCGAGTCCCACAGTGCCGAACAGGGGTCCACTTCCGCGGTGGGAACCGGCACCGAGCCACCGGACGTTGAGGGCGATGCGGTGCAGCCCTCCTCGGAGTCCAACCGCCCGGCCGGCTCGGTCCAGGCGGTGGAGGAGACGCCGGCGATTCCCGACGTGCTCATCGTCGACTCGGGCGGCATCGTCCACCAGGTCCGCTCGAACGGCCGCTCCATCCCCGACGACCCAGGGATGAACTGAGCCGGTCGGTCGCAGCGGCCAGACCACGGACCAGGACATCGAACCATGGCCCTCTCCCTGAAGCGACGAGCCGAGGCCCGGCCCAAACCGGACTCGATGACACTGGTCGAGCACCTGACCGAGCTCCGCAGCCGAGTGCTGGTCTGTGCGGTGGCCTTCGTCGTCACCGCCACCGTGGCCTTCCTCTTCTATCCCTGGATCCTGTCGTTCCTCAAGCACCCGTACTGCCAGGTGGCTCCCCGCCGGTGCGGGTTCTACATCACCGGACCTCTCGACGGACTGGCACTGCGGGTGAAGATCGCCGCCTATGGTGGGCTCGTCCTGGCCTCGCCGGTCCTGTTGTGGGAGGTGTGGCGCTTCATCACCCCGGGGCTGCACCCCAAGGAGAAGAAGTACGCCATCCCGTTCATCGTGGCGTCCATCACCCTGTTCGGCCTGGGCTGCCTGGTGGCGTACGTGACCTTCCCCCACGCGCTCAATTTCCTCGATCACATCGGTGGCCCCAGCCTCACCGCCATCCTCGACCCCACCAAGTACCTCAGCCTCATCGTGCTGATGATGACGGTCTTCGGGCTGACGTTCGAGTTTCCCGTGCTCCTGGTGTCGCTGGAGATCGCCGGGGTGCTGTCACCCAAGCAGCTCTCCTCGTGGCGGCGTTGGGCCATCGTGCTCATCGTGGTGGTGGCCGGGGTGATCACCCCGAGCTCCGATCCCTTCTCGATGATGGCCCTGGCCGTCCCGCTCTACGTCTTCTACGAGCTCTCCATCGTCGTCGGGAAGATCCTCAACCGATGACCCCGCGGCGTGCCCGGGGGTCGGCCCGGTACGCCGGAGGGGAGGGGACGGATCCGAGGGAGCGCTTCCAGCGGACGCTCGGGTTCCCGCTCGACGGATTCCAGCACCGCGCCATGGACGCCATCGACCGCGGCGAGTCCGTGCTGGTGTCGGCCCCGACCGGCTCGGGCAAGACGCTCATCGCGGACTATGCCGCCGCCAGGGCGCTGGAGCTCGGGGGCAAGGCCTTCTACACCACGCCCATCAAGGCCCTGTCCAACCAGAAGTTCGCCGAGCTGTCCTCGCGGTACGGCGAGGGCCGGGTGGGCCTCCTGACCGGGGATGTCTCGCATCAGGCCCACGCGCCGATCGTGGTGATGACCACCGAGGTCCTGCGCAACATGCTGTTCGCCCGGTCGTCGGTCCTGGACGGCCTCGAGGTGGTGGTACTGGACGAGGTCCACTACCTCCAGGACCCCTACCGGGGCTCGGTGTGGGAGGAGGTGCTGGTCCTCACCCCCCCTGGCGTCGCGTTCGTGAGCCTCTCGGCGACGGTCAGCAACGCCACCGATTTCGGAGCCTGGCTCACCTCGGTCCGGGGCACGACCCGGGTCATCGTGGAGACCCACCGCCCGGTCACCCTGCACCACCACTTCGTCCTGGCCGAGCGGGGGAGGGACCGCGTCACGGTGATCCCGCTCCTTCGCGATGGGAAACCCAATCCGGACGGTGTGGCACTCGACGACCGGCGCCGTCGCAACCCCCGGCATCGGCTCCGGGTGCCCCGGAGGGGCGAGGTGGTCGAGTACCTGTCCGAGTCGGGCATGCTGCCCGCCATCACGTTCATCTTCTCGAGGGCGGCCTGTGACGATGCCACCCGCCAGTGCCTTGAGGACGGGATCCGTCTGACCACATCCGACGAGCGGGAGCGGATCCGCCACCTGACCGAGGCCGCGGTGGAGCGGCTGGGCGACGACGACCTCCGGACCCTGGGGTACGGTCCGTGGTCGGCGGCGCTCGAAGCCGGCATCGCCCCCCATCACGCAGGGCTGGTCCCGGCGTTCCGCCAAGCGGTGGAGCAGTGCTTCTCCGAGGGCCTGTTGAAGGTGGTGTTCGCCACCGAAACCCTGGCCCTCGGCATCAACATGCCGGCCCGGACGGTGGTGGTGGAGCGGTTCGCCAAGTTCCGGGGATCGGACACCTCGGCTCTGACCGCGGGGGAGTACCGCCAGCTCACGGGCCGGGCCGGTCGGAGGGGCATCGACACCGTCGGCCACGCCGTCGTGCTGTGGTCGGCGGGGACCCCGTTCTCCCTCGTGGCCCGCACGGCGACGGCACCGCCACCGGACCTGGTCTCCTCCTTCCACCCCACCTACAACCTGGCGGTGAACCTGGTCCGCCGTTGGTCGAGGGACGAGGCCCACGCCCTGCTGGCGGCTTCGTACGGGCAGTGGCAGGCACCGCCGGGCTCGGTGTCGCTGGCCGCCCAGCTCGATCGGCGACTGGCCATCCTCGACCGGCGCGGCTTCATCGACGGCTGGCGGATCACCGAGGCCGGACGCACGCTGGCCTCGATCTACCACGAGTCGGACCTGTTGGTGGCCGAGGCCCTCCGGCAAGGGGCATTCGACGGACTCGATCCGGCGGCGCTGGCCGGCGTGGCCTCGGCCCTGACCTTCGAGGCCAGGAGGGCGGGAGAGGACGAGGCGGAGCCCCACCAGCCAGTGGTGGTCGAGCGGCTGGCGCAGATCGACGCCATCACCGCCGGGCTCCGGGCCGATGAGCGCAAGGTGGGCCTCCGACGCACCCGGCGACCCGATCATGGACTGGTCCGGGCGGTGGTGGCGTGGGCCAGGGGGGCCACGCTGGCGTCGGTGCTGCGGGAGACCGAAGTGGCGCCGGGCGACTTCGTGCGGAACGTCCGACAGCTGATCGACCTGGTCCGACAGCTGTCCCAGGTGGCTCCGGAGCACGGCACGCGTGAAGCAGCCGAGCTGGCCGTGGCCATGATCCGACGCGGCGTGGTGGGGGCGGACGATCCGGCCGGAGTGGGGTCCGCGCCTGACCCGCCGTCTCCGTCGTAGTGTGATCCGGGCATGTTCCCCTACGCCGTAGAGACGTTCACTTCCGCCGAGGAAGACATCCTGCGCCGCTACGTCACGAATCTCGATCAGCCGGTGTTTGCCCTGGTCAACCTCCCCGAAGTGGTCAAGGGAGCTCTGTTCGCCCGGTACTCCCGCTCGCCGAAGAGCCTCCGACGCCTGTTCCTCGACGAATTCGTGGGCGAGTTGGACATCTCCGGCGACGCCACGGTGGACGCCACGGTGGGGCTCAGGCGGGCCGAGCAGCTCTACGAGAAGGTCTTCTTCGAGTACGGCGACGACTCGGTGGCCCAGCTCGGCGGGGTCCACCTGGCCTGCGAGCAGGCGTCCAACGTGTTGACCAAGGTGCTCGAGTGGGGCCGGCTGATGGCCTACCTCGAGCAGTCCACCCGCTACATCGCCTACAACCACCGGCTCACCACCGGCCACTACCGGTACTACCGCGATCCGGGACTGCTCGACTCGCCGCTCGGGGCACGGTACGTGGGGGACATGGACCGCATGTTCGACACCTACGGCGAGCTGCTCGAGGAGGCCCAGGCCTGGTTGGCGGTGCGGCATCCCCGCCACCCCGGCGACTCGGACTTCGTCTACCGCCAAGCGGTGCGGGCCAAGGCCCTCGACGCCCTCCGCGGTCTGCTCCCGGCGGCTTCGCTCTCCAACGTGGGCATCTACGGCACCGGCCAGTCCTACGAGATGCTCCTCCTGCGGATGCGCTCGCATCCGCTGCCCGAGGCCAGGGCGTACGCCGACCTGATGCTGGAGGAGCTGCGCAAGGTCATCCCCTCGTTCCTGACCCGAGTCGACCGACCGGACCGGGGCGGATCGTGGTCGGAGTACCTCGAGCGCACACGGGAGGAGACCGGTGCACTGGTGGAGGAGATCTTCCCCGACCTGGTGGCGCCAGCTGCGCACCCGACGGGCGGACCCTCCGGCCAGCCCTCGGTCACCCTGCTCGACTTCGATCCCGAGGGGGAGGACAAGGTGGTGGCGGCCATCTGCGCCCCCCTGACCGACCGGCCCGAGGTCGAGGTGGTGCGTCGGGTGGCGCTCCTCGGTGCCGAGGAGAAGCGGGTGCTGCTCCGGGCCTATGTCGGTGACCGGGCCAACCGCCGGCACCGTCCGGGGCGGGCGTTCGAGCGGACCGGGTACCGGTTCGACGTGGTCACTGACTACGGTGCCTTCCGCGACCTCCAGCGGCACCGGATGCTCACCGTGGAGTGGCAGCCGCTCGGCACCACGCTGGGCTACGACGTGCCCGAGGTGATCGAGGAGGCTGGTCTGACCGAGCGCTACGTGGCGTCCGTCGAGCGGTCCCGCCTGCTGGCCGAAGCGCTCTTGCCCACGTTCCCGGTGGAGTCGGTCTATGCCGTGGCCCTCGCCTACCGGGTCCGCTACTCCATGCAGATGAACGCCCGGGAGGCCATGCACCTTCTCGAGCTTCGGTCGGGTCCCCAGGGTCACGCCAGCTATCGCTGGGTGGCCCAGGAGATGCACCGTCTCATCGCCGGCCAGGCCGGTCACCGCCTGCTGGCCGAGGCCATGTCGTACGTCGATTTCGGTGCCGAGGACCTCGAACGGCTGGAGTCCGAACGTCGAGCGGAGGGCAAGCGGAAATCGATGTCGACGGCAGGAAATCCCGTAATCCGCTGACCTGGGAGGTTGCACATACTCCCAGGTGGGCTGCGGTGGATGTCATTTGACGACCGACGGTGTCCGTGGCCTATCGTTCGCCCAGTCCCAGTCGCCCCGAAAGGCGCATCCGACGATCACGCATCGTCACGTGCGACTCGAGGGGGGGATGCTGTGAGAGGCGGAGGGAGGCCCAGGGGATCGAGTAGAAAACATTTCCCCGAGACCAGCGACGCGAGTCGAGGGTGGCGGGGGAGTGGTGCCAAAGACCCCTGGGTCCGACCGCCTGTCGCCGTGCCGGCCGACTGGTCGGAAGCTCTCGAATTGATTTCAGGCCTGTCGCGCCACCCGGTGCCATCGGTCGGGAATATCACGGTTGCTGCCGTGGTTTGCAAGGCCCCGGGTGCGGCCCCGGGTGCGGTGTCGCCGGAAGGGACCGACCGGCCGGTTCCGCCGCACGGTGCGAACGAACGGCCGACGGAACCGTCTATGCTCCGGCCCAACTCACCATGGAAAGACCGAGATGCCACAAGAACTGGACGAAGTCGAAGGACCCGATGACCTGATCGAGGGAGACCTCGACGAGTTGGCGGACGACGACGACCTGATCGCCGAAGACGAACTGGCCATCGCCGACGACGACGACGCCGAGATCGTCGCCGTGCAGGTGGACGACGAGGTGGCTGTCGTTCCCGAGCCCGGCACCAAAGCGGTCAAGGCCGGCGCCGCCGGCGAGGAATCGGACGAGGAGGACGAGGAGGAGCCCGACGACGAGGACGTCGAGGCAAGCCTGGACACCATCCTGAAGGAGCGGCTGGTCGTCGAGGAGCCCGAGGACGACGAGGAAACGCCCGAACCCGAGGACCGCACGGCCGACGGGGTGGAGCGGGTGCTTCCCAAGCAGCCCGGCGAGTTCGTCTGCCGGTCCTGCTTTCTGGTCAAGCATCCCAATCAGCTGGCGGACCGGAAGAAGATGCTCTGCCGCGACTGCGTGTGACGAGGACCGACCATGGCTGAGCCCGACGACGACCCGACCGAGGACAGCGGGCTCAACGAGCGGCTCCTCGACGTGTTCGTGTTCCTTCCCGTCGGAGTGGCCGTGTCGGTGGCCGAAGAGCTTCCGCGGCTGGCGGCACGCGGCCGACAGCGGATCGGTGTCCGGGTGTCCTCGGCACGGGCCGTGGGCCAGTTCGCGTTGAAGGCCGGACACCGCGAACTCGTGCGCCAGTCGGAGCGTTGGTCCCGCCGGTTCGGCGCCGGCGGCCCGAGCGGCGGTCCTTCCCGAGGGCCGACAGTGGTGTCACAACCCGGTGGACCCCGGATCGGTACCGTGCCGACCGACCGGCGACCTCCGCCGGCGGCCGGCGTCGTGAACGGCCATGTTCCCCCGGTGGCCGCACTCTCCATCCCGGGCTTCGACACCCTGTCCGCATCGCAGGTGGTCCAACGCCTCGACGGCCTCAACCGGACCGAACTGGTGTCGGTCCGGACCTACGAGGCCTCCACGCGGGGTCGTCGCACCATTCTCAACCGGGTGGACCAGCTGCTCGACGAGCGGTCCTGACCCCGGGACCGGGTTCGGGCGAGCGGGGAGGCCAACCGGTGGAGTCGGTGCGCACCGCCGAGGATGACGATCGGCCCCGGCTGCTCGAGCTGTCCGAGGAGCTGGTGACGGCCCTCTCCTCCCAGCGGGGCGGGGAGCTCCTCCTCGGACCGTTGTCGGGGAAGGCTGCCGGGGCCGAGCTCGGGGAGCGACTGGTGGCGCTCCTCGGTCGCACCGACGCCCTGGTGCTGCTCGGGGCCTTGGACGAGGTCGTGGTGGGCGTGGCGGTCAGCGTGATCGAAGAGGACCGCCGGCACGAGCGGCGGGGCCGGTTCGCTGGTTGCTTCGTGGAGGAGGGCGCCCGTGGGGTGGGGGTGGGCCGACTGCTGTTGGACGGCTCGCTGACCTGGATGGCCGAACACGGCTGCACCGGCGTGGACGGTCTTGCCCTCCCCGGTGACCGGACCGCCAAGGGCTTCTTCGAGTCGGCGGGGTTCAAGGCCCGACTGCTCACCATGCACCGCCCGTTGGGCTGACCGGAGCGACCGGGACGGAAGGGGAGCGCCCCGGTCAGGAGGCCCGTCGTCCCGGCGAGGTCCGGGCCGGAACCGGGCGACGAGGACCGGGGGGAGGAGGGATGGGGATGCCCATCAACCGGGCCAGTTCGGGGACGTACCCCGAGGCCTTTCGGGCCGCGGCCAGCACGGTGTCGTCAGCTCCGGTGGGCAGTCCGACGGGCTTGACCGTGCGGCGCACCGGGGAGTCCACCACCACCTCCAGCAATGCCAGCCACTCCCCGGGCGGGGTCTCCGCCGACATGGCCCGACCAGCGGCGTCCGCCAGCCGCACGGCCAGCTCCGCGGAGAGCCGGGCGGCGGGCTCGGGAGGTCGGATGGACGCCCGGACCGCATCGACGGTCTTGCCCTCGTCGAGCGCCGTGGTGATGCGTGTCACCCAACGCTCCCGTAGAGCGGTCACGCGCTGATCGAGCGCGGTGCGGAGCGAGGAAGCCATCTCGGCGCCCTCGTCGTCGAGGGTGACCGTGGATGCCGAGGCCACGATGGACCGGAGCTCGCGGAGAGGAACGTCCTTGCCCGCGGCGCGGGCCGCCGCGGCGCGGTCCTTCCAGGATGCCAGGTTGACGATCGGGAGCAGCTGCTCGGCCAGCGCCAGCAGCGGCCCCGGGGTGACCTCGGGGCGGCCCTCGGCGCGTGCCCGGCTGTTCTGTTCCTCGATGGCCTGGCGAACGGCGGGGATGCCGCCCTTCAGGAGCTGTTCGGCCACCGGGAGCTGCTCGGGCGGAAGGGTGGCCAGGGCCGCGTTCCGATGCGTACTCGACGGAGTCAGGCGACGAGGATGGTCGCGCCCGCCCGGCTCGCGCCTCCCGGTCCGGGCCGGGCCGGAACGCTTCCCCGCCCCCCCGGTCTCCGGGGGTGCGCCGGTGGCTCCGTCACTGCCGCGTGACCGCGCGTCGGCCCCCGGCCCGCGCTCGGCTCCCTCCGACCGGGATCGACGGCCGGCCGGACGCCGGGCCCCGTCTCGAGGGCCGTCCGGGCGATCGTCCCTGCGACGCTTGGACTTGGAGGTCAGGACCACGTTGACGTCGGGGCCCCGCCGGGGAGTGCCGAGGACCTCGATCCTCTCCACGCTTCTGACGTCACCTTTGGCCTTGGCAGGGAGCAGGGCGGTCACCGTCGTACCGTCGAGGGTGGTCTCGACCTCGGCCCGCAACACCGAGCCCACGCCCGATCCCTCGGGCACCAGGGAGCCCTCGACCGTGCCCCGGGGCTGCTTGGCCCCGGCGGCGCGCCACGTCCACAAGGAGTCGGACGTCTGACTGGTGAGTTCCACTTCGATGCGATGGGCCATTCCGGGCGACAGGCTACTTGCCGCAGGCAGTCCTCTTCCGCATGTCGGGTACAGCGGGCCGCTAAGAAGGGGGTAAGAACCCCCTGAAATGCATGTTTGCCGTCCGGGCGCCACCCTACGATGGCGTGCAGATCCGGGGCCGATCTCGGCCCCGGCGCGGGAGGTACCGGCCACCATCCGCGGCACGAGGAGGCATTCGATGGATCAGTCCGAGACAGACCGTCACGCACCGGACGGTGCCGGTCCGGCGGATGTCTCCGGATCGCCGCCGACCGCCTCCGAGAGCCCGGCCACGGCGGCTGGGGCCGGCACGGTGTCGCAGGCTCCGCTGACGGCCGGGACCAGCGGGGGAGCGGTCGACGCTCCGACGGACCCGTTCCTCCCTCCCCAGTGGCAGGAGCCGACCACCGCCCCCGGCGCACCGGCTCGCGGGGCCGGGGGAACGGGCCTCGAGCCCTTCGCCGGCACCGGTGTCCCGGTGTGGGGTCCCGTCGTACCCCCGGCGGAAGGGAAAGCCCCCGAGGACCGTCCCGTCGGCGGGGGACATCGCGGCCCCGGCTGGCTGTGGGCCGTGGTGGCGGCGGCCGCGGCCCTGATCGGGGCCCTGGTCGGCGGAAGTATCGTGGCGGCCACCAGCCACAACGACACCGGTTCCACGGTCAAGGTCATCTCGGCCGGGCCGGCCCTCCTCAACGGGACCACCAACATCGAGAAGGTGATCGGCAAGGTGCTGCCGGCCGTCGTCTCGATCGACGCCACGTCGCCGGCCCCGGCGTCCCAGTCGGTCTTCGGGAGCGGGACCGGCGGTGTCCAGGAGGACCAGGGCACTGGGATGATCATCACCCCCAACGGTGAGGTCGTCACCAACAACCACGTCATCGCCGGGGCCACCACCATCAAGGTGACCCTCTACGGGAGCCTCAAGGCGCTGCCGGCCACCCTGGTGGACGCCGACCCCACCAACGACGTGGCCCTGCTGCAGATCAGCGGCCAGTCCAACCTCCCCACCGTCACCTACGGGAACTCCGACAACGTCCAGGTGGGTGACGCGGTCGTGGCCATCGGCAACGCGCTCGGGCTTTCGGCCGGCACCCCGACGGTGACCCAGGGGATCATCTCGGCAAAGGGCCGGTCGGTCCAGGCCAGTGACGCCGCGGGCAACACCACCGAGAGCCTGACCAACATGTTCCAGACCGACGCCGCCATCAACCCGGGCAACTCGGGCGGCCCGCTGGTGGACAGCTCGGGACGGGTCATCGGCATGAACACGGCCGTGGCCTCCAGCGCCGACGGGATATCGCAGGCCCAGAACATCGGATTCGCCATCCCCTCCAACAAGATCGAGAAGCTGCTGCCCGGCCTGCGCAGCAAGTCGATCAGCAGCCAGCCCTCCTCGGGCTCGGCGTTCCTCGGCGTGTCCCTCGAGACCCTGACCCCCCAGCTGCGCAGCCAGTACAACTTCGTTCCGACCCAGGGTGCGGTGGTGCTGCAGGTGCAGGCCGCCAGCCCGGCCGACACCGCCGGCCTCCAGCAGGGCGACGTCATCACGTCGTTCCAGGGAAAACCGGTGACCAGCGCCGACCAGTTGGCCACGGCCATCCAGGCCGACAAGCCGGGCCGGAGCGTCAAGATCGGCCTCTACCGCGGGCAGGAGCAGATCACGGTCACGGCGACCCTTGGAGTCAACAACACCCAGGCATCGACCGGCTGACCGTGCCGGGGCGGGGACGCGCCCGGCCGGCGGGGGAGCGCTGCCATGCCCGCTCGACCACGTCGACCAGAGGCAGCGCGGCGAGAGAGTCGAGGACCAGGTCGGCGGGGGAGAAGTCGAGGCCCCGGGTGAGCGGGTGAGGGACCGCCACCGTGTACAGGCCGGCGGCGACTGCCGCGGCCACGCCGTGGGGGGAGTCATCGACGGCCAATGACCGAGCCGAGTCCGCACCGAGGCACGCACAGGCCAGTCGGTAGGAGCTGGGGTCGGGCTTGGCGGGCACGTCCTCGCTCCGGCACACCACCGCAGCGAACAGTTGGCGGATCCCGAGACGGTCCAGATGGCCTTCGACCCATTCGGCCGGGGACGACGAGGCGATGCCCACCGGGAGGCCCAGGTCCGCCGCCCCGGCCAGCCAGTCCATGACCCCGGCCCTCGGAAGGTGGAGGGCCTGGATCTCGTCCCGTCGTCGACGCCGGTGGTGGAGGAGGTCCGGGTCGAGGGGGTGGCCGAGCCGGGCCTCGAGCTCGGCCCACGGGTCGAACGTGTCGACCGTCCCGATGGTCCGCTGCCAGTCGCCGAGATCGAGGCGTTGCCCATGGTCCTCCCACAGCTCGGCCCATGACCGGTAGAGGGACCCCTCGGTGTCGAGAATGGTGCCATCGAAGTCGAGGACCAAACAGCACGAGCGGAGCACGGCCGGTCGATCAGGTGGCATCTCTCCTCCGCTCTCCCGGACCCACTACCAGACGGAGGGAGCCCACGAAGGACTCCTGGTAGCGGAGCCGACCGTGCCTCTCGTCCCACCTCCCGGAGGACAGATCGGCGGCCAAGCTGTCGACGGCCCGGGCCTCGGCCTCGGCAGGCACGAAGCTCCAGGCCGACTGGGATCGTCGCACCATCGGATCGAGGAAGGCCTCGGGACGACCGTAGAAGGCCTCGGTGAAGCCATCCGTGCAGTCGAAGGGCACCGGGACCGACCTCGAGGTCGCGCCCCGGCCAAGTGCCGCCAACACCGTCCGGATGGGGGGATACCGGCGGGCCTCGGCGGCGTAGAGCTCCGGGGAGTACTCGGCGAGCCAAAAGGTGGTCAGAGCGTCGGGATCGAACGTCAGGATGACCACCGGGCCCGCCGTCACCCGGCGCATCTCCGCCAGGCCGGCCTGGTGATCGGGCCACTGGTGGAGGGTGACCGTGGCCATGGAGGCGTCGACCGCGTCGTCGGCCAGGGGGAGCGACCCGGCCACGGCCCGAAGGCACCGGTCCGGTCCGGCCGGCCGCTGTGCCAGCATGTCCTCGGACGGCTCCACGGCGATGACGTCGCGGTCCTCGGGTTCGTAGGAGCCGGTACCGGCACCCACGTTGAGGACCGTCCGGGCCGAGCCCAGAGCAGAGAAGATCAGCCGGGCGATCCTCGGGTCCGTGCGGCGGTGCCTGGCGTACCCCTGGCCGAACCGGCCGTAGTCCACGTCGCCGGCGAGCCGGCCGTCTACCCCCATCGAGCCAGGGGGGGCCCGAACCCGGCCTGCTCGGCGCAGACGCCGCACAGGTCCATGCGCCGGGCCCCGGGCCGGTCGGAGGCGGCCACCCGCCGCCATCCGTACCGACGTGCTTCCTCGAGGCAGGCCGACTCGGACCATCGGGGCGCGGTGCGGGCGCCGCACTTTCCACAGGTCCGGAAGAACGCCTCGTCGTCATAGCGATCGTCGAAGTCGAGCTCGTCGGGTTCGTAGTCCATGGTGGTCGCTCAACCGCGAGGATACTGCGTGGCCCGTCCGGGCCGATGTCCGGACCATGCCCGTCGCAGGAGCCAAGGCGTCTGCCGGGATGATCCCGGCATGTCGGGCCTCGGTACCCTAATATCGTCACCGTGACGAAATCAGGGGACACACCCAGGTGCGGCTGGTGCCACCGGCCATTGCCCCAATTCCCGGGTGCAGGTCGTCCGCGGCGGTTCTGCAGCCCCGCCCACCGTCAGCGGGCCTACGAGGCCCGCCGTCGGGCCGAGTCGCTGAGGATCCCATCAGGTCAGGTCATCGTCTCCAAGGAGGATCTGAGAAGGGTGCGGGACCGTCTCTATCGGCTCGAGGCGGCGATCGAGGACGTCGAATCCGACCTGGGGGAATCAGCCGGTTCCCGGTCGTATCGCGCCGCATTCGAGCATCTCTACGACGCAGCGAAAGACCTGGTCGGCGTCGTGATCGTCCCGGTCAGGCAGTGACCGCTGGTCTCCTCCGCCAATCCCCGGGCTCTCACAAAAACGCCGATAATGTATATTATGTCAAGTAAAGAGGAAGGGAAGGTGGAAGAGGGTGGGCACGGGCCCACCCCGGCGGGCCGGGCAGGTCCTCCCCCGTCCGATCGGGGTCTCGACCGGACGGCGGGCCGACGAGAGCCAGCTCGCACGGTGGTGAGCAGGCGTCACGTCTCGGACTCCGGGACGGCCTTCTCGCTCCGCGTCCCGGGGCGACGCG
>Ga0307372_10004832_pt1 | contig 20563 bp, 15 predicted proteins | sample OX1MG_FD_202533 | JGI IMG/M metagenome (GOLD analysis project Ga0307372, IMG submission 202533) | Soil microbial communities from Risofladan, Vaasa, Finland - OX-1 | ecosystem: Environmental > Terrestrial > Soil > Coastal area > Acid sulfate soil | place: Finland: Risofladan, Vaasa | collected...
CCGAGAAAGCGCTCGGCGGCCCGCCAGTCTGGAAGGCGCTCTTCCAGGCAGTGCAAGTGGGCACGCAGATTACGACGAGTGCGCTTCTGGCGGCTAAGTACTGAGGATAGGTGTTAGTGACCGGACGTCTGAGAATGGTTTACACAACTGCGGCACTATTGCTGGTGGCGGGCGGAATGACGGCGCGGGGCCAATCTCCGCTGCCTCCCGCGTCGAGTGCTGCCCGAGTCCACAATGGAAAAGAGAAACCGCAGGACAGAAAATCGAACAGCAAACAATTCCGCGAGACCGCCGGAACAAGTTCCACGGCCACATCGCAGGGCACATCGGACGATGCGTATGAGAATTCCGTCGGGAAGCCGCTTCTGCAACATCTGCTTCTTGACCAAAAAGCGATGTGGACAAGCCCGAGCCATCTGCGCTTCACAGACGCAGACTGGCTGCTGCCACTCGGCGCGCTGACCGGGGGCTTTCTTGCGACGGACTCCGAGGCAAGCAGGAACCTGACGAATTCGCCCAGTTTTATTCAGCACAGCCGTGATTTCTCCAATTATGGAGTCGCTTCGCTCGTTGGCCTGGGCGGTGGAATGTATCTGTGGGGAAAAATCAGTCACAACGAGCATGCTCGCGAGACAGGATTCCTGGCAGGCGAAGCGGCCATTGATAGTTTGGTGACGGCTGAGACGTTGAAGTATGCAGCGGGCCGGGAGCGGCCGTTGCAGGACAACTATCAAGGCAGATTTAGGCGGGGAGGCAGCTCATTCCCATCCGAACACGCGGCGGCGGCATGGGCCATTGCCGGCGTAATTGCCCACGAATATCCCGGCCCGGTCACAAAACTCCTTGCATATGGGATGGCTGCGGCGGTGAGCACAGCGCGGGCCACGGGGAAGGAACATTTCCCGACCGATTTGCTGATCGGCAGCGCCATCGGATGGTTCGTTGCGCAGCATGTTTACCGCACTCATCACAATCCAGATCTTGCCGGGGGCGAATGGGACACGTATCGCGAATATCGCGACAAAATATCTGACGACCGTCCAGGCAGCGTGGGGTCGCCATACGTTCCACTCGATAGTTGGGTCTACCCCGCATTGGATCGGCTCGCGGCGCTCGGATTCGTCGACACTGAATTCCTAGGCATGCGCCCCTGGACACGAATCGAGTGCGCTCAATTGACGCAGGAAGCCGGCGACCGAGTCGCCAACCAGGACGCTGATTCGTCGCCAGCAGCCGTTGCCTACCGGGAGCTTGCCAAAGAGTTTGAAAGCGATCTCAGCGCACTCTCCGGAGGAAATAACCGCTCGGTCCGCCTCGAGTCCGTTTACACACGCGCTACAGGCATAGCTGGGAAACCATTGAATGACAGCTATCACTTCGGGCAAACCATTATTAATGACTACGGCCGTCCCTTTGCTGAGGGATTCAACAACGTCACCGGCGTGTCCGGTTGGGCTTCCGCGGGGCGCTACACCATTTACGTTCGTGGCGAGTATCAGGGCGCGCCGTCCTCGCCGGCGTATTCGTTGCAAGTGCGGAACGCCATCGCCGTCATGGATGCCAATCCGGTCCAACCAGCGACTCCTATCGCATCAGCGAATCAATTTCGGCTGCTGGATACCTACGTCGCCGCGAATGTGGCTAATTGGGACTTGGCATTTGGCAAACAGAGCCTTTGGTGGGGCCCGGGGAAAGGCAGCGCGTTTCTGTTCAGCAACAATGCTGAACCAATTTATATGTTTCGCGCCAGCCGCATCGCTCCCTTCAAGCTGCCATGGATATTCGGCCGGCTGGGGCCGATGAAATGGGATGTTTTCTTCGGCAAATTGTCCGGAAACGAATTTCCGCCGCGCCCTTTGATTCACGGAGAGAAAATCAGTTTCAAACCGACGCCTAACTTGGAATTTGGTTTCAGCCGCACCGTCGAGTTCGGCGGCGTGGGGCGCCCACTTACGATCGGGCGTGTTTGGAACAGCTACGCCAGCTTGACCAGCATCGCGAATGAAACTCCGGCAAACGATCCCGGAAAGCGCACCGGCGGCTTCGACTTCTCCTATCGCGTTCCATTCGTCCGCAACTGGCTGACAGTGTATGCCGATTCGCTTGCGACCGATGACCCATCACCGCTTGCCGCCCCTCGGCGGGCGGCTATAAATCCCGGAATTTATATGCCCAAGGTCCCGGGCTTGCCGAAAGTCGATTTTCGAGCGGAGGCTGTATACACGGACCTGCCCACGGCGAATAGTGCGGCGGGGAAATTCGACTATTTTGACAGCTTCTACCGCGACCTGTACACGAACAACAAAAACCTGATTGGCAGCTGGATTGGCAGGGAAGGCACGGGCTTTCAGGCGTGGAGCACTTACTGGGCCAGCCCGCGCAACTCCATTGAATTCGGATATCGCCATGCGAAGACCGCTGCGGACTTCGTTCCGGGCGGAGGAACGCTAAACGACGCGTCGGTCAGCGCGAATTGGTGGTTGCATAACGAATGGAGTATCTCCGCGTTTGTCCAGTACGAGAAATGGAACATCCCATTGCTGGCATCAACGCCGCAATCAAATTGGACAAGCTCGGTGCAGATTGGATTCTGGCCAAAGTCGTGGCCGAAGTAGGCCTCGGTCAGACGATCGTAGCCACATTTTGAACGGATTTTGAACCGAAGGCGAGGGCAGTTGAGACTTGACTAAGGAAACGATCAAACCGGAACCAGTGATCGCCGATCAACCAACTGCTGAGGAGATTTATGTCCAGGAGCTAGAAAACAAACTTGCGCGTCAGCAACTCATGGAGAAATTTCGCCTGCTATGGCTGAACCGGAGTTTTCTTTTTCGTGCAGCTCTGGCTGGCTTGGTCTGTGCGACAGTAATCGCCTTTCTGATCCCCAAGCGCTTTGTCTCCACGACTCGATTGATGCCTCCCGATTCTCAGTCGAGCAGCTCTTTAGCCTTGGTTTCGGCCCTTAGCGGGCAGTCCGGTTTATTAGGCGGCCTCGCGGGAAATCTCCTGGGAATTCAGAGCACGGGGGATTTATTCATCGGAGTGTTGCGCAGCCGCAGCGTGGAAGATCAGGTCATCAATCGTTTTGGCCTGCAGAGAGTCTACGGTGCTCGCTTGGAAGACTCGGCTCGGCAGGATCTGGAAGAGAATACAGCCATTACCGAGGATCGGAAGAGCGGAATCATTACCATTTCGGTGACCGATCACGATCCAAAGCGCGCCGCCGCCATAGCGGGGGCATATGTGGATGAGCTGAATACCATGATTACTCAGCTTTCTACGTCCTCGGCACACCGCGAACGCGTGTTTTTGGAAGAACGGTTGAGTGCTGTCAAACAGGACCTCGAGACGGCGGAGAAAAAGTTTAGCCAGTTTGCCAGCAAAAACGGCACGATTGATATCACCGAACAGGGCAAGGCCATGGTCGAAGCGGGCGCGACCCTGGAAGGCGAGCTCATTGCGGCACAATCGGAGTTGCAGGGGCTCAAGCAGGTCTACACGGACAGTAACGTTCGGGTTCGCAGCACCGAAGCACAAATCGCGGAATTGCGTCGTCAGCTTCAAAAGCTTGGTGGCACCGCAAGTCCGCCGTCGAATGAGGATGCAGCAACTACCGGCACATTCTATCCGTCCCTGCGTCAACTTCCCATCCTGGGTGTTCCATATGCCGACCTCTATCGACGATTAAAGGTCGAGGAAGCCGTCTTCGAAACTCTAACGAAGGAATACGAATTGGCAAAGGTCGAAGAAGCGAAAGAAACGCCGACGGTGAAGGTCCTTGATCCGCCTGAAGTGCCCCAGCGAAAGTCGTACCCTCCCCGACTTCTGCTCATGATTCTAGGAACTTTTTTGGCGGCGGGTTTGGCCATGTTTTGGGCACTAGGGAAAGCGCGCTGGCAAGCTACGGCCGCGGATGATCCGGGAAAGCAGCTGGGGCAGGAGATTTTTCAGACTGTAAGAGCGCGGATCCCGTGGGCTTCTTCGAACGGAACGCACGCGAGTACGGATGCGCCCGACGCCGCTCGAGCGTCCGACCGAAACGACCATCCACCGCGTACGTGAATTTGTCGGCTTAGTCGGATCTTATTGTAACTGAATTAGTTAGGTCACAAATGCCTTGTAAGTGACGGGGCGAAGCTGTAGTTGGCAGGAGAGAGGCAGGAAATGCACACCATAAATAGTGGACAGCTTGCATGCTCGCATGAACCTACGCATCTCGTCACTTCCCTCCCCAAAGAAGAAATGCGCTGGTATGCCGTTTACACGTGCGCGAACCACGAAAAGTCTGTAGCTCGGCAATTGGATTTGCTTTCGATCGAGACATTTTTGCCACTGTACGAGCGCGTGAGCCGTTGGAAGGATCGGCGTATCAGACTGCAGTCTCCTCTGTTCCCAGGATATGTGTTTGTCCGGATTCCGCTCCTAGAAAAACTACGTGTACTGGAAGTTCCCAGTGTTGCCCGCCTGGTTGGATTCAACGGTCAACCTACGCCTTTGCCCGAGGGGGAGCTGGACGTACTGCGCCGAGGATTGCGAGCGGGTCTGTACGCGGAGGCCTGCCCATACCTGCAGGTGGGGCGACGCGTGCGCGTGCGCTCTGGCCCGCTCCAGGGGCTCGAAGGAATTTTGAAGAAGAAAAAGACGACGTTTCGTTTTGTCATTTCCATGGAGCTCATCCAGAGGTCAATCTCCGTTGAAATGGACGCGGCCGATCTCGACGTGCTCCCGACTCTTAGAGTAGGGATTCCCCTCTCGTGAGTGGTTGGGGCTGAGCAAGTGTTCCTTTAGAAACGAATAAAGTCCAGTTGACTAAGAGTCGATTTACATCCGCGGCGGTACTCGCGCGAAACACCACCTTCAATCTCGCTTCCGAAGGTTGGCTCGCGCTGGTCCTGTTCGTCGCGATACCTCTCCTGGTCAAGTTTTTAGGGGAGGAGCAATTCGGGCTGTTCTCCTTAGCATGGGTTGTTGTGGGTTATCTCGCCTTCTTGGATATAGGAGTCAGTCGCGCAACCACAAAATTTGTTTCGGAGTGTCTAGGAAAGGGAGAGGCGGATCAAGTTGCCAGTTTGACGCGGACGGCACTGGTGGCCAATTGTGTCATGGGTGCCGTCGCGGCCGTTATAGCCGTTGCAATTTCTCCTTTTCTGGTACGCGATATTTTCAAGATTCCCGCTTCCCTTCATGTCCAAGCGATGTCCGTTTTCATTGCCGTCGCGGTTGCGCTGCCTGTTTTGCTCGTCCAAGGGGTTCTACGCGCTGTCCTCAGCTCATATCAAAGGTTTGACTGGATCAACCTGGTAAATGTGCCCGCGATTAGTCTTCAATGGGTGCTGGCAACGATTCTCGCGTGGAAAAAGTACGATGTAGTCGCAGTCGTCTGGGTTGCAGTGCTGGCACGGGTGATAATGGACCTCGTCTATTTTCTACTTTTGCTGGCCCTTGTGCCGGATCTGTTGAGTGAGCTAACAATCCATCTAGGGACCCTTCGTCGCTTAGCGCGCTTCGGCGCTTGGGTGACCGTTTCTCAGGTGATAAGTCCCCTGCTGGTGTATCTGGACCGATTCCTGATCGCTGCTTTTGTTTCCCTGGCGGCTGTGACTGTTTATACCGTGCCAAGTGAGGTGTTCAACCGCTTGGCGATTTTCCCTTCCAGTCTTGTCGCGACATTGTTCCCGGCTTTTAGTGAGCGGGGAACAGTAGAAACGGAGAAGGAAAAGTTGACAGGGTTTTATAACCTGACAACCAGATACCTTGCTTTTATTCTTCTCCCTTTTTTCGCATTACTAATTCTAGAGGCGAAAGATATCCTGGGGATTTGGATGGGGCGGCAATTTGCTGTGGAGGGCACGCTCGTTCTCCAGATTTTAGCCCTTGGTGCGTTCTTCAATTCCCTAGCGCGTCTTCCTTTCGCGGCTGTCCAGGCGTTGGACAGGCCTGATTTGACAGCCAAATTTCACCTCTTGGAGTTACCAATCTACGTTGCCCTGTGCGTACTGCTCATCCCGACTTGGGGGATTGTGGGCGCGGCGATTGCATGGACGATTCGTGTTTCACTGGATGCATCCTTGCTTTTCTGGGCAGCTCACAGATACTGCTCGCTTCGCTCGGTATGGCACAAGGGTCTTGGCACGGTACTGAGTGTCGGCGTCCTCCTTATTTGCGGTTTGTCTGCCAGCCATTTCCTCGTCCAGGCGGTGTTCCCGCGCCTCATTTATGCAACAGCACTCATGTTGATGGCGTACGTCGCTATCTGGAAATTCGCACTCAGTAGCGAAGACAGGCCGGCCATCGCCCGTGTCCTTCGCATGGCTTGGCAGCGGCCGGCGGCATAAGTGATGTGCCAAACCCTTAGGACAGGGAACCCGGAAGCCACAAACTGGGGTCGGACGGTGCCGAGACAGTGACGATGGAACTTGCGGCGGCGAAACCACTAAAGGGCCAGAGATGCCAAGTTGTGATCTCACTTCTCTTGCTCTCGGGACTGTACCTCCCTACGTCCGTTGGGGGCGATATCTCAAAATCGCTGATGGCAATCGCTTATTTCGGCGTGTTCTGCCTATATTTGTACCTGGTGTGGGCAAATGGTTCGGACGAAGACCAATTCTTATTCTTTTCCATGCCGATCGTAATGGTCATTATTGGGGCGACATTTCTCTCGCGTGTCCACGTCTTCGGCATCGGCGTACTCTGGTTTTACGTGCCCATCGCTCTTCTCTACTCGACGCGACTACGGTCGTTGAGATTCGGGAGTAGATGCAGGATTTTGTTCCTTGCGTGCAATTTGATGAACGTTACGCTGGGGGTGTCCGCGATTTTTCACATCGAATTTGTAAACGCGTTGGTTATCTCGCACTACTCGAATTTCTTCCCCGAACTTGTGCCGACCATGCTGGCGCTCGGGAAGCCCATCATGACCTTTGCAACTCACTCGTTGGCCGCCTTCTTCCTATTTCTGTTCTTTTGGTTGAACTTTAGGACATACCTCTGTACAAGAAGGCCGCTATTTCTCATCTTCGCCATTTGTTACATGGTGCTTGAACCTTGCCTGGTGTCCGTTAGTGGGTTTGGATTTGCTCTCCTAGCGTTATTAGTTATGGCCATCCATGTATGGGCGAAGAAACCCGCTGTTGTTGTCGCGGGTCTTGTTGTTGCGCTCCTGCTCCTTCCTCGCATTGCTCATGCTGTGTATAACCCGATCGAGAATTGGCAAGATCTACTGCAAGTCGCTCGGCCGGCATTCACGGCGCCTGGGGAAGGGTTCTTGGGAAGGTACGGAAGCCAAGGAAACAACGCCGAGAATCTGAGATATGTCTATGACCATCCCTTTTCCCCAACAGGCCTGACAACGGCCGAAAATCTGTTCATTGGGGACTCGGGCCCAGTTGAATATCTGTTACGCGGTTCAGTTGTACTTCTTGTCTTGATGTACGTTGGGTTGTTCAGATTTCTAAGGAGGAATTTGGTAAGGACATCGGACCTTTATGTGCTCTTTGTAGCGATACTGGCCATGGAACTCGGGTTTACGAGCCTCACCTACGTCCGGATGCTATATCTACTCCCTGTTGCTGTTATCTACCTGAATTCCTTGGAGCGCCCAGAGGCGGACGCCACGCTTCAGGGTGCTTCGGGTCTAGTGCCCGCCTGCCTACTCCACAAGGTGAGCTCGACATGAGCGAGAGTGCGAAGCCAGTCGTCAGCATCATCACGCCAACGTACAATCACGAACACTTTGTCGGGCCATGCATCGAGAGCGTTCTTGCCCAAACGTATTCGAATTGGGAACAGGTCATCATCGATGACGGTTCTACAGACAGCACTCAATCGGTCGTCGAACGATACAAGGACAAGAGAATCCACTGCATTCGTCAAGAGAACCAGGGCATCGAGGCCCTGGCTCATACCTACAATCGTGCCCTTGCTGGTTCGAAGGGAAGTTTGATTGCAATCCTCGAAGGCGATGACACCTGGCCCCCGGACAAGCTGGCAGCCGAAGTATCATTTTTCGAAGACCCTGGGGTGGTCCTGGCATTTGGTGAGTGCAAAGACATTGATGCTAAAGGAAGGCACGCCAGGCGGAAAGCCAGGGCTTACCATAAAAGAGGATCTTTGCCGAAATCGATTCTCTTCAATGATCCGATAGGGTCAGCGACACCATACTTATTGACTGTGAAGGGGCAGTCGTTGATCACGACTTCGACTGTACTCATTCGGCGTTCGGCACTGGATTCGATTGGTGGTTTTCAGTATTTCCCCGGTAAATGCCCAACGGACATACCCACTTTTGCAAGACTTAGCCGCATAGGGAAATTCTTCTACGCTCCAGCGGTTCTAGGATATCGAAGGCGGCATGGAGGTTCTGCGACGCTTCAATACATTGACGTCATGCCCGCTGCGGCTGAGGCATTTGTTCTCACGGCCTGTGGGGATCCTTCGTTTGGCCTTGGCCCAACGGAGAAAGAGTCAATCAAGGAGAGCTGGCGCTCGCTACCGTTTGGCAGCGGGTTCCCGAAGGGGCGCGTTTATCTGGTACAAGGTCGCTGGAGCGACGCGCGACTTCAATTTGCTCATGCCATGAAGGCAGGAGAACTCCGAGCTCTGGTCGGGGGAATAACGGGCTGGATGCTTTCCTGGGTGCATCTCGACGTGGAAGGTTTGTTCTGGCTCTTCGGTCGTGTGACGCTCAAGTAAAACCCGAAAGTGAAGAATATAGCCTACTGCAGAAAGCGACGAGTTGCGGTATCTGCGCGAAGATCTCGACTTTGGACATCATGTTATGTGTGGGATCTGCGGATTTTATAGTCCAAATCGCGACATGAACGCGGCTCATCTCGATGAAGCGACGCGGTCACTCACGCATCGCGGGCCGGATGGATTTGGTCTGTGGAATCACCCAGACGGTATGGCCGGGTTCGGGCATACGCGGCTGGCGATCATCGATCTTGAGACTGGTCAACAGCCTATGCATTCTCCGGACGGACGATTCGTCATCATCTTCAACGGGGAAATCTATAATTTCCGTGATCTGCGCGCTGAATTGGAGGGTCTGGGGCATAGCTTTCGCACTTGCTCGGATACGGAAGTATTGCTTAATGCATTCCGCCAATGGGGAGCGGATTGTTTGGTTCGCTTCAACGGAATGTTTGCATTTGCCATACTTGATATCGAAAAACGCAAACTTTTCCTCGCGCGCGATCGAACCGGCATCAAGCCCCTCTATTATTATCACGGCCCAAAAGGTTTTATTTTCGGCTCGGAACTGAAATCATTGCTGGCATGGCCGGAAGTACCGCGAAGGATCGATGTCCAGGCGCTGACAGATTTTCTGATGCTCGGCTACCCTCTCGCACCTGCAACCTGTTTTCGAGACTGCCGCGAACTTGAGCCGGGCTGTTATATGGAAGTGGTTGGCGACCACGTGTCAAGCACCCGCTATTGGCGTTGGCACCGGAGCGAAGACCATTCCAACGGTCACGATCCACTGGGTGCATTGGAGCAGGAGCTTCGAGCTGCGGTTTGGGAACACCTCATTTCGGATGTGCCGGTGGGCGCCTTCCTGAGTGGAGGCATTGACTCCTCGCTCTTGGTGGCTATTTGTGCGTCGGGTGGCGGATCCAAGCTGCACACCTTTAACGTCAAATTTGGAGAAGCAGGTTACGACGAGTCGGACTACGCACGAACAGTAGCCGCGCATGTTGGGACGAAACATCACGAGATCGTTCTCGAGACGAGTAAGGGCGACGTAGAAACTGTCTCTCAGGTGCTCGATCAGTTCGACCAGCCATTCGGAGATTCATCGGCTATTCCGACATACTTGATCTGCCGAGAAATTAGGAAGTACGTAAAGGTAGTTATTGGCGGTGACGGCGGCGACGAGATGTTTGGTGGCTACCCACGATTCATGCATGCTGACGTGATTCGGATGATGCGGCGCATTCCCCGTTGGTCGCTTGGAGCGATTGAGATGGCGCTTCATGCTGAAATCGGGCCCGGCAAGGACGTTCGTCGCCGAGGGTTGCGTTTGGTTGGTGCAGCGAAGGAGGCTGGGGAGTCGGGACTCGTGACTCTGTGTTCCATTCTCCGTGCTAAAGATCTAGCAGCGGTAATCCAGCCGCATATTTCTATGCAAGTCGGTGATTATACGCCCCGCTTTCAATTTAGCGGCGTTCACGACAACCCGGGTGGATCTGAATTGATTGATGCTACAGTCAACTCCGCACTGGCGGCCGACTACCTTCGCAAGGTCGATATGATGAGCTCATCACATGGCCTCGAAGTGAGGGTCCCTTTTCTCTCGAATCGAATCCTGGAACTTGCCCAAAAGTTACCGAACCGTCTGAAATACTCACTCCGGACAAATAAAGTCTTGCTGCGAAAACTTGCCAGAAAGTATTTGCCGCAGCAGATCGCGGATAAGCGTAAACAGGGCTTCGGGATTCCCTTCGACACCTGGATTGGCAAGGACGGGCGGAAGGAGATTTCCGCCATACTCCAGCGCGCTTCTTCTCCGATTCGTGACATTGTCCGTCCGGAATACCTACGATGCCTTGCGACCCAATTCGCAAGCCAGGAATGGGACCGATCCGAAATTAGTCGATATTCTCTCTACCAAAGAACATACGCGCTGTGGAGCCTCGACCGATGGCTGGACCGATGGCGGCCAGCGCTCTAATCGGCCGACCAAAGTGCCTCTAACAGCTTGTTGAAAAACTCTGATTCCTGCAACTTCTGTGAATGAGATTCGTCTCATGGATAAGCCAGGAGGCGAAGCGATGCGCGGAGAAGACAGCCAGCAGGAAGCAATGTTCAGTTATCTTTCGCCGGAGAAGCGGAGAAGCGAGTGCCCACCGAACACCCGTTGCGGCTGGTCCGGGCGCTGGTGGACACGGTGCTCAAAGAAATGTCGCCGCGCTTTGCGAAGTTGTACGCGGACGTGGGCCGTCCGTCGATCGCGCCGGAGCGGTTGCTGCGCGCGCTGCTGTTGCAGATTTTCTATTCGGTGCGCAGCGAGCGGCTGCTGAACGAAGAGATGGCCACAGTATTTTTCCAGCGGGTGCTGGCCTTGGCGAATCCGTATCTGTCGGACGAGCATTTCACGGTGGACGGCACGCTGCTGGAGGCCTGGGCCAGTCAGAAGAGTTTTCGCCGCAAGGACGGGAACGACAGACCAAGCGGCGGGGATCGCGAGGCGGATTTTCACGGTGAAAAGCGGAGCAACGAAACGCATCGGTCCACCACCGACCCGGACGCGCGGCTGTACAAGAAGTCGAAAGGAGCCGAAGCCCGGCTGTGCTACTTGGGTCACGCCGTGATGGAGAATCGGCACGGGTTTCTGGTGAAGACGCGGCTGACCCTGGCCACGGGAACCGCCGAGCGCGATGCGGCTCTGGCCATGGCCAAACGAATCGTCCGCAAGAAGCGCGTGACGTTGGGCGGGGACAAGGGCTTCGACACGCGAGACTTTGTGCGCCAGTTGCGAAAGATAGGTGTGACGCCGCACGTGGTGCAGAACACGGCGCGGCCGGGCGGCAGCGCCTTTGACCAACGCACCACGCGGCACGCGGGCTATGCGATCAGCCAGCAGAAGCGGAAACGAATCGAGCAATCGTTCGGCTGGATGAAGATCATTGGGATGCTCAAGAAGGTGAAGTTGCGAGGATTGCTAAGTTGCCCTCGTTAGAGACAATGCGAATATTGGCAGTGATACCGGGGAACGGGGAAGGCTCGAGTTTCATCTTTGCCCGACGCCAGGTTGAATCACTAGCGAAGCTAGGGATTGAGGTAAGTATCTTCCACTTAAGATCACGGACAAATCCGAGGCTGGTTTTAAATGAATGGATACGCTTGCGAAGAGCAATAACGGAGTTTTCACCCGACGTGGTTCACGCTCATTACGGGACCATGACAGGATTTCTCTGTGTTCTTGCGACATCGCGGCCTGTTGCGATTACGTTTCGGGGCAGCGATTTGAATCCTGGGCCGGGCATCGGTTTTTTGCGAAGTTGTATTGGACACTTCCTGTCTCAACTCTCCGCGCTCCGTGCTGGCTTGATCTGTTGCACAAGTCCCCAGCTAAGGGATCGCCTGTGGTGGCGGAAACTGAACGTTGTCGTAGTTCCGACCGGTGTGAATCTAGACTTGTTCCGTCCGATGCCGAAGGAAATCGCTCGGCGGGCACTAGGATGGGACATCAATGAAAGGGTCGTTCTTTTCAATGCTGGCGGAAATCCGGCCATAAAAGGCCTTTCTTTTGCCCATCAGGCCGTTGAGGCCGCAAAAAGATCCCTAGGCTCCATCCGACTTGTTCAGCTAAATGGAGAAGTAGCGCCCGAAAACATTCCGTTGTTCTTGAATGCCGCGGATTGTCTTTTGATAGCGAGCATCTCAGAAGGTTCGCCGAATATTTTGAAGGAGGCGATGGCATGTAATCTTCCGGTCGCCAGTGTTGACGTGGGCGATGCCGCAGAGCGCTTGAGAGGCGTGTTTCCATCGCGGGTTGCTCCGCGCAGTTCTGCAGCTCTTACGCAGGCCATCGTCGAAATTCTAACCGAGCCTCGACGCTCGAACGGCCGCGAGATGATTTTGGAATGCTCCGAGGCGAACATCTCTCTGAGAATGAAGAAAGCCTACGCAAGCGTTGGACAGAGACAGAGGGGAATTTAGAGCGCGCAAGCTTAGAAGCGCGCACATTTCGGTGTGCAAGCCAGCCGATTCCTTACTGGTCGAGCTTTGTGGTTCGAACTGGAACCCTTTGAATGCCCTATGTCTTGTGGAAAAGCCTTTGTGATGATTAATCCAGCTGGGAGAAAAGGATGAATCCGAATATTGCCGCACCTACTAGAAAAGCAGCAAGCGATTTTGCGAAGGTGACGCTGCCATTCTTAGATTTGAAAGCGCAGTTTGCGTCGATTCGGGAAGAGGTGATGGCAGCCATCAATGAAGTAATGGAGAGCCAGCACTTCATTTTGGGTCCAGAGGTCGAAGCCCTTGAGCGCGAAGTGGCAAGCCAAGCTGGCGCTCGATTCGCTGTGGGATGCGCTTCTGGCTCCGACGCTCTGCTTCTGGCGTTACTCGCTGGCGAAATCGGGCGGGACGATGAGGTGATTACGACGCCGTTCACCTTTGTCGCCACGGCTGGAGCGATCGCGCGCATCGGTGCAAAGCCTGTATTTGTAGATATTGATCCAGTGACGTTTAACCTAGATCCGGATCGAATCGAGAAAGCCATCACGCCTCGAACCCGCGCGATCATGCCCGTGCATTTGTTCGGTCTTGCGGCCGATTTGGACCCGATACTGCGAATCGCTGCCAAAGATCACCTGCTGGTTGTCGAGGACGCCGCGCAGGCCATTGGTGCCTGCTATCACGGACATCAGGTCGGGAGCCTCGGAACGTTTGGCTGCTTCAGTTTCTTTCCGTCGAAAAATCTGGGCGGGGCGGGCGACGGGGGATTGGTAACAACCAACGACGATAAGCTTGGGGAACGTCTGAAGCTCCTGCGCGTCCATGGCAGCCGAAAGAAATACGAGTACGAAATTATCGGCATCAACAGCCGGCTCGATGCGCTCCAGGCGGGCATTTTGCGAGTGAAGCTGCGCCATCTCGAGGCATGGACAACAGCTCGTCAACACAATGCCGATCACTACAGAAAGTTGTTTGCCGAGTTCGGGCTTGAAGGAAGGGTGAAGCTGCCCGAGACTCCAGACAATCAGACTCATGTTTATAACCAATTCACCATACGCGTTTCCGAGCGCGATGGTCTGCGCGCTTTCCTCAAGGAGCGTGGCATCCCGACCGAAGTCTATTATCCTGCCCCGCTCCATCTACAGCGGGCCTACGCATACCTGGGGCACAAGGTGGGAGACTTCCCGGAGGCGGAATCCGCCAGCAAGGAAGTAGTTGCCCTTCCGATTTATCCTGAACTCAGCAGGGAACAGCAGGAAACCATTGTTGCAACCGTCTCAGACTTCTTCCGCACGCACTAACCGATTTGTTCAGCCAAGGAGGCTAGAGTGGGCACTTCCATTCCACAAATTGCTGTCATTGGTTCCGGATATTGGGGGAAAAATCTTGTCCGCAATTTTCATGCGCTGGGGGCACTAGCGTGCGTCTGCGACGTAAGCAAAGAAGCGCTGGAGCAGGCTGCCAAGGAGTACGGCATACGCACGACCCAGGACATCGAGGAGATACTCCAGGATGATTCCATTCCGGCCGTCGTGATCGCTGCTCCGGCGGCGCAGCATTTTGATTTAGCGCGAAAGGCTTTATTGCGAGACAAGGATGTGTTTGTTGAAAAGCCCCTGGCGCTTCATGCCATTGAAGGGCGCGAACTGGTCGAGCTCGCGGAAGCGCGCCGCCGCATCCTCCAAGTGGGCCATATTTTGGAGTTTCATCCCGCGATCAGCGAACTCAAACGCCTCATTACCGAAGGCAAGTTGGGCCGGATCCAATACATTTATTCGTCGCGGCTGAATCTGGGAAAGCTGCGCACCGAAGAGAACATCCTCTGGAGCTTTGCCCCGCATGATATCTCTGCGATCTTGTTCCTTCTTGGCGAGGCCCCCACTCGCGTCGCGTCACATGGCGGAAGCTATCTGAGTCCCATTGTGGATACGACGCTGAGCACGCTCGATTTCGCAAGCGGCGTTAAGGCTCACATCTTCGTGAGCTGGCTCCATCCTTTCAAAGAGCAAAAACTCGCTATCATCGGAAGTGAAAAGATGGCGGTGTTTGACGACGTCCAATCGGAACACAAGCTCATGCTGTATTCGCACCGCATCAACTGGGTTGACCGCAAGCCGATTGCAGAAAAAGACGGCGGCCAGCCAATCGCGATTGCGCCGGATGAGCCACTGCGGCTCGAATGCGAACATTTCCTCGATTGTGTGCAGACGCGAAAGGATCCTCGCTCCAACGGCGAGAGCGCTCTCCGCGTTCTGGAAGTGTTGGAAGGCTGTGAGCGCTCGTTGCGGAAAAAAGGAACGCCGGTGGAGGTGCAAGCCCGGAAGATGCACTACTTCGCTCATCCGACGGCGGTGATCGACGAGCCCTGCGAAATTGGTGCTGACACAAAAATTTGGCACTTCTCCCACGTCATGGCCGAATCGAAGCTGGGCCGCGGCTGCAATCTGGGCCAAAACGTCGTGGTCAGTCCCGGCGTGCGCATCGGCAACAACGTCAAGGTCCAGAACAACGTATCGATTTACACGGGAGTCGAGCTCGAAGACGACGTCTTCTGCGGACCTTCGATGGTGTTCACCAACGTCATCAATCCGCGCAGCCACGTCGTGCGGCGGCACGAGTATCAGAAAACGCTCGTAAAACGGGGCGCTACTTTGGGAGCGAATTCGACCATTGTGTGCGGGACCACGATTGGACGCTACGCCTTCATCGCTGCTGGCGCTGTCGTCACGCATGATATTCCCGACTACGCGCTGGTGATGGGTGTTCCGGGAAAGCAAGTCGGCTGGATGTGCGCCTGCGGCGTGCGGCTAGATGACGAAACCTCGACGATGAAGTGCTCCGCTTGCGGAAAAGAGTATGCCATGGAGGACGGTGCTTGCCGCGAAGCCGAGGTGGCCGCGGCAATATCTTGATTGAAAAGATTCGATTCTGACCGATGCGTTCGAATTTGCCGGTTCAACTAAAACGTCACTGTGTGAGCACGCCGTGAAGGTTGTCACCATTCTTGGTGCTCGCCCGCAATTTGTGAAGGCTAAGCCTATTTCGAGCGCCTTTGAACGATTTAACCAAATCCATTCTCAGAATGGACATCACATTCGGGAAGTCATAGTTCACACGGGCCAGCATTATGATCATCAAATGTCCAAGGTGTTTTTTACTGCGTTGTCGCTGAAGGAGCCCGAATACAACCTGAATGTTGGCTCCGGTACCCAGGGGTGGCAAACGGCGGAAATTCTGAAGGGAACCGAGGAGGTGCTCGAACGAGAGAGACCGGATGCGATCGTTGTTTACGGGGATACTAACTCGACCCTAGGCGGCGCTCTCGCGGGCGCCAAGTTGCAGATTCCAGTTGCACATATCGAAGCTGGACTACGTAGTTTTCGCCGAGGAATGCCCGAGGAAATCAACCGGGTGTTAACAGACCATCTGTCATCGCTGCTCTTTGCTCCCACGGCAACAGCAGTAAAAAATCTCAACGCTGAGGGAATCACGCGCAACGTTTATCTGGTCGGTGACGTCATGCAAGAGGCCGCATTTCAGTTCCTGCAGGTCGCCCAGCAAAAATCGACGATTCTGAAACGGCTCAAACTCGTCCCTAAAAGTTATTCCCTCGTAACGGTTCACAGAGCCGAAAATACAGACACTCCTCAGCATTTGCGCGGCATCGTGCAGGCATTGAAGGAAATTGGTAAGGCAGAGACTCTCGTGTGGCCGGTTCACCCGAGAACATCAAAGAAGCTGAAAGAGTTTCACTTGGACTTTACAGACCACGACAACGTTATTCTCATTGAACCCCTGTCTTATCTCGACATGCTGGCCCTGGAAAGCTCGTCAAAGGTTGTGCTCACGGATTCAGGCGGAGTCCAGAAAGAAGCTGTTTGGTTCGAGGTTCCGTGCATTACTCTGCGGGAAGAAACAGAGTGGATCGAAACCATAGAAAGCGGACGAAATCATCTTGCCGGCAGCCGAACAGAGAAGATAGTTGACTTGTTTTGGGCTGCTAAAGAAGTCCAGCCAAATTCAATTTCCACTCCCGCGAGTGGCCCGAAAAACAGCGCAGCGACCGCGATTGTAGATGCGATTGCCGAATGGCATCAAGCCTGGAGAAAATCTGCCCAATGAGAAAATAGTTGCGAATCCTCCTTCTCACACAATATTACTTTCCCGAGACCGGCGCTTCGCAGAACCGTCTGGCGGATCTTATGTCGCGGTTGTCCGAATCATCACATTCCGTAACCGTTTTGACGGCAATGCCCAATTATCCCAAGGGAGAGATATTTGAGGACTATAAAAGTCACATTCTGCTGGACGAAAAACAGGCGAACGTAAGAATTATCCGGACATGGCTTTACACAACCAACAGCAAGAAGGTTATTCCGCGCATTGCCAATTTTTTGTCCTTTGCTGTGATCGCGACGCTGATTGGGATTTGGAAGACTGGAGGGCAAGACCTAGTCTTTGTGGAATCGCCGCCTTTATTTCTAGGGCTCGCAGGGTGGCTCCTGAGCCGATTGAAGAGATGCGGGTTCATTTTAAATGTATCTGATCTTTGGCCGGAATCAGCTGTCGCATTGGGCGTCCTCCGAAATACGTCGTTGATACGTGTTGCGACCCAGATTGAGGAATTCCTCTACCGGCACGCAAATTTCATCACAGGACAGACGGAAGGCATTGTCGCAAACATTCAGAAGCGGTTCCCGGACAAGGCTGTCGAATTAATGCCGAACGGGGTAAGCACTGAATGTCTGCTGTCTCCTTCTGAAAAGGAGAGCACTCGAATGCGCGTCCGGGCGGAATTTGGGCTGACGGATCGCTTCGTGGTGGGATACGCGGGATTGCACGGTCTGGCCCAGAATCTCGTGACTATTTTGGATGCGGCACATTTCTTGGCGGACCAGAAAGATATTCTGTTTGTCCTCTTTGGTGATGGCCCTGAGAAGCAACGGCTAGTTCAGGACTCAAGCCTGAGAGGTCTGGGGAATGTGAGGTTCTATCCGCCGCAGGCTGCCTCTTGCATGCCGGAGGTGCTCTCAGCGCTTGATGTTGCAGTTATTCCTCTGCGCAAGCATCGACTTTTTTGCGGAGCGATGCCATCAAAATTGTTTGAATGCATGGGCTCGGGAATTCCGGTTGTAGTCGCCATCGAGGGCGAAGCCAAATCACTTGTGGAGAGAGCACAGGGGGGAATCTGCGTGGAGCCAGAAAACGTCGTGGCAATGGCAAATGCCATTCTCCATCTGAAGAGTGATCGAGCGCTGCGGCGAGTCATGGGTGAAAGCGGGCGCGAATTTGTCGCTCGCCACTATGACCGAAAGAAAATCGCCCAGCGGTTCGAGCAGTCAGTATTGGCATCGATAGTTAGCAGGTCACACACAAATGTCGATTCGTCACCCGATGAAGTACAGGAGCCATGACGTCTATTCTTTCAGGGAATGCACAAGTTAACTGCCAACGGATGAGAGCTTACTCGTACTGCACAGGTACGCCGAGGGCCAATGACACTTAAAACCGCTGGTATTCAGATACCGTTTCACCGAGCCGATCTCGGCGAAGAGGAAATCGCTGCCGTAACGGAAGTCATCCGATCCGGATGGCTCACCATGGGGCCGAAAACAATCCAGTTTGAAGAAGAGTTTGCGCGTTACGTGAACGCGCCTCATGCGGTGGCTGTCTCCTCCTGCACGGCTGCGTTGCACCTGGCTCTCGATGCCATCGGCTTGCGCCCGGGCGACGAAGTACTCGTGCCCACAACGACGTTCACGGCTACCGCGGAAGTCATGACCTATTTGGGTTGCCGGCCGGTATTCGTTGACGTCGATCCGGAAACGTTGAACATCGACCCGCGCGATGCTGAACAGCGCATCACCTCGCGAACGCGAGCAATCATACCGGTCCATCTGGCAGGACAGCCATGCGACATGTCAGAGATTCACGCCCTTGCCGAACAGCGGAATTTGCGGGTCATCGAAGATGCCGCGCACGCGCTTCCTGCCGCATATCGAGGGAAGCCGGTAGGTTCTCTCAGCGAGTTCACTGCGTTCAGTTTTTATGCGACCAAGACGCTGACGACGGGCGAAGGTGGAATGATCACGACCGAAAACGCAACAGCAGCGGATCGCATGCGCATGATGCGTCTCCATGGAATCGAACGAGATGGTTGGAAGCGCTACACCGCGGAAGGGTCATGGCACTACGCAATACACGAGGCAGGTTATAAGTACAATTTTACAGACTTACAAGCCGCCTTGGGTCTGGTTCAGTTAAGGAAATGCGACGCGATGTGGCAGGCGCGGCGCCACATCGCCGAGCGCTACACCCGTGCGTTTCAAGCCGCCGAGGGGCTCCAGCCGCCAATCGTACGCAAGGATCGGCAAGGCTCCTGGCATCTCTATGTTCTCCGTCTTAATCTCGAGAAACTCGCGATCAGTAGAAACCAATTCATTGACCAGCTCGCCCAACGCGGTATCGGCGCCAGCGTGCACTTTATACCTTTGCATTTGCAGCCTTATTATCAGCGCGAGTTTGGATATCGACCGGGCGATTTTCCAAATGCTGAATCGCAATACGTTCGATCTATTTCGCTGCCGATCTATCCCACGATGAGCGAGGAAGAAGTCGAACAAGTAATCGACGCCGTGACAAGTATGGCGAATCATGCGATGCGTCCTTCGCCGGTTGGACAACATGCTACGGCACCCACAGCCTGAAAATTGTCTCGAAGAGTCCCCGAAATGCCTGCTGAATCAAGAAGATTCGTCCGGCAGGCAGACGTTGTACCAACGAGCGGGGAAGCGAATGCTAGACATTGCAGTTGCGGCTGCAACCCTGACCCTGCTCACACCTCTCTTTCTGATTGTGGCAGTTTTGGTGAAATGTACATCCCAGGGCCCGGTTTTGTTTCGACAGCGCCGCGTGGGAAGGTACGGGAAAATATTCTTTGTTATGAAGTTCCGTTCCATGGTGCTATCACGAACGCGAGGTCCCCTAATCACGGTATCTGGCGATTCTCGAATCACAGTTGTCGGTTCGATCCTGCGGCGATACAAAATCGACGAACTGCCACAAGTGTGGAACGTTTTAATCGGCGAAATGAGCTTGGTTGGGCCGCGCCCCGAGGTCGAGCGCTACGTCACAGGATATTCGCCCGAGCAACGTCAAGTACTGAAAGCACGCTCCGGTATTACGGACCCGGCATCGATCGCGTATCGCCATGAAGAAGAAATGCTTTCGAGCCAATCAGATCCCGAAGATTATTACCGCACAATTGTTCTGCCTCATAAACTGTCACTCAATCTCGAATATGTCAATAACATTTCATTTCGACGAGATGTCTCACTCATTCTGAACACAATTCGATCAATTTTCGTCTAAACGCAAAATCGAGTCACCATGAGTGCGCGCGCCGTAGAGCTTTCATTCTTCAAGCGGGCTTGGTCAGTCTCTTGACGTCAAGACGACAATAATTTCTACCAGCCTGTGAAAAAGTCAGCGGCCTTCGGGGGGCGCTGGTTCATCTGCGACATGACCGATCCACTCTCGGTCCCGATGGTGTCAATCCCTGAAACTCTTTCGTGAAGATTTTCCACAGCCTGTTTGTATTCGTTTCTGCCTCGCGCGCGAGTCCTCGTGCCGGAAGAAAGGCTAAATCGGCGAACGGTTCGCTCCATCTGCGCGGTCGATAGGACAAGACATCCATGAGAAAATTCGTTTTGAGTCTGCCCAAGCTGGTGTTCGAGAACCGGCCGTGGTTTATCGTTCTGTTCCAGGCGCTGCTGGTTTTTTGCTCGCTTGTGCTCGCGTGGTTGTTGCGGTTCGATTTCAGCCTGCCTTCGCGGCCTCTTTTGCTTTGGTCTGCGCCCATCCTGGTCTTAATCCGCCT
>Ga0307372_10004833_pt1 | contig 20556 bp, 28 predicted proteins | sample OX1MG_FD_202533 | JGI IMG/M metagenome (GOLD analysis project Ga0307372, IMG submission 202533) | Soil microbial communities from Risofladan, Vaasa, Finland - OX-1 | ecosystem: Environmental > Terrestrial > Soil > Coastal area > Acid sulfate soil | place: Finland: Risofladan, Vaasa | collected...
TGATAATCAGATACACGGATTAGGTCGCTTTTGAGTGCGATTTCTTTTCCTTTGATTTCACGTTCATTAGTTGTCATATCTATATTATGTATATACGGGTAGTATTATTTAAGTTTACATTTACACCATAATGCTTAAGTATATACAACGTATTATTACAATTGTGGAATTTACTTTTAAAAGTGGAGTAATGAAAGTCGGAAATAGTCTAGTTGTAGTCCTTCCAAAACCAGTAGTAGATGTTTTTTCAATAGAAAAAGGTGACTCTCTGAGCCTAATGATCACAGAAAAAGGAATCTACATACCATTATTAGCTAAAAAAGAATCAAAGCAGAAAGAAACAGAAGCATTAGTTAAAAGGATGGAACGAATTAAATGACTAACACAACTTCAAATAAGCCAGAGTCTGAATCTTCAAAACCATTCCATACATTATTCAACATAAGTGAAGCTTTCAAAAGTATACAATGTGATAAACCATTATTCAATAATGTAGAACCATTGAGTACTAGTATTTTCTATGAAATGCAGTCAAAACCAACAATCGAAGAACAATATAGTAATATTCAGGAAGAACTATCAAAAATCACTAGAATCTACCATCAAGAAAGAAAAGAACATGTAGAAATAGTACAGGAAAAAGATAAACAAATTCTTAAACTTGATAATGAGAAAGCACAACTCCAAAAGAAATATGCACGAGCTAAAGTAAACGCAAAATCCTACAAGGATGAATTAAAACGAGAAGGACAACTTAGTAAAGCATTGATCGATCTTGAGGATATGAGAGAAGAAAATCGTCAATTAAAAGATGAGTTAGACTGGAAAGAGACTAACAAATGAACAAGCAAGAATTTGCAAGACTTCATGACCTTAACATAGAGTTGATGGATTGCAATAGAAATCTCATGTCATACCTAATTCAGGTTTATAAGAAGAATGGAATTGTTAGTACAGAAGTCACTCATGCAGATGCATTATTATCACAAGTAAGCAAGGTTTTACAAAAGCTTGTCAAGCCTATCAACCGAAACTTTACAGTCAACAAATCAACCGCAGATTATACAGCACCAAGGAAAAGAAACAATATATACAATAAACGAGTCTCAACGAAATAAAATTACTTTTTGTCCCACTTATCTCATACATAAAAAATTAATGCATATCACGATTCCCAAAAGCCAAACCTCTCCACTCCACTGTATATATATTCATGAATTAGAAAACCTATCAACCAAGCCGCAAGAATATTTTGTCCAGCAGTTATATTACAAAGTAAAACAAAGTTGGAAACAACTCAATCCAAAAATCACTGAGAAAAGGGAAGATGATGAACCTCATATTATACACGATTCGGGCAATCCACCATCCTTTATAATTAATTCTCCTTTAAACAAAAAATTCCAGACAAAGTTTTACGCTCCTCTTTCTAAATCAAAAAAAACCATCGTAACTTTTGAATTTGATTTATTCGATAGAGAACCTGTATGGCGAACACATGTGGATAATAATGAGCCAATTCAACTTGGAATTAGTCTAACATTTAAAGATAAAAAAAATCATCAATTCAAAGCCAGAACAATTGACGACTTGACATATGAAAAAATTCTTCCAGAGCAACCACCATACAGTAAAAGAAAGCATAACATAAATTGGTTAATTCCAAATGCTACACCACGTATTTATGAATTATTGTGGGACGATGCAATCAGACAATTATAATTCATTTTCATCAAAATATCTTCAACTCATCATAATTCTGAGTGGTTGAAAGCCCATTACTAATTTCTATTTTTGTTAAACTACTGTAAAGCACTTGTCTATGATAGTAAATCAACCCACTATCACTTACTCCCTATCCTGAGTCTTTCATCAATTAGCTGAGTGTGGGAATGAGGGACGAATGTAGTGTAAGACATGAAAACCGCTTAACTCTACTTTAAAGAATATAATTTAGACCGTTCAACCTCTTTATTCGGCAGATATTCTTTGGTTATTGATTTCACAACATCAAGAAACCAGTCTTCCGAAAAAGGATTAACATACACTTTTTCTATCAAAATATCCAAATCAACTGATACGTACTCGCCCTTCTTCTCAGGGCTTAAATTTAAGACTCGCTTACCATCTGAATGTAAATTATGCGGTATAGCCACCCTTATTTCTTGTTCATGTTCGAATGATTTTCTCTTAGCAAATAATTGTCTAGAGGTTACAAGATTCTCTTTTCCATATACGGCGTTTTCTTTTTTATAATCTAAATATCTTACAGCCATAATGACATGACTGCTTTCTAAGGACTTATCTAATTTCCCAATTGTGGACTGAATGACTACTCCGTGGTTGTCATTTGAATACAATTTCCACAACATCGCTGATTCATATTCATTTCTATGCCAACAATTTGCTACGGACTCCTCCCACATTTTTTCAAAGAATTTTCTTCTCTCAGGAGTTGCATCTCCTGTTATTAGCCTCCAGTTTTTACCCCATATCGATTCAAGCCATTCCATTCCCTTCTCCTCCATTTCTATATCATAATCAGTAGGTCTCCCTTCGTAAGGATCATCAAAATTCCTTAATCTACTAAAGAAAAGACATTTTTTTAATAACATATCAACATATTTTGGAAAATCAATGTATCTCCAAATCTTAGAATTTATATCACTATTAGCATCAAGAAGCACCCTCTGTCTTCCACAATCTTAATTTTAAGTTTTTAATTTTTTTCTCATAACATTATTTGCTTTCCTACCAAACGAATGTAAGGAGTAAAAAACATGCGGAGATACTACAAACGAAATACAATTCCATGATATGATAATCTTGGAACACCACAAACCACTTTTTGCCTACTTTTCTCAAAGTATGTCACTGAAAGCGGAACCCCCTACCAAATGACTACCGACGAAGTTTGAGGAATGTGGAGCGTAGCGGAGACCCATGCGTACATCGAGCGAGGTGGACGAAGCAAGAGGATACCAACGGCGTGGCCGTTGTCAAAAAGACAAATCCATCATAACAAGGATTGAAACCTAAATGATAATCTTTCTCTGATATTATGTAATAATGTCAAAAAGACAAATCCATCATAACAAGGATTGAAACTTGATCGCATAGGAGTTACAAAATACATACAACAGGTCAAAAAGACAAATCCATCATAACAAGGATTGAAACTTGATCGCATAGGAGTTACAAATACATACAACAGGTCAAAAAGACAAATCCATCATAACAAGGATTGAAACGAAACAATAGAAATTTAAACAATAATTCGATAATATCGTCAGTGAATTTGCCATAAAACACATCATTAAAACTAACGATATAGAAAAAGAAATCTGGAACTTTATCTCTAGTTTTGAAAGCGAGTATTTTGTAAAATGTTTTGCCAAAGATCGCATCTCAAAAAAGTTTCAGGGACTTGATTACAATCGGCTAAATTCAATTAAAAATTCTCATAAAAATACCACGAATAGAAAAGTTGAGATACTTGAACCACTACAACTTTCCGACGTCACTAATGAATTAATTGCTGAGATTTCTAATAATGCAAAACAAGCACGAGATTTCTATGCGGCCTCTAAACAACTCACGTTATTATCAAAACCAATTTTACTTTTTTATTCGTTTGAAAAGCTCGCCAACGTATTGATTTTCTTAACCTTCAAAATAAACGAAGAGAGTGTGTATTCGCACGGATTAAGTTATCATAAAGATGAGCCGGTGGAGGTAAAATCTTTAGGATTATTCCAGCGTTTTCATGATTGTTATTCTTCTGATCCATCAATATATCTGAGGGTTGGGCATTATTCTCATCAAAAAATAAACTAGTTTCCAAGCATATGCTTGACACGTCTTGGTCTGTCATTGCCTGTGATACAATTGTGGTACACGACAAGCTGGTACGCAAACACACATGACAGTACAAATGATGCTGACCTGTCAAATCCACGTACTGGAAGAATACCTATTCCAAACGTATCCTTGAGTATCTCAAAGAGCGGCTCGACCGATATCTTCCTGGTACCGTATATCGTCTGGCCTTCCTTTGAATTGTAAAATTTCACAAGCTCAATTCTTTCAGGCGGTGTACTGTCATACTTCTTGACAGGGCAGACAAGCCTTGCAACACATGCATCATTTGTAAACCGGTACAGCTCACCGTCGTCATAGGCAGGGTCGGCCACAACGTTCTCCACAAAACCTGCAATGGGCATCACAAGTGATCTGTATGACATGTTGTCACTGATGTTTGCCGTGGTATAATCAGCCGATAATGGAACGACCAGTTGACCAGTACTGCATGATATGTGCAGCTTGTACCCAAATACCCAACCTCTTGTCCTTGAGAAACCCCACCTGGCATCGCTATCAATTCCAGAGATTGGCAGAATATTTTTCTTCATGCTTGACTTGTGCCATACCGGTCCCCTTGCCTTTAACAGGGAGCTGTCAACTGAAGCTGTATCTGTATTGATGAGACCTTCTAGTAAAAAGACACTTCCCATCTTTGCAATCACCTGTCTGATTGGGAGCACCTTGAATCTGCGGTCAAATGTTCTTCTGTCTGGAAGATTGTCCAGTCCGCATGCATTGAAGATCCTCCTGTGATATATGTCACTGATGGAAAGATAGTAATGCAATGCATTGACTGATGGTATTCTCATCCATATCCTGACAACACAACACCGTAGGATTACCGTTGTAGGATAGACGTAAGGATGGCCTCTCTTCTTGTCATCATCCCTATACAAGCAGAGCAAACCTATCAGATGCAAAATGCCAATAAGGATGGATTCTGATTGTGTCTTGCTGGGGAGCCTTCTTGTCAAATGCATGTTGCAATGATATTTCCAAGAAGTGATCCTTAGCTTTTTCTATCCAATTGAATTGTTATCGTAGTAAAATTGAGTCAGGAATTACGCCCAACCCTCATATATCTAGAAAAACAGGCATTCAAATTTGAAAATATCCTAGATGCGGGGCAACTTTACGATGTTGAACTCTTTGACGCAATGGAGGTGAGCCTTGTCAATCAAAACCTTAAACCAATTGATGAGAACACTGGAAAACAATCCAGTATCACAGAACTTGACAGGGAATTTATTTTCATGTTCGGACTTTCAGCATTAGCAAGATACAGAGTCAACGAATGGAGTGAAATTATAGCAGGTAGAAAAAGTGATAAAATATTGCGAATTGATAGATATTTGCAGTCAGTTCAGTCGCTATTTCCTAATCTAGTACTAAACCAATTGTATGGGGAAGTGAAAGTCTTTTCTACACGCGGATATGATAGAAGCAGCTTCTTGTAATTCCTTCAAATTATTAGCAAAAACGACAATGAGCGAAGCTGAGATAGTACCACATTATGTGATTTAGATTCTTTTAATTCTTCCTAGATGGTTTGCCAGTTTTTTTTCTTTGATCACATCATCGAATTCCTTTTTATCAGAAATCAGAATGTGACGATCAGTCAAAGCCATGAAAAAAAGGGTTGTCCAATCTGCAAGAGTAAGATTATAACTTGAATATTCTAAAATTGAATCCACTGCATATTTGGTGGGAGCGTATCCTCCTATTGACAAGTGAAAATAACTTGTGTAGGGGGGCAATAATGTTCGAATTATTTGCAGATGAGGAATTCCTTTTTCTTTGGCTTTTGTTAGAACATCGTTTGTGATGAACTCAGTTATGATAAAGAACTCGTTTCTTGTTGGATCTAATTTCGATAAATATGATCTGAGCTTTGAGATAGCTTTTTCATCTTTCTCTACTAAGGCTTTTATCAAAATGTCGGAATGAGTAACCGCCGAATTTCCTCCTGGCAATACTGCTGGGCATTCCATTGATTTTTCTCACTGTGTAGAAACAAACTGGTAAAAAGGATCTATTGTCTTATCGAATTTGGTTACTTTTATTGTATCCTTCTTGGAAGTAAGTCGTTCAAATTCTTTCAGTATCTTTTTTGCCTCTTTCTTGTTACTCTGAATCACATCTGCATCTCTTTCTCCCACAACTGTTGTCTCGCCTACTGTTTTGTATTTTGATATAACCATGTTTTCTCCATCGACCATTAGATAATGTGTTTCAAGCCCTTCTTTCCCTATGAACAATTCATATCCTTGTGATACGGCATAATTTCTGAATGCTTCTGGCGTATGCTCGGTTGCGTAAACATGGACTTTTGCACCGCGTTTTGCGGCATGTTCAGTTGCAGTTCTCATGTCATAAAATTTTAGAGAACTGAGCTCTCCAGCAATTATGTAAACGTCTTTCTGCGCAGAATTAAGCATCTGTGTACATGTGTTTCGAAATTTCTCATCAAACAGGCTCTTTTCTACTGTGACCTTTTCCATACCAATACATCTCCTAAACGCCCGCTTTTATTTCTAATACTTTTTTGTGCTGCTCTACTCATAAAGGAGTAGGATGGCACCACTTTGACGCCATGGCTAGCGTTGCTTCCTGTTACTAGCATATTATAATACGCATTGACAGACTTTATGATATAAATATGATGGACAATTTGCTCATTTTTACCATATATTTTCTTGATTCATGAAAAAACTCAATTTTTCAGTGATTTCTTTTTAGAAATCAAGGTTTACAATTTCCGTTATGGCAATCCATTCCAAGATTAATGGCAAACAAAGATGTAAACGTTTTTTTGTTTACCATTGTTTACTTTGCCCAGAGTAGAAAATCTCTAAAAAAAGGTATGAAAAGCCATATTTTGCCAACTGAACTTTGCTCTGGCAATAGACAACAATTCCAGAAATATAATAGGCAGTCAATTATTCCAATATATCGGATTTCACCCATTGAAAAAACCTAAAAAAACTAATGTGTTAATGTGTTAATCACACTAACAGTTAATGATATTAACAGATTAACTGGTTGCATCAATAATTGCCGAATTCACATGCTTCACTGAAACAGATTCAGAACTATCAGAATATGCCTTATCTACAGAAACACTACAGGCATCCATAACTTGTCGTAATGTGTTCTTGGTGTAAAAATCGGACAGTAAATCAATACAATTTTCATCCCACACATCAGCAAATTTTACAGGTCCACAAGCCGCAGTAGTTCTTTTTTCAATTATTTTCCTCAATGATTCCTTCTTTGTTATTTGGGGAACCACTAGCACCTTTGAAAAGTAATTATCCAGTACGGCAGATTTGAATTCTGGTGTGCCATATTGTTCATTCATAACAAAAAGATACGAACAATGAGTTTTTTCTAATTTATGTAAAATAGTTGAAAAATATTTTCTTGCATCATCACTAGAAATCTTTGCATTTCCATCTCGAATCTTATCAGTTTCATCAAGTAAAATAATAATATGATTAATGCCTTTTGCTTTCAGAATTCCAATTAATTGATTAGTAAACTCAATTAAATCATCTAGAGTGACAGACTCTGTGATTTTAACTCCCGACTGGGTAGCAATTTCATCAACTAATGTAGTCTCAAATCCTAACAAGAATGTATTGCGTCAAACCATGCCTTCAAACTATACTTGGCCGATTTCTTTTCTTCAATTGTTCAATTTTACTAAAAAGGAAAACTTGTTCCGTTTGTGGCAATTTATTTATAAAATTTCCATTAGTTTTTGTATCAAAAGTTTTTATGATTTCCTTACGTATGACTATTTTTTCTTTTGCACCCTGTTTCACTATATTTTCTAACCCTTCTAGATCATGAAAGAAACTATCTACAAATTCTGATAACTTCATCTTACCATGAATCACTAAATGCAGATATTGTGAAAGCAATTTTATCAGCATGATATCATTTACATGACTTAATCTTGGATATGCATTGCCTCTTCCCAATAATTGAGTCTTAAATGTACAATACATTCCTTCGTGAGATTTTTCTAAAGAATATCCAGAATCCTGTACGAGTAAAGAATCAAGAGAAATTAAGATATCATCAATCATTTCTTGTTTCGAAAATTTTTTACCTGTTAGGAGTGAATTTTCATAATTTGCAATTGTATCATAAGTTTTGCTTATCTCTTCTAGGACATACTTTTCAGGGATTTCTTTTATCAACAATGCAATGTCATAGATGTGTTTGATAACATCAGATCGTCTATGGTGTGGAACCCCTATAGTTTTGAATCCAAGAGTTGTCAGTTTATCCCCTATCAAGGAGCCTTTATCAAAAACTTTTATCGGGTAATCTAGTTTGAAATCTATCAGTTCAGCACCTGGATCAATCTGTTTTGTTTGTATGGCCTCCTTAAAGTCATAAAAGAACTCTATTTTCACTTCAGGGTTGTCAGTGCCTATGTTTGATTGGAATGGTACAAAATAGGTTAACAGGGGTAGTGATTTAGCAGGATTTTCCGGTTTATGAGGTTCACTAATTGTAAAGAATCCATTCGCTTCAGCACTCAAGCCCCTCATTGCAGATTCTATCTCTGCTTTTGACAACGGTGTAACTATATCTACATCTTGACTTAATCTTCGTAGATTTTTTTGAATATGAAATGGAACTGACATTCCTCCTTTTACAATAAGATTAGGAATTATTTTTTGTATGTGATATAGCATTTCAAAATCTATTATGAATTGTTCTATGATTCTACCTTCATTGAAACCAAATTCTTTTTTTACTTTATTTATGTATGATGTGTTTAGATAGTCTTTAAAGTGAAAATCAGTAATTGTCAATTACAAGACCTTCTCAATTATTGATTTTACTTTACCTAATTTCTTTTGATGTTTTAGTTGTAGCAATATTTTATTTGAATCAACAATTTTTCTAGATAGCAACCCTTCAAGAATATATTGTAATTCTGTTTCTTGCACGGGTATTTTGTGAGTGTATATTTCATTGACAAGATCTACCCATGCCTTTTCAGGACTAGATATAGTTGATCCATAAATTTCTACATATTCTCGAACTATGATAATTCTATCACTTTTAGATGTATCAAGAACTAGCGTTAATTCATTAGGCTTAGGATCATCAAGTACTACAAAGTTTGCTGGTACCATATGGGATAAAAGATCAGTCAGATACATACCTGCTCCAGGTACAGTATATACAGTGTAAATTTTCTTTCCTAGCGAGTAATGCAGATAGTTTGAAAGTGTTGATAACGCTGTAAATTGAAACTTGTTTTCATATTTTTCTTTTAATTCATCATGTATTGCAATAAGATCATCAGACAGTTTGTAGCCAACAAACGATGGGAGTTGTTCCTGTCGTTCTCTAGTAGACGGTTCTTTTTCTCTCCATTCATTTATGAATATCATCAATTTCGAATTTCTTGGCTTTACAAATTCATTATAGAACTTTGGATCCGTCGATATCATCTCTATTTCTGCGGCTATGAGTCCTATCAAAAATAGTGGATTTCGTACGTAATTGAATATTGTATTATTCTTGTTTATGTAGACTCGTAGTCCATCCTGTGTCCATTTTATATCATATAGAGGATCCGTAGTCTCTTCCACAAATGAGACAAGAGTTTTGTTGTTTCCGAATTTTAGATCAAATTCTTTTGTCTCATCAAGTAATTGTCTTGCTGCTTTGTTAGTTACTCTAGTGTCAAGATATTGTGCAGTCTCATCCCCTGCCATGTATCTAAAAACGCTATCTGGAGTAGCAGACATCTCAGATCTAGTTCTTGATTCTTTCATAATTTGTTGTACAGTTGGATGGTTAGCAAATGCTTGTTCGGCAGCATGATATTCTGGAGAATCCTCTATGAAAGCACTTTTGTGAAAGTTTACAGGAACATTGTTCAAGTCTAGTTTTCCAATAATTTTTGCAATTTCTGGATGCGGTTTGAATCCAAACTTTTCATAAGCCTTTATCAATCTCCCATTTTTGAACAAATGAATTCCATAATGTCCTTTTATTGATCTCTTTTTTAACAATGCAACATATCCTGACATTGTTGAGCCATCCAGAAGGGCGATATGAATATTCTTTCGAGTTCCTTCTACTATTTCTGGTTCTTGGGGTTTGCATAGAGTAGTATTAATTCTAAGCTGAATTTGACCATCTAATACGTATGGAGCATATCTTATTCCAAAACTATCATTGAAGTTTGATACCTGATTTGGATATAGTGGAATATTTAGTTTAGAAATTACTATACTTGTTCCATGCCATTCTTTTTCTTTTTCTTGTTCACGTTCTACAATCTTGAAATTTTTCCAAGTCAATGAATTATTTGTCAACCATTCATCTTCGTCATATTCAACAGAGTATTCTTTCTTGGAATCTTTTTTTGAGGTAATTATTATGAAATGTTTTCCAAGTGCAGAGCATGCACTTTTCATTCCAATTCCGAATTTACCTAACTTATCATCTGTCTTTGTCCCTTTAGCAATAGTCATTGCACTTGTGAGATCTTCTTTATCCATCCCAATTCCATTATCTCTAATGGTAATCAGACGATTTTCAAAATTCAGAATTACTTCAATTGTCTCTGGAGTTTTCTCTATCCTTGCATCAATGGAGTTATCGATTAGTTCAGCTATAGCCTGTTCTGTCCTATATCCAATCAACCCTAATTTTTGAATCAGGGTCTTATCCGGTGTGATGTCTACGCCTAGTGAATTAGTCACACACTTAGAGTATAAACCCGGAATATAATATGTTTTTCCAGATCTAACATCGTAATATAAGAAATATCTGAAGCTTATACTCCGGGAAAACCATGTAATTTTCCCGGTATAAGTTCTATAGCATATAAGTAACCTTTCAGAGGCGTATTATTATAAGAATGATCATCTCATGTGACATTTTTTGATCTTTTTGCAGCAATTCCTGCTTTGAAATCCACTGCTAAATTACGCATTTCTTCTGTTTCTAGGATGTCAACTACATTTGAGATAGTAAAGAATTGTTCTGTATCCATGTCATCTTTTAAGAATTTGGCAAGAACTGATATTTTTATCAACTTTTTATGATATACATATATGTTAATGTGTTAATTACATTAACAGTTAATGCCATTAACAGATCAAACAGATGACTGGAAATTAGATGTTTTACGCTCATTTTCACCAAGGCCACTGATGAGCCTAGAAGATGATAGAAATTACTTTACAAAATATGAAGAAATTGAGAAAATAATTCGTGCAATCGAAATTGGAGAAAATGTATTAATTATTGGAGATCGCGGAAGTGGGAAAACCTCGCTATTAAATCACATGTTATATTATTATTTTAACACAAAGTCAACTGAGCAAGTTATTCCAGTACGTTTCAGTGCTTTGAGCATTGAGGAATTAAATCAGAAGAATCTAGTTAGAAGTTTAATCAGGAACATATTCGATTCAATTTCTAAAATAAAATCAACGTCGGAGAGGATTAAAGTAATACTCAATAAAATGATCGATTCATCACCTACCACATTACCAGATCTTGCAAAATTGGACAGTATGCTTCAAACAAACACGGATACTGCAAGGGATGATTTTGAAGCGTTAACGGAAAGACTCTCAGAATTAGTGCTGTCCATACGTAAAAAGGAAATCAATTTCTTTGTTATGATTGATGATCTAGACAAATTTTCAGCTGATAAAGTATGGCATACTTTCCGTAGTATTAGAGATATTTTATGGGAATTGCATTTTTCACTGATAATAACTGCCCTTCCAGATCAGGTTTCTGAAATTACAAAGCCACCGTTAGATCAATTCTTCCCATATTGGATCAAAATACCATCGTTTGACATGGAATATACAAAAAATCTCATAGAAAAACGATTCAAAAAATCGCAGGTCACCATATCCAATGATGCACTTGAAGCGATAGTAAATAGAACCAAGGGCAATCCAAGAAGTATCATCGCCATAATGAAAAATGTCATAGAATCAAGTGATTTCTCAAGTCAGATTACTCTTGACAATATCAACAATCTAGGATTACCCTATTCCATCAGATTATCAGACATACAACGAGCTGTGATCAATTATCTATCTGAAAATCCAAATACTTCAGCATCTACCAAAAATTTTATTGCCAGAATTGGGGTCACTCGTTCTCGTTTGTCACAAATACTTAATGATCTAAAGAAAGATGACTTGATAGACTCCAAAAAAGTAGGAAGAAGCACATATTACTTTATTACTAGAAAAGGAATAGAAGTCAAAACTAAAAAATAATGAAAAAAGAAAATAAATTACAAGTATAATAAAAGAGCGCAGTCTTGTGCAATCACCTTATCGAGTCACTCAAGCTTCAAGATTTTATGCGAGAATACAATACTGTTGTATATCCACCTAGCAGATTCAGATCAGAAAAGATGCTATCTTGAATACGTGCGGCTTGGAAAAAAAGACAGGCATTCCCATGAATACAATTTCCAGATACATACCCTCGTTGCTGACTGCTGACCTGATAACACAGGCAGGGGGAATAATCAAGATAAGAGACAAGGTAATTTTGGAATACCTGAAATTGCAAGCGTGAAATAGATATACCAATTCGTATATATACGAAATTGTATACATTGGCCCTGTAGAAACCATACAAAATTACTAAATGATTCCTAGTTATTCTGTAACAATTGTACGCCATCATGCGGTACATCGTTTCCCTATTTTGCGTCACAGTATTTCTTGACATGATGTACTCTCCAAGCATTCTCTTTATCACAGAAAATATGGTCTCGACCTTGCTTCTCTGGTGATATGCATCCCAGTCAAACCTAAACTTCATCATCTTTCTGTTGTATCCTCTTGTCCTGTATACCTGTAGGTTCTCATATTTTGGGCGGATGATTGTATTTACAATCCCGATGCTTTGTGCTGCTACGTGATTATATTCCGAATCATATCCCCTGTCTGCAACAGCTGTGTATATGGGAACAATACTGACAGCCCGTTTCAGCAACGGAACAAAATCCATGCTGTCGTGGCGTCTTCTGTGCCGTATTTTTATACCACATATGATCTGCCGTCTTTTTTTACTATTATGTTGTAATCTCTTCTTTGTGCCATGAGTATTGTATGAAGTGTTATTATATAAAATTGATACTTGATCAGATACCACTAAGAGATTTGAAAAACTGATTTAACACTCAATTTGCTTTGCGTAATCTTGTAGACTACGAAATCCATAATAACCTATTTTGACGAATCATTTTGAAAGAAGTAGAGTTTTCATTTTTCTATTATTGCTAATTGAAACTCTATCTTGGTGTTAATCTAATTCCTGTCTTTGCTGATACTGCAATTACTGATACAATTGCTATTGCAAGTACCAAAGCCGCAATAGGACCAAACTCTGGTACTGGTTGAGTATTGATTTTATCAATTACTGAAGAAAATACAGATGCAGGTTGAGGGCCCATTATTTCCTGCATTGTTCCAGTTGATCCGATTATGAAAAATGCGGGGGTCCCTGCAACTCCTTTTGAGATACCTACTTGCTTGTTGTGATCTATTCTTTCCGAGTATTTTCCGGAATCAAGACAAGAGTTGAACTGGTTTGTGTCAAGACCAAGTGTTGATGCGTACGACTTGAGGTTACTTGTGCTGGCCCAGCCTGTTTGTATTCCTTCTTGATTTTGGTATAGGTAGTCATGATACACCCAGTACTTTCCTTGGTCACCAGCACAATAGGAAGCCTCTGCTGCAGCTACAGAGTCTGAACCTGCCCATGGAAAGTCGACAAAGTATAACTTGACTTTGTTTGTATCAATGTAATTTGTTTTGATGGCAGGTTCCTGATTCTTGAACCACGAGTCGCACTCTGGGCATTGATAATCTCCAAATTCTACTATTGTAACAGGAGCACTGGGTGAACCTATAACTGGTGATGCCATGGATAGGTCAATACTTCCACTTGCCATCCTGGTACCTCCATTCATCATTGTATTGTTACCGCCCCATCCCCCTCCTGACATGTTTCCACCATTCATAGTACCATTTGACATGTTCTTCTCGTTCATCATGGTTGGATTGTTACTAGAACCTACACTAGACATTGAGGAATTGTTCATCATATTATTTCCCTGCATGTTATCACCATATTGAGCAAAAGCATAAGAAGTACCTGCAATCAGCAAGATAGAAACCAAAACAAACAATGAGCGTATTTGTTTCATTGTAGCGATTTAGTCTTATCTTAAGATTTAACCTTTTTTCCAAATTAACTCAAATGAAATTCTAAGCAATCAAAACTTTAACAGTTCAAGATATCATTCTCAATTTGGAAATATTGTTAAATAATTTGGCGGCTATCCTTGAAATATTATATGCAAAGAGAGGCATTACGACTAGTTTTTTCTACAAAGAGATACACTGCTCTGTCTGTATCTATATTCACATCTCTTCTGATAACCCTCTCTATAATTTCTGAATTTATTTTCTTCTCACCAAATTTACTTTTTTATGTTCCCACCTATGAGATGTTTAATTTTGCTTTAATTGTTATAGTCGCAGCTTTGTCTGGAATTGTCATCAGTCTTAGTATATACCGCATTCGTTTAATGGCAAATGGAATTAGACATTCGGGGCCTGGATTTTTAGGTTCAATAATTGGAGCAAGCGCAGGTGCGTGCAGTTGTGGCTCTATTGGATTTGCAGTTGTATCTGCATTTGGAGCAATAGGCGGAACTGTAACAGCTTTTCTTACAAACTTTGAGATTCCCTTACGCCTGATTTCGATTGTCATCCTGGCATATTCTTATTATGTCTCAGTGAAGGGAATAGCGACACAGTGTAAAATTACAAAGCGATAAAGTTTGAACAGTAAAATGAGATGTGCTGATTGTGGGTGTCTGCCAGAAGAATGTAGGTCCAGTAAATCTGGAAAAGAATGTCCAAATTGTACTCTGAATGATTGTTGTTGCAGTGCGCAATAGGTAGAGTTCAGACCTGTGAGGATTTGAATTTCATTAGATTGGATCCACAAGATCATCCAAGTTGGAAATCTAGGCTAACTTGATAGCTGTTGCAATTTTGTTGCTATACGCTGATGCATATGCAAAGGCTAGCACAATGGAACCAATAATTTCTAATGCCAAAGAAAAGTATGCATACATGCTTACGTAAAGAATGATAACACCAGCTACTGATAAAGGAAGTAATTTTTTTCTGTTGCCACCACTTGACCACATCCCATAAATCATTAGACCAAATGAGATCAAAAGTATGACCTCACCCCAAACACCAGAAAAAAAATTTACAAAAACATTTTGTGTTTGTGTTGTTGCCATGTCAGACATGCTACCCATTCCAGCAATAGAATTAGCATTCTTTGATACTCCTACAATGGTAGTACCAGCTATACTTATCGTCATAAAGACGATACAGAGACAGATACCTATACCACTAGCGGAACAGGCACACTTGCTTGCCAGTTTTTTCATCTTTTCATCCAGTTATCTATTCAGATCTTATATGCGATAGTCTTTTTCCAGTCTTTTGAAAAGTTCGTCACCGCATCTCATGGAAAAATCTGGTACACCCTCAACCTTGTACTTGCCATCAATGACAATGGTTGGAACTACCTTTATTCCATATTTTTCCATTTTGGCTTTGGTTTCTTCATCCATCTTGTTTACGTCATGGATTATCTGAGTGCATTCTGGATTCTTTATGATCTCGATATTCTTGCATAACGGACAGTTTGCAGAGAATATCTCAAATGTGTGGTTTTGTGTCATGTATCTAGTATACAAAAGAAACTACTTAAATTGTAAAGTATACTATACGATACCAGTATGCACAGGGAAATAGCATTATTCTGTCCATTACAGGGGGTAATTGACATCATAAGCAAAAAGTGGGCACTGTTAGCTATAAACGAGATAGGAAATCACAAACGTATTAGATTCAACGAACTACGAAGAGAGCTGAAAGGAATTACTGCAAAATCTCTTACAAGTACATTAGTGGAATTGGAATCAAGCGATCTTATCACAAGAAAAAACTTTAACGAGAAACTACCAAGAACAGAATACAGCCTAACTGATGATGGTGCTAAACTGTATCATTTAGTAATTCCTTTATTGCAATGGGCTGCATCAAGGAAGAATGCTGTTGTTACCGAGTGTTCTTGCAAAGCTAAAATCAGATGAAGCTAAAAACTAACAATAAGTAATAAAATATTTTTAATTTAGAAAAATACTTCTTACCTTCTGACAAGACTGCAGGTGCAATGCACAGTATAATTTCCCTTTTTCAAAGCCCATTTGAGCAATGGAACTATTGCCTCTCTCAATTCTCTCCCTCGTGTGGATAATGAGTATTCTACCCTTGGAGGAATTTCCCGAAAGACTTCCTTTTCTACAAGTTTCTCTCTTTCCATTTCCTTTAGCATGGATGCAAGGGTTGAAGGACTTATGCCTTTAAGCTCTGACAACAATTCATTGTATCGCAGCTTTCCGTGGTTGCCTATCTCGTTTATTATAAGCAAACCCCATTTTTTACCAATCGTATCAATAACACCATCTAGCGGACACAGACAAATTACATTACTTTGATTTTTCATAGTAACTACTATACTACGAACTTTGTATCTTAAATACTTTGAAATCTATAGTGATAACATGGTAAAAGAGGTTCAAGAAACAAACCAGAAGTTGTATCTGTGTGAAGCTTGTGGATTTACGTACAAAGATTCATCGAAAGCACAACAGTGTGAAGATTATTGTAATTCACACCAAAGCTGTTCAAGAGATATTACTAAACATGCAGTGAGGTGTTGCTAATTGACTATCGATATAAAATCAAACGATTGGCAGGAAAAAGTGCTCTCATCAAAGAATCCAGTGATAGTTGACTTTTGGGCTCCTTGGTGCCCTTGGTGCATGAGATTGATGCCAGTGTTCGAAGAGGTATCAAAACAATATGAAGGAAGAGTGACCTTTGTCAAGGTTAATGTTGAAGAACAAGAAGGTATAGCTCAGGCAAATGGTATAAGTGGGATTCCAATTTTGAAGATGTTCTGCGATGGAAGAAACATCGGAGAACTAGTTGGATACATGACAAAAGAAAAACTTGTACAAGGAATTGAAAGCATGCTTTCTGGAGCCAAGGATTGTCTTACTCAAAGCTCAGCATTACAAAAGGAGATAAAAACATAATGACGACCCTTGTTAATGTACTAAAAAAGCCACCTTACGCTGCAACTGCAATCATAATTTCAATAGGTCTAGGTTCTCTGTTTTGGATTCTTACCTTCAATTTGACGCCGTCTCCACTTCCCACATATATCAAAATGTATGGATTGCCGTTTACGGTTACAACTGTGACATTGGGATCTGCGATAGCAGTTCTTACTGGAATCAACACGTCTTTAATTCTATGTAGAAAACAAATGACGGGAAGCTTGGGTTTCAAAAAAGGAGCTGGCTCTAGCGTTTGTAGTGCGTTCACAGGAGCAGTTGCATCAGGATGTCCAGTATGTACAGCCCCACTTTTAGGAGTTTTTGGTTTGGGCGGGGCTTTGGCGTTGTTACCCTTTCATGGTTTGGAATTGAAGGCTATTGCAGTAATAGTGTTAGTAATATCGTTTTACTATACTTCAAGAAATGTAAAGATCGCTTGTAAGATGTAATAATGGATCAAGTTCTTCATAATGTTAATTATATTCTTACTAGATGCAAATTGGGTTACGATTGGAACTTTACTTAAAATAAAAAATTAGGGGAGGAGTTTTGAAGCTACTCCGATAAGCTTACTGCCTTTTTTGTGTTAATTTTACTCACAAAATCTCTTGGACTCGTACCAACAGTTAGTTCAAAAACTGTAAGACTAGATAAAACAGTTAGAACGAGCCCGACGGTTTTTGAACTGATAGTTAGTCCGAGTTTCAAGAGATTTTGTTTGAAAATTAAATGGGATTTGCTTTCAGACCTATTATCCTGAAAGCATCTTTGCAATATGCCCATCCTGTTCCAATGCTGATTTCAATGATTGCAGAGGAGTAACTTTCCATTTTACCATTCCCCAAAAGGGTATAGCCCTTAGCATTTTCCCAAGTTCTTCAGGAGATGAGGCATCCATTACAAATGCTCCTGCCCTCTGCCCTGCCAAAAGTCCTCCTTTGATCTTGTTTTCTGATTCCAACTTTATCAGTTGTTCATAGCTTGGAATCACGATGTGGTTGATGTAATCTGGTACATCTTTCATTGGAATTAGGCCGTCTATGTTTTCAGCTTCTACTAGATACTGCATGCATAATCAGGGTGTTAAGATTAGTTAAGATTTGCTTGTGATTGTAAGTACGAATCTTAGAAATTAATTCAAAACAAAAAATTAGGAAGGACTTTTGTAGTTACTCCAATAAGTTTACTGCCACTTACAAAATAACCTTCTAAAATTACTCTTCTCGCATGATCTGTTCGCTTAAGAACTGTAAGATTCAGACTCTTCATTTTTGGTTTAACTTGTTCCAAGCCTCAAATCCGCCCTCAAGATTTACCGCTTGGAAACCACATTTACAAAGCTCTTCGGCAGCAATATTTCCTCTATAACCTGCTGAACAATGACAGACTATTTTCTTACCCTTGAGGTGATCAATTTTTCCCTGCCTTGCATTACGTATGATAAGACCTAGTGGGATGTTTATTGAGTCGTCAATCTGTCTTACAGCAAGCTCATCTGGTTCACGAACATCAATTATGACAAATTCGTTTTCTGTTCTCTAAATTCATCTGCACTAATTGCTTCTGCCATATACTGATTTGTTCTTTGATAATTAATTTAAACATGATCCGACATTTACTAACATTTTGTTGAGGTAACGAGATAAAGTGTTACAGGTTCCTCATAGTCTTCCTTGATTTTAAGTATCTTGAAACCCTCAGAAAGATTCTCTATTTCTAGTATCGTAAAAAATTTAATCTGAAATCCGTTAATATCGTAAATTTCATCATCTATTTTGATTCCCTTTCCATAGAATTTATCGTTATGATTTCTTACTGAAAAGAAATGAAATCCATCGTTTCTCAAAACTCTCCTAATTTCTTTGAAAATGAACTTTAACTGTTCTTGACTAAATTTCATACTAAAAAGCATGTGTGAGTATACTGCATCAAATGTATCATCATTAAACGGAAGTGGTTTTGTAGTGTCATAAACAGAAGCCTCAATAGGAAGACCAGTTTGCTTTGCACGTTTTGATAGTTGCTCTATGGCAAAACGTGAATAATCTAATGCCTTTACTTTGATGTCTTTTGATGCAAAAAATAAAGAATCTCGTCCTTGACCACAACCTAACTCTAGAATTGTATTGACTCTATCTTTCATGATACCATAACAGGATACGGCAAAGTCACTTGGCTTTTCACCAAAAAAAGAGTTGTCCTTTTCGTATATTTTATCCCACATGTTACTCATGAAAAGATTAAAGATTCCGGATTATTTGTTACTTCGGCATATCATTTTAGAAGTGCGATATCTTAATTGGTATTACAATATTAGTTGAAAATCCACTGAAGATTTGTCCTGTAGAACCCAGATACTTTAATGAAATAATTTTAGACCATAGTAGTTTTGCTCACTTGGTTTAGTTTTCTATCTGAATTCGATGATTATTCGCCAAGCCTCACATCAGATTTCCCACTAATTTTGACGATATCCCTATCAGCGGAAATGACTTTAATTTTGTCTATCGTCATACGGCTCTCCACATGAAGGGTATTGGACTTTTCCCCGTGTTCAACTTCTAAAGAGTACTTTCCTCTTAGACCATTCACCTTTGTGTTCAGATCAACACCAGGTTTGTACTCGATAATCGCACTTACAAAAGGCTCATGAATTTCACGATCACCAATCTCTCTTTCTACATACATTACTCGGTGTACAAAATTAGGATCAACGTTAGGCATGGCCTGTTTCAATTTTGACATATATTCTTCATATATTGATTCTACATCATGTGACATGATTTAATGGAAGTTGAAATATTATTTAAAAAATATCCAGAATATCATTGATGATAATGTAACCTTTGATGGGTTTACTAAAATTAGCTGATATTTTTGATTAGTATTACAATATTAGTTGAAAACCCACAGAGCATTGTTCCAGTTAGTTTAGTTCCCAATTCCCAAGATAACTATCAGGAAAGTTTAATTTAATTCACACTAAAGATCCTAAAATAATTTGGTAAAATTTATTCAAAAGATAGTTTCGAAAGAGATTTCATGCCCGAATAGTTAGTGATTCACGTTATAACGAAAAGTGTTATTTGTTGGAATCAAAGAACAAAGTATAATACATAGTTTGCATGACAGTGCAGACAATAATTTATTAGAGACAAACACCATCTATATGTCATGAATATTTATGATAAAAAATCAGTTCGTTGTTCCCAGTGTGACAGATTCATAGGGGAAATTGATGCTGATGCAGTTGTAGTTTTACCAAAATGCGGTAGATGTGCAAATCCAATGCCAGAAGGTGATGATAAGGTGCAATACATAGTTGTAGAGTGCCATAGATAATGTCCGCTTAGCGTGCCATAGTTATTGTCCGCTTTAACATGCCTTTGTACTCACGCCATGGCATGATTAAATCAACATTTGAAACTAGACTGAGGGCTGTCATGCAT
>Ga0307372_10004834_pt1 | contig 20552 bp, 20 predicted proteins | sample OX1MG_FD_202533 | JGI IMG/M metagenome (GOLD analysis project Ga0307372, IMG submission 202533) | Soil microbial communities from Risofladan, Vaasa, Finland - OX-1 | ecosystem: Environmental > Terrestrial > Soil > Coastal area > Acid sulfate soil | place: Finland: Risofladan, Vaasa | collected...
TCGTCGCCGGCGCGCTCGCCGAGGCGTTCGGCCGCGGCGGCCAAGGCTTCGTCGTCGAGGCCTCGAAGATGAGCTCGAACACGCTCTGGCGCGCGGTGCGTGAGGTCCGCGAAGGGATCGAGCCCTCCGACCGGGTCCGTGTGTCGGGCGCGGGCGAGAAGTCGGCGACTGAGAAACAGCCCGGTCTGGCAGAAGCGCTCGACGAGCTCGTCCACCCCGAGACCCGCGTGCACCCGATGTCGGCGCTGCGCTGGACGTTGAAGTCGACCTACGAGCTCGCGCGCGACTTGCAAGACCGTGGCTTCAAGGTCTCCGCCGAGCTCGTCCGTCGGCTGCTGCACGACATGGGCTACTCGCTCCAGGCGCCGGCGAAGCAGAACGAGGCGACGAGCCATCTCGACCGAGGCGACCAGTTCGACCACCTGAACGCGCTCGTCGCCGAGCGCCTCGCAGCTGGCGAGCCGGTGATCAGCGTCGACACGAAGAAGAAGGAGGTGATCGGCAATTACGCGAACGGGGGTCGGGAGTGGCATCCGAAAGGTGAGCCGAGCCGCGTCAACGACCACGACTTCGCGGACCGCGCCCTCGGCGAGTTCGCGAAGGCGATCCCCTATGGCGTCTACGACGTCGGCAACGACGAAGGTTGGGTCTCGGTCGGCGACGTGGCCGACACCGCCGAGTTCGCGGTCGAGGCGATCCGCCGGTGGTGGGCGACCCTCGGACGCGCCCGGTTCCCGGGTGCCACGCGCCTCTTGATCACCGCCGACTCCGGCGGGTCCAACGGCTACCGGGTCCGGGCGTGGAAGTTCCACCTCGCGAAGCTCGCGGCCGAGACCGGTCTCGAGATCACGGTCTGTCGCTACCCGCCGGGCACCTCGAAGTGGAACAAGATCGAGCACCGGCTCTTCAGCTTCATCTCGATCAACTGGCGCGGACGCCCCCTCACCGACATCCGCACGATCGTCGAGCTCATCTCGGCAACGACGACCAAGACCGGCCTCACCGTCCAGGCCTCCTACGACCCGGGCTGGTATCCGACGAGCGAGAAGGTGAGCGACGCCGACTTCGCCGCGATCCCCGTCCGGCCGCATGAGTGGCACGGCGAGTGGAACTACGACATCACTGCTGCCTGAATCTCGCGATCAATCCCGCGGCGGGCCCTTAGAGGCTGTCGCAGAAGTTCGCGCTGGCTGCGACGCTCGCGGCGCAGCCAGCCAGCCGGCGGCCGATCAAACGAACGCCCAGCTCACCATTGGATTCGCCCAACGGGAAGCCACGGGCTTGGTGACCAAGCAACTATCGATCGCGCTGGGGAAACATCCGCGACAGCCTCTTAGGCGGCGATCTGACACAAATCTGACACAGCACGGCGGCAAATGGAGGTAGTTGGCGGTCAAGGACGGTTAGTGAATGGGCAGGTAAAAGGCACTATCCGGCCGAGTGGGCTGATGGCAAAGACGCCCTGCAAGGCACTGATAATGCTGAGGTCGCTGGTTCGATTCCAAGTAGCCCCACCATCCCGCTCCTGGTCAGCGCTGCTGCTGGAGTCGCCCCGGTCCCAGGTTCTTTCTGGTCCGGTGAACGTCTCAGCGGCGCGAGCGTGCGCTCCCGGCCGCTTCGAGCGTCGAGGTGCCGTGGCGAAGCGGCGCAGACCCGGTTACAGCCGGATCTTCCAGGCGCGGTCCATGGCCTCGACGACAGCGGTGGCCAGCCGGTCCGCGCCGGCGCCGGAGAAGTGGACCCCGTCGGGATTGCGCATCAGCTCCAGCTGCCCCGTAGGGCTCGGAAGATAGGCGCTATACTGTCCGGCCGCGTTCGTGAACAGTTTCCACGACGGCATGAAGGTCACGTCCGGATGCGAAGCTGCTTCGGCAGCGTAGATGGCGTTCATCTGGGCCATCTCCGAGGAGAAGTAGGCCGAGCCCATGATCGGCAGACCGACCCAGAGCACATGGGCGCCCGCGGCTGTTGCCTCGGACATCATCTTGGCGACACGCTGCGCATAGATCGAGTGCCAAAGCGACGATCCGAACTGGACGGTCCGGCCCTGGTCGACGAAGCCCTGACCGTCATCGCCGCCGAGCATGACGATCACGCCACGCGGGCGATACTTGGCGAGCTCCTGGCTCAGATGCAGCGGCCAGTTGTAGTAGTCCGGCCGCGCGAGCCCGGTGTCTCCGACTGCCTCTTGCAAAACCGTGACGTTCCGGTTGGTGCCGAGCACATCGCTGAGTCCAAAACCGAGCTCCTCACCGAGAGAGTCGCCGATCTTGAGCAACGTGAGATGGGCGGCTGCGCTCGGCTGGACGATCGCCGGGACGGTGCTCTTGGCGCCGGGCCTGTGGTGCCGGGGCGGTGGGCGGCGACGGCTCACCACCTCGAAGGGTCCGCCCGTGCCCGACCGGGCGCCGCCCGTGGTTGCAGCGCTCGGAACGGCCTGGCGCACCATCGCGGCAGACGCTGTGCCGGTGCCCGTGACCGCGAAAGCGAGTGCGGCGGCGAGGGGAACAAGTCGATGCGCACGTCGGGAGCGTCGGGAGCGTGTCGAGCGTGACCTGCAAGAAGCGCAGGGCACCCACCAGAATCGTCCTCTAGACATCGGCCGAGGATACGCGATCTGTCCTCCCGTGGGTTCGAGGCGACGGTCCCAAGAGGTGTCAGCGGGCGGAGCCGTCCGGTGCACACCTCGCCGGCGAGCCAGCTGGGGGTGTGGTGTCGGGCTTCCCGCTCTCCCGGTTCGCATCGGCGGCCCGCCGATGGCCCGTTTGCGCTAGCGCACCAAGCTTCATCGCCGGCGCACGGCGGCGTTCTCCGACCGCACCAGGGACGTCCGGCCCTAACGCACGGCGCGGATCCGACGGTCAAATGGTGGACACGGCCTGGCGCCTCGAGGACCGGCCCACGACATGAAGGCTTCACACCCGCGCACCTCGGACCTTCACAGCGAAACCGTTCAATGGATGGTGCAAGCAGAAGAACCCGAAGGAGGTCTGAAAGATGAGGAAGATCCTCCGCAATACCCTCGTCACCGGCGGCATGACGCTGGTGGCTCTCGCTCCGGCCGCGACCGCCTTCGCGGCGACGGCCCCGCAGCGGGCGGCAGCGGTCCCCGCCAGCACGGCGCAGGCGACCTGCACGCAGGACCAGGCGCAAGACCAGATCCGCCTGCACCTGCGGGACGGCACGGGTCTCCGCCACCCGGCGGCCTCCCAGACCAAGGTCGGCACGGCGACGGCCGCGTACCAGCACCGGTCGGGTCCGATGGACGGGACCGGGCCGAGGGCGGCGCCGGCGCTGGACGGCTCAGGCAACCAGTGGCACCCGTGGTCGGTGCGCTGACGATCGTTGCCCGGCACGGAGTCCCCGGCCCTGGCCGGGGCCTCCGGCGCGTCCGGGCGGACCCCCGATGACGGCCGCGCCGACGGTTCTCGTCGTCGACGACGAGGAGAAGATCCGCAAGGTCGCGCGCGCCTACCTCGAAGCGGACGGGTTCGCCGTCGAGGAGGCGGCGGACGGTCCCACCGCGCTCGAGGCCGCGGCACGCCGGCCGCCAGACGTCGTCGTCCTCGACATCATGCTCCCGGGGATGGACGGCCTGGAGGTCCTGCGGCGCCTGCGGGCGGGATCGGAGGTGTACGTGATCCTCCTCACTGCCCGGGCCGAGGAGGTCGACAAGCTGGTGGGCCTGTCGCTCGGGGCGGACGACTACGTCACGAAGCCGTTCAGCCCGCGGGAGCTCGCGGCAAGGGTCAAGGCCGTCCTGCGCCGAAGCCGCGAGGCCACCACCGGCACGGTCGAGGTGCTCGAGACGGCACACCTGCAGATCGACACGGCGCGCCGGGAAGTCCGGGAGGGTGACCGGGTGGTAGAGCTGTCGGTGCTCGAGTTCGACCTGCTTGTGGCGCTCGCCACGTCGCCGGGTCGCGTGTTCACCCGCCGCCAGCTGCTCGAGAAGGTGTGGGGATACGACTTCTTCGGCGACGAGCGGGTCGTCGACGTGCACATCCGCAACCTGCGTCGGGCACTCGGCGACGACGCGGTCGCAGCCCGGATCATCGGCACGGTGCGCGGCGTCGGGTACCGCCTGCTGAGCGGGGAGGCGCGATGAGGAGGCTCGCGCTCAGGCTGCGGACACGGCTCATCGTCTCGTACGCGGTGGTCGTCGCCACCGGGGTCACGATCCTCGCGGTGACGTTCCGCCTTCTCGACCCGTTCATGTTCGACCGGGGTCTCGGACAAGGCACACACGGCACCGTCGGTCCGGGCAGGACACTGCACGCCGCCTTCTACTCGGCGCTCAACTGGTCACTGCTCGTCTCGCTCGCCGTGAGCCTCCTCGTCGGCGTGCTCGCGGCGAGGCTCGCCGCCCGGCGGATCCTGCGACCCCTCGGCGCTGTGCGAGCCGCGACCCGCCGGCTCGCTGCCGGGCGCTACGAGGAACAGGTGCCTGCACCGCTCGAACCCGAGCTGGCAGCGCTCGCTGACGACGTCAACCACCTCGCCGCGGCGCTCGCCGACGCCGAGGTCCGCAGAGCCCGCCTCGTCGGAGAGCTCGCGCACGAGCTCCGCACCCCGGTCACCACGCTGCGAGGTCTGCTCGAGGGCGCTCTCGACGGCGTCATCACCCTCGACCCGGAGCTCCTCGCGTCGGCCCTCGAGGAGACCGGGCGTCTGGAGCGCCTCGCCGGCGACCTCGCCGAGCTGTCGCGAGCCGAGGAACGGGCGCTCAACCTCCGCTGGGAGCGGGTCGACCTCACCGATCTCGCGGCACGCGCGGCGACCCGCCTCTCCCCGCAGTTCGACGACAAGGGGGTCCGCCTGGAGGTGACGCCACGGGCCCGTGTCTTCGCGAGCGCCGACCCCGAACGCGTCCAGCAGGTGCTCACCAACCTGTTCGGGAACGCGCTGCGCGCGACCCCGCGGGGCGGCGTTGTCAAGGTGGTGACCGTGTCCGCTGGGCGGACGGCACGTATCAGCGTCGAGGACGACGGGGTCGGCCTCGACGACGATGAGCTCCGACGCGTGTTCGACCGCTTCTGGCGGGGGGCGAGTCCGGGTGGGCCCGGAACCGGCATCGGGCTGACGATCGCAAGAGCCATCGCGGAGGCGCACGGCGGGGCGCTCACCGCTGCGTCGCCGGGCCGCGGCCGCGGGGCGAGCTTCACGCTCGAGCTGCCCGTCGACCGTGTTCCGCCCGACCCACCCGCCGAGCCGGGCGGGTCGGGTGTCGAGCAGCGGTAACGCTCGCCGGGGTGGCGCGCCTCGGGCGACGTGCTCAAGTCCGGCCTCTGGATGGCGCCGATCGTCTTCCCGCTCTCGTCGCCCCCGAGGCCGTTGGCGAGCGCGAGAGGAGCCGGCGCGCGTATCGCCGTATTCGAGAGGACTTTCGACCCTGCTTCGGCCTGCGATCGAGCACTAGCTTCGCTGCGGAAGCGCCCTCAATCGTTCTCGGGCAAGGAGCTCGCCGATGTGGCTGTCCCGCACCTCACGTATCGGTCATCGGTTCGCGGCGATCTCGCTCATCTCCGTCACTCTTGGCGCGTCTGTCACCTCGGCACTGCTCGTGACGCCGAGTGCCGGCGCGGCGTCGAGGGTGACCACGACGACGGATCCCGGTCTCGGCCTCCAGCAAGACTTCGTACGTGCGGTGAAGGCCGTTCGCCCCTCGGTGGTGGAGATCGCGACGAGTACCAGCCTCGGCTCTGGCGTCGTCTATGACAACAAGGGCGACATCGTGACCAATGCGCACGTCGTCGGGACGGCCAAGACGTTCACGGTGTCGTTCTCCGACGGCAAGCGACTGATGGGTCGTCTGGTCGGGACGTACGTTCCGGACGATCTCGCGGTGATTCGGGTATCCCCGGCAAAGGGCCTGAAAGCCGCTCGATTCGGTGATTCGTCGTCGCTCGAGGTTGGCGACATCGTGCTCGCGATGGGCAGTCCCCTCGGGCTGTCGAGCTCGGTCACCGACGGGATCGTGAGTTTCAACGGAAGGGCCGTGAACGAGGGAAATGGCGTCGTGCTGCCTGATCTCATCCAGACGAGTGCCGCGATCAACCCCGGGAACAGCGGAGGGGCATTGGTGAGCCTTTCGGCTCAGGTGATCGGGATCCCGACACTCGCGGCGACGAGCGGCTCTGCCGCAGCGCCCGGGCTCGGCTTCGCGATCCCCTCCAACACGGTCAAGCTCATCGCCCCCCAGCTGATCGCCAAGGGCAAGGTCACCACCGCCGGCCGGGCGGCCCTCGGGATCAGCGGCGCGGACGCGGTGAGCTTCGCTGGCGCGCCGGTCGGTGTCGTGGTCGCTGCCGTCGAGTCCAACGGGCCGGCGGCGAAGGCTGGAATCGTCGTCGGGGAGCTGATCACCGCGATCAACGGGACAGCCACGACCGACTTCACGGCGCTGCAGACGGTTCTCGCCGAGCTCAAGCCAGGCGCCCGCGTGACGGTCGCCGTCACCTCCGCCGACGGTAAGAAGCGGTCCGTCTCGGTCGTGCTCGCGGACCTCGCACAGTGATGACCTGAGCTCGTCATCCCATCGAGGCGGTCCGAGCGGCCTCGCCGGCGCGGGCAACCCGGAGTCGGTCGAGCGTGTCGGGCGCGGGACGTCCCCGCAGGTGGTTCTCGGAGACCCGGCCAGCTCGGCACGGCCGCTGGCGCAGATGGCGAGATGGCGCAGGGGTTGCCCCGGTCAGCCCGACGTCTCGCGGTCCCGGGTCCGGCCCTCCGACGCGGTCGGCCACTGGCGCGGGGTTCGCGTCCTGGCGGCATGTTTGGTGCGGTGGGCGCATTCTTGATTAGTCTGCTCATCCGTGCTTCCTCCGGACCACAGTCCGACTGCTGGCAGGCGCGCGGCCGGACGTTGTGGCCCCACCAGAAGGTGCGGGTCGAGGGTCGTTGCCATGCTTCGTGGGCGCTTCGCGCGGCGGATCGTCGGCGCGCTGACCCTGACGCTGAGCGCGGTCGTACCGACCGTCGCGTTGGTGTCGGTCGCGCCCGCCACGGCGGCGGCGGGCGTCGGCTCGGACAAGTCGACGATCAGCCAGCTCGAGCAGCGCATCGCGCGGGAGGGGGCACTGGCGCAGGCGCTCGTCACCCGTTACGACCAGGTCGAGGGACACCTGGTCGCGGTCCAGCGCCACATCGCCCGGGACCGGGTCGCGCTCGCCAACGACCACCGTGCGCAGGCGAGGGCGGCGGTCCGACTACGCAGCGTGGCGGTCGACGCGTACATCAACGCCATGTCCGGCAGCTCGACCACGTTCAGCGGCTCTGCCAACGCCACGACGCTGCCTGAGCGGGAGGTCTATCTCGGTGTGGCCGGCGGGACCCTGGACACCGCCGCCACGACCTTGCAGGTGGACCAGCACCGCACGACGGTGACCCAGATCGCCCTGCGCAGCGAGCAGGCCGCGACGACGGCTACCCTCCGCCAGCTCACGTCCGCCCGCCAAGCGGCCCAGGCCGCCACTTCGGCCGACGAGGCGACACTCGGTCACGTCAGCGCGAGCCTCCTGGCCCTTGTGACGGCGGCCAACGCGCGGCGTCAGGCGGCCGCGGACGTGTCCGCCGAGCGAGCGCTCGCTGCGACGCCGCAGCCGGTCAGCACCGCTGCGGCTCCTGCGCCGACGTCACAGCCTTCGCCTGGCGGCTACGCGAACCCGTTGCGATCGGTCAGTGGTCTTTCGCCCGAACGGATCGACCAGGGTGTCGACTACAACGGCTTCGGGCCCCTCTACGCGGTCGGTGACGGCGTGGTGCTCAGCACCGTCAACGGTGGCTGGCCCGGTGGGACCTACATCACCTACCGCCTGACGGACGGGCCCGCCGCCGGCCTCGTCGTCTACGCGGCCGAGGACATCAATCCCACCGTGCAGGTCGGTGAGAACGTGACCCCGAACACGGTCATCGGCCAGATGTACGAGGGACCGACCGGCATCGAGACCGGATGGGCGGACGGCAGCCTCGGCGACACCATGGCGGCCGCCGACGGCCAGTTCGACGGGGCGAACTCGACGGGCTTCGGCTACAACTTCTCCCAGCTGCTCGTTTCCCTCGGGGCTCCCGGGGGGATCGCGAGCAACCCGCCGCCGGGGGGCCTGCCCGCCGGCTGGCCGCAGTGGTGAGCGGCCGGGTCCTCCGGGCGGGCGCGGTCCAGCCGGCCTGAAGCCGCCCGCTTCTCGATCCTCGCCTCGTCGCACCCCACGTGCCGTTCCCACCGCGGGCGCGCGACCGGTGCCATGCGCCTCGCCGACGGCACCGAGCATTGCGTCCGGCGACGGTCGAACGGGCGCGGGCGCACGACGTGGGCTCGAGATCGCGCCAGGCCCAGGTGATCCCCGCCGTCGGCGGGAGGGCAACGCTGCGTCGAAGCGGATGGCTATTGGTTGATGACAGGTCAACGCACTCCGGGGTGGGTCATTCGTCGACCGGGGCACGCGGACGCCGTTGCATGCCGGCGATCCGGGCACCGGTATTCTCGGGTTCCGCCGCCCGTTCGTGCTCGAGCAAGTGTCGATCGCAGGCGGGCAACCGACACTCGATGGAAGTGCGTGAGATCGCGACGATTGCCGCAGTCGAGCTCGCCAGCGGGCTGGCCGACGGCGAACTCAACCGGGATCGCCACGGCCAGATGCCCTACAGGGCCCGCATGCCGGACGGCCCGCTCGCCGGAGTCGACGTGCCGGTCCGGCAGATGTCCCTCAATTCCCATGGGTCCGAGAGGCGAATGGCCCGGCCGCCGGGAGCGAGAGGTGCTGCTTCTCCCAGGCCGCCTTGTCGATCCAAGGTCAGCCGTGCCGTCGGTCGCCGGGACCTCGGCCCGCCGAGCGGAACTGCAATGACCTTGGCTCCCGGGCGCCGTGAACTGCTCCCATCGGCCTCGTGGCGCACGCTAGGTTCGGCATGTGGGAGGGGGCTCGCCTAGCGTGCGCACGCTGTACGTGCTCCGCCACGCCAAGTCGACCTGGGATCGGTCAGAGCTCGCCGACCACGAGCGCCCGCTCGCCCCCCGCGGTCGCCGCGCCGCGCACGCCCTGGCTGGACGCATCGAGCGCCTCGGGATCGCACCGACGCTCGTGCTCTGCTCGACCGCGGTCCGAGCCCGGGAGACCCTCGACGCGCTCGCACCGACCCTCGGAGCGGGTGTCGAGGTGTACCTGGACGACGGTCTGTACGCAGCGGGCGTCGAGGAGCTGCTCATCAGGCTGCGCCGCGTGCCCGACAGCGTGACGGCGGTGCTGCTCGTCGGGCACAACCCCGGCCTGCAGGACTTGGTGCTCGAGCTCTGCAGCGACGGCGACCCCGACGAGCTGGACCGCGTGCGCGAGAAGTTCCCGACTTGCGCGCTCGCCACCCTCACCATCGCGGACTGCTCCTGGGCGAAGCTGAGCGGCGGTGCCGCGACCCTCCGGTCGCTCCTGGTGCCCGGTTAGGCGCGCGACCGACCGCCGCGGCGCTTGTCGGTTTCGAGCGCAATCTGCGATCCGGGGGCTCGGCGGACGGTTCCCTGCGACTCAGCCTCGGGGCGCGCGGCGGGCTCGGCCGCTCAGCCGCTCAGCCGCTCAGCCGCGCATGTTGACGGCGTTGACCCGCACGGGCTCCAGCGTCACCACGACCCTCGACTCGCCGGGCAGGTCGTGCTGGCGCAGGTTTGCGCGGTACTTCGCGCCGACCCGGTCGGCGAAGTCGTAGCCGTCGTCCGGCTCGACGAGCGCGTCCCCGCGGAGCTCCAGGTAGCGGTAGGGCTGCGCGAGATCGAGGATGAGCAGGTTGCACGCCGGGTTGCGCAGGAGGTTCTTCGTCTTCTGCCGGGTGGTGTTGAGCGAGAGGCGGACGACCCCGCCCTCGGCGAGGAACCACACCTCGGACAGCTGCGGGCGGCCGTCCGGGCCGACCGTCGCGAGGGTTGCGACCTCGGCATCGAGCAGGTCGCGGTGCGAGTCGGGGATCGAGGACATGCGGCGCTCCTTGTCGTCTTCGGCCAGTCGGGTCGTGCAGCCCCGAGCCGGCCGGAGCCGGCCCGGCCCGCCACCGGCCCGGCCGTCCCGGTACGGGGACGCACGGCCGCCGGCGGGCGCGTCCAGATCCGTCCAGATCCGAGGATCGGGCCGCGCGAGCTCACCAGAGCGTAGGACCCAGCGCCGCGTGCCGCCCACGACCGTCCGTCTGGCGGCATGCGCGCCGGCCCTCGCGCCGGCCGGGGGGCCCTCGCGGCGCCACCCGGCACGTGCCATGCTGATCGGGCCCAACGCCGACCCCTGGGCTCCGGCCCTCGTGTGTGCCGGCGCATCAGCTACGGAGGGGATGCGGATGTCACCGGTCGCACGCGCGGAGAACGTCGGAAGCCTGCTCAGGCCAGCCGCGTTGTTGGAGGCCCGTCGGGAGGTGGCCGATGGGTCGCTCGCACCCGAGGAGCTGCGGGCGCTCGAGGACGAGGCGGTGCTGCAGGCGATCGACCTGCAAGGGCGCGCCGGCCTCGACGTGACGACCGACGGCGAGCTCCGGCGGGGCGCCTGGGCCCAGATGCCCGAGGTGCTCACCGGCTTCGAATCCCGCGAGACGGGTCCGGGGCTCGTCTGGCACGACGCGGCCGGCGAGGTGAGCGCCGCGGCCGTGCCGCGTTTCCCGACGGTCGTCGGACCCGTCCGGGTCGAGGGGCGGACGAGCATGGAGGACGACTACGCGTTCCTCGCCGCCCATGCGAGGACCCGCACCAAGTTCTGCCTGGCGGCACCGAGCTACCACCGCCGCTACTGGAGCGAGCAGTACTCGAAGGTGGCCTACGCGAGCTGCGAGCGGTACCTCGAGGACGTCCGCGACGCCGAGCGCCAGATCGTGGAGCGCCTGGTCGCGCTCGGCTGCGACTACATCCAGCTCGACGCGCCGAACTACGGCTCGCTCTGCGACCGCGAGAACCGGGAGCGGATGACCGCGCAGGGGCGGAACCTCGACGCGGAGCTCGAGTTCGACGCGCACCTCGACAACTCGCTCGTGGCGGACTTGTCGGGGGTGACCGGCGCTCTGCACATCTGCCGCGGCAACGGTCCCGGCGGTCTGTGGCACTCGAGCGGCGGCTATGGCGTGATCTCCCCGGCGCTCTTCCCCGACCTTGAGTTCGACAGCCTCCTGCTCGAGTACGACACCGACCGCGCGGGGGACTTCAGTCCGCTGCGGGACGTGCGTCAGGGCACGGTCGTGGTGCTCGGCTTGCTCACGACGAAGTCGCCGGCGCTCGAGGACGAGCAGGACGTCGAGCGCCGGATCCGGGAGGCCGCCTCGGTGAAGCCGCTCGCCGAGCTGGCGCTCAGCACCCAGTGCGGCTTCGCGTCCGTGGCCGCGGGCAACCCGTTGAGCGTCGCCGACGAGGAGGCGAAACTCGGCCTCGTGGGCCGCCTGGCGCGCAAGGTGTGGGGGCCGGCATCCTGAGCGCGCCAGCGCCGGGCGCGGGGCTCGTCAGCGTGCGATCTTGGTGGCGCGTGCCATGACGTGCTTCGCGATGCCGTCGGCCCAGGCGGATGAGAAGGGCTGCGTGAGGTTCACGTACGTGAGCGCCACCTCGGCCCGGCTCGTGACGTAGTAGTAGAGGTCCTCATAGAGCTTCCCCGGGATGTTGCCGCCGGTCAGCGTGAACCGCAGGTGCACGCCCCCCTTGCCGGCCCCGAGGTGTGGAAGCGGTTTCACGGCGACGCTCGCCTTCACCTTGCCGCCCGACTGCGCGCCGGTCACCCCCGCCATCAGCGTCTTCAGGCACGGCTGCACCTTCGCGCCGCCGAACGCCGACAGGTCGGCGATCGCCTGCTTGGCCGTCGAGACGAAGACGACCTCGGAGTTCACGCTCGGCAGTCCGGTGAGCGACCCCTTGAAGCCGAACAACTTCGAGGTGACGTCGGCGCTGGCGTTGCCGCCGGCCTTGCCCACCGTGCCGAACGGGTCGTTGCTGACCTTGGCACCCGCCTTCTTCATGCAGCTCACGGCCGCCTTGCCGAGCGACACCGCAGAGGACGGCGCCGACGAGCTCGACCATTTCGCCGGCGACGGCAGGTCCGAGCTCGTCACGTTGATCTTGGCCGCCTTCGCCGCGTCGGAACCACCCGACGCGTTGGGCCCTGTCGCAGCCCCCGCGGCGGCGCTGGCGGCGCCGGTGACGAGCGCGAGCGCCGAGACGACCAGGACGAGGCGACGCAGTGAGGACCGGATCGTCATCATGTGGGCTCCTCCGACGAGTGCACCCTTCTGCTCAGCACCCTATCCGCTGAGCTGGGAATCCGGCGCGAACAGGGTGCGGCCAGGGACCCCGGCGGCCGCTCGCGACGTGTGCCACGAGGGCGCGGTGTTAGCGTGACCGTGTGGATTGCCCGATGTGCGGCGAGCAGATGAGCCCGCTCGAGTTCTCGACCGCCGCGAGCCTCGATCTCGGCTGCTCGTGTGACGTCGTCCCGACCGGCAGCACGTCGTCGTCCTGGGAATGCGCCACCTGTGGTGAGTTCCAGGTGACGAGGGCCCCCGGCTGACGGCGCTCGCCGGCCGCGCCGCGTCCACGGTCCCGACGACTGCGACCGGTCAGCTGGCGGCGGGGCCGTCGATCCGGACGAGGACCTTCATCGACTGTTCGGGGTGTTCCGCGACGAACGCGAGAGCCTCGGCCGTCCGCTCGAGAGGGAACTGGCGCGTGATGAGCGGCGCGAGCGCCTCCCTCGCGCCGGAGACGAGCCGGATCGCCGCGGCGAAGTCGTCGGCATCGCAACAGCTCGTCCCGAGGATGTCGAGCTCCTTGTGGGCGGGCAGCCCGACGGGGAAGCTGACCTCCCGGTCGGTGAGCCCGACCACCACGACCCGCCCTCCGTGGGTCACCACGTCCAGCGCCTGGCGGAACGCGCCGGGCACCGCCGTCGTGTCGAGCACCACCTCGGGTCCGGATCCCCCGGCCCACTCCTTCAAGAGCGCTGCCGCCGGCGAGGCGAACGGGTCGACCACGAGGTCGGCGCCGGCCGCCGGGCCGATCGTGCGCCGGTTGGCGAGGGGCTCGACGACGGCGACGAGCGCGCCGGCCGCCGCGGCGGCCAGGCAGACGGCCTGGCCGATCGGTCCGGCGCCGTAGACGACGACGTGCTCGCCCGCGGCGACCCTGCCGCGGCGCACGGCGTGCACCGCGACCGAGACCGGCTCGACGAACGCGGTGAGCTCGGCCGACAGGTCGCCCGTCGGGAACACCTGGCCGCGGGCAACGGCGAGGCGGTCGGCAAGGCCGCCGTCGACGTGCACGCCGAGCACCTGCAGCCGGCTGCAGACGTTCGGTCGTCCGGTCAAGCACGGGTAGCACTCGCCGCAGGCGAGGATCGGCATCACAGCGACGCGCTCGCCGACGGCGAGCCCGTCGCCGGTCCCGGCGAACGCCTCGACGACGCAGGAGAGCTCGTGTCCTTGGATCCTCGGGTAGAGGCCGTCGCCCGAGGGCTTGGCTCCGAGGTCGCCGTGGAGGAGGTGGACGTCGGAACCGCAGAGCCCGACGGCCTCGGGCCGCAACAGCACCATGCCCTCGCCGTCGAGCGCGGGAGGGGGGAGCTCCACCGTGTCCATCCGCCCCGGCTCACGGGTGAGCACGGCCCGCATCGCGATCGGCACCGCCGGGGCTCGCGTCAGCCCGGGTAGGCGATCAGGGTGCCGCCGTCGACCGGGATCACCGCGCCCGTCATGAAGCTCGACGCCTGGGACGCGAGGAGCAGGGCCACGCCCTTCAGCTCGTTCGTGTCTCCCATCCGCCCGAGAGGGACCGTGCGTGCCCAGACCGAGTCGTCGGCCGCCTTCCAGCCCTCGGCGCGCACCGCCGAGCCGATGTTCGTGTGGAACGGCCCCGGCGCGATGGCGTTGACGCGGATACCGTGCGGGGCGAGCTCGAGGGCGGCCTGGCGGACGACGTTGACCACCGCGGCCTTGCTCGCCGCGTAGGAGTAGCTGACGAGCGGGTCGGCGCGCAGCCCCGCCGTCGAGGCGGTCGCCACGATCCGTCCCGACTGCTGTGCCTTCATCGGGACCGAAGCGGCCCGGATGGTCGAGAAGACGCCTTCTAGGTTGACGGCGAGGACCCGCTGCCAGCGGCCCGGGTCCGTCCCCTCGAGCTGCCCCCCGCTCTCCCGGAGCCCTGGCGCAAGCGAGATGCCCGCGTTGGCGAACGCGGCGTCGAGCCCACCCCAGTGGTCGACGGCCTCGGCGACGGCGGCATCCACCTGCTCGGCCTCGGTCACGTCGATCGTCACGACGCGCACTTCTCCCGGCAGCTCGGCGAACCGCTTCGCCACGATCTCCAGGCCCTCGCGGTCGCGGTCGGCGGCGACGACCCGGGCGCCGCACTCGACCATCGCCTCGGCGATCGCGAGGCCGATCCCGCTCGCGGCACCGGTGACGAGCACCCGGCTGCCGCGCACCCCGAGGATCCGCTCGACGGCCGCGGCCGTCACGTTCTCTGTGCTCACGGGCGCATCCCCCCTGTTCGACTGGGTCCCGCGCGGGCCGCGGACGACCCGGCCGGCGGCTCTTTAGGCCGTGGAGGCGACGCTACCGTCGCGCCCTCGGATGGTCAACAGTCCTGGCGACGATCGCGGTGATTCCGCTGCCTGCGGCGATGCGGCGTGCGGGAGGCCCGGGGTACGCTCGGGAGCACCGTTAGCCTCGACAGCGTGGGCGAGGACCGACGCTTTCAGCTGCGCCACGAAGATCCTTTCGTCGCGCCGCCGGAAGCGCGGGACGCGGCGCGCCGCCTGCGCGGTCACCTCGCCCAGCCGGTGACGGTGTGGACCGCGGGCGAGCCGGGCGAGCCGGCGGGTCTCACCGTCTCATCGTTGCTCGTCGCCGAGGGCGAGCCCGCTCACGTCCTCGGTCTCGTCGGCACCCACACCGACCTCCTCGAAGCGGCGCAGCGAAGCGGCGCGTTCATCGTGCACGTGCTCGAGGAGCCTGACGAGCGCCTTGCCGCTCGGTTCGCGGGCGCGTATCCGGGCGATCCCTTCGAAGGGCTCGACCTCGCGTGGACCGAGTGGGGCCCACGCCTCGCGGGTGCTCGATCGGTCGCCTCGTGCCGGCTGGTCGGCATTGAGCAGGTCGGCTACCAGCAGCTCGTCCGCGGCGTGATCGAGCAGGTGACCATCGGGGAGGACCGGCTCCCGCTCCTCCACCAGCTGGGCAGGTACCGGGCACTGCGACACGAGCGCTGACGTCCCCGCCCCGCGCGGTGCACGGGCGCGCCCCCCTAGGGTGGACCGCGTCCGGCGTCGTGCGGAGGGCGGACGGTCCCGCGAGCGCCGGGCGCAGCGCGGGGCGCCTCGCCTGGAGGCGCGCGAGAGCGGAGGAACCGACATGGCCGAGCACGTCGTCGACAAGCCGGTTGCCGGGAGCGGGGTCCTCGCCATCGGCGAACGGGTGGTGCACCGGCTCGGCTACGGCGCGATGCGCATCACCGGGCCGGGCATCTGGGGACCGCCGGACGACCGCGACGAGGCGATCCGGGTGCTCCGGCGCGCCGTCGAGCTCGGGGTGGACTTCATCGACACCGCCGACTCGTACGGGCCGTACGTGAGCGAGGAGCTGATCCGTGAGGCGCTCCATCCGTACCCGCCGGAGCTCGTCATCGCGACGAAGGCCGGCCTGCTGCGGACGGGCCCGGACGAGTGGCATCCCCTCGGCCGCCCGGAGTACCTCCGCCAAGAGGCCGAGATGAGCCTGCGACGGCTCGGCGTGGAGCGTCTCGACCTGTTCCAGTTGCACCGGGTCGACCCGACGGTCCCCGCGGCCGAGCAGTTCGGCCTCCTAAAGGAGCTGCGCGACGAGGGCAAGGTCGCCGAGGTCGGCCTCTCGGAGGTGTCGGTCCCCGAGATCGAGGCGGCGCGCGCCATCGTGCCGGTCGCCACGGTCCAAAATCTCTACAACCTCGCCACCCGCCGTTCCGAGGCCGTCCTCGACCATTGCGAGCGCGAGGGCGTCGGCTTCATCCCGTGGTTCCCGATCGCGGCCGGGGATCTGGCCCGGCCGGGCGGGCCGCTCGATCTCGTCGCCAAGGAGGCCGGCGCCACTCCGAGCCAGGTCGCCCTGGCGTGGCTGCTCCGGCGTTCGCCGGTCATGCTGCCGATACCCGGCACCTCGACCGTCGGGCATCTCGAGGAGAACTGCGCGGCGGCGTCGCTCGAGCTCACCGACGGGCAGTTCCGCGAGCTGCAGCGGGCGGTCGAGCCCGAATGAGCGCCCGGCCGGCGCCGGCGGGCCAGCCCCGTCAGCCCTGGTGCGGCACGACCTTCACGGCGGTGCCGTAGGCGCAGATCTCGGTCCACACGCCGCCCATCTCGGAGGTGTCGAAGCGCATCGCCACGACCGCGTTGCCGCCCTTTGCTGCGGCGGCGTCGGCGAGGCGCTCGATGACCTCCTGGCGGCTCTGCTCCAAATTCTTCGTCATCCCGCGGAGCTCGCCGCCGACGATCGACTTGAAGCCCGCGCCCATCTGGGAGAAGGCGTTGCGGGACCGGACCGTCAGGCCGAAGACCTCGCCGAGCACCTCGACGATGTCGTAGCCGGGAAGCTCGTTGGTGGTCGCGATGAGCATGTCGCAACTCCCTCCCCCTGGTCTGGCCCGCGAGGACGTGTCGGGCGCGAGCGCAGCGTAGCGAGCGTGGGCCTGCGGCGGCCGCAGCGCGGTGCGCCGGGGAGCTCGCCGCGCGGGCGCTCCGGAGGCGGCCGGCGCCGGCTCAGCCGCCCGGCTTCGTCCCCCTGACGACCGCCGCCTCGTTGACGACCGGGAGGGCCTGGACGTCGACGAGGCCGGCCGCTTCGAACATCGCGACCCAGGAGGCCATCGAGACCGGGCGCTCCTGGAAGCGCAGCAGGTAGCGGCCGGCGTTCTTGGCGATCCGCCACCAGCCGGCCGGGCCCTTGCGGAGCATCAGCGCGAGCTTGGAGGAGATGATCTCCCGGTCGCGCTGGTCGCCGCCGCGACCGAACATCATGTCGCCGACGACCAGCCTGCCGCCGGGTCGCAGCCAGCCCGCGGCGTTGCGCACAGCGACCGCCTTGTCCGAGTCCCGGAGGTGGTGCAGGGCGTAGTTCGACACGACCAGGTCGACGAAGCCGGCCGGGACGTCCAGGTGCTCGATCGGCAGCGCGCGTCCCTCGACGTTGTCGACGCCGGCCTGGCGGGCGTTCGCTGCGAGCAGGTCGATCATCGCCTGGCTGACGTCGACGGCGAGCACCGACCCGACGAGCGGCGCGATCTTCAAGGTGAGCTGACCGGAGCCGCAGCCGAGGTCGACGACGCGGCTCCCTGGCGTCGGGCCCGCCTCCGCGAGCACCCGTTCCACCACCTTCACGAGCCCGGGGTTGTTGCCCGCGCCGTGATCCCAAGAGACGGCCCGGCGCGTCCAGAAGCGCTGCTGTCGGGCGATGTTGGCGTCGCTCCCTGCGGGAGCCGCCGCGCGGCCGTCGTGCACCTCGGCCCTCCTTCTCGCGGCTGCGGCCGCGTCGTCCCGGTCGCGCGGGGCCTGCCGGCCCCGCGCGCTCAGCTCGTCGATGCGACGAAGGTGTAGGTGTAGGCGACCTTCGGCGCCGTGATCTCTCCGAGCACGGTCGACCCCGATCGGATCGTGATGCTCGAGGCCTGGGCGGCGAGGTCCACGCTCGAGCTGCCGCTGACGTTGACCAGCTTCGGGCTCTCGCTCGGCAAGAGCGTCTGCTCAAGGAGATAGGTGGCGGCGCTCGGCGGCGACTTGATCTTCGTCCAGCAGGCCTGGAAGAGCGTGAGCTCGATCGTGTACGAGCTGGCGGGGACGCTGTAGGTCGCGCCCGTCGCGTTCGCGGCGACGCGCCGGAAGCCGGAGGACGCGGCGGGCGTGCTGCTGCTGGTGGTGCTGCCCGACGCCGGTCCGGCCACCGCCGGCGAGGCGGTGTTGCGGAGGAACGAGAGCCACGTCGGGTGGAAGTGCTCCACCGCGAGTCCGACCGCGCCGAGGACGAGCAGGAAGAAGACGAACCACACGAAGAGGCGGAGCAGGAACGGGGCGGGCAGCCGTCGCGACGAGCCCGGGTACCAGATCGTGCCGTCCGGCAGCAGGACGCCGTAGGAGTGGTGCTCGGTGGTGCCGCTCGGCAGGGCCGGGATCTCGGCTGTGACCTCGGTCGACCCGACGGTGTCCACCCGCGTCGCGGCGGTCGGCGCGGTCGCCTGGGATCGGGCCCGCGGCGGCGTGCCGCCGGTCGCCGCGGCGGGTCTGTCGCCCGTCCCGGTATCGCCTCCCCGCACGTTCATTCCCGCTCCCCGGGCTGCAACCGCCGCTCGCCCGTAGCCGCGACGGTACCGCGGACGAGGCCGCCGGACGCGCCGTTCACGCGGCCGGCCGCCGCGGCACCCATGCCGCTCCTACCACGCCGCGACCGGTGTGGACCTGCATCGCGATGCTGAACCCGCTCACGAAGTCGACCCCGCCGAGCAGCTCCTCGAGCTTCGCCGCCAGCTTCGGGACGCCGGCGTGGAAGATGGTCGAGCGCTCCACCCCCGCCGAGGTGCTCGCCACGAACGCGTCACGGATCGTCTGGAGCGTCTCCTCGGCCGTGGCCGCGGCACCGAGCGGCTCGATGGCTCCGGCGCGCATCCTGAAGACGCTGCGGGTGCCGGAGAGCTCGGAGGCCCGCAGCACGGCCTCGGGCACCGGGCCGCTCCTGCGGATCGGCTCGAGCGTCGCCAGGGACGCCACGAGCTCGACGCGGCGCGAGGCGTCCTCGATGGCGCGCACCACGGCGGCCAGGTCGGCACCGTCGGCCGCCGCCTCGGCGCCGGCCAGCACGACGAGCGCCTGGCCGGCCGCAGCGGTCCGCGCGTCGATCGCCACGGCGGGCACGCCGGCGAGCTCCGAGGCGACCGCGGCGTTGCGGAACATCGACGCGAACTCGATCGCCGGGGTGACGAGCACGGCGCCGTCCGAGCCGGGCGCCTCGATGGCTGCCAGGTACTCTGTGACGAACGGGTGGTTCGCCGCGCTGAGCTCGGCGTGCTCGATGGACTCGGGGAGGCGCCAGGTGGAGTCGTCGTCCGGCCCCTCGGCCGGGCTGTCCTCGGGGAGGTGCGAGCTGATCGGGAGCATGCGGATGCCGAACCGGTCGACGAGTTCGCCGGGCAGGCAGGTGCTGGAGTCGGTGATGACGACGACCCGGCCCACGGAAGGCACGTTACCGTTCTCCTCGGCTCCGTCCCGCCGGGGGCAGGGGTTCGCGCCTCGCGCGGTGCCGTCGTGACCGCCGAGGCGCTCCCCGGGCAGTTCACGATGTCCGAGCTCGTCGAGCGCACCGGGGTCGCCGCCGCGACCGTCCGCTACTACCTGGCGGCGAAGCTGCTGCCGCCGCCGGTGAAGGTCGCTGCCAACCGCTTCCTCTACGACGAGCGTCACGTCGAGCTCGTGCGCCTCGTGCGGCTGCTGCGCGAGCGGCGCGGCCTCTCCCTGGAGGCGATCGGCCGGCTCCTCCCCGACCTCCTCCCCGACCTGCTCGGCCAGCCGCCCGGCGGCGTGTTCCGCCCCGAGATGTGGGGCCAGCTGCTCGCCGTGCACACACAGGCGGTGAGCGGACCGTCGGCCGGGGAGCGGCTGCTCGAGGCCGGGCTCAGCGCGTTCTCCCGCAACGGCTACGCCGAGGTGACCATCGACGACGTCTGCCGGAGCGCCGGGATCGCCAAGGGCTCCTTCTACCGCCACTACGCGTCCAAGGAGGAGCTGTTCTTCGCGGCGGCGGCCGTCGTCGGGACGAGGACGGCCGTGGCATTCGCGGAGCACGCCGGGGAGGTTCTGCTCGAGGCCGAGACGGCGGTCGCGCTCCTCGCCGACGTGCTCGTCCCCCACGTGGTGATCGTCCTCGACCTCGCCTCGCTCGCCGCCCGGCGGCGGCCCGGTCACGGGCGGGTGCTGCGGGCGGTCGTGTTGCAGGTCCGTGACAGTGTCCGCGCGAAGCTCGCCGTGCCCGGCGAGCCGAGCGTCGACGGCGTCTTGCAGCGCGCGTTCATCGACGCGGTGCGCCGCGCCGCCGAGGAGCCGGCGGCGCTGGCAGGCATCGCTGAGCTGCAAGTTCGCGACAGCGCCGGCTGATCCTTCCCGCTCCGGCCGCCGGACGCCAGGTCGTGCAGCCATGCCCGGGCCGCCCGCGCGGACCGGTCGTGCTGCCTCCCGGCGCCGTCACCAGGCTCGTTGACGCCCTCGGTGAGTTCTGGGAGGATGGGTACGAACAGCGCGAGTGACCGGTTGGTCATCGGCACTTCGTGTGGCGCCGGTAGAGCGAGTCTCGGGGGCTCTGACGGGACCCCCGGTGCGGCCCCTTCCCTGGGCGTCTTCTGCTGCGCAAATGACGACGACGAGCGAACGAGGAGGGACGGCGTGATCGAGCGGGACGTGTCCGAGGTGTCGCCCTACCCCCTCCTTTCCACCATCTCCTCCCCGGCCGACGTGAAGCGCCTCGACGAGGCGGGCTGCGTCGCCCTGGCGGCGGAGTGCCGGCGCTTCATCGTCGAAGCGGTCAGCCGGACCGGAGGCCAC
>Ga0307372_10004835_pt1 | contig 20549 bp, 16 predicted proteins | sample OX1MG_FD_202533 | JGI IMG/M metagenome (GOLD analysis project Ga0307372, IMG submission 202533) | Soil microbial communities from Risofladan, Vaasa, Finland - OX-1 | ecosystem: Environmental > Terrestrial > Soil > Coastal area > Acid sulfate soil | place: Finland: Risofladan, Vaasa | collected...
CTTCTCCGATCGTCGGCGGACCCGTCGTCGCCGGAGTTCGCCCGCAACGCCGCCCGCCACCGCGAGCTCGCCGGGGACCTGCGGGCGCGTCTGGGTCTCGCCTCCCTGGGCGGGTCCGACGAGGCGCGCCGCCGGCACGTCGAGCGCGGCAAGCTCTTGCCGCGCGACCGCCTGTCGCAGCTCTGCGATCCGGGATCGCCGTTCCTCGAGCTGTCCCCGCTCGCGGCCACCGGTTGCTACGACGACGAGGCGCCGGGTGCGGGGATCATCTGCGGGATCGGGCGCGTCGCGGAACGCGAATGCGTCGTCGTCGTGAACGACGCGACCGTGAAGGGCGGGACCTACTACCCGCTGACGGTGAAGAAGCACCTGCGCGCCCAGGAGGTCGCGCTCGCGAACCACCTCCCCTGCATCTACCTCGTCGACTCCGGTGGGGCGTACCTGCCCCGACAGGACGAGGTCTTCCCCGACCGCGAGCACTTCGGGCGCATCTTCTACAACCAGGCGACGATGTCGAGGGCGGGGATCCCGCAACTCGCCGCGGTGTTGGGGTCCTGCACCGCGGGCGGTGCCTACGTGCCCGCGATGAGCGACGAGGCGGTCATCGTGCGCGGGCAGGGCACGATCTTCCTGGGCGGGCCGCCGCTCGTGAAGGCGGCGACCGGCGAGGTCGTCTCCGCCGAGGATCTCGGCGGCGGGGAGCTGCACGCCCGGCGCTCCGGCGTGACGGACCACCTCGCGGACGACGACCGCCACGCGCTGTCGATCGTGCGCGAGATCGTCGCCACGCTCCCGGCGCGCGGCGCCCGTGCCTGGGAGGTCGAGGCGCCCGAGGAGCCGTCGATCGACCCGGAGGAGCTCTACGGGGTGGTCCCGTCGGACCTGCGCACCCCCTACGACGTACGCGAGGTCGTCGGACGCCTCGTCGACGGCTCGCGGTTCTTGGAGTTCAAGGCCGAGTACGGTACGACGCTCGTCTGCGGGTTCGCCCGCATCTGGGGCCACCCGGTCGGCGTGGTCGCCAACAACGGGGTCCTCTTCTCGGAGTCCGCGCTGAAGGGCGCGCACTTCATCGAGCTGTGCGACCGGAGGCGTGTGCCGCTGCTCTTCCTCCAGAACATCAGCGGCTTCATGGTGGGCTCGGCCTACGAGGCGGGAGGGATCGCCAAGCACGGGGCGAAGATGGTGACCGCCGTCGCGTGCGCCCGCGTCCCGAAGCTCACCGTGGTGATCGGCGGGAGCTTCGGCGCGGGGAACTACTCGATGTGCGGGCGGGCCTACGGGCCGCGCTTCTTGTGGATGTGGCCCAACGCGCGCATCTCGGTCATGGGCGGTGAGCAGGCGGCGTCGGTGCTCGCTACCGTCCGGAGGGACCAGCTCGAGGCCCGGGGTGAGGCATGGAGCGACGACGAGGAGGAGGCCTTCAAGGAGCCGCTGCGCGCGCAGTACGAGGTGCAGGGGAACCCCTACTACTCGACGGCGAGGCTCTGGGACGACGGGGTGATCGACCCGCTCGACACGCGCCGCGCCGTCGGGCTGGGACTCTCGGTCGCCGCGCACGCGCCGCTCGGCGAGGTCGGCTACGGCGTCTTCCGGATGTGAGCGCGTGGCCGCGTTGACCTCGATCGGCTCGGTCCTCGTCGCCAACCGCGGCGAGATCACGGTGCGGATCTGCCGGACGCTCGCCGCGCTCGGGATCCGGTCGGTCGCCGTGTACGCGCCGGACGACGCAGCCGCGGTGCACCTGGCGGCCGCGGACCTCGCCGTCGCGGTCGACGGCTATCTCGACGCCGCCTCCGTCGTGGCCGCGGCGATCTTGGCCGGCGCCGACGCCGTGCACCCCGGGTACGGGTTCCTCTCCGAGGACGCGGCCTTCGCGCGCGCCGTCACGGCCGCCGGACTGGTCTGGATCGGTCCTCCGGCCGGGGCGATCGAGGCGATGGGCGACAAGATCCGCGCCAAGCAGACCGTCTCGGCGGCCGGCGTGCCGGTCGTGCCGGGTGCGGGCCGCCCGGGCATGGACGACGAGGCGCTCGCCGCCGCCGCACTCGAGGTGGGGCTTCCCGTGCTGCTCAAGCCGGCGGCGGGCGGCGGGGGGAAGGGGATGCGGCGTGTCGCGGCGCGAGAGGACCTGCTCGGTGCGATCGCCGCCGCGCGGCGCGAGGCGCTCGGCGCGTTCGGCGACGGGACCCTGCTCGTGGAACGCTGGGTGGAACGGCCCCGCCACGTCGAGGTCCAGGTCTTCGCGGACGCCTTCGGCAACGTCGTGCACCTCGGTGAGCGCGAGTGCAGCCTCCAGCGGCGCCACCAGAAGATCGTCGAGGAGAGCCCGTCGCCGCTCCTCGACGAGGCGACGCGGGCGGCCATGACGGCGAGCGCGCTCGACGCGGCGAGGTCGTGTGCCTACGTCGGGGCCGGAACGGTCGAGTTCATCGTCTCGGGGGACCGGCCCGACGAGTTCTTCTTCATGGAGATGAACACTCGCCTTCAGGTCGAGCACCCGGTCACCGAGGCGGTGGCGGGCGTCGACCTCGTCGAGTGGCAGCTGCGGGTTGCCGCCGGAGAGCCGCTCCCGCTGTCCCAGGACGCGATCTGCGCCCGCGGCCATGCCGTGGAGGCCCGGGTCTACGCCGAGGACCCGGCGCGGGGGTTCCTCCCCGCGAGCGGGACGATCTCGCTCGTCGCGGTCCCCGAGGAGCGCCGAGGCGTCCGGGTGGACGCCGCGCTCGCTCCGGGGATGGCGGTCGGGACGCGCTACGACCCGATGCTCGCCAAGGTGGTCGCCTGGGGAGCCACGCGCGACGAGGCCCTGCGTCGGCTGCGCAACGAGCTCTGCGCGACGGCCCTCCTCGGCGTCACGACGAACGTGGGGTACCTGACTCGGCTTCTCGGACACCCCGACGTCGTGGCGGGGCGGCTCGACACGGGGCTCGTCGACCGCACCCTGGCGGAGCTCGCCGCACCAGGCGCCGCCGACACCCGCGACGCGGCGATCGCGGCCGTGTGCCGGATCGTCGCGGGCGTCGGGCCCGTCGCCCACGCCGCCGGAAACGTCGCCGACGCCGCCGGGCCTTGGGAGGTCCCCGACGGGTGGGCGGTCGCCGTCCCCCGGGAGTGGGGAGTGGTCTTGGGGCACGGCGGGCATCACGTGTCCGTGCGAGTGCAGGGCCCGATACACGACGGAGCGGCCGTGCGGGTCGACGACGAGCCGCCGGTGCGTGTGCGCGCCCGGTGGCTCGACGGTGCGGTCCTGGCGCTGACCGTCGGCGCGACGACCGCGACGTGGCACACGGCGGTACTGGGCGACGACGTCTGGGTGTCGCGGGGAGGCGACGCCTGGAAGTTCGCCGTCGCACGCGCCTCGCGGGGTGACGCGGAGCGCAGCTCCGGCGCGGCGGGGCCGGTGAGGAGCCCGATGCCCGGGGTCGTCGTCGCCGTGCACGTCGGCATCGGCGAGGCGGTCCACGCGGGCCAGCAGCTGCTCGCCGTCGAGGCCATGAAGATGGAGCACGCGGTGGTCGCACCGCTCGACGGCGTCGTGGCCGAGCTGCTCGTCCGCGCGGGCCAGTCCGTCGCGCTGGACGACCCGCTCGTACGGGTGGCACCCCGGGACGACAAGGAGGACGGCGCATGATCGCACCCCCGCTGTACCGGAGGCCGGACCTGCCCGCGCGGGTGCGCGTGTGGGAGGTCGGTCCGCGTGACGGCCTCCAGAACGAGCCCACGATCCTCCCCGCCGAGGTGAAGGCGGAGTTCGTGTCGCGACTGGTCGGCGCGGGGATCGCCACCGTGGAGACCTCGAGCTTCGTGAGCCCCTCGTGGGTTCCCCAGCTGGCGGACGCCGAGGACGTCTTCTCCCTCATCGGCGAGCTGCGCGCGGCCAGTCCGCACGTCCGCTTCCCGGCGCTCGTGCCGAACCTCGCCGGGCTCGAGCGTGCGCGGACGTGCGGCGTGGGCGACGTGTGCGTCTTCGCCAGCGCGACGGAGTCCTTCGCGCAGCGGAACCTGAACCGCTCACGCGACGAGGCGCTGGAGATGTTCTTCCCCGTCGTCGCCGAGGCTAAGGCCGACGGGATGGGCGTGCGCGCGTACGTGTCGATGTGCTTCGGCGACCCCTGGGAAGGCGTCGTGTCCGCAGCCGACGTCGTCGAGGTGTGCGAACGGCTCTTCGAGATGGGGGTGGACGAGGTCAGCCTCGGGGACACGATCGGCGTGGCGACGACCGGGCAGGTCGTGAGCGTGCTCGACGCGCTGGGGCGCGCGGGCGTCCCGGCGTCACGGCTCGCCGTCCACTTCCACGACACCTACGGCCAGGCGCTGGCCAACACCATGACGGCGCTCGCCTGCGGCATCACGACGGTCGACTCGTCGGCTGGGGGGATCGGCGGCTGCCCCTACGCCAAGAGCGCGACCGGCAACCTCGCGACCGAAGACCTCTGCTGGGCGCTCGCCGGGGCCGGGGTCGACTCGGGCATCGATCTCGACCGGCTCGTGGAGACGTCGGTGTGGATCGCCGCACGCCTGGGCCGCCCAAGCCCCTCCAAGGTCGTCCAGGCGCTCGCGGCGGGCGGGGAGGCGCCCCGGTGACGACCACAGGGAGGGGGGACCTCGGCGAGGAGTACGAGGAGCTCAGCAGGACCGTCCGGCGGTTCGCCCGGGAGGACGTCGCCCCCGTGATCGCCGACTACTACGAGAAGAAGGCCTTCCCCTACCCGCTCGTCGAGAAGATGGCCGTCATGGGGCTCTTCGGCCTGCCCTTCCCCGAGGAGTACGGGGGCATGGGGGGCGACTACTTCGCGCTCTGCCTCGCGCTCGAAGAGCTCGCACGGATCGACTCGTCGGTCGCCATCACGCTCGAGGCGGGCGTCGGGCTCGGCGCGATGCCCGTCTACCGGTTCGGCAGCGAGGCGCAGCGTCGACGCTGGCTCCCGGACCTGTGCGCGGGCCGGACGCTCGGTGCGTTCGGGCTCACCGAGCCCGGTGGCGGCTCCGACGCCGGAGCCACGCGCACGACGGCCGCGCGCGACGGCGACGAATGGGTGGTGAACGGCTCGAAGTCCTTCATCACGAATTCAGGCACCGACATCACCGCCTTCGTCACGGTGACGGCGGTGACCGGCAGGGACGCGGACGGCCGCCCGTCGATCTCCGCGATCATGGTGCCGGCGGGAACGCCGGGCTTCACCGTCGCGCCGGGCTACTCCAAGGTCGGGTGGAACGCGTCGGACACCCACGAGCTCGCGTTCAGCGACTGCCGCGTCCCGCTCGAGCACCTTCTCGGCGAGGAGGGCAGGGGGTACGCACAATTCCTCTCCATCCTCGACGAGGGGAGGATCGCCATCGCGGCGCTCTCGGTCGGCCTCGCGCAGGGGTGTGTCGACGAGTGCGTCCGGTACCTCGGCGAGCGGGTGGCGTTCGGGCGCAAGCTCGGAGAGTCCCAGGTGCTGCAGTTCAAGCTCGCGGACATGGACGCGCGGACCCACGTGGCGCGCCTCGCGTACTACGACGCCGCGCGCCGGCTCGTCGCGGGGGAGCCCTTCAAGCGCGAGGCCGCCATCGCGAAGCTCGTCGCATCGGACGCCGCGATGGTGAACGCCCGGGAGGCGACGCAGATCTTCGGCGGCTACGGGTTCATGAACGAGACGCCGGTCGGCCGCTTCTACCGGGACGCGAAGATCCTCGAGATCGGCGAGGGCACCTCGGAGGTGCAGCGCATGGTGATCGCCCGGCACCTCGGCCTGGGCCCCGCCCGATGACGCGTGGTGGCGCACCGGGTCAACCCGGGCTGCCGACGGCCGTGTGCCGCCGCCCGCGGCCCCCGCGCATCGTTCGGATTCTCGTGGTGCGCGGCGGGCCGCCCGAAGCTCCTTCGAATGGCACTGGGTCCGCGAAATGTTGCGCGGAACGCTTCACAGCTCGGCGAACGACCTCCATACTGATCAGGTGACGGTCACCGACGACAGGCGCCCGCTCGCCGACCTGGACCCCGGTGACCACTGGGCGCCGGACGTGCCGAGGGTGCACCTGTCGGGCGTACAGGCGACCATCCGGATGCTGATCGACGCGCTGCGGGCGGACCGGGCGGCGGGGAAGCGCACGGCGGGATTCGTCTCGGGGTACCAGGGCTCGCCGCTCGCCGGCTTCGACAAGGAGCTCGAGGCCGCGCTCGAGACGCATCTCGACGTCGAGATCGTCCACCGCCCGGCCGTGAACGAGGAGGTCGGCGCGACCGCCGTCATGGGCAGCCAGCTCACGAGCATGCTCCCCTCGGCACGCGTCGACGGCGTGCTCGGCGTCTGGTATGGCAAGGCGCCCGGGCTCGACCGGAGCATGGATGCCATGCGGCACGCGAGCTTCGCCGGCGCGTCCGCGCACGGCGGCGCCCTGGCGATCGTGGGCGACGACCCGTCGGCCAAGTCCTCGACGCTGCCGAGCGCGTCGGAGGTGGTCCTCTCGGACCTCGGCATGCCGGTCCTGTTCCCGCGCTCCCTCGAAGAGGTGATCGAGCTCGGCCGCCATGCCGTCGCGCTCTCACGCTTCTCGGGCGCCTGGGTCGCGATCAAGCTCGCCACCGCGATCGCCGACGCAGAAGGCACCGTCGCGCTGCACGGGTGGCCGGGGGCGGTCCTCCCCGACGGGTACGAGGCCCCGCCGGTCTCCGGCGACCTGCTCACCCCCGGCACCCTCGAGCGCGAGCGCGCCGTGCTCACCGACCGCGTGGCGGCCGCCGCCCGGTACGGGGACGCGAACGACCTCAACCGTCTCGTCGTCGTCCCCGACCGGCCACGCCTGTCGATCGTCGCGGCGGGCATCGTCTACTCGGAGCTCGTCGAGGCGTTGCGGTTGCTCGGGCTCGACGCCGACACGTTGCGCGGCAACGGCGTCGCCCTGGGGGAGGTCCGGATGCCCTTCCCGATCGGGCGGGGATTCGCGCGCGCGATCTCCGACGGGGTCGAGCAGGTGGTCGTCGTCGAGGAGCGCCGGGAGCTCGTCGAGGGCCAGCTCCTCTCGATGATCGCCCGCCGACCGGGGAGCCCCGCGGTCCTCGGGAAGCTCGACGTCGAGGGTCGCCCGCTCGTCCCGCGTCACGGCGTGCTCGACGCGGCGTCGATCGCCCGCATCCTCGCCCCGGTCTTGCGCGCCAGCATCGGCACAGTCGTGAAGGAGCCGCCCCAGCCCAGGCGGCGCATCGAGCTCGCGTCCGGCACGCTCCGCGCGCCCGGCGGGTCTGCGTCCGGCCGGCCGGCCCCCGAACCGGCGACGCGGGTGCCGTGGTTCTGCCCCGGCTGCCCCCATTCGGTCTCGACCGTGGTCCCCGAGGGGACGCTCGTCGGCGAGGGCATCGGCTGCCACACCATCGTCCACTACATGCCGGACGAGCGCGTCGGGCACCGCGTCGGCCTCACCCAGATGGGCGGCGAGGGCGCGCAGTGGATCGGGATGGAGCCCTTCGTCGAGGAGCGGCACCTCGTCCAGAACCTCGGCGACGGGACGTTCTTCCACTCCGGACAGCTCGCGGTGCGCGGCGCCGTGGCGTCGGGGGTGTCCATCACCTACAAGGTGCTCTGGAACGGCGCGACCGCCATGACCGGGGGCCAGCACGTCGTCGGCGGCGCCGCGTCCCCCGTCGACCTCGCGCGCATGCTCCTCCTCGAGGGGGTCGAGCGCGTGGTGATCACGACGGACGACACCCACCGCTACCGCAGGGTGCGGCTGCCCAAGGGCGTCTCGGTCCGCTCTCGCGACGACATCGTCGAGGTCCAAGAGGAGCTCGCCGCCATCGACGGCGTGACGGTCCTCGTACACGACCAGCCGTGCGCGACCGAGCTCCGTCGCGCACGAAAGCGCGGCGTGGTGCCGCTGCCCACCCAGCGGGTCGTGATCAACGAGCGGGTCTGCGAGGGTTGCGGCGACTGCCAGGTGAAGTCCAACTGCCTGTCGCTCCAGACCGTCGACACCCCCCTCGGCCCCAAGACGCGGATCGACGACGACACGTGCAACTTCGACCGCTCGTGCCTCAAGGGCGACTGCCCGGCGTTCACGCTCGTGGACGTTCCCCCCGCCGACCCGGCGGCGCGGGCCGGCACGACCGCGGCCAAGGGCGGCCAGGACGCACAGCGCACCCAGGGCGCCGGCGACGCGCCCGACGAGCTCCCCCCGGCGCCGGTCGCCGACCTCGACCGCGCCCTGACCGTTCGGATCGCGGGGATCGGCGGCACCGGGGTCGTCACCTGCGCCCACCTCCTCGCCTGGGCCGCGCTCCTCGAGGGCATCGAGGTCTGGGGCCTCGACCAGACGGGGCTCTCCCAGAAGGCGGGCCCGGTCATCTCCGACCTGCGCATCGGCCCCGGTGCCGGCGACCGCTCGAACGTGCTCGGAGAGGGCGAGGTGGACCTCCTCCTCGCCGCCGACCTGGTCGCCGCCAGCGTCCCGGCGGTCCTCGCCAGCATGGCGACCGGGCGCACGGTGGTGGTCGGCTCCTCGGCGACGAGCCTCAGCGGGCCGATGGTCCTCGGTCTCGAGGCACGAGAGGTCCCCGTCGCCGAGCTCGAGGCCACCCTCACCGGCGCGGCGGCGGACGGCCGTGCCACCTTCCTCGACGCGATCGCCGTCGCCCACGAGGTCGGCGCCCCTGCCACCGCCGCCAACGTGGTCCTCCTCGGCGCCGCGAGCCAGCTCGGGGTGCTGCCGATCTCGGCCCGGTCGATCACGACGGCGATCGAGCGCAACGGTGTGGCGGTCGACGCCAACGTGGCCGCGTTCGTGGCGGGCCGACGCTGGGTCGCCCGGCGCGCCGGCGGGGGTGCGACCCCGAGCGGCGGAGTGTCGGTCTCCCCGTCCGCGGCAGGATCCGGACGCGTCGGCGCGTCGGCGGCCGCGAAGGTGGGCGCCGAGGTCCTCTCGGCGATCGACCTCTCCGTGCTCCCCGCCGTCGACGCCGCGCACGTCGCATGGCTCGCGGGCGACCTGGCCGACTACCAGGACGAGGCGCTGGCGCGCCGGTTCGGTGCGCTGGTCGGCGAGGTGGCCGGTGCCGAGCGCCGCGCGGGCGGGGACGGACGGCTCACGGCCGGGGTCGCGTTCGGCTACCACAAGCTCCTCGCGTACAAAGACGAGTACGAGGTCGCCCGGCTCCTCCTGGAGTTCCCCGCGGTCGAGGACGCGAACGGCGAGACCACGTGGCTCCTCCATCCGCCGGCGCTGCGCGCTCGCGGGCTGCGGCACAAGATCCGCCTCGGCAGCTGGTCGCGCCCGGCGATGCGCGCGCTTCGCGCGTCGCGGCGTCTCCGGGGGAGCGCGCTGGACCCCTTCGGGCGGACCGGGCTCCGACGGACCGAACGCGAGCTCCCAGGGGAGTACGCCGACGCGATCCGCTCCGTCCTCCCGGTGCTCGGCCCGGACAACCTCGACGACGCGACCGAGCTCGCGCGGCTCCCCGACCGCGTGCGCGGCTACGAGCAGGTGAAGGAGAAGAGCGTCGCCTCCTACCGCGAGGAGCTCGCCGGTCGCCTGGCGCGCCTCACGGACGTGTGAGCTGCTCGGCCGGCGGGATCTCCCGAACGCGCACCTGGTCGTAGACGAGCGACGTCCGGGCGTCGACCACGTCGCTGCGTCCGGTGACGTGGTCGAGGACGAAGTCGCGGAGGTGGGCGACGTCGTGGGTTGCGACCTCTACCAAGAAGTCGTCGGCGCCGGTGACCGTCCACACCGCGAGCACCTCGGGCGCGTCGAGCATCTCCTGCTGGAACGCCCGGACCGAGGCGGTCGTCTTGGGCCGCAACCGGACATTGATCATGGCGCGGAGCGGTCGGCCGATCGCCTCGAGGTCGACCTCGGCGTGCCACCCGAGGATCACCCCCTGCGCGCGCAACGCGCGGATCCGCTCGAGGCACGTGGACTGTGCGATCCCCACGGCCTCGGCGAGGTCCTTGTTCGTCTGTCGGGCGTCGCGCTGGAGGAGCCGGATCAGGGCGAGGTCCGTCGCGTCGAGCCGGGCAGGTTGGCCGTCCACCGTTCCCACGCTACGCGGTCTTCGTGCGGACGCCCCGGCCCCGACGACCGGAAGGGCGTGCCGGTACTGTCGACCCGGTGGGGGAGCCCGTGGCGCTGCTCGTCGTGTGCACGGGCAACACGTGCCGCTCGGTGATGGCGCGCGTCATGCTCGAGCACACGGCCGCGCGACGCGGGATCTCGCTCAGGGTGGCGACGGCGGGGACGCACACCGTCGACGGGGTGCCGATCGGCGCGCGGACGCTGGCGGCGCTCCGGACGGTCGAGGGGCTCGCGCCCGTCCTACGCGACCCGATCGCGGCGGGTGCGCACCGCAGCAGGCAGCTCGCTGCGCGTGACCTCGGCGGCGCGGAGCTCGTCGTCGCCATGGAGTCCGCGCACGTGGGCTACGTGCGCCGGCACCATCGCGATGCCGCGCCGCGCACCGGCACGCTCCGCGCGCTCGTGCGCGATCTCGCGCCCGGCGCCACGCCGCTCCCTGTCCGGGTCGCCGCGCTCGGCTTGGACCGGGCGGCGCTCGACCCCGCCGACGACGTGGCCGACCCCGCCGGTCACGACGACGCGGTCTACGCGGCGTGCGCGGCCGAGCTGTGGACGCTCTGCGGGGCGCTCGTGTCGCGGCTCTGAGCGGGCTGCGGCGCGCCCGGCCGCGGACCTCAGTCGGCGTGGACCGCGCGCAGGCCCGCCCACGCGAGGTTCGAGAGGCGGCGTGCAAGGCGCTGCGCCTCGTCGTCGAGGTCCGCCGCGTCGTCCGACACGGTGGTCTCCTCGCCGCGCGTGTCGATCCAGTGCCGGCTCGCGCCTTCGGCCATGCCCACCACGGCGTACGCGAGGAAACGACGGTGGTCCGGGTCGAGCCCCGCCGCGATCAGCGGGTCGATGGCCTCGGCGATCGCGTCCTCGACGCGCCGCAGCGGGCTCTCCAGCTCCGAGTCGGTCTGGTCGCTCCGGGCGTAGAGGAGGCGGAAGGCTGTCTCGTGCGTGACCACCATCCGGAAGTACGCCGCAAACCCGTCCTCGACCTGTTCTCGGGGCCCCGCCGCCGCCGCCGTGGCGGCGGAGATCTCGGTCAACAGCTCCTCGGCCACCGAGTCGACGAGCTCGAGGTACAGGGCGCGCTTGGAGGAGAAGTGCTGGTAGAGCAAGGGCTTCGTGACCCCCCCAGCGTCGGCGATCTCGTCCATCGTCGTCGACTCGTAGCCACGCTCGGCGAAGAGCCGGAGGGCGACGGCGAAGAGCTGGCGCCGGCGCATGGCGGCGGTGAGGCGCCGGGACGGGCGGCACCCCTGCGACTTGCCCGCGCGCGGCGGGAGGGGTCGCGCCGCCGAGCTCACCCGCGAGACGTTAGCCCCATCGTCCGCAGAGCCTCAGGGGCCGGTCGTCAGCGCCCGCGGCGGGAAGGGACGACGCCCAGCGGAGCGAGCACGGGCTCGAGCTTCGCCGGGAGCCCGTCGAGCGAGAAGTGGCGGCGCGCGACGGTCGCGTTGTGGTCGAGCAGCGCGGGGTCGGGGCCGTCGAGCCACGCGGCGAGGCGTGAGAGGTCGTCCGCCGACTCGCTGAACCATCGGAAGCCGAACGCGGCGAGCTCGGCCGCGACCGGGTAGGGGCCGACGACGAGCGGCCTGCGGTAGGTGGCGGACTCGACCGCGGGGTTCCCGAACCCCTCGGTGTCCGACGTGAGCGCCACCACGTCACATGCGGCATAGGCGTCGGCGATGCTCGGCACCCCGCCGCCGGCCGGTTCCGGCGCGCCACGGCGGACGGGGCAGCGGGCGGCGGCGAGCACGCGCTCGAGCTCGGGACCGAAGCCGTCCTCGGCGGGGCCGAGCAGCCAGTAGGTCGCGTCCAGCGCCTCGGCGACGCGGACGGCGGCGTCCACGCGCTTGCGGGCGAGCGCCCGCGTCGGCTGCAGCACGAGCCGGTCGGACGGCTCGACGCCCAGGGCCGCGCGCGTCCGGGCACGCCGGCCCGCCGGCGGGTCGGGGTCGAACGCGTTGTAGACGGTCGTCGCCTCGACGCCCGCCGCGGCCAGCTCGCGGCGGCTCTGCTCGTTGATGGTGACGTGGCGCCACGCGGGATCGTCGGGCGGCGGCGGGGCGTCGCCGAACTGCGGTCGTTGCCACGGGAGGTCGTGGTGGTGGAGCACCGCCGGCCGTCCGGCGAGCACCTGCGCGACGAGGTCGGCGGCGGGCCGGTTCAGTGGGAGCGAGCAGAGGTTCTCCACCACCACGAGGTCCGCGTCGTGCAGCGCCACTTCCACCTCGGCCCTCGACGGCGGGGCCGGGGCGCCGATGGCGAGCCCCGGGAGCACGCGGTCGGCGACGCCTTCGCCCGCCACGCCGAACGTCTTGAACCCGAGGAACTCGAGCGCCCACGACCACTTCGCTGCTTCGATCGAGACGCCGTCGCGACCGCCGAGCCGGAAGGAGACGAGCGCGGCCCGCGGCACGGGCGCACTGTAGCGACGCGACAGCGGCGCGGCGCGACAGCGGCGCGGCGGCGCGCCGGCCACCACCCGTGCCGGCTCGGCTACCGTGGCCACATGGTCGCCAGGCGTGCCCTGATCACCGGCGTCACCGGCCAGGACGGGTCCTACCTGGCCGAGCTCCTGCTCGAGCAGGGCTACGACGTCATCGGGGTCGTACGCCGATCGAGCACGCTCAACTTCGAGCGGATCGCGCACATCCAGGACCGGATCACGCTCGTCCCCGCGGACCTCCTCGACGAGGTGTCGCTCATCGCGGCGCTCCGCGACCACCGCCCCGCCGAGGTCTACAACCTCGCCGCGCAGTCGTTCGTCCAGACGAGCTGGAGCCAGCCCGTCCTCACCGGCGAGACCACCGCGCTCGGGGTGACGCGGCTCCTCGACGCGATCCGGATCGTCGACCCCGAGATCCGCTTCTACCAGGCCAGCTCGTCGGAGATGTTCGGCAAGGTGCACGAGGTCCCGCAGAAGGAGACGACGCCCTTCTATCCCCGGAGCCCGTACGGCGTGGCGAAGGTGTACGGGCACTGGATCACGGTCAACTACCGCGAGTCCTACGGCCTCCACGCGTCGTCGGGCATGCTCTTCAACCACGAGTCGCCGCGCCGCGGCCTCGAGTTCGTCACCCGCAAGGTCACCCACGGCGTGGCACGGATCGCGTGCGGGCTCGACGACAAGCTGGCGCTCGGCAACCTCGACTCCCAGCGCGACTGGGGCTACGCCGCGGACTACGTCCGGGCGATGTGGCTCATGCTCGCGCAGCCCGAGCCCGCCGACTACGTGGTGGCGACGGGGGAGACGCACTCGGTCAAGGAGCTCTGCCAGCTCGCCTTCGCGGTGGCGGACCTCGACTGGGAGCAGCATGTCGTGGTCGACGAGCGGTTCCTGCGGCCCGCCGAGGTCGACCTGCTCGTCGGCGACGCGTCGAAGGCACGATCGGCGCTCGGCTGGACGCGGGAGGTGGACTTCCCGCACCTCGTCGAGATGATGGTCGAGGCGGACCTCGACCTGGTCCGTTCGCTGACGCGCTGAGGTGCTCACCGGGACGATCACCGCCGATCCGCTCGGGATCCTCGCGGCGTTCGGCGCCGGCATCCTGTCCTTCCTCTCGCCCTGCGTCCTCCCGCTCGTCCCCGGCTACCTCTCGCTCGTCTCGGGGCTGTCCGCCGCCGAGCTCGCCGGCTCGCGCCCGCGCAGGACGGCGGCCGCCCGACGGCGGGCCGGGGCCGGGGTGGCAGCTCGCGAGCTCGCGCTCGTCGGCGCGGGCTCGCCGGTCGCCACAGCCACAGCCCCCGCGCCCTCGCCTTCCGAGGCGGCGGGGCAGGGACAGCCGCTCGCACCGCTCCTGCGCGGGATCCTCCTGTTCATCGCCGGGTTCACGGTCGTGTTCGTCGCGCTGGGTGCGACCGCCTCGGGGGTGCACTCGCTCCTCGAGCACCACAGGGCCGGGCTCAACACCGCGTCGGGCGTCGTCGTCCTCGTGCTCGGGACGGTGCTCGTCGTGAGCTCGTTGCCCGCCGGCGCCTGGTCGGTGCTCGGCCCGCGCATCGCCGGGCGGGCGGGATGGCTCGTGGGCGAGCGCCGCTTCCACGTCCGCGCCGAGACGCTCGGGGCGTGGGCCGCGCCGGTGATGGGAATGGCCTTCGCCTTCGCCTGGACGCCCTGCATCGGCCCGGTGCTCGGGGCGGTCCTCGCGCTCACCTTCACCCACTCCACGCTCGCCGGCGGCATGATCCTGCTGTTCGCCTACTCCCTGGGGCTCGGCGTGCCCTTCCTCGTCACCGGCATCGCTTTCGACCGGCTGACCGGGTTCTACGCCCGGGCCCGCAAGCCGCTCGCGGTCGTGCAGATCGTGGCGGGCGTCGTGCTGGTCGCCTTCGGGGCGATCCTGCTCGCCGGCGACTTCACCTGGCTGTCCGCGCAGTTCAAGGCGCTCCTCGACCACATGGGGCTGCACCGGCTCACGGTCAGCTGACGGTCGGCGAAAGGCGCGCGCCCGCCAACGACGAACGAGGCACCCTGGGGTGCCTCGTGCGCCACGTGCACAGGCTGAGGGGGGCTCACACCTGTGGGGCGAGTGTGGTCCCGTCCAGGCTGCTCCACCAGGGACCAAGGTCCCGATGGGGGTCCGCCGGAGAAATTGTTACGGGGCCGACACCTCGTTGACATCGAACTGTCGTAGAGTTCGGCGTCCGCCCGGCGGGACGGGGGGCGTCGCCCATTCCCTCCGCCAATGGGAGCGGTCCCGCCGGGCACCTCCCTCCGCTCCGGCACCGGTCCGCCGGGCGGACCTCGTTCAGGCCGGCTTCGCGGGCGCCGTGCCCCGCGCCGGCGGCAGCACGGCGGCGATCGCCGCCGCGATGGCCGCCGCGATGGCGCGGTACCCGGCGGCGTTCAGGTGGAGGTTGTGCTGCCGGCACATCCACGACAGCGAGCAGACCTTGGCGACGTCGAGGGGCAGCCGGCGCCGGCCGGCGGGCACGGGCGCCGTTGTGCCGAGCGAGAAGACCGAGGGGACGTTGGCGATGGCGGTGCCGGCGTGCGAGTAGATGGAGGTCAAGGTGGCGTTCAACCGGTCGACCGCGCGGAGCGACGCGGCCGAGAACGCCCGACCGGTCGCCCCGCGGAGGTAGGAGGCGAGGTAGGGGTCGTTGTGCAGCAGGCCGACGATCCGCAGGTGCGGGCCGCCCGCGGCCCGCAGGTCCCGAAGGATGACCGGCAGTGTGCTCGAGACCCGGGCGAGGGACGCCGTCACGCACGCGGGGTCGACGTCGCGGCGGGCCAGGCACCGCCAGAGGTCGTTGAAGCCGAGGTCGACCGTGGCGAGCACGGTCCGGCCGGGGTTGGCGCGGAGGAATTGCACGGCGGCGGCGATCTCGGAGCTGCCGGGGAAGCTGCACGACGCACTGCCGGAGAGCGCGCCCTGGACGGTGATCCCGGTGCAGCCGAAGTGCTCCAGCTGGAGACCGGGCCACCGGCTGCGCTCCATGGCGACGAGCGCGTTGGCGTACCCGTCGTCGGTCGGCACGCCCGTCCGGGCGGCGGCCGAGCGCGGCTGCACGCCGAGCGACTCGGAGGCGCCGATCGCGAGGTAGTAGGCGCTGGGCGGAGCTGCGCCCGCTCGGGCGGGTCCGACGGCGGGCGTCACGGTCGCCGCGACGACCGCGAGGCCGGCGATCCAGGGCAGGACCCGGCGAGCGGCGCGGCGAACGGACCTCGGCATACGCCTCTTGTACCCGCTGGCGGATGAAACTCCACGAGGCGATCCCGACGCGCGGACGAACGGGGGCGTACCTCGCCCGTCCGCCCCGGGCACCCCCCGCTTGGACCCCTCCGGCGGGCACCCCTAGCATGTCGCCTCGGGTCATGGAGCACGCAGTCCACCTTCGCTCGGCGGTCGCCCTGGCCGGCCGGTTCCCCGCGCTCTCCGGCGCCGATCTGGACGTCGCCGCCGGGGAGGTGGTCGCCGTCCTCGGACCGAACGGCTCGGGGAAGACGAGCCTGCTTCGCGCGTGTGCGGGGCTCGTGCCGGTGACCTCGGGGGAGGCGGTGGTGCTCGGGTGCGACCTGCGGGCAGATCGCACGCAGGTGCGACGCAGGGTCGGGCTCCTCGGGCACGAGCCGTCGCTCTACGACGAGCTGACCGCCCGCGAGAACGTCCGCTTCGCCGTGCGGGCGTCGGGGCTCGGCGCCGATCGGGTGGACGCCGCGCTCGACCGCCTCGGCCTCGTCGGGCGGCTGGGCCGCACCCCCGTCGTGCGGATGTCGGCCGGGCAGCGCCGCCGGACGGCGCTCGCCGCGCTCGTGGCGCGCCGCCCCGAGCTGTGGCTCCTCGACGAGCCCCACGCCGGGCTCGACGCGGGAGCCCGTGCGCTCGTCGGCGCGCTCGTCGCCGAGGCCGCCGCCGCCGGCGCCTCGGTGCTGCTCACCTCGCACGAGCCGGAGCTCGCGGTGCCGCTCGCCGACCGGGTCGTCGTGCTGGCCGGCGGGCGGACCGCAGAGGTGCGGCCCGGGGGACGTGGGGAGGCGGCGCCCGGGCGGCTGCTGGTCGCGCTGAGCGAGGACGACGTCGATGTGGCGTGACGCGCTCCTCGTCGCGGAAAAGGACCTCAGGATCGAGCTGCGCTCGCGCGTGGCCCTCTGGCAGGTGCTCCCCTTCGCGGTGCTCGTCCTCGTCCTCTTCGGGTTCGCGCTCGGGCCCGGCCCGACGACCCTGCGGGCGGCCGCACCCGGGCTGTACTGGCTCGCCGTCCTCTTCTCCACCGTGCTCGCGACGCAGCGCAGCACGGCCATCGAATCGGGGGAGGGGACCCGCGACGGCCTGCGGCTGTCGGGGATCGATCCGGCCGGCGTCTTCCTCGGTAAGGCCGCGGCCGTGGCGATCCAGCTCGTCGCGGTCCAGCTGCTGCTCGGCGCCGGCATCGTCGTGCTGTTCGACGTCCACCTCGAGACGTGGTGGCTCGCCCTGGTCGCCTCGGCCCTGGCCACCGTCGGGCTCTCCGCCGCCGGCGTCCTCTACGGCGCGCTCTCGGCCGGTCTGCGGGTCCGCGAAACGCTGCTGCCGCTGCTCGTGCTCCCCATCGTGGCTCCGGTGCTGATCGCCGGCTCCCGCGCGTGGTCGGCCGCCGTGACCGGCGCGGTGGCGTCGGGCGCCTCCTGGCTCAAGATCCTCGGGCCGTTCGCCGCCGTGTACCTCGCCGTGGGCGTCGCGCTCTACGGGCCGCTCCAGGAGACGGCGTGAACGCCCCCGCACGGTCGCTCTCGCGCTGGGTGGGCGCCGCCGCGCTGGCGACGACCGCGCTCACCGTCTGGCTCGGCCTGTGGGTCACCCCCCCCGCCAAGGTGCAGGGGACACTCGTGCGACTCTTGTACCTGCACCCGCCGATCGCGTGGGTCGCCCTCTATTGCGCCTTCGGCGTCGCGGCGCTCTCGAGCGTCCTCTACCTGTGGCGGCGGACCCGCTCGCGCTTCTGGGACCGCCTGGGGGCGTCCGCGGTCGAGGTCGGGGTGGTCTTCACGGCGCTCACGCTGGTGACCGGCTCCCTGTGGGGACGGCCGACCTGGGGGGTGTGGTGGACCTGGACAGCCCGATTGACGTCGACCGCCCTCCTGCTCGTCCTATTTCTCGGCTACCTGGCGCTCCGACGGGTGCCGGCGGACCCCGACGTGCGCGCGCGGCGGTGCGCGGTGGCGGCGCTCGTCGCGGTCGTGGACGTGCCGATCGTCTCCTTCTCGGTCGACTGGTGGCAGACGCTGCACCAGCGCGGCACGGTGCTCAACCCGGGTCTCACACTCAAGGTGCACGGGTCGATGGCATGGACCATGGGGCTGGGCTTCCTGGCCATGACGCTGGTGTTCGTCTGGATGGTGCTCGTGCGCTACCGCATCGAGGCGCTCTCGGACCGCCTCGGCGACGACGAGCTCGAGATCTCGCTCTCCGAGCGCTGGGCCGAGGGCGCCATGGGGACGGCCGTCGAGCCCACTGCCACCGTCGAGCCCGCCGCCGTCGAGCCCGTCGCAGTCGAGCCCGCCGTCGTCGTCGAGCCCGCCGGGGGCCGGCCATGAGCTACGTCGACGCGGGCTACGTCATCGCCCTCCTCGCCCTGGCCCTGTACGCGTGCTCGCTCCTCGTGCGCCGCCGCCGTCTCGAGCAGGCCGCCGGGCGGACCGGTGCGTCGGAACGCGAGACCGGCGTGGCGGGCGGCGCGACCACCCGCCCCGGGCGTCGGTGACGGTCACGGCGGCGCCTGCCGCCGCGCAGGCACCGGCGGTGCGCCGGGCGCCGCGCGGGGGGCGCCTGCGGCTCCTCGTCGTCTTCGCGCTGCTCGCGGGCGCCGTCGCCTACCTCCTCGTCGAGGGCCTCGGGAGCTCGCTCGACTACTTCGACACGGTGGGGCAGGCGTTCGCGCACAAAGCGAGGATCGGGACGAGCACGATCCGCCTGGAGGGCCTCGTCGTCCCCGGCAGCGTGCAGCGCAGCGCACGCGGCGCGACCTTCGACGTCTCCGGTGGCGGCCACGAGGTCCTCGTGCACAACGTGGGGTCCCCGCCCCAGCTGTTCCAGCCGGACATCCCGGTGGTCGTCGTCGGACGCTTCCGATCGACGGGTTCGTACGTCTTCGTGTCGAACCAGATCATGGTGAAGCACTCGGCCACATACATCGCCGAGCACCCGACACGGGTCCGCGGTCCGACCGGCACCGGGCACTGATGCTGCCGGCGGTCCTCGGGTCGGCGGGCGTCTGGCTGGCGCTCGTTGGGGCCCTTTGCGGGGTCGTCGTGTGCGCGGCCGGGCTGGTGCGCGGGAGGGTCCCGAGCCGGCTCGACGCGAGGCTCCTCGCCGTCGTCGTGCTCGTCGGCGCACTGCTCGCGGTCGGCGCGATGGAGGTCGCGCTGGTCACGCACGACTTCCACCTCGTCTACGTCGCGGACAACAACGCGACGGCGACGCCGTTGATCTACTCCATCACCGGCTTGTGGTCGTCGCTCGCCGGCTCGATCCTGCTCTGGGGCTTGGTGCTCGCGGTCTTCTGCGGCCTCGTCGTGTGGCGCTACCGGCGGCGTGCCCACGACGACGTCGTGCGCTGGGCGACGCTCGTCATGTACGCCGTCGCCGCGTTCTTCTTCGGGCTCATGGTGGGACCCGCGAACCCGTTCCTCTCGAGCGCCGCGCCGCTCAGGGGTGCGGGCCCGAACGCGCTGCTCCAGGACAACCCGCTCGTCGCGATCCACCCGCCCTTGCTCTACACCGGGTTCGTCGGCTTCACCGTGCCTTTCGCCTTCGCGATCGGCATGCTCGCGACCGGGCGCGTGGGGGAGCAGTGGCAGGCGGAGGTCCGGCGGTGGACGCTGATCTCGTGGACCGCGCTCAGCGTCGGCATCGTGCTCGGCGCCTGGTGGTCCTACCAGGTGCTCGGCTGGGGCGGCTTCTGGGGATGGGACCCGGTCGAGAACGCGGCGCTGCTGCCCTGGCTGTGCGGGACGGCCTACCTGCACTCGGTCCTCGTGCAGGAGCGCAGAGGGCTCCTCAGGGTGTGGAACCTGTCGCTCTCGATCGCCACCTTCGCCCTCACGATCCTGGGCACGTTCCTCACGCGCTCGGGCGTCGTCGTCTCCGTGCACGCGTTCAGCGAGTCCGACCTCGGGCCGGTGCTGATCGCGTTCTTCCTCCTCGTGGTCGTCTCGGGGTTCGGCCTCATCGCGTGGCGCGGCGACCGGCTCCGCTCCCCCGTCGGTGTGGACGCGCCGCTCGGCCGGGAGGGGGCGTTCTTGGTGAACAACCTCGTGCTCGTGGGCTTCGCGTTCGTCGTGCTCCTCGGGACGCTCTTCCCGCTCCTCTACCAGGCGCTCGAGAACCAGGCCGTCACCGTGGGCGCCCCGTACTTCGACACCGTCGCCGTTCCCGCGGGGCTGGCGCTCCTCTTGCTCATGGCCGTGGCGCCGGCCCTGTCGTGGCGCAAGGTCGACGCGGGGGTGCTCTGGGGGCGCCTCGCGCTGCCCGCGTGGTCCGGCGTCGTGGTCGTCGTCGCGTGCGTGGCGGCCGGCGTGCGCGGGGTCGAGCCGCTCCTCGGGTTCGGGCTCGCCGCGTTCGCGGCGGCCTCGGCGCTGCGGTCGCTCGTCCTCGCAGTCCGTGCGAGCACCCGGCGCGGGGCGGGTCCGTGGCGCGGACTCGTCGGGCGCACCAACGGGGGGATGGTCGTACATCTCGGCGTCGTGGTCCTCGCGGTGGGCCTCGTCGCCGCCAGCTCCTTCCGCTCCCAGGCGGAGCTCGTGCTGCGCCCGGGGAAGGTGGCGCACTTCGCCGGGCACACCTTCATGTTCGAAGGGCTGCGGACCGTCGACACGCCGCAACGCCTCGCCACCGAGGCCATCGTGCGCGTCGACGGCGGCGGTCCGTTCACCCCCGCCGTGAGCCAGTACGGGGGTCCCAGCTCGCAGGCCGTCGGCACGCCGGCGATCGACTCGGGGTTCTTCGGCGACGTGTATCTCACGTGGGACGCGACAGGCCGGACAGGCAAGTCGACGGGGGGCAACGTCGTGGCGACACTGCCCA
>Ga0307372_10004836_pt1 | contig 20549 bp, 18 predicted proteins | sample OX1MG_FD_202533 | JGI IMG/M metagenome (GOLD analysis project Ga0307372, IMG submission 202533) | Soil microbial communities from Risofladan, Vaasa, Finland - OX-1 | ecosystem: Environmental > Terrestrial > Soil > Coastal area > Acid sulfate soil | place: Finland: Risofladan, Vaasa | collected...
CTGCGGGTCTCCACCGAGTACCCCGAGCTCACACGCCGCTACCTCGAGACCCACGGGGTGACCGCCGAGGTGAGCCTCTCCTACGGGGCGACCGAGGCCAAGGTTCCCGACATCGCCGACTGCGTGGTCGAGATCACCGAGACCGGGCGGGCGCTGCGGGCCGCCGGACTGAAGATCGTGGAGACGCTGCTCGTGTCCCACACCGAACTCATCGCCAACCCGGCCGCCGCCGCCGACTCGGGCAAGCGCCACGCCATGCAGCAGCTCCTCACCCTCCTGCAGGGATCGCTCGAGGCACGGGGCAAGGTCCTGGTGAAGCTGAACGTGGCCGCAGACGAGCTGGACGGTGTCATCGAGGTGCTGCCCTCCCTGCGGTCGCCGACCGTGTCGGAGCTCTTCGGCGGGGGAGGCTTCGCCGTCGAGACCGTGGTCCCGAAGTCGGAGATCAACGTCCTGATCCCCGCACTGCGCGATCGTGGGGCGACGGACATCATCGAACTGGCGCTCTCCAAGATCGTCCACTGAGGCATCGACCATGACGACTCCGGCCGGACCCGAACTCGTGCCCGTGGGGGACACCACCCTGATCGGCACCGTCGTGGAGTTCGACGACGCGCGGGGTGTCGGAACCGTCGGATGCGGGGACCGCTCGGTGCCCTTCCACTGCACGGCCATCACCGACGGCTCCCGCCGGATCGAGGTCGGGACCGTGGTGGCCGTGCGCATCCGGGCGGCCCGGCTCGGCCGGATCGAGGCCCGTTCCGTCCGACCGCTCCCCGACGGGCCCGCCGCCGCCCCGGGCGGGCTCGGGGACCTCGACCGTCCCGGAGCCCACAGCCCACGGCCCCACGATGACGATACCTACGACCCGGTGCCTCCTCCGGCCGTGGACCCGTCGCCGTCGCCACCCGTCGTGGCGTCGGAACCCGTCGCCGAACCTGTCGCCGAACCCGTCGCCGAACCTGTCGCCGAACCCGTCGCCGAACCGGGATCCTTCGACGGCGACCCCTCCGCCGCATCGTGGCCGACGGACCAGTCGGCCACCCCCGTGGTGGGCACGCCCGCCGTCCCCTCCGGGCCGAGCGGCCCGGCTCCCACCGCTCCGTCGGTCGCGTGGCCGTTGGCCGAGGGCGTCAAAGGGTCGGACGACGACGACGAGTCGGCCCCCCGACCCAACTTCTGGTCGCCGTTCTCGAGATCACCGGCCGGGCCGCCGCCGACGTGGTCCACACCGGTCACGCCGAGGGAACCTCCCACCGGTCCGTCCTGACCCGTCGCCCCGCCGTCGGGGTCGCCGGCACCCAGCTCGGCCGGTGCACCGTCGTCGTCCGCATACGGGTTGCCCAGGATGTTGCGGGCCATGTCGACCACGACGGCGCTGTCGGCGTCCTCCTCGGTGACCACGCCGAGGAGGGGGGCGGCCAGCAGTCCGGTCACGATGCCCGTTTCCGACATCGACTCGGCCTGCACGACCGCCCACTCCCAGAGGCGCTTGACCATGTCGGGGCTGGTGGAGCGGCGGGCGGGGTAGCGGAGCCGGGTGTTCACCGCGGCGTGGGCCAGGCCGGTGGCGGCCGGGAACAGCCAGATCAGGCGGTAGTTGCCGGTGACGTCGACGGTGACGGCGGCCAGGTAGGCGAGGAGGACGCCGACCAGGTTGAACGGTGACAGCAGCGCGCCCAGGCGCTCGCCCAGTCCCCCGGCGCGGGGCAGGAGCTGCAGGAGCAGCGGGGCCATCACGATCAGGTAGGCGCCCACGAAGGGCGCGGCGAGATAGCTGAGTACCACGGCCTGCCACAGGTGGGTGTCGAAGTACTGCACCCCCGCCAGCACCGCGCCGATCAGGGGGGCGCCCACGGCGAGCTGCATCGGCGTGAGCCAGCGGCTGAGCGGCACCCCGAGGGCGATCCCGATGATGAAGACGGGGAACCCGGTGGCCAGGCCGGCGACGGTCTGGGCGCTGGCCCCCGCGTGGAGCACCCGCTGGAAGAACAGGATGGCCACGTAGGCGGTCGAGCCGGCACCGGCCCAGAACAGCAGGGACCCGGCGACGAGGACCTTGGCGTTGGGTCCGGCCAGGATCTCCCGCAGCTCGTCGCGCGCAGGTCGTGCGCGCCTCGTGCGGTCCGCCTCGGCGCCGGCCCCCGCGTTCGGCGACTCCCGGACGAGCACCAGGACGGCCAGTCCGGTCAGCACCAGGATCACCGCCGCCAGCTGGAACGGCAGGTTCCACGTGGCCGGATCGGACTGCTTCCAGGTGGCGATGACCGTTCCCTTGATGGCGAAGCTGGCCACGGTGCCGAGCACGGTGGTGAGGAGCAGCGCCTTCAGCCACCGGCTGCGGCCGAACACCTCGGGCACCACGGCCACGTTGGTCAGGGTGAACACGGCGGCGGCCTGGCGGGCGATGACGATGAACACGACGAGGGCCCAGTAGCCGCTCACCACGGTGAACATCCAGGTGGCCGCCCCCATGAGGACGAGGCTCGCCGCCATGTACGGCGTCCGGCGTCCCACCCGGGTCCGGGTCCGGTCGCTGAGGCGCCCCGCGACCGGGTAGGTGATCCAGCTGAGGAGCCGGTTGGCCGTGAGGGCGAAGGTGACGGCGAGCGCCCCGGAGGCACGCTGTTGCACGAACAGGGTGATGAGGACGCCGGAGACGGCGAGATTGGCGCGGGGTCCGACCAGTCCGACGGACAGACCGATGAAGCTCCGGACCCGGGAGGCGTCGACCCCGCCGGATCCCGCCGGCTCGGGGGACGCCGTCGCGTCGACCGGGCCGCTCACCCGTCGGCGTCGGCGTCGACGTCGTCGGCTGCGACTGCGGATTCGGCGTCGACGCCGACCACGGCGTCGACCTGGGCCCCGGCCCGCTGGGCCCCGTCGATCTGCACCCAGGCGAGCTGCAGGCTGGCCCGACCCTCCCGCAGGACCGACTCGCTCTCGCCCAGGCGGCCCTCGAGTCCGTCGACCAGGCACCCGAGCGCGTCGATGGCCAGGCGTGCGCCGTCCAACTGCGGGGGCTGCTGGCTCAGGTGCAGGGCGGCGAGCTCGAAGAGGGCGTAGCAGTGGTTGGCCACCACGACCTCGACGGGGGCCCCGGCCAGCTCGGCCCGCATGGCTTCGACCTGGGTGGCCAGGGCGTCGTCCCCGCCGTCCCCGCCGTCGACGTCGTCGCCGACGAAGGGGTCGGGCGGGCGTCCGGCGGAGGGTGCCCCGGCGGGCGCTCCGGGCCTTCCCACGGGTCGTTCGCCGTCAGGTGTCCACAGTGAGCTCACGACTGGTAGCCTAAAGCAACTGATCAACGAGGAAGCGGGGCTTCGCGGTGCGAATCCCCCACCCGGCCACCTCGTCCCGCCCCGGTGGGTCGAGCGTGCGACGGGTCCATGGGACCGGAGGCCGACCGATGTCGGTCGGGCCGGTGCTGGCTCCGCTCCTTCATCGTCGGCCGCGGGAGACCGCGGCCATGAAACAGGGAGTGCAGTCGAATAGCGACACCCACCACCACCGATCCTCGCATCAATGACCGCATCCGCGCCCGCGAGGTGCGCCTGGTCGATCCCGACGGGGAACAGCTCGGCATCAAGCTCCTGCCGGAGGCGCTGGCCATCGCCCGCGACCTCGACCTCGACCTCGTCGAAGTGGCGCCCGGGGCCAATCCGCCGGTCTGCCGCATCATGGATTTCGGCAAGCACAAGTTCGACGAGGCCCAGCGGGCCAAGGAGTCGAAGCGGAAGGCCGTCCACGTAGGGATCAAGGAGATGAAGTACCGGCCCAAGATCGGGCCCGGCGACTTCGACACCAAGACCCGGCAGGTGGCCAAGTTCCTCGAGGAGGGCCACAAGGTCAAGATCACGATCATGTTCCGCGGGCGGGAGGTCTTCCATCCGGAGCTCGGCAAGAAGATCCTCGACCGGATCGCCGACCAGATGGACGGCCTCGGAAAGTCCGAGTCGGTGCCTCGGCTCGACGGCAGGAACATGGTGATGGTGCTCGCACCGGAGAAGCGGGCCAAGCCGGCCGGCTCCCGGTCGGGTGGATCGAAGGGCGGGTCGCCGGCCGCAGGTGCGGATGCGGCAGCACCCGCGGAGGTGACAGCACCGGCGGGCGCACAGCCCTCACCGGTCGACGGGACAGCGGTGGCCGCAGCGGCCACCGAGGCCCCCGGACCGGAGGCGGCACCCGCCGCCACGGCAGGGGACGGGTCCCCGGCCGCCGAGTCGAGCGAAGGATAGGGAGAGACACGATGCCCAAGATGAAGACCGACACTGGCGCCAAGAAGCGCGTCAAGGTGACCGGGTCGGGACGGCTCCGCCGTCGCAAGGCCTTCGCGTCCCACCTGCTCGAGCACAAGTCGGCGGAGCGCAAGCGCCGGCTCGGCCGGGAGACGGACTTCTCCCCCGGCGACGAGAAGCAGATCAAGAGGATGCTCGGGATGTAGCCCGGGGGCGGCACCATCCGCCCCACCCGTCACTCCCACCGGCACCCTGCCGGGCCCCGCCCGTCCCCGGCCGGGGCCCGCGGTGCCGGGCACTCCCGGATCCCCGTCGAGGGACCGCCGGGGACCGCACACCGACCACACACGACCGGCCGACCACCCCAGGCCACGCACACAAAGGAGTTCACCCATGGCCCGAGTCAAAGGTGCCGTCCACGCCAAGAAGCACCACCGCGCCATCCTCGAGCAGGCACAGGGCTACTACGGCAACAAGAGCCGTTCCTTCCGCGCCGCCAACGAGCAGGTCATGCACTCGATGCAGTACGCCTACCGGGACCGGCGGGCGCGCAAGGGCGACTTCCGTCAGCTCTGGATCCAGCGCATCAACGCGGCGGCCCGGCTGAACGGCATGAGCTACAGCCGCTTCATCGCCGGCCTGCACCGGGCCGAGGTCGAGGTCGACCGCAAGGTCCTCGCCGACCTGGCCGTCACCGCCCCCGAGACCTTCGCATCCCTGGTGCAGGTGGCCAACGACGCCCTGGCCTCGGCCGCCCCGAGCACCGAGGCCGGTTCCTGACCCAGTCGGGGCTGGCCTTCACCCACCAGAGGGTCCGGAGGCTGCGCCAGCTCCTGCGCAAGGGCGGCGCTCGCGCCGCCGACCAGGTGGTGGTGCTCGAGGGGGCGGAGCTGCTGTCCGTGGCCATGGCCGCGGGAGCCGACGTGGAGGCCGTGTACGTCGCGCCCGAAGGGGCCGATGTGCCCGCGGTCGCCGAGGTCACCTCGCACGTGCTGGCCACGGGCGGTCGTGTCTTCGACCTCGCCCCCGGGGTCATGGAACGCGTCGCCTCCACGGTCAGTCCCCAGCCGCTCCTGGCCGTCGTCTCGTACGCGGCGGCGCCGATCGACCGCCTCGACGGGGCCTCGTTGGTCCTCGTCTGCGTGGACGTGCGCGACCCCGGCAACCTCGGCACGGTGATCCGCACGGCGGACGCGGCCGGGGCGGACGCCGTCGTGTGCTGCGACGGGACCGTCGACCCGACGAACCCGAAGACGGTGCGGGCCACGGCCGGCTCGCTGTTCCATGTGCCGGTCGTCCGCGGCGGCGCCGCGACGGCGGTCCTGGCGGAACTGGCCGCCCGCGGACTCACCACCGTCGCCACCGTGGTGCGGGCCGGCACCGACTACGCGGACTTCGACTGGACCCGGCCGGTGGCTCTGGTGCTCGGCAACGAGGCCGCCGGGCTCGACGGCGACCTGGTCGCCCGCCTGGACGCCGGGGTCACCATCCCCATGGCCGGACGGTCCGAATCGCTCAACGTGGGCATGTCGGCCGCCGTCGTCTGCTTCGAGGCCCTCCGGCAGCGCCGCTCGGCCGGCTCGCCGGGGGCCGCCCCCGCTCGTCCTACGATGTCCGCCATGAGCGAGTCGGCAACGCGCGTCCCACCCTCGGGCACGGACGGGGACGGGGCACCGGCATGACGGGGAGCCCGGACATCGCGGGCCTGGTGGCCGATGCCCGGGCCGCCATCGAGGCGGCCGGCACCACGGAGGCGATCCGCCACGTGTCGGCAACGGTCTCGGGCAAGAAGTCGCCCCTGGCCGAGGCGTCCCGGGCGCTCGGCTCCCTGGATCCCGAGGCGCGCCGGGAGCTCGGTCGGCAGCTGCACGAGGCCCGTGCCGAGGTCGAGTCGCTGCTGGAGGCCAAGCGCGCCGCCATCCGCTTCGCCGAGCTGTCGGCGGAACTCGCCGCTTCCCGTCTCGACCTGACCGAGTACGTCCCGGGCACGGCGGCCGCTCCCGCCGCCCGGGGCCACCTCCACCTGGTGTCCCAGACCCGCGATGCGCTCGAGGACGTCTTCGTGGGCATGGGATTCGAGGTGGCCGAAGGCCCCGAGATCGAGACGGACTGGTACAACTTCGGTGCACTCAACATCCCACCGGCCCATCCGGCTCGGGGCATGTGGGACACCTTCTACCTCGATCTGGGCGAGCCGGAGTCGACGCTCCTACGAACCCACACCTCACCGGTGCAGATCCACCTGATGGAGCGCGCCGTGCTGGACGGCACGTTGCCGATCCACTCGGTCATGCCCGGACGCTGCTACCGCCGCGACACCCCCGACGCCCGTCACCTGGCCGTCTTCCACCAGATCGAGGGACTCGTCGTCGACCGGGGGATCACCTTCGCCGACCTGGCCGGCACCATCGAGACGTTCACGGCCGCCTACTTCGGACCCGACATCCACTCGCGGCTGCGACCGGCGTACTTCCCGTTCACCGAACCTTCGGCCGAGTTCGAGGTCACCTGCGCCATCTGTCGTGGCGGGGGATGCCGGACGTGCTCCCAGACCGGGTGGATCGAGCTCGGCGGGTGCGGCATGGTCGACCCTGCGGTGTTCGCGTCGGTCGGGATCGACGCCGACGAGTGGACCGGGTTCGCCTTCGGGTTCGGTATCGACCGGTGCGCGCAGATGCGCCACCAGATCGCCGACATGCGGGCCCTCATCGAGAACGACATCCGTTTCCTGCGCCAATTCTGAGGCGCGAACCCCGAGAGGACAGCAGTTGCGCGTTCCCCTTTCCTGGCTACGAGACTTCGCCCCCTTCCCCCGGAACGCCGCGCTCGTCGCCGCCACCCTGGACGACCTCGGCCTCGTGGTGGAAGGTGTCGAGGTGGTGGGCGAGGGCCTGGGGGACGTGGTCGTCGCCCGGATCGAGGAGGTCACCGCCATCGAGGGGGCCGACAGGATCCGCCGTGTCGTGGTCACCGACGGCTCGGACCTCGTCGAGGTGGTGTGCGGTGCGCAGAACTTCGCCGTCGGCGACCTGGTGCCCTTCGCCCCGGTGGGCGCGGTGCTGCCCGGCGGGTTCGCCATCGGCCGCCGGAAGATGCGGGGCATGGTCTCGAACGGGATGCTGTGCTCGGGCCGCGAGCTGCGGCTGTCCGAGGACCACGCCGGCCTCCTGGTCCTGAACGATGTCGACGGTGCCGAACCCGGCGCCGCCCTGACCGACGCCCTCGGCATCGAGCCCGACGTGGTGTTCGACGTCGCCGTCGAGGCCAACCGGCCCGATGCCTGGTGCATGGCCGGCGTGGCACGGGACCTTGCCGCCCGGCTGGGACTCGAATTCGTCGTGCCCACCACCGCCGAGCTCGTGGCGGCCGCGTCCGGGTCGGACGCCGGCGCCACCGTCCGGGCACCCGCGGCGGGCCCGCCGGTCGGCTCGCTCGCCACCGTGATGGTCGAGGACCTCGAACTGTGCCCCCGGTTCACCGCCCGGGTGCTCACCGGGGTCCGCGTCACGGACTCACCGGACTGGCTGGCCCGCCGGCTCGTGGCGGCCGGCATGCGCCCGATCAACAACGTGGTCGACGCCTCCAACTACGTGATGCTCGAACTCGGCCAGCCCACCCACCCCTACGACCTCGATCGCCTGGGCGGCACCGGGCTGCAGGTGCGCCGGGCGGGGGCGGGGGAGCAGGTCACGACCCTCGACGACGTGGTCCGCACCCTCGGTCGCCCGGGTCCGGGTCTGGGCGACACCGGCCAGGACTGCCTGATCTGCGACGCGACCGGGTCGCCGGTGGGCATCGGCGGAATCATGGGTGGCGCCTCGTCCGAAATCAGCCCGGACACCACCCGGATCCTGCTCGAGGCCGCCTACTTCGTGCCCATGGCCATCGCCCGGACGTCGAAGCGTCTCGCACTGCGCACCGAGGCGTCGGCCCGGTTCGAACGGGGGTGCGACCCCGACGGCATCGACCGCGCCGCCGAGCGATTCTGCGATCTCCTCGGCCTCACCGCGGGCCCCGAACTGACGCTGGCCGAGGGCGTGCTCGACGTCACCGGCGGCGTCCCCCGACCGCTCGAGATCACCGTGCGCCCCGCCCGGGTGAACGGGCTCCTCGGTACCGGACTGTCCGCCTCGGCGATCGCCGGGCTGCTCGCCCCCCTGGGCATGGTCGCCACCGTCACCGGCGGCGACGACGACCCGGTGGCCGTGGTCGTGCCGACCTTCCGGCCCGACATCCGGCCGCTGCCCATGGGTGAGGCCGACCTGGCCGAGGAGGTGGCCCGCACCTACGGCTACGCCCGGCTGCCCCGCCGCAACCCGGCGTGGCCGCAACCGGGGCGCCTCACCGCCTACCAGCGCGAGCGCCGGTACCTGAAGGACGTGCTGTGCGGACTGGGGTCGAGCGAGGCGTGGACCGCGGCGTTCTCGACCGAGGCCGACCAGCTGGCCGCCGGGTTCGCCCCGCCGTACATCGAGGTCACCAACCCACTGGTCGACGCCGAGCGGTTCCTTCGCTCGTCCATGGCACCGGGACTGCTCCGCGCCCTGCTGTACAACGCCGAGCGGCGGCAGGGCGACGTCCGGCTCTTCGAGGTCGGGTCCGTCTTCCGTCGCCTCGAGGTCCCGACGGGCGACGGCCCCGACGCCGGCCAGACCGAACGGCTCTGTGCCGTGTTCGCCGGCGAAGGAGACGACGCCTGGTCGGCGGTGGCCGCCTGGCGCACGGTCGCCGACTCCCTCGGTCTGGGCGACTGGGTGCTCGAGCAGGGCCCCCACCACGACCCGGCCACCCGGGTGCTGCACGAGTACCGGTCGGGCACCCTGCTGTCCGGGGGCGGTTCCGGCGAGGCCGACGACGGGCGTCGGGCCGTGCTCGGCGTGGTGGGCGAGCTCGACCCCACGGTGATCGAGTCGTACGGTCTCGTCGGCGCCGACGGGCGCCCCCGCCGGGTGGGCTGGCTCGATCTCGACCTCGACGTGCTCCTCGACCCGGTGCGGGCCGCCCGCCGTCCGCTCGAGTCGGTTCCGGTCAGCCGGTTCCCGTCGTCCGACATCGACCTGGCCTTCGTCGTTCCCGAAGCGGTTCCGGCCGACCGGGTCGAGGCCACACTGTCCTCGGCCGGCGGCGAACTGCTCGAGTCGGTGCGGCTGTTCGACGTGTACCGGGGGGAGTCCCTGGGCGAGGGGGTCCGCAGCCTGGCCTACCGGCTGCGCTTCTGTGCACTCGACCGGACCCTCACCGACGAGGAGATCGGGGGCCTGCGGGCCGCCTGCATCGCCGCCGTGGAGCAGCGCCACCGGGCCGTGCTGCGCTGAGCCGCTGATCGGGGTGCGCTAGGAGGCGCTCCCGAAGTCGGGGAGGGTGAGGGTGCCGTCGGCACCCAGTCCGAAGCCGGGATTGTGCGCCACCTCCCAGACGTACCCGTCCGGATCCCGGAAGAACCCGGCATAGCCGCCGTAGAAGGTCTCGCCCGGGTCCTTGGTCACCACCCCTCCGGCGCCTGCGGCGTCGCCGACGATCCCGGCATCCCCGGCGAGCTTGTCCCGACCCCACAGCACGAGCGCCGGTCCGCCCGCCGCGAAGAACACCGTCTCGTCGACCTCCTGGCCGTGCCAGCCGAGCCCTTCGTAGAACGCGCGCGAACGTCCGAGGTCCCCGACTCCCAGGGTGATCAGACTGACCCGTTGCTCCATGCGCCGGACGGTACCCCGACCTGCAGCGGTGTGCCCGTCCCGCGGCGGCACCGGGGTCAGGAGTCGAAGCCGAGCCCGACCGAGTCGAGCGCCCGCAGCCACAGATTGCGCCGGCCTCCGTGGGTGTCGGCCCGGGCCAGCGACCACCGGGTCAGGTGGATCCCGATCGAGCGCACCGGCTCCGGCGGAAAGGGGATCGGCTTGGACCGCACGAAGCGCAGTCGGGTCAGCTCGGTGTCGGCTCCCGACAGGAGGTCGAGTGCGACCCGGGCGCCGAAACGCGAGGCCCCGACCCCGAGCCCGGTGTAGCCCGCCACCGACGCCACCCGGCCGTCGAACGAACGGTCGAAGAAGGCGCAGAACCGGGAGCAGGTGTCGATGGCACCGGACCACGTGTGGGTGAAGCGGACGTCCTCGAGCTGGGGGAACATCTCGGCGAAGCGGGTGGCCAGCAGCGAGAAGGTCGCCGGACGCTGCTCGAGTGCAGGGCCCATGGCGCTGCCGTAGTGATAGACGGCGTCGTAGCCCCCGAACAGGATGCGGTCGTCGGCGGTCTGGCGCAGGTAGACGAACTGGTTGCCGGTGCTGGAGATGCCCTGGCGCCGGGTCCAGCCGATCGCCCGGCGTCGGACCGGGTCGAGCGGTTCGGTCATGAGCACGTAGTCGTAGACCGGTACGACGTACTTGCGCAGGCGACGGACCGGCGACGGCGCGGCGTTCGTGGCGAGCACGACCCGTGCGGCGGCGACCCGGCCGTGTGCGGTGTGGACGACCATCGGGGCGTGGGCTCCGGGGCCGCCGGGTGCGAGCCCGTCGACCCGGCTGTGCTCGTACACGCGCACACCCGCCTGCTCGCACGCGCGGCGGAGCCCCCAGGCCAGACGGGCCGGGTTCACCAGGGCGCACGAGCTCGTGTCCCACAGCCCGGCCAGGAAGGTGGGGGAGTGGACGTCCGCCCGGACCTCGTCCCCTTCCAGGAAGATCGGCGACGCGCCGTGCTCCCGGGACTGGGCCTCCGCCTCGCGCAATCCGGTCACCTGGTGGGGCTCGGTGGCGACGTCGAGTTCGCCGGTGCGTTCGAAGTCGCACTCGATCCCCAGCTCGGTCACGGTCGACTCGATGGCGTCGAGGTTCTCGCTCCCCAGTCGTTCGAGGGTGGCGACCTCGTCGGGGAACCGCTCCACGCCGTTGGCCAGCCCGTGCGTCAGGCTCGCCGCGCAGAAGCCGCCGTTTCGCCCCGACGCCGCCCATCCGCAGCGGTCTCCTTCCAGCAGCACCACGTCGCACGACGGATCGTCCTGCTTGGCCAGCAACGCGGCCCACAGCCCGGTGTAGCCGCCACCCACGACCACCAGGTCGGCCCGCCCGGGACCGACGAGCGGGAGTGCCGGCTCGGGGGCCGCCGGGTCGTCCAGCCAGAACGACAGTGGACGTGCGTCGGCGAGCGCCACGGAGCGGTCCATGCGGAAAACCTATCGGGCGGCGACGACGCCGCCACCGACGAGGACGAACCGGTGACGGGAGAGAAGTTGCATATTCATGCGCGAATGTGCATAGACTTGCAGGATGACGGGAGCGCCGAAGCAGGTCGGGATCGTCGGGGCCTCCGGATACGGGGGCGCCGAGCTGCTGCGCCTGTGCGCCGGCCACCCGGGCCTGGCGGTGGCGGCGGCCCAGGCCGGGTCCCACGCCGGCCAGGCGGTGGCCACCCACACACCGTCACTCGCCGCGGCCTACCCGGACCTCGTGTACGGGCCGACCGATGCCGACGCCCTGGACGGGCTGGACGTGGTCTTCCTCGCCCTGCCCCACGGCCGGTCGCAGTCGGTGGTGCCCGATCTGGTCGACCGGGTCGGCGTCGTGGTGGACCTGGCCGCCGACTTCCGGCTCGCCGACCCGGCCGCCTACCCGACCTGGTACGGCGAGCCGCACACCGCGCCCGAGCTCCTGGCCACCTTCGTCTACGGGCTGCCCGAGCTCCACCGTCCCGAGCTCGTCGGCGCCACCCGGATCGCCGCACCGGGCTGCTACCCGACGGCGGCCCTGCTGGCCCTGGCCCCCCTGGTCGAGGCCGGGGTGCTGGAGGCGCCCGCCGACGGGGGTGCTCCTGCATTCGTCGTCGACGCGGCCAGCGGCACGTCGGGTGCCGGCCGGGCGCCAAAGGACAGCCTCCACTTCGCCACGGTCGACGAGGACTTCACGGCGTACGGCCTGCTCGACCACCGCCACACCGCCGAGATGGAGCAGGGACTCGGCGCCGCCGTCCTGTTCACGCCCCACCTCGCCCCCATGGTCCGGGGGATCCTGGCCACCTGCTACGCCCGACCGGCCGACCCCCGGTCCCTGACCACGGAGGACGCCATGCAACTGCTGCGCGACCGGTACGCCGACGAGCCGTTCGTCGTCGTGTCCGACGCCCCGCCGTCGACCAAGGCGGCCAGCGGCTCGAACACCGCCCACCTGTCGGTCCGGGTCGACCCGCGCACCGGCTGGGTCGTGGTGCTGTCGGCCATCGACAACCTCGTCAAGGGTGCCGCCGGTCAGGCGGTGCAGTGCGCCAACCTGGCGCTCGGGATCCCCGAGGCGACCGGGCTGCCCATCGCCGGGGTCTACCCGTGAGCATCACGACGCCGCGGGGATTCGTGGCCGCCGGCATCTCCGCCGGCGTCAAGGCGTCCGGCGCCCTCGACCTGGCCCTCGTGGCCACCGACGACGGGGCGGCGGTGCCGACAGCGGCCACCTTCACGACGAACCTGGCCGCCGCCGCACCGGTGCAGGTCAGCCGGGCCCACATGGCCGCCACCGGGGGCCGGGCCGCCGGCGTGCTCGTGTCCAGCGGGAACGCCAACGCCGCCACCGGCGACCGCGGCCGGGCCGACGCCACCGCCATGTGCGCCCTGGCCGCGGACGGCCTCGGCGTGCCCGTCGAGCAGGTGCTCGTGTGCTCGACGGGACTGATCGGCATTCCGCTGCCGATGGAACCGATCGCGGACGGCATCCCCCGGCTGGTGGCCGCCCGGGCGGGTGGCGACGCCGCCGGGGCCGACGCCGCCGCCGGCATCCTGACCACGGACTCGGGACGCAAGGAGGTGCTGGTCGAGTACCCGGGGTTCACGGTGGCCGGCATGGCCAAGGGCGCCGGCATGCTCGCCCCCGACATGGCCACGATGCTGGCCTTCCTGACCACCGACGCCGCCGTGGAGCCGGGACCGCTGGGTGACATCCTGCGGGCCGCCGTGGCCGACTCGTTCAACTCGATGTCGGTCGACGGGTGCACGTCGACCAACGACACCGTGGTGCTCCTGGCGTCGGGACGGGCCGGGCGGGGCGACCCGTCCCTGGTGGCCGATGCCGTGGCCGAGGCCTGCGCCGACCTGGCCGGGCAGATGGCGGCCGACGCCGAGGGTGCCGACACCGTCTTCCAGGTCCACGTGAGCGGGGCCCGATCGGACGCCGAGGCCCACCGGGCGGCCCGCAAGGTGGCCGACTCGCTGCTGGTCAAGTGCTCGATCAACGGGAAGGACCCCTACTGGGGCCGGGTGGCCAGCGAACTCGGCTCGGCCGGGGTCGACTTCGACATGGACCGCCTGACGATCGCCTACGGCGGCACCGCGGTGTGCCGGGGCGGGATCGAGATCCCCCACGACGCCGCCGCGGTGGCGGCCCACATGGCCGGTCCGCTCGTCTCCATCGAGTGCGGCCTGGGCCTGGCCGACGGCACCGGCGTGGTCCTCGGCGTGGAACTCGGCTACGGCTACATCGACGAGAACCGGACGACCTCGTGAGCGGGACCGGCGTGCGCACGGCGACGGGGAGCGCGGGCGGCCCCGAAGCGAAGGCGGCCGTCCTGGTCGAGTCCCTGCCGTACATCCGGCGCTTCCTGGGCAAGGTGGTGGTGGTCAAGTACGGCGGCAACGTGCTGGCCGCCAAGCCGGGCCAGGACGCCGTCGACGAGGAGGAGGCCCTGGCCAGCTTCGCCGAGGACATCGTCCTGATGCGCTCGGTCGGCATGCTGCCGGTCGTCGTCCACGGGGGCGGCCCCCAGATCGGGGCGCTGATGGAGCGGGTCGGCAAGCAGGCCGAGTTCCTCGACGGGTTCCGGGTGACCGACGCCGACACGATCGACCTGGTGCGCATGGTCCTGGTCGGCAAGGTGAACCGGGACATCGTGTCCACCATCAACGTCCACGGGGCCCTCGCCGTGGGGCTGTCGGGGGAGGACGCCAATCTGATCCACGCCACGGCCCGGTCCGAGGCGCTCGGCTTCGTGGGCGACGTGGTGGGCGTCGACCCGACGATCGTCCACCAGCTGCTGGCCCAGGGGCTCATCCCGGTCGTGGCGACGATCGGCACCGACGACTCGGGTCAGGCGTTCAACATCAACGCCGACACCGCGGCCGGCGCGCTGGCGGCCGCGCTCCAGTCGGAGAAGCTGGTCTTCCTCACCGACGTGGCCGGCCTGCGCTCGGTGCCCGACGACCCCTCCACACTGCTGCACCGGGCCACGGCCGAGCAGCTCGACGCCATGGTGGCCTCGGGTGCGGCCAACGGCGGGATGATCCCGAAGGTGGAGGCGTGCGCCCGGGCCGTACGGCACGGGGTCCGGCGCGCCCACATCCTGGACGGGCGCACGCCCCACGCGCTCCTGCTCGAGCTGTTCACCGACGAAGGCGTCGGCACGATGATCGGGGTCGACCTGTGACGGCGCCCACCGGGCCGTCGCGGGACGTGCCCGCCGGGGCGATCGACCGCTCCGCGCTGATGCACACCTACGCCGAGCCGACGGTCACGTTCGTGCGCGGGGAGGGAAGCGTCCTCTACGACGTCGAGGGCAGGCCGTACCTCGACTTCCTGTCCGGGCTGGCGGTGACCTCGCTCGGCCACGCCCACCCGGTGGTCGCCGGGGCGATCGCCGACCAGGCCCGCACCCTCAGCCACGTGTCCAACCTCTTCGGCACCACGGTCGGACCCGAGGTGGCGGTGACGCTGGACCGGCTCATCGGCGGCGGACGGGACCGTGCCGGGGGCCAGGTGTTCTTCGCCAACTCGGGGGCCGAGGCCAACGAGTGCGCCATCAAGCTGGCCCGCCGGTGGGCCGGCCCTGACCGCTTCGCCGTCGTGGCCACCACCGACGCCTTCCACGGCCGGACGCTCGCCGCGCTGGCCGCCACCGGCCAGTTCGAGAAGCAGGCGGCGTTCGCCCCGATGCCCGACGGGTTCGCGCACGTCCCCTACGGCGACATCGAGGCCATGGACGCCGCCGTCGACCCGGCCCGGGTCGCGGCCGTGCTGGTCGAGCCCATCCAGGGCGAGGCGGGCGTCGTCGTGCCGTCGTCGGACTACCTGGGCGCCCTCCGCCAGCTCTGCAGCGAACGGGACGTGCTGTTGATGGTCGACGAGATCCAGACCGGCCTCGGCCGCACCGGCCGGTGGTTCGCCTTCCAGCACCTGGGGATCGAGCCCGACGTGGTGACCATGGCCAAGGCGCTCGGCAACGGCATGCCCGTCGGGGCCTGCTGGGCGCGGGCCGAGGTGGCGGCCGCGTTCGTGCCCGGCGACCACGGCAGCACGTTCGGCGGACAGCCGCTCGCCATGTCCGCGGCCCGGGCCACGCTGTCGGTGATGGAGGCCGAGGGCGTGCCCGAGCGGGCCGCGACCGCGGGCGCCCGGCTACGCGACGGGCTGTCCCGGCTGCCCGGGGTGGTCGAGGTGCGGGGGGAAGGACTGCTGCTGGCCGCCGTGCTGGTCAACGGGTTTGCCGGGCCGGTGTGCGCCGAGGCGCTCCAGGGCGGACTCGTGATCAACGCGCCGCGGCCCGACGTGCTGCGGTTCGCCCCGTCCCTGCTGGTGTCCGACGAGGAGATCGACCGGGCCGTGGCCAGCCTGTCCCGCATCCTGGCCCGGATGGTGGCCGCCTTCGGCGCCGGCGACGCCGTCGCCCCGGCCACCGGGGGTACCGACCATGACGGGTGAGCGGAGCACCGGGATGACCCGTCACGTCCTGGAGGTCGACGACCTCGGTCCCGACGGACTGGATGCGGTCCTCGCCCTGGCGGAGCGGGACCCCGCCGCACTGCCGCGGAGCCTCGAGGGGAAGGGCGTCGCCCTGGTCTTCGAGAAGCCCTCCGCCCGGACCCGGAACAGCTCGGAGCTGGCCGTGGTGGCCCTCGGCGGCCACCCCGTCTACATCCAGGGCGCAGAGGTCGGAATCGACACCCGGGAGACGGCCGAGGACGTGGCCCGCACGCTCGCCTGCTACCACCGGGTACTGTGCGCCCGGGTGATGGACCACACCACCCTCGAGCGGATGGCGGAGGCACTCGATGCGGCGCACGTGCCGGTGCCGGTGGTCAACCTGCTGTCCGACCGGGCCCACCCCTGCCAGGCGCTGGCCGACCTGCTGACCCTGCGCCAGCGGTTCGGCGCCGACGGTGCCCGCGACCGGCCGGTCGCCTACGTCGGTGACGCCAACAACGTGTGGCGTTCCCTGGCGCTGGCCGCATCCATGGCCGGCATCCCCACACGGGTGGCCTCGCCCGACGGGTACGGCCCGTCGGACGAGGACGTCGCCCGGGTGCGCTCGTTCGGCGGCGCGCTGGTGGTGACCGACGACCCGGCGGAGGCGGCGGACGGCGCCGGTGCCCTCTACACCGACGTGTGGACCTCGATGGGCCAGGAGGACGAGGCGGCGGCACGGACCGCCGCCTTCGCCGGCTTCTGCGTGGACGAGGCACTCGTCGCCCGGGCCGCGCCGGACGCCCTGGTCATGCACTGCCTGCCCGCCCACCGGGGCGAGGAGATCAGCGCCGGGGTCGTCGACGGGCCCCGCAGTGTGGTGTGGCAGCAGGCGGCCAACCGCATGCACGCCATGCGCGGCCTCCTGGCCTGGGTCACCGCCCACGGTGCGTCCGGCGGCGCGCCATGACCCGGGTGACCAAGCACCAGCGCCAGCACCGGATCACCAAGCTGCTCGAGTCGAGCGCGGTCGGCAGCCAGTCCCACCTGGTCGAACTCCTGGCCGCCGAGGGGATCGAGGCCACCCAGACCACCGTCTCCCGCGACCTGGAGGAGCTGGGCGCCCTGAAGGTGCGCCTGCCCGGGGGCGACACGGCATACGCCCTGCCCGAGCTGCCCTCCCACCAGGTGGCACCCGAGGACCACCTGCGGCGGGTGCTCGGGGAGTGGGTGGTCGAGGCCGACCACTCCGGAAATCTGATCGTGCTCCGCACCCCGCCCGGCTCCGCCCATGTCGTAGGCTCGGCGCTCGACCGGAGCGGGCTCCCCGGCGTCGTCGGCACCGTGGCCGGCGACGACACCGTGCTGGTGGTGGCCTCCGAGGCGGCAGGCGGCCCGGCGGTGGCGCACCGCCTGGCGGTGCTGTCGGGCCTGGAGGCGTCCGGCGGCGGGTCCCACGGGGCGGACGGCGCACAGCGCGACGACGAACCTCCACCCGACGAGACGACGAGCAGAGAGACAAGGGGTCCGAGATGACGGAACGAGTGGTACTGGCCTACAGCGGGGGTCTGGACACCTCCATCGCGGTGCGGTGGCTGATGGAGAACCACGGGGTCGAGGTCGTGGCCGTGGCGGTGGACGTCGGCCAGGCCGCCGAGTCCGGGGGCGAGGACTGGGACGCCATCCGGAACCGGGCGCTGGCCGCCGGAGCCGTCGAGGCCGTCGTCGTCGACGCCCGGGCCGAGATGGCCGAGGACTTCTGCATGCCCGCACTCCTGGCGAACGGGAAGTACGAGGGCAAGTACCCCCTGGTGTCGGCCCTGTCCCGTCCCGTCATCGTGAAGCACCTGGTGGCCGAGGCCCGTCGCCACGGCGCCACCTCCGTCGCCCACGGGTGCACCGGCAAGGGCAACGACCAGGTCCGCTTCGAGGTGGGCACCCGCGCACTGGCCCCGGACCTCGAGGTCCTGGCCCCGGCCCGCGTGTGGGGACTGACCCGCGAGGAGTCGATCGAGTACGCGGCCAAGTGGGACATCCCGCTCACCGTCACCAAGGAGAAGCTCTACTCGATCGACGAGAACCTGTGGGGCAAGGCCATCGAGTGCGGTGTCATCGAGGACCCGTGGAACCGCCCACCGGAGGACGTCTACACGATGACCGTGCCGACGGCGACGGAGCCGACCGAGGTGGTGATCGGATTCGAGTCCGGACTGCCGGTGTCCCTCGACGGTCGGTCCCTCGCGCCCGAGCCGCTCATCGCCGAACTCAACCGGGTCGTCGGCGCCTACGGCTACGGGCGGCTCGACATGGTGGAGAACCGGCGGGTCGGCATCAAGAGCCGGGAGACCTACGAATGCCCGGGTGCGCTGGCCCTGCTGCTGGCCCACGCCGACCTGGAGGACCTGACCCTCGAGCGTGACCTCCACCACGAGAAGCTCCGCCTCGAGCCGCGGTGGTCCGAGCTGGTCTACGACGGCCTGTGGTTCTCGCCCCTGAAGCAGGCCCTGGACGCCTTCTTCCTCGAGAGCCAGAGGCACGTCACCGGCGAGGTGCGCCTGCGCCTCGACCAGGGCCGGTGCTGGGTGGTCGGCCGGCGCAGCCCGGTCAGCCTCTACGACCACGGCCTCGCCACCTACGACGCCTCCGACACGTTCCGCCACCAGGACGCCGAGGGTTTCGTGCGCCTCTGGGGCCTGGGCGTGGCCACCTGGTCCGCCGTCCAGGAGGGGCGCGGCGACCCGGCCGCGGGGCGATGACCCTCTGGCACGGCCGCCTCCACGGGAGGACGGCGGAGGTGGTCATGGACTACTCCGTCTCGATCCAGTTCGACCAGCGGCTGGCCCGGGACGACCTCACCGGCTCGAGGGCCCACGTCCGCGGGCTCGGACGGGGCGGGCTGCTGACCGAGGACGAGGTGACGGTGCTGCTCGGCACCCTCGACGCCGTCGAGGCCGAGCTCGACACCGGCACCTTCGCCTTCGTGCCCGACGACGAGGACATCCACACCGCCGTCGAGCGGCGGGTGACCGAGCTGGCCGGCGACGTGGGGGCGAAGCTCCACACCGGAAGGAGCCGGAACGACCAGATCGCCACCGACCTCCGGCTCTACGCCAAGCGGGAGCTGGCCGATCTGGCCGCACAGGTCCTCGGACTCCAGGACGTGCTGGTGGACCGGGCCAAGGAGGCGGGCGACACCTACCTGCCCGGATACACCCACCTGCAGCGGGCCCAGCCGGTGCTGCTGGCCCACCACCTGCTGGCCCACGGCTGGGCGCTGGCCCGCGACGTCGACCGGCTGCTGGCCTCGGTGGCCCGCCTCGACGTGTCGCCCCTCGGCGCCGGAGCGCTGGCCGGCTCGTCGCTCGCCCTCGACCCCGACGGCACCGGTGCCGACCTCGGGTTCGCCGGGCGGTTCGAGAACTCGCTCGACGCGGTGTCCGACCGCGACTTCGTGGCGGAGGCCCTCTTCGACCTGGCCCTGCTGGGGGTGCACCTGTCGCGGATCGGCGAGGAGCTGGTGCTGTGGTCCTCGGAGGAGTTCGGGTTCGCCGTCCTCGACGACGCCTTCGCCACCGGGTCGTCGATGCTTCCGCAGAAGAAGAACCCGGACGTCGCCGAACTGGCCCGGGGGAAGAGCGGCCGGCTCATCGGCAACCTGACCGGACTGCTCGTGACCCTGAAGGGCCTCCCCCTCGCGTACAACCGCGACCTGCAGGAGGACAAGGAGCCGCTCTTCGACTCGGTCGACCAGTCGCGCCTGGCGCTGGCCGCACTGTCCGGCCTGCTCGCCACCGTGACCTTCGACGCCGCCCGGATGCAGGACGCGGCCAACGGATCGTCGGTGGCCGCCGTCGACCTGGCCGAGTGGCTGGTCGAGCAGGGGATGCCGTTCCGGCAGGCCCACAGCGTGGTCGGGGGACTGGTCCACGACTCCCTCGAGCGACACGTTCCGCTGGTCGAGCTGGTGGAGGCCCATCCGGCACTCGGGACCGAGGCGGTCGGCCTCCTCGAGCCCGGAGTGGCCGTGACCCGCCGGACCACCCCGGGCGGTGCCGGCCCGGCTGCGGTGGCCGTCCAGATGGGCCGGTTCGCCCACCGGCTCGAGGCCGATCGGATCCGGGTGGCGGCGCTGGGCTGAGGTCCGCGGGCGGCCTCGCCGGCGGCCTCGCCGGCGACCTGCCGGGCACGCCGCCGGAATCGGGCGCCTCGGTGCCCAGCGCCGCGGTGCCCGCGGTCGGCCGTTGACAGGTGGCTCGGAGGGGCGTAAGACATGCTCACGTCCGAGAGGGGACCCGAGTATGCCGGAGTGCGAGCTGCGACCCCCGAAACGGAAGCCGGGGCGGAAGCGTCGCCGCGTGCTGGCGGGGTCGGCTGCGACCGCCGTCGCCCTCCTCGCCGCCGCCTGCGGCACGTCGTCCTCGTCGCCGACCACGACCACGGCCACCCCCTCCACGACGAGGACCAGTCGGCCCTCGGGAACCACCGCGGTGGTCTCCGCATCGTCCCGGGGCTCGCTCGGTGTGGTGCTCACCGACGGGGAGAACGGCCCGACCCTCTACCGCTACACGCCGGACGGGACCGGCAAGGCCACGTGCACCGGTGCGTGCGCCACGGCCTGGCCCCCGCTGACCGTGCCCGCCGGCACGACCACCGTGGCCGCCGGCGC
>Ga0307372_10004837_pt1 | contig 20548 bp, 20 predicted proteins | sample OX1MG_FD_202533 | JGI IMG/M metagenome (GOLD analysis project Ga0307372, IMG submission 202533) | Soil microbial communities from Risofladan, Vaasa, Finland - OX-1 | ecosystem: Environmental > Terrestrial > Soil > Coastal area > Acid sulfate soil | place: Finland: Risofladan, Vaasa | collected...
GATGCGCATCGTCGGCGGTTTCGCCGCGAGTACTCGGTTGATGTTGCGGATGTAGAGCTCGTGCTGATGCTCGCGATCGCCACCGAGCGACGCGATCAACTCGCGCTGGCGTGGATCGTTGAGGTACGCCAGGCTGGTGTCGTCGAGCTGGAGGTACGTGCAGCCGAGATCGCCGAGCGCGCGCACCTCGTCGGCGTATGCGGCGGTGAGGTCGTCCCAGAACCGGTCAAGGTCCGGATAGACCGTCGGATCAATCGCCGCACGACCTCCGCGGTAGTGCACCATGCTCGGCGAGGGGATCGTCAGCTTCGGGGTCACCCCGTCAGCAACCGCCGACTTCAGGAAGCGGAAGTGGTCCGCGAAAATCGTCTCGCGAAGCGTGATCTTGTCGCTGATGCGCAGCGCCGCCGGAGCGAAATCGAGCGTGCCGCCGTCGTTGAAGAACTGCACGTGCAACTTCTCATCGGCCTGCGTGACACCACCGAGTCGATAGATGAAATCCATGTGCCATGCCGATCGGCGGAACTCGCCGTCGGTTGCGGACTGAAGACCGACGTCGCGCTGCATCGCCACGACACTGCGGATCGCGCCGTCCTCCATCTCGCGCAGCTCGTCGTCCGTGATATCGCCGGCGGCGCGACCTGCTCGCGCCGCCATCAAACGCGCCGGTCGTAGCAGGCTGCCGACATGATCGGCGCGAAAGGGTGGCTGCACTGTACGAGCGATGCCCGGTAGGGTACCGATGGCGTCATCGGGCTGTCAACGCGACCTCCGCACGCTGCGGATCGCCGGACATTCCCTAGGCTTGGCGGCGGATGTCTGTGCCGAACGGCGACCAACGAGCAGCGCACCGTGCGGCGGCACATCGCCGCATCCGCAATCGCGCGCTCACCATCGGCGTCAGCGTCGTTCCCTTCGGCCTGTCGTTCGGCGCGGTGTCGGTCGAGACACATCTCAGCCTCGCGCAGACCTGCCTTCTCTCGCTCGTGCTGTTTTCGGGAGCGTCGCAATTCGCGCTGGTGAGCGTCATCAGCGGTGGTGGTTCGGTGTTCTCCGCTGTCGGCACAGCCCTGCTGCTTGGCACTCGCAACGGGCTCTATGGCGCGCGTATCAACGCGCTACTCAGGCCGAAGGGCTGGCGCCGGCTGCTGATGGCTGAGGTGACGATCGACGAGAGCACGGCGATGGCCGTGACCGAAGCGTCCGCCGGCTACGCGGCGTGGGCGTTCTGGGCGACGGCGCTGAGCGTGTACGTCCTCTGGAACCTTTCCACGATCGTCGGCGCATTTGCGGGCAACGCCCTCGGCTCCCCGGCCGCGACCGGACTCGACGTCGCCGGCCCCGCAGCCTTCACCGCGCTCCTCGCGCCGCGGCTCACCAATCCCCGGTCGCGATTGACGGCGCTGGCTTCGGGAGCCATCGCCCTGTTGACGGTTCCATTCGTCCCGGTCGGCGCCCCGATCCTGCTCGGCGGCCTCCTCGGCGTTGCGCTGTTGCTGGCGTTCAGCAGATGAGGCTCTGGATCGCCGTGATCATCGCCTCGGCCGGTTGCGTGACACTGAAGTTGGTCGGCTATGTCGTGCCCGCTCGGCTGCTGGAGTCACCGCTGGCGAGGCGCGTGCTCGAGGCGCTCCCGGTCACGCTGCTAAGTGCGCTGATCGCTGTCTCCGTGTTCGCGACGGGCAGTCATCTCCTGCTTGACTCGCGTGCAGCCGGGCTCGCCGTCGCCTTCGTCCTGGTCGCCGTGCGAGCGCCATTCCTCGTGGTGGTGGTTGGGGCCTGCGCAACCGCCGCCGGCGTCCACGCGGTGTATCCATAGGCGCCTACGCGCTCTGTGGCACCTCGCTGAGCTCGAGCAGGTGCCCGTCCGGGTCGCGAAAGAAGCAGCGCACCTCGTAGCCGTGGTCGACGGGCGGGGTGAGAAACACCGCGCCGCGTGCCTCGAGCGCCGCACACGCCGCGCGGCAATCGCGGACGCGGAACGTCATCTCACTGCTGACGCGATCGGGGTCGTCGGGCGGTGCGAAGGTGACGCCGGGTTTGTCGGCGGTCGGACCTCCGCCGGTGACGAGCAGCAACCACGTGCCGCTCAGCCGGAACACGGCGCTCGTGCCGCCGTACTCGCGGGAAAGCTCAGCGCCGACGACATCGCGGTAGAAGGCGACGGAGCGATGGATGTCAGCCACGACGAGCAGATGCGTGAGCTCGGCCGTGCCCGGAAATGTTGCGGCGTCGACTGATTCGGTCATGGCAATCTCCTCGATGTGGTGCGAGAGACCGGACATGATCCAGTTTCCGCTCGACGAGGTGGCGCGCTCCGATGAACGTGCGCGTGCTACAGAGGACCTGAAGACTGAGCGCGAGGGCCATGAAATGGCGCGACACCCGCGACCGCGAAAGCGCCATGGTTCTGTCGTCTGCTCCCGAAAGGTCGCGGCTCCCGCTCAGTCGCGCTCGCGCGATCGCACCCCCCTCTCGCCGTCGCATGATCGACCTGTGAATCCGCAGCAGTGGCGCGACGCGATGCAAACCTGGGCGCTCCCCGAGTCGATCCTTGCGGCCGCGCCGGAATCACCCTGGGGATTCCCCATCGAGCCGTTTCGCACACGGGTGGAGCGCGCCAAGCCCGGTGATCTCAGCTTCGCGAACCGGCGCGCGCTCGAGGCCCTGCCGGAGCACGGCACCGTGCTCGACATCGGCGTCGGCAGTGGGGCCGCGTCGCTCCCGCTGCATCCGCGCTGCTCGCTGATTGTCGGCGTCGATGCATCGGCCGCGTTGCTCGCCGAGTTTCGCCGTCAGGCACGACGCGTCGGTGCCGGCGCACGGACCGTCAGGGGCACCTGGCCGGACGTCCAGCGACGCACGCCCGTTGCGGATGTCGTTGTCTGCAATCACGTCGTGTACAACGTCGGCGACCTCGCCCCGTTCGCGCTCGCGCTGCACAGGCGCGCACGGCAGCGTGTCGTTTTGGAGCTGACGCGGCGGCACCCCACGTCGTGGATGGCCGACCTCTGGCTGCGCTTTCACGACCTCGAGCGTCCCGTTCGACCGGACGCAGCTGACGCCTTCTCCCTGCTTCGCGGTCTCGGGTTGCCCGTCCGGCGCCGCAGCGCGTCCAGCGACCGCGGTGCCGGTGGCTTCTCGCGCCGTGAGGACGCGGTGGCGTCGATCCGGCGGCGTCTCTGTCTCGACGCGAGCCGCGACCCCGAGGTTGCGGAAGCGCTCGGCGACCGCCTCGTCCATGCGGATGCGCTCTGGGCCGTGCGCCCGCCTTCGCAGCCGATCGTGACCCTGTGGTGGGATGTCGGGGAGTAGGGTGAACCTGTGTCCGCACCGCACGATATCGATGCGCACCACGGTCATCCGGTCAGCGCCACGACGGACCAGGGACCGCTCGTCGCCGCGCTCTGTCTGATCGCCGTCTTCATGGTTGCGGAGGTCGTGATCGGAGTCCTCGCGCGGTCGCTGGCGCTGCTCTCCGACGCCGGGCACATGCTCACCGACGTCGCGGCCCTCGGCGTGTCGCTGGTCGCGGTGCGCCTCGCGCAGCGGCCACCGAAGGGAGGCCTCACCTTCGGGCTGAAACGCGCCGAGATCCTCGCGGCTCTCGTCAGCGGGGCGACGCTGCTGGTGCTTGCCGCCGTGCTGATCTTCGAGGCATTGCTCCGCGTCGCGTCACCGCCGTCGGTCCAGGGCGGCGCGGTGATCGCAACTGCGGCCGCCGGCATCGTCGTGAATCTCGGGGTCACCTGGCAGCTGTCGCACGCGAACCGGCGCAGCCTCAACATCGAGGCAAGTTTCCGCCACATCCTCACCGACCTCTATGCGCTGATCGGCACGCTGGCCGCCGGCGTCGTGATCGTGACCACCGGCTTCGAACGCGCCGATGCGCTCGCCTCTCTGCTCGTGGCCGGCCTCATGGTCTACGCGGGCGTGCGCCTGCTCGGTAAGGCGGGGCGCGTGCTGCTCGAGGCGTCGCCCGCCGACCTCGATCCGGAGGAGATCGGCAGCGCGCTCGCCGCACACGCGCACGTCGTCAACGTCCACGACCTCCACGTCTGGGAGCTGACCTCGGGCTTCCCGTCGCTCTCCGCCCATGTGCTGGTGCATCCGCGCGACGACTGCCATGCCATCCGGCTCGACCTGGAGCGTTTCCTCGAGGAGCGCTTCCACGTCGATCACACGACGCTGCAGGTCGACCATGCACCGCCGGAATTCCTCAAGGTCGAGCGGCTCGTCCCCGATCGCGGCCGGACCGCCGAGTAGCTTGAGGGCCGGCCTCAGGCTCCGGCGGCTGCCCGCGCACACTCGGCGCAGACGCCGAGAACAGCGAAGTGATACGGGCGCAGCTCGAACCCGAGACGCCGTTTGGCACCCTCGGCCATGGCCTCGAACAGGTCGTCCGGAGCCTCGATCGTGTCCCCGCACAGCTCGCAGACGAGATGCCCGTGGGCCTCGGTCGCCAGGTGGTAGGTGGCGGCGGCGTGCCCGAGGTGGTTGTGGATCACGACGCCGAGGCGCTCGAGCTCCTCCAGATTGCGGTACACGGTGGAGGCGTGGACGTCCGGCGCCAGCTTTCGAACGGCCGTCAGCAGCTCCTCGGCGGTGGGATGGCTGGCGCCTTGAACGAGGGCGGTGAGCACCAGGCGGCGGGCGGTCGTGACCCGCGAGCCACCGTCGCGGAGCTGCGCCACGAGTTCGTCAACAGTGGTGGGTGCCATCTCTCAAGGATAGTCGCCCTCCGAACGCTGAGGAACGGACGTTGCAGATGGTTTCTGGACGCTGTTGCGTACTGGTCGCGTTTTGATACGCTGGGCAGGCTCCTGATGTTGACGGGAACAAGGAGGACCCCATGGCCGCGACGCCGTCTCGCTGGACCCGGATCCGCGGCTCGCTGACCCCCCGTGAGTGGGGCAGGGTCGGCGGCATGGTCGGTTTCATCATCGGCCTCTACGTCGTGGGCTGGGGCGTGTTCATCGCCGCCATCCTTCCCGAGCACTCGAAATTCCTCGGGATCGGCGTCGCCGTGACCGCCTACACGCTGGGACTCCGTCACGCCTTCGACGCGGACCACATCTCGGCGATCGACAACACGACGCGCAAGCTCATGGCCGAGGGCAAGCGGCCGATGTCGGTCGGCTTCTGGTTCTCGCTCGGTCACTCGACCGTGGTCTTCGTCCTGGGGATCGGCCTCACGTTCGCGGCCCGCGCAATCGTGACGCAGGTCAGCACCTCGAACTCGACGGTCAAGACCTTCGGCGGCATCATCGGGACCGCGGTGTCGGGCTCGTTCCTCTATCTGATCGCCGCGCTCAACCTGGTGATCCTCGTTGGGATCGTCAAGGTCTTCCTGGAGATGCGTCGCGGCCGCTACAACGACGAGGAGCTCGAGCAGCAGTTGAACGCGCGCGGGCTGATGACGAGGTTCTTCGGCAGGATCATGCGGGCGATCAAGAGCCCCTGGCAGATGTACCCGGTTGGCGTGCTCTTCGGGCTCGGTTTCGATACGGCGACCGAGGTGGCGCTGCTCGCCGCGACGGCGGGCGTCGCAACCGCCGGTCTTCCCTGGTACGCGGTGCTGAGCCTGCCAATCCTGTTCGCCGCCGGCATGGCGACGCTGGACACGCTGGACGGCTCCTTCATGAACTTCGCCTACGGGTGGGCGTTCTCCAAGCCGGTTCGCAAGGTCTACTACAACATCACGATCACCGGACTCTCGGTGATCGTGGCGATGCTGATCGGCACCATCGAGATCTTCGGCCTGCTCGCCTCGCAGCTGAAGTTCTCCGGTGGCTTCTGGGACTTCATGTCGAACTTCAACATCAACGAAGCCGGTTTCATCATCGTCGGGCTGTTCGTCTTCACGTGGGCCGCGGCACTCGCGATATGGCGTTTCGGACGCATCGAACAGCGATGGGAGCGGGCCGCCGCTCAGCGACGCTAGTCTGACGCCGGCCTGAATGCCGTCACTCGGTTGTGATCGCTCGGAGGATGTCGACTCTCGACGCGCGGATCGTCGGGAAGATCGCGGCCACCACGCCGAAGACCCCTGCCGCGACCGCGTACAACGCGAGGTTCCCCCCCGGCACTGATATCTCGGTGATGCCGAGGTCGTGCAGCGAGCCCGTCACCGCGATGCCAAGTCCAAGGCCGACGCTCAAACCGAGCACGGCGCCGAGCAGCGAGATGATCACCGACTCCCACCGCACCATCGAACGGGTCTGTGAGCGGGTCATGCCGAGTGCGCGCAGCACGCCGATCTCGCGCGTGCGCTCGAGCACGCTCAGGATGAGCGTGTTGGCGATCCCGAGCACGGCGATGATGATCGCGAACGCGAGCAGCACGTAGATGAGGTTGAGGAAGCTGTCGAGTTGAGAACCGACGAACGCGCGGTATTCGGACCGGCTCATCGCCTTGAGCAACGGGAACGCCGTGACGTCATGGTCGAGCGCCTGCTCCGCCTGATGCTCCGAGACGCCGGGCGCGGCGTTCGCAAGCAGGATGCCGTCAAGCTGCGTCGGCACCTGCGGCGCCATGGTCGCGACTGACACGATGTAGCCGCTCACGAGCGCGTTGGCGGTGTAGATGCCGCCGACCCGGATGCGGACCGGTGATCCCTGCGGGAAGTTGAACGTCACCGTCTGGCCCACATGCACCTTTGACGCGGTCGCCTCCGTCGAGTCGACAATCGCCGTGTCGGCCGACGCGATCGACGATGCGTCGCCGGACACCATGTTCAGCGTGAGCACGCGACCCAGGTTGGTGGGGTCGATCGCCGCGATGCTCTGGGAGCTGCCTCCGATGAGGACTGACGTCCCGCGGACCTCGGTGACATCGCTCAACGCCGGGTCAGCCGACAGCGCCTGCGCCGCCTGGGTGCTGAAGTCCGGACCCTCGGTGAAGACGATGAAGTTGGCCCGGAACGCGCCTTCGATCGCGTCGTTGGTGGAAACGCGCAACGAGTCGGTGAGGACTGCGACCGTCGTGACGAGCGCGAGCCCGATCATCAGTGCCGCCGCCGTGAGCGCCGTGCGGCGCGGGTTGCGTCGCGCGTTCTCGCCCGCGAGCATGCCGGCTGCGCCGCGGAGGCGTCGAACCGGCCATCCGAGCACGATCGCGACCGGTACCACGAGGAGTGGCGCCAGCAGCGCCACGCCGACGAACACGGCGAGGAACCCCGCGCCGATGAACTGCAGCTTCGCGTCGCTCGAGGTGAACAGCCCGATCCCGAGCGCAGCGCACCCGAGCACGAAGACCACGAGCCCGATCACGATGCGCCGCCGCGGCAGTGGTTGCGTCTCCGGAAGGGCCTCGGAAAGCGCCTCGACGGGCGAGATCCTCGTGGCGCGACGAGCCGGAAGTGACGCGGCGATCACCGTGACGATCGTTCCGACGAGCACGGCAACGATGAATGTGCGGGGCAGCAGCGTGATGCCGGCCGTCGACGCCGAGCCGAAGACCGAGAGCAACGCTTTCGCGATGAGGATGCCGACGGCGAAGCCGAGGATCGATGCCACGACGCCCGTCAGCGCCGCCTCGATGAGGACCGACCGCAGCACCTGCGCGCGGGTCGCACCGAGCGCGCGCAGCAGCGCGAGTTCCCGGGTGCGCTGCGCGACGAGGATGTTGAACGTGTTGATGATCAGGAACGAGCCGACGAACAGCGAGATGAAGGCGAAGACGAGCAGCGGCGTGCCGATGAACGTGCTGATCGTCGCCTCCGTGCTCTGCTCCGCCGCCTGCGCAGCCTGCTGACCGGTCTCGGCCTCGGCGTAGCTCGGCAGTGCCTGTGCGATGCGCTCACGCAGCACGACGTCGGTGACGCCGCTGTCGGCGCTCACGAGGATGCTGTCGTACTTGCCCTGCGCGTCCATCACCTGCGCTGCCGTCGCCTCGCTGAACAGCACGATCGTCGCGCCGCCGAGATTGTCCGAGCTGCCGTATCCCGCGATGCCGGAGATGGTGAAGTGCTGCTCGACGCCACCCTGGAACACGATCGCGATGGAGTGACCCACCGCAAGACTGTTCTTCGTGGCCGTCCCCGCGTCGACCACGACATCGGTCGGTCGCGTCGGAGGTTTTCCAATCCGCAGGTGGTATGGGGAGATCCCGCTGTCGGTGATCCAGCTGGCGCCGAATGTCGGTGGCCCATTGCCGCCGATGGGCTTTCCACTGGGCCCGATCACGGTTGCGCCGTTACGGAAGATGTTGCCGACCGCATCCTTGACCCCGGGAACCGCGCGCACCGTCGCGAGCAGCGACGTTGGGACCGGGTGGTTCTGCCCACCACCGATGCCCTTGCCCTCACCGGCGATCGCGTGTCCATGCACGGTGACCGCGACGCCGGCGTTGGCAGTGTTGAAGATGCCGGTGAACGTCGCATTGATGGTGTCGGTGAGGATGAAGGTGCCCGCAACAAACGACACGCCGAGGATCACCGCGATGGTGGTGAGCGCCAGCCGGAGCTTGTGGCTGAGCAGACTTCTCAGGCTGACCCCGAGCATCCGTCAGCCCCGCGTGGTCTGGTCAGTCACCGAGATGACGCATGAGGCCGAGCACGCTGTCAGCGGTCGGCCCGTGCATCTCGCTCACCACGTGTCCGTCGGCGAGGAACACCACACGGTCCGCGTGTGCGGCGGCGATGGGGTCGTGGGTCACCATGATGATCGTCTGTCCGAGCTCCGACACCGCGTGACGCAGAAAGTCCAGCAGGTCGGTGCTCGCTTTGGAATCGAGGTTGCCCGTCGGCTCGTCGGCGAAGATGATCTCGGGCTGACTGGCCAGCGCGCGCGCCGCCGCGACGCGTTGCTGTTGCCCGCCCGACAGTTGATTCGGGCGATGCTTGAGCCGATCGCCGAGGCCGGTGATGCGCACCACCTCCGCAAGCGCGGCCGCATCAGGCTTGCGCCCGGCGATGGTGAGCGGCAGGACGATGTTGTCGTACGCCGACAGCGTCGGCACGAGATTGAAGGACTGGAAGATGAATCCGACCCGTTCGCGACGCAGCAGCGTGAGCTGTTTGTCACCGAGACTGCCGAGCTCGACCTCGCCGATGTGCACGGCGCCCGAGGTGAGCCGGTCGAGGCCGGCGAGACAGTGGAGGAGTGTCGACTTCCCCGACCCGGAGGGTCCCATGATGGCGCTGAACTGACCCTTCGCGAACGAGACGGTCACACCATCCAGGGCGCGCACCATCGCGTCCCCGCGGCCATAGACCTTGACCGCGTCGGTCGTTCGCGCGGCGACTGACTGCGACTCGGAAACCGGGCTCGGCGCGGGCGTGGTGCTGACCGCCATCGCGGCAAGGGTAGACGAACCAGGGTTCGGCGCCGACCGTAGCCAATCGATTGCGTCGGCAGTTTCATGCGACGTGCGAACGTACCTCCCAATCGGCGATCCACGCCGGGAGACCCTGGGCCGTGCCGTCCGCACGGTTCTCGTGGCCGCGTTCCTGTTCATGGCGTTTCAGCTTCCCGTCAAGCAGTTCCTCGGGCTGTACGACCATGTGCCCTGGAGCAACGATCCCTACGACGCCATCACCTCGTTCACGGTGTTCTTCGTGCCCCTGATCGCAGCGGTGTGCCTGGTGCGAATCGCCCTGTGCCGCCGTGATGAGCCGCTCGCGATCGAGCGGGTGGTCGGCGTCCTCCGCGGCAGCCGCGTGGTGCTCGGCGCGATGATCGTGACCCTGGTCTCTGACTGGACGAGCGTGGCACTGCAGGCGAATCGGGATGCGTGGATCGCTGGCACGGGCGTGATGATCGCGGTCATCGCGGTGCTGTCCGTCGTGGTGGCCGTTGCCTCGGCCGGCGTGCTGCGCGCGGAGCGGTTGATGCCGCACGCGCCCGGCGACCCACGGCCTGTCACCGACTGGCTCAGCGACGTCCTGCTCCTCGCCGAATGGTGCACCAGGTGGCTCGGGCCGCTGGCACGCCTGGCGCACAAGAGCATCCCCTGGCTTGATCGAGTGGTCGCGAGACCAATCCGCCGGTTTCCGATCGCTGCGGCGGCCGGTGCCGCGCTTGCGTTCGGCGTCCTTCTTGCCTTGAACACGCTGCTCCGAGAGGGGGCAGGTGCCGCGCTCTGGATCGATGTCGTCGTCGGCTCGACCGGTATGTTCGCCTTCCTCGTCGTCGCGGGGGCATACGTCGGGCTGGTGCGCACGGAGCGGCCTGCGAACGGGGTGCGCCGCCGGGCAGTCGATGCCGCTGTCATCGGCTGCCTGGCCGTGCCCTTGGCGCTGGGGTTTCGCGAGTCGCTCTGGTGGGTCATCGGGGGCGATTCGGGCGGGCCGCAGCGCCTCGCTGAGCTGCTTGCGCTGGCCGCTGTGGCCGCCGCCGTGATCGTGTTTGCCGCGGAGACGGCGCTGCGCATGCACCCGCGCTCCATCCGAGCCGCCGATCGCGGCTGAGGCAGCCGGCGGCGGGATGCTTGGTAGAGTGGGATCGGTGACCGCGGCGGAACTCCCGATCGGCGAGCGGAAGGCGCAGGCCGTCGAGGAGATGTTCGACCGGATCGCGCCTCGCTACGACCTGGTCAACCGCGTGATGACGCTCGGTCTTGACTCCGGGTGGCGCCGCCGTGCGGTGCGCGAGCTCCGGCTCACCGCGGGGGCGCATGTCGTCGATCTCGGATGCGGCACGGGCGATCTGTGCCGGGCGCTCGAGCGGTCCGGGCTGAGCGGCGTGGGGGTCGACATGGCCGCCGGCATGCTCGCGAAGGCGCGCACCACTGCGCCGCTGGTTCGCGCCGACGCCCTCGCCCTGCCGCTGCGGGACGGATCGGTGGATGGAGCGATCAGCGGGTTCGCGCTGCGCAACGTCGTGGACATCGGGGCCTGCTTCGACGAGGCGGCGCGAGTCATCCGCCCCGGCGGCCGGGCCGTCTTTCTCGAGGTGTCGGAACCGCGGAACCCGGTGCTGCGCCGGTTGCACGCGCTCTACTTCCGGCGCATCGTCCCGCTGGTCGGCGGTCTCATCTCCGATCGACGTGCCTATCGCTACCTGCCGGCGTCGACCGCCTACCTGCCGCCGCCCGACGGCCTGCTCGACCTCCTGGCGCGGTCCGGGTTCGTGCACCGTCGCCGCGTGGTGCTCGGCGCCGGTGCGGCGCAGCTCCTGATCGGGATCAGGCGATGAGTGCCATGCGGTCGGCACCCGAGGCGGTGGTCCCGGCGCTCGCAGGCGATCTCTTCGGTGGGTTCGGCGACCGGTCGAGCGTCGTCATTCAGCACGGCGATATGGGTTTCTCTGCGATCGGGAGGTCGCGGAACGTCGTGGTGCCGGCGGGGCCGGACCATGTCACCCGCGCCGCTGCCCTCACCCAGGCGGTGTTGAGCGAGCTGGGGGGAAACGCGATCGCGATGGGGGCGCTGCCCTACGCCGGCAGCTGCGAGTCGGTCCTTCGCGTGCCGGACATGGCGGTGCGCGGGGACCCCGTGTCGGCGGGTCCCGCACCGCAGCCGGACTGGGTCGTGCGCTCGCTGTTCCCTGAGCCACTCCCGGTCGACTATCAAGCTGCCGTCGAGCGTGCGCTCGAAGCGATCGAGGCCGGGGAGATCGAGAAAGTCGTGCTTGCGCGCAGCCTCGCGGTCGAGGCTGACCGGCCGATCGACCCGCGCATCGTCGCGCGCCGGCTCTCGGCGGCCGAGCCGGGGTCGTACGTGTTCCTGGTCTCGCTCCCCGGTGGGGGCAGCACGCTGGTCGGTGCGTCACCGGAGCTGCTCCTTCGCCGCGACGGCATGACAGTGCTCAGTGACCCGCTTGCGGGAACGGCGCTGCGCAGTCCCGACCCGGTTCGCGATCGCGAGATCGCCCGCGAGCTGAGCGCGTCCGGAAAGGAGCAACGCGAGCACCGGCTCATCGCCGAAGCGGTCGCGGATGGCCTTGCTCCCTTCTGCGCGGAGCTCCGTGTCGATCCGGAGCCGTCGCTGAGCCCAACCGCGACCCTCTGGCACCTGCGCACGGCCGTCCACGGCACGCTCAAACGCGAGGCGCCGGACGCACTGGCGCTCGCCGCGGCGCTGCACCCCACGCCTGCCGTCTGCGGGACGCCGAGACCGGCCGCGTCGGCGGTGATCAGCCGTCTCGAGGACTTCGATCGCCGCTTCTATGCCGGCCTCGTGGGCTGGGTCGATGCACGGGGTGATGGCGAATGGGCGATCACGCTCCGCTGCGCTGAGATCACCGGCAGCGGTGCGCGCCTCCACGCCGGGGCTGGCATCGTCATGGGATCCGAGCCCGCCGCTGAGGATCTCGAAACGGAGGCGAAGTTCGGTCCGATGCTCAGAGCGCTCGGGGTCCTCAGCGCCGAGGACTGAGCGGCATCAGCCGGCGAGTGCCGCGGCGACGGTGCCGGCAACCTCCGCCCGCAACGGAGCGGATTGCGACCGGTCCACACACACGCGAACCACCTGGACGCCGCCGGACGCCTCGGCCTCGCGGATGGCGGGGATGAACACCTCCGCGCGATCGATCGACCGCACTCCTGCGCCGGCTGCGCGAGCAACGGCCTCGAGGTCGACCCCGTGCGGCGTGCCGAAGAGCAGTTCGAACTCCTCGCGCGGCAGGGACGACTGGCCGAGCAGCGAGAAGATGCCCCCGCCGTCGTTGTCGATCACGACGAGCACGGCCCCAGGGCAGCGCCGCGCTCCCCAGAGCAGCCCGGCGGCGTCGTGGAGGAGGGTGAGATCGCCGAGCAACGCGTAGGTGGGGCTGCTGACGGCGGCGACGCCGAACACTGTCGACACCAGGCCGTCGATGCCGCTCGCGCCGCGATTGGCGAGCACTCGGAGACCGTCCCGCGGCGCCATGTACTGATCGACGTCTCGGATGGGCATGCTCGAGCCCGCAAAGAGCACGCCGCCGCTCGGAATCGTGGCGGCGAGGTCGCGCGCGATCCGTCCCTCGAAGGGGCCCTCCCACCCGTCGAGCAGCGAATCGACGGCGACGCGCACGGCCAGGTCCGCCTCGTGCCAGTCGCCGGCCCAGCTCGGACTCGTCGGTGGGAGGGACGTGCGTCTGTCGCGCAACGTCGCGATCACCTCGGAGGGATTGCGATCCAACGTGAGCGTCGAACGTCGATCCGGGTCGGCGACGAGAGCGTCGGGGTCGATGATGAGCAGCCGATCCGCGCTCCGGACCAACTCCTGTACGCCGCGGGAGGTGGGCGTTGCGCCGACCTGGATGACGAGATCGGGGTGATGACGTTCGCGGAAACCGGCGTCGGCGGCAAGGAGTGCGCCGGCACTGAGCGGGCCGCCATTCTCAGCGGTGGCATCGCCGCGCAACCCCGAGATCGGTTCCGCGAGCAGCGGCCAGCCACGCTCATCGCACAGTTCGACGAGGCCTGCCGGAGGAACCCTGAGACGCCCGGCGACGACGACGACTCGGTGACCGGTCGCGACTTCCCGCGCGAATGCCGGCAGGCGATCCGGGGTCTGCTGCGTCACCGTGTGCGTCGAGCGCCCGAACGGCGACCCCGTTGTGATCGCCTCGCCGGTGGGGAGCAACGGCTCTCGGAACGGGAGATTCAAGTGCACCGGTCCAGGCGGATCACCTACCGCGTGAAACATCGCCCTCGCGCCGAGCGAGCTCCAGTGATGGAACGCCCACGCGCCATCGTCGGGCAGGCCGCTGTCGGAGAACCACTTGACGAATTTCCCGAACAGCGCCTGCTGGTCGATGGTCTGATTTGCGCCGACGCCCTGCAATTCGGGAGGACGGTCTGCGGTGAGCACGATGAGTGGGATCCGTGCCATGAAAGCTTCGACAACGGCCGGATAATGATTCGCCGCAGCGGTTCCGGACGTGCAGAACGTCGCAACGGGCGCGCCGGATGCTACGGCAATGCCGAGCGCGAAAAAGGAGGACGAACGCTCGTCCACGTGCACGTGGAGCGTGATGTCACGATTGCGCGCCGCGGCAAGCGCGATCGGCGTCGAGCGTGCGCCGGGCGTCATGCACATGTGCCTGACGCCTCCGAGGACCAGCTCGTCCAGCAGCACACTCACGCACGCCAGCGCGATGTCGCCCTGGCCGGGTTCGGTCATACCGGCACGAGGAGGTCTGCGGCAACGTGCGGACGCCGCGGGACGAGCCAGCCGTCGACCGGCAGCAGCGGGTCGCTCACGACGTCGGACGCGAGCAACTGCGCGGTGCCTGCGCCATGCGCGAAGGGCGAGTCCGGTAGCGCCGCAGCGAGCGCCACGACGGCCGCGAGCCCCACGGACGTCTCCAGTGCACTCGATGCGATGGCCGGCACTCCGGCGGCGTCGGCGGCGCGCAGCGCTTCACGAACGCCTCCGATCCGCTGTGGCTTGAGAACGATCACGTCCGCGGCCTCGAGATCGCGCAGACGGCGCGCATCCGCCATGGTTCGGATCGCCGACTCGGCGGCCACCGGCATCGGAATGCGGCCACGGAGCGTCGCGAGCTCCTCGAGCGAAGCCACCGGGTCCTCGACGAGCTCGATGTCGTACACGGTGAGGACGGTCAGCATGCGCAGCGCGGTATCGACATCCCAGGCACCGTTGGCATCGAGACGGATGCGCACGCCGGGTCCGCATGCCGCACGGATCGCCGCGACCCTGTCCAGTGAGCCGGCATCGCCGACCTTCACCTTGATCGTCCCGCATCCCGAGTTGAAGGCAAGAGTGGCAGCAACGTCGGGCGGGACGCGCGGGACCATCGCGTTGACCGCGACGCGTACGCGATCCGTCGCGGGGAACGGCAGCATCGCCGCCTCGAGTGCCGACCGTTCCGCAGCCGCGTGTTCCGCCTCGTTCCAGCTCGCCAGCGGCGAGCACTCACCCCACCCCGCGGGCCCTTCGAGGAGATAGCCCGTGCGTCGCGTCACACCCATCACCGGATGACGGAGGTCGACGCTGAACTGGAGGCGTCTCATGACGCGAGCAACGCCCCGGCCAGCACGATGCCGAACACCAGCTCGAGTCGCGTGAGGCCGATGAGCGCGGGCACGAGCGCACGCCCCTCCGCGGCACGCACGACGCGGAGCGGCGGCACTGCCACCGGGATGGTGACCAGCGTGAGCATCGTCAACCACGGCAGTGAGCGGACGAGCGCGCCGATCGACGGCAGCAAGAGAGCGACAACGACGGTGGCGACGAGCAGCACACGGCTGCGCTGCGCGCCAAGCCGTACGGCGAGTGTCCGCTTCCCTGCAAGGCTGTCCGTCGGGACATCACGAAGGTTGTTGGCCATCAGCAACGCGCACGCGAGGAGTCCGACTGGCACCGCGAGCCAGAGGACGCCCAGGTCGAGACGATCCTGCTGCACGTATGCAGTCCCGCACGTCGCCACCAACCCGAAGAAGGCGAACACGGAGATCTCGCCGAGGCCGAACGACGCATACGGTCGCGGTCCGCCCGAGTACAGGAGCAGCCCGAGCACCGACGCGAAGCCGGCGAGGATGAGCCACGGCGTGGTGAGCAATGCCAGCACCACGCCGGCGATCGCTCCGATGCACACCATCAGGATCGCCGCCGCCGCGACCGCGCGCGGCGGCGCAAGGCCTGAGGCGACGAGCCGTCGCGGTCCCATGCGTGCCGCTGTGTCGACTCCGCGAACACCATCGAAATAATCGTTGGCGTAGTTGACGCCGATCTGAAACGCGACCGCCACGAGCAGCGCGAGGAGCGATCGAGGGATCGACACCGCGCTGCGGCCCGCCCACGATGCACCCACGAGCACCGGCACGATCGCCGCGACGAGTGTTCGTGGTCGCGCCCCGATCCACCAGACGGCGAGCGGGCCCGGCCGGGGCGCCGCCTCCGCGATCACGGGCGGTGCGGGAACTTCGCGAAGTCCGGCTTTCGCTTCTGCACGTACGCGTCGCGCCCTTCCCGCGCCTCCTCGCTCATGTAGTAGAGGAGGGTCGCGTCGCCGGCAAGTTGCTGCACGCCCGCGAGCCCGTCCTGGTCAGCGTTGAAACCCGCCTTGAGGAGGCGCAACGCGAGCGGGCTCATCTCGAGCATGCGATGGCAGACCGCGACGGTCTCCTCCTCGAGCCGTTGGAGCGGAACGACACGGTTCACGAGTCCCCAGCGCTCGGCGGTTGCGGCGTCGTACTGCTCGCAGAGGAACCAGATCTCCTTGGCGCGCTTGAGCCCGATGGTGCGGGCCAGGAGACCTGATCCGTAGCCGGCGTCGAACGAGCCGACCTTCGGGCCGGTCTGGCCGAATCGTGCGTTGTCGGCGGCGATCGTCATGTCGCACACCAGGTGAAGGACGTGGCCACCACCGATCGCATAGCCCGCGACCATCGCGATCACCGGTTTCGGGAGGCGGCGGATCTGCACCTGCAGGTCGAGGACGTTGAGCCGGCCAACACCGTTGGCGTCGCGGTACCCGTCGTCGCCCCGGATGCGCTGGTCTCCGCCGGAGCAGAATGCGTCCGGCCCTTCGCCGGTGAGGATGATCACGCCGATCTCCGGATCGTCGCGGGCGATCTCGAAGGCGCGGGTGAGTTCGAAGAGCGTGGTCGGACGGAACGCGTTGCGCACCTCGGGGCGGTTGATCGTCAACTTGGCGATGCCGCCCGCGGTCTGGTAGCGAATGTCCTCCCATTCGCCGGTCGCGACCCATTCCACGATGCGATACACCTCAGGCTGACTCGAATCGAGCGCGCTCACGCGTTCGCCTCGATGGTAGCCCGACAGGCGCTGTGCGGGCGGTACGCTCGAGGCCATGCCGAATGCCGCGACCTGGAGCGCGCCACGCGCCGGAGACCTCGTCGCCGTCGCGCTGCCACCGGGCCGGGGGTGGCTGCCGATCATGCGCAGTGCACACGACGTGGGGTTTGCCGTCCTGCCGATTCACACGAGCCTTGCCGCTCCGGAACGCGAGCGGTTGCTCGAGCGCGCTCAGCCGACGGTCATCGTTGACGAGCGCGGGATGCGCCGGGTCGACGGCACGCCGGCAGGCGCGGCAACAGCGCTCGTGATCGCCACCTCGGGCACGTCCGGCCGACCTCGGCTCGCCGAGTTGGCGCATACCGCCGTCGACGCGGTGATTCGCGCGTCCGCGACCGTGCTTCGCGCGGGCGACTCCGACCGCTGGCTGTCGTGTCTTCCGCTGGCGCACATCGGCGGCATGCTCGTCGTCTACCGGCATCTCCTGCTCGGCGCACCGATCAGCTTTCGCATCCGCCTGACGGCGGGGACCGTTGCAGCGCTACCCGACGCCCGCTTCACGTCGATCGTGCCAACGCAGCTGACCCGTCTGCTCGACGCGGGCAGCAGCCTCAACCACTTTCGAGCCATGCTCGTCGGGGGCTCGGGCATGGATACGGCCCTGCGCGACAGGGCCGCGGCCGCCGGAGCGCCGGTCATCCAGACATACGGCATGACCGAGACCTGCGGTGGCATCGTGTACGACGGACGCCCGCTCCCGGGCGTCGAGGTGCGCGCGTCCGCCGCCGGTGAGCTGTTGATCCGCGGGCCCACGATCATGCGCGGCTACCGCCTGGATCCGGCCGCCACCGCGGCTGCATTCGACGCTGAGGGATGGCTGCGCACGGGCGACGGGGGAGAGGTGGATGGCGATGGGACGGTGCACGTGCGCGGCAAGCTGGCGGACGTGATCGTCAGCGGTGGCGAGAAGATCTGGCCCACCGAGGTCGAAGCAGCGCTCGCCGGTCATCCCGGCGTCGCCGCGGTCGTGGTTTCAGCGAGCGCTGATCGCGAGTGGGGGCAACGCGTCGTCGCCCGCGTTGTGCCGCGCGATCACAGTGCGCCGCCGTCGCTCGCATCGTTGCGGTCGCACGCGGCGGCGACGATCGCGCGCCACAAGTTGCCGCGCGAGTTGATCCTGGTTGAGAGTCTCGACCGCACAGCGCTGGGCAAGGTCCGCCGGGACTGACCGCTACGCGCGACGTGCGACGTAGCGCGGCACGTCGGTCGCCGCACCGTCGACGCGGTCGACCTTGTGCTCGCCGGCCAGCTTGTCGAGATGCGCCTGGACGGTCCACGCGGCCAGCGGATACACCTCAACCGGGTAGCCCGCGTAGAGACCCGGCACGAGGTCTTTGGGGATGAAGGCGTCATCGCGAGCGCGCGCCGCAATGAGCACCTGCGCCTCGCGCTCCTCTCGATGCGTGATGTACTCGTCGATGAGCGCCGGGGCATCGTCGACACGCTCGCCATGGCCCGGAAACAGGGTGATGGGAGCAAGCACGCGCACGCGGCGCAGCGAGACCATGTAGTCGTTCATGTCGCCCTCGCCCGGATGAATGACGGTCGTCGATCCGTTGAGGATGTGGTCGCCTGAGTACAGCGCTCGCGATGCCGCGTCGTGGAAGCAGAGATGGTCGTGCGTATGCCCCGGCGTGTGCACGGCGACGAGCGCGACACCGTCGGCGCGCACGACGTCACCGTCGCGCATGATCTCCGCGTCTTCGTCGCCTGCGGACGGGTCGAAGCAGCGGACAGTCGCTCCGGTGAGCACTGCCAGGCGCGATGCGAGTGGCCGGTGGTCGGGGTGCGAATGCGTGAGCACGATCGTTGCGATGCGCGCAGTCCGCGCGGCGGCGGCGGCGATGATCGCCTCGAGGTGCGCTACGTCATCGGGGCCCGGGTCGATGCAGATCAAGGTGCGCTCGCCGCCGACGAGATACGTGTTGGTCCCCTGACCGGTGAACACCGACGGGTTGGGGGCGAGCACACGCGTGGTGCTTTCGCTCACTGGAGTCCCATCCACCCGGCAATGATCTCCGGCGTGATGTCGGTCACCTCGATGGGTCGCTCGCCAAGCGTCGTCAGGATCGCCTCGACGGACCCGAGCCGAGCGAACTCATGGCACATCATCCGCGTCGGCGGCATGATCGCCGGGAACTGCAGGGGCAGCATTGCCTCGGGCCGGTGCCAGCCGCCTTCCACCGCCTCCGCGGCATGCACGCGAACTGCCTGCTGCACCCCGATGCGCAGGGCGAAGAACCGGGTGTCGTATCGGCGCCCTTCGCGTGGCGGCGTGATGAAGTGCGCGATGTAGACGAGGTCATCGGGTGTGATGACGAGGCGGTGCCCGGCAAGCGCAGCTGCGAGCTTCCCTCCGCCCAGGACCTGTGCCCTCGCTGCGCTGACGCGCGTGTCAAGGTCGTCGTCGCCGGTCCCCTCTGCGGCGCCACCGATGAGGAGGCCGACCTCCTCGAGCACCTCGCGGACGCCGGCGATCCTGTACGCGTCCGGGCCTGTCCCGTCGGCGGCATCGACCGCACCTCCGGGAAAGACGAACGCGCCCGCGGCGAAACTACTGCGGCCGGGTCGCCGGAGCATGCACACCTCGACTCCGCCGTCGACGTCGCGGAGCAGCGCGACCGTGCTCGCGGGGACGGGTGCGGCGACCGCGGTGTCGGTCATCGTGGCCATGGTATGGAGAACGGCACGGGGGATTCTCGGATCGCGACACTATGCGCTCGACATGAAGTCACATCTCGAGGTCGCACTCGAACTTGCCGACATCGCTGACGCGATCACGCTGGCGCGCTTTCGCGCTCCCGATCTGCGGGTGGATACCAAGTCCGATCACACACCGGTGACCGACGCCGACCGGGCCACGGAGGAGGCGCTGCGCGAGGCGCTGGCTCGCCTCCGGCCTGAGCAGCCGATCGTCGGCGAGGAGTACGGGGGCGACGCGAGCTCGGGCTGGCGCTGGATGCTCGACCCGATCGACGGCACGCTGAGTTACGCGAACGGCGTTCCGGTGTGGGCGACGCTGATCGCGCTGATGCGGGGCGAGCGTGCGGTGTGCGGTGTCGTCTCGGCTGCCGCGCTTGGGCGACGGTGGTGGGCTGCAACGGGGCAGGGAGCATTCACCGAGTCGGGGCGGATGCACGTTTCCCGGACGCCAACCCTCGAGGAGGCGTATGTGTCGTGCACCGATGTCCGCGACTTCGCGACGCGGGGAGGCGAACCGGGATTCCGCGAGGTGCTTCGCCGCGCCCGAGTGGTACGCGCACTCGGTGACTTCTGGTCGCACATGCTGGTCGCAGAGGGCGTGATCGACGTCGCGTTCGAGGCGTGGGTGAACCCCTGGGACGTCGCGGCGACCCAGGTCATCATCGCCGAGGCGGGCGGCCGGTTCAGTGACTTCGACGGATCCGACCGCATCGACTCGGGAAACGTCATCTCCACCAACGGCCTGCTCCACGACGAGATGGTCGGCCTCATGAGCGCGCAGGGCCGATAAATCCCAGCGGGGCTCGTAGCCGGGGCGTCGCGCGTGCAGGGGTGGACGGAGACGGCCTTGTAGCCACCCAACTCCTCCGGCGATGGCGTCGCCGGCCGGCAGACGGCGTTGTCTATACGGACACCGGGGTCGGCGACGGGCTCACGAACGGCAACCCGGCGCCGGCTAAACGATACTGAGTTTCATGTAGACTGCGGTCTCATGAAGTTCCGGGGGCCGGCTCTTGGCGCGCTGGTGCTCCTTGCGGTGCCGTTGCTTGCGTCGTGTGCGAGGGTCGGACCGCACCAAGTCTCGGGAACAGGGCGCCTGGTGGTCGTCGCGGCCGAGAACTTCTGGGGCAGCAT
>Ga0307372_10004838_pt1 | contig 20547 bp, 21 predicted proteins | sample OX1MG_FD_202533 | JGI IMG/M metagenome (GOLD analysis project Ga0307372, IMG submission 202533) | Soil microbial communities from Risofladan, Vaasa, Finland - OX-1 | ecosystem: Environmental > Terrestrial > Soil > Coastal area > Acid sulfate soil | place: Finland: Risofladan, Vaasa | collected...
CCACCTCGAAGGCGTGCAGGACGATCGCCGCCAGCACGGCGTCGTAGACGCGCTCGGGCTCCCAGCTCCGCAGGTCCGCCATGCACGCCGTCAACGGCAGACCCTCTGCGCGAGCGCGATCGCCCACGCGCTCCACCGCCGCCGCCGAGGCATCGATGAGCTCTACCTCTACGCCGCGGCGCGCGAGCCAGAGTGCGTGCCGCCCCTCCCCGCCGCCGGCATCGAGCGCGGCGCGCACCGTATCGAGCGGCAGATGTCCCGCGAGGAACGCGTCCGGCCCCTCGCCGTAGACGGCCTTGCCGCCCGCGTAGACCCCGTCGAAGAAACTCATCCCATTCAGATCCGCGCGATGGCGCGCTCGAGCCTGCGCACGCCTTCGCGCGCCTGCTCCGCGGTGAGGATCAGCGGCGGGACGAAGCGCAGCGTGTTGCCGCCGGAGTCGTTCACCACCACGCGTTCCTCGAGCCCCGCCTCCACGATCGCCCGCGCGGTGACCGGCTCCTTCACCTGCACGCCGAGCATGAGACCCAAGCCGCGCACGTCGCCGAGGACGGTGGGATGGGCAGCCGCGAGGCGCTCGAGCTCCGCGCGCAGGACGGCGCCCACCTTGCGGGCGTTGCCGGGCACGTCGTCCCGCTCGGAGACGGCGAGGTGAGCAAGGGCCGCGGCGCAGGCGACGGGATTCCCGCCGAAGGTCGTGCCGTGGTCGCCGGGCTGGAGCGACTCGGATGCCGCCTCCCCCACCACCAGCGCTCCGATCGGAAGCCCGTTGGCCAAGCCTTTCGCCAGCGTGACGGCGTCGGGAACCACACCGTAGTGCTGGAAGGCGAACGGCGTCCCGATGCGCCCCAGGCCGCACTGGACCTCGTCGAAGATCAAGAGCGCGCCGCGCTGCGTGCAGATCTCGCGCAGGGCGCCGAGATACGCCGGATCGGCCGGGTGTATCCCCGACTCGCCCTGCACGGGCTCCACCAGCACCGCGGCGGTGCGCTCGTCGATCGCCGCGCGAGCGGCCGCGACGTCGCCGAAGGGGATGGCCTTGAAGCCGCCCGGCAAAGGCGCGAAGCCTTCCTGGTACTTCGGGTTCGGGGTCGCGGCCAGCGAGCCGAAGGTCCGGCCGTGAAAGGCTCCCTCCATCGTGACGATGGTCGTGCGCTCGGGCTGACCTCGGCGGTACGCGTGCTTGCGCGCCAGCTTGATCGCCGCCTCGTTGGCCTCGGTGCCGCTGTTGCAGAAGAACGCCCGCGCGAGGCCGGAGCGGCGCACCAGCTCCGCCGCCAGTTGCGCCTGCGGCGCGGTGTAATAGAGGTTGCTCGCGTGGACGAGCGTGGCGGCTTGCGCGGCGATGGCCGCGGTGACGGCCGGGTGCGCGTGCCCCAGCGCGCAGACGGCGATGCCGGCCACGAAGTCCAGGTAGCGCCTCCCCTCGGCGTCGACCAGCTCGCAGCCCTCGCCGCGCACGAAGAGCACGGGCAGGCGCCGGTACGTCGGCACGACGTAGCGGCTGTCCAGCTCGACGATCTTCTCGGTGGTGAGGGGAGCCATGCTCCCTTGGGCCGCCGTCGACAACGTGTCCAACGATCTGCTCCTTAGGTCCGGTAGTGCGCGTTGATGTGCACGTACTGCGTTGTGAGGTCGCATCCCCACCCCACGGCCTGCTCCTCGCCTTGTCCCAGGTCGAGGAGGATGCGCACGTCCTGCCCCTCCAGCTCCGCATGCGCTTCGGCCTCGCTGAGCGCCTCCACGGCGCCGCGGTGCACCCAGACCTTGTCGTTCAGGCGCAAGCTCCAGAGGCCTTCGACGACGCCCGCGCCAACGCTGCCGGCGGCGGCGATGATGCGCCCCCAGTTGGGGTCTTCGCCGTAGAGCGCGCACTTGACGAGGCTCGAGTTGATGATCGCCTTACAGATCGTGCGCGCCTGCTCGCGCGCCTTGGCCCCCGCCACGGTGACGGTCATCGTCTTGGTGGCGCCTTCGCCGTCGCGGACCATGGCCACGGCCAGCTCTTCGCAGACCGCGCGCAACGCCGCGGCGAAGCCCGCCGGCGCCTCGCCCTCGCCGCGCGGCGCGAGCGCGTAGATCGAGTCGTTCGTGCTCATGTCGCCGTCAACGGAGATCATGTTGAACGTGTCGCCCACGGCGTCCACGAGCGCACCGTGGAGCGCAGCCTTCGACATCGGCGCATCGGTAGCCACGAAGGCCAGCATCGTCGCCATGTTGGGGGCGATCATGCCGGCGCCCTTGGCGATGCCGCCCACCACGTACCGCTTGCCCTGGTGGTAGAAGGCATACGCGGAGAGCTTGGGCACGTGGTCGGTGGTCATGATGGCCTCGGCGGCCTCGTACGCGGCCTCGCTCCCCTCGCCGAGCTGTCCGACGATCCGCTCGAGCCCCTTCTGCATGCGGTCCATCGCCAGCGGCACGCCGATGACGCCCGTGGAGGCGACCAGCACCTGGGTGGGGCGCAGCCCCAACAGCGCGCCGGTCTGCCGCGCCGTCGTGCGTGCGTCGTGCATGCCGCGCTCGCCGGTGCACGCATTGGCGCACCCCGAGTTGCAGACGATCGCGCGCACCGCCTCGCCGTCTTCGGCCAGGTGCTCGTTGCTCACGAGAACCGGAGCCGCCTTGATCTCGTTGGTCGTCACGCAGGCGGCGGCCACGCAGTCGCGGTCGGCCACGATCAGCGCGAGGTCCGGCTTGCGCTTCTTGAAGCCGGCATGGAGCCCCGTCAGCTTGATGCCGGGGACGGCTCCGATGCCTCCCCGCAGAGCGATGAGGCGATCAGGCGATGAGGGCGCGAGCATCGAGTCCTTCCTCTTCAGGCAAGCCAAGCATGATGTTCAGCGATTGAAGCGCCTGCGTCGCGGCGCCCTTGCCGAGGTTGTCGATCGCGCAGATCGCGCGCACGACGTTGCCGGCGACCGAGACGTGGATCTCGGCGTCGTTGGTCCCCAGGACGCCGGCCAGACTGGGCGCGAGCGTGACCAGATGGACGAACGGCTCCCGCTCGTACATCGCGTGATAGGCTTCGAGGACTTCCTCTTCCGCCGGCGCGGCGTCGAACATCGCATAGGCGTTGACCAGCATGCCGCGCTTGAGCGGCACCACCTGCGGCGTGAAGAGGAGCGGCGCCTCGATGCCGCAGCCCTTGAGCTCCGCGGTCATCTCCGGCACGTGGCGATGTCCTTGCAGGCCGTAGGCCAACACCTCGCCGTCCACCTCGCAGAAGAGCGAGGAGGTCTTCGGTGAGCGCCCCGCCCCCGAGATCCCGCTCTTGGCATCCACCACGATCTGCGTGATCTGGGTAGCCCACGCCGCCAGCGGAGTCAAAGCCAGGAGCGTCGCCGTGGGATAGCAGCCGGGATTGGCCACCAGCTTCGCTGCGGCGATCTCCGCGCGATGGCGCTCGGGGGCGCCATAGACGGCGATGGGATCGTGGCGGAAGTCGCTCGAGAGATCGACGACCTTCGCGCCTCGCTCCACCATCTGCGGAGCGCGCGAGAGCGCGATGCCGTTGCTGGCCCCGAACAGCACCGCGTCGCCGGGCTGCAGCGAGCGCTCCACGGCTCCGGGAGCGTCGAAGGTGCGGTCGACGCGGCGCAGCGCCGGAAAGACCTCGCCCAGCGGCCGCCCGGCCGCGCTCTCGCTCTCCAGGGCGCCCAGCACGAGGTTCGGGTGGTTGACGGCGAAGCGGATCACCTCGCCGGCGGCGTACCCGGAGGCACCGACGACGTGTAGGCGGATCATGGTCACAGCTCCTCTCTGAGGGCGGCGATGGCGATGCGGATCTGATCGGGATTCGTCGAGCCGATCGTGCGCTTGGCGGCGACCGAGGCCTCGCCGTCGAGCGGCGCCTCGACGCCGAGCTCTTTCAGATCGCTCGCCTCGAGCTCGCGCCCCTCGGCCTCCGCCTTGGCGACCGCCCGGCCCACGCGCTCGTGCGCGACGCGCGTCGGCAGACCCGCGAGCACCAAGGCATCGGCGACGTCGGTCGCGACGGCGAAGCCGATGGCTGCTCGCGCGTTGCAGCGCTCGCGGTCGAAGCGCACGTAGCCGAGCGCGCGCTCGAAGGCGAAGACGACGGCACGCGCATGCTCCAGGCCGCGCACGACCGCGGCCTTGGTCTCTTGCAGATCACGCTGATACGATGAGGCGACGCCCTTGAGCGTGGCCAGGGCCCCGGTGAGGATGCCGATCGCCGTCCCGCCGCGCGCGCGCACCAGCTCGAAGACGTCGGGGTTCTTCTTCTGCGGCATCAGGCTCGAGCCCGTCGAGGCGCGATCGTCCAAGCGCGCGAATCCGAACTCCTGGGTCATCCAGATGACCAGCTCCTCGGAGCAGCGCGAGGCGGTAAGCAGCGCGCGGGTGGCCGCATGGAGTACGTCGAGCGCGGCGTCGCGATTGCCGATCGCGTCCAGCGCATTGTGCGAGGGCGTCGTGAAGCCCAGCGCCCGTGCCGCCGCCATCCGGTCGAGCGGCAGGGTGCTCCCCGCCAACGCGGCCGATCCCAGCGGGCAGACGCTGCGCGCCTCGCGCGCGGCGGCGTCGAGGCGGCGCGCGTCGCGAGCCAACGCCGTGGCCCACGCGTGGAGCCAGAACGCCAGCGCGATCGGCTGCGCGTGCTGCCAGTGGGTCATCCCCGGCACCAGCGTCCCGGCGTCCAGCTCCTCCTCCGCCGCATCCACCAGACGGCGCGCCGCCGAGCGCACGAGCCCGGCCAGGCCCTCCGCCTGCTCGCGCGCGTAGAGCAAGAGCGTGGTCGCCACTTGGTCGTTCCGGGAGCGACCGGCGTGCAGGCGCGCTCCCGCCTCTCCGGCAAGCTCGCGCACGCGTGCGTCGATGGCGCCATGCACGTCTTCGAAGGCGCCCTCGAGCGCCCACGCGGTGAACGAGCCCGCCGCGATCTCCTCGGCGACGCGCTCGAGCGCCGCGCGGAGCGCCTGCGCGTCGTCGCCCGAGAGGACGCCGCCGCCCGCGAGCGCTTCGACGTGCGCCAGCGAGCAGCGCACGTCGCACGCGGCGAGCGGAAGATCCTCCTCGAGCGAGGAGCCGAACGCCAAGAGATCGGCGTCCGGGGCTTGCGCGAAGCGCCCGCCCCACTGGAGATCGGAGCGCATTAGCTAGGCTCCTCTATGGCTTCGCCGCGGCCATGGGGTGCGGCGCCACCTTCGCCGCGGCCACCACCGGGAGACCCCAGAGCTCGATGAAGCCGCCGGCCGCGTCGTGACGGAACGTGTCGCCCTCGGCATACGTGGCCAACTGCTTGTCGTAGAGCGCGAACGTGGAGCGGCTTCCCACCACGACGGCCTGCCCCTGGTGGAGGCGCATCCGCACCTCGCCCGTCATACGCGGCGCGATGGCTCCGATGAAGCCGTCGAGCGCGGCGCGCAGCGGCTGCATCCAGAGCCCGTCGTAGATCAAGTTGGTGTACGTGCGGTCGACGTGCTCCTTGAAGCGCAGCTCGTCGCGCGTCAGCACCAGGTGCTCGAGGGCCTTGTTGGCGGCGATCAGCGTCACCGAGCCGGGGCACTCGTAGACCTCGCGCGACTTGAGGCCCACGACGCGGTCCTCGACCATGTCGATGCGCCCCACGCCGTGCTTGCCGGCGATCCTGTTGAGCGCCAGCACCATCGCGGCGCCCGTCTGCCCGTCGATCGACGGCACGCCGTCGCGGAAGGTGATGACCACTTCGTCGGGCTGCGCGGGGCGCTGCTCCGGCGAGGCGGTCCAAGCGTAGCAGTCCTCCGGCGGCGCGTTCCACGGATCCTCGAGCACGCCGGCCTCGATCGAGCGCCCCCAGAAGTTCGCGTCGATGGAGTAGGGCTTCTCCGCCTTCTGCAGCACGGGAACGCCGTGCGCCGCCGCATAGGCGAGCGCATCAGGGCGCGAGAGCGGCTTCTCGCGCAGCGGCGCCAGCACGCGCAGCGATGGATCGAGCGCCTTGACGGTGACCTCGAAGCGCACCTGGTCGTTGCCCTTTCCCGTGCAGCCGTGGGCCACGGAGTCCGCCGCGTACGTGTGCGCCGTCTCGACGAGCAGTGCGGAGATCAGCGGCCGCGAGAGCGAGGCCGAGAGCGGGTAGAGCCCTTGATAGAGGGCGTTGGCGCGTAGCGCCGGAACGCAGTACTCGTCGTAGAAGCGCTCCTTGGCGTCGATCATGACCGCGTCGGCGGCGCCAAGCATCAGCGCCTTCTGACGCACCTGCTCCTGCTGCGCCGCCGCGCCGGAGCCTGCCGCGGCGTCGCTCTCGCCCAAGTCGGCCGTCAGCGCGACGACCTCATGGCCGGCCTCGATGAACTGCTTGAGCATCACCGAGGTATCGAGTCCGCCGGAGTATGCGAGAACGATCTTCACGAGCCTGCATCCTTCATGTCTTGGAAACGCTGCATCACGATGGGGAGCTTGTCGGGAGAGGCGAGCACGACGATCACGGTGTCGTCGCCGGCCACCGTGCCGATGATCTCGGGCCACCCGCTGGAGTCGATCGCGCTGGCGAGCATCATCGCGCTCCCCGGCGGCGTGCGCAGCACGATCAGGTTGACGGAGCCGTTGATCTGCTCGACGAGCTCCGCCACCAAGCGGTGGAGCCGCGAGGAGAACTCGCGCGAGGCTCCCGGCTCGACGTACTTGAACGAGCCGTTGCCGTTGCCGCTCTTCAGCGGCACCTTGAGCAGACCGAGCTCCTTGATGTCGCGTGAGACGGTGGCCTGCGTCACCTCGAACCCCTGCTCGGCGAGACGCTGCATCAGCTCTTCCTGCGAGTGGACGGGTCGCGAGGCGATGGTCTGCAAGATGGCGCGATGTCGAGCACTCTTCATCCCAAGGTGATCCTCGTGGTGTCGGTCAGCAAGTGGAGCAGCAGAGCTTTCTGCACGTGGAGACGGTTCTCGGCCTGGTCGAAGACCACCGACTGGATTCCGTCGAGGACCCCCTCGGTCACCTCTTCGCCCCGGTGCGCCGGGAGACAGTGCATGAAGACGGCGTGCGGGGCGGCGTGCGACATGAGCTCCTCGTCGACCGTGTACGGCAGCAGCTCGGCCATGCGGCGCTCCGTGAGCGCCTCTTCGCCCATCGAGACCCAGACGTCGGTGTAGACCACGTCGGCGTCGGCCACCGCGCGCACGGCGCTGGTAAATGCGCGGGCGTTGCGCTTGTGCTTGCCGGCGAGGTTCGGGCGCAGGCTCGGCGGGCAGGCGAAGGTCATCTGCATGCCCATCATCGAGCAGGCGTCCAGCAGCGAGGCGGCCACGTTGTTGCGCGCGTCGCCCACGTAGCAGACCTTCACGCCCGCCAAGTGGCCGAGCTTCTCCTTGACGGTGAGGATGTCGGCCAGCGCCTGGCAGGGGTGGTGGTTGGCCGAGAGGCCGTTGATCACCGGCACGGTCGCGGCGGCGGCAAACCGCTCGAGCGGGGCGTGGGCGTGGGTACGCACCATCACGGCGTCCACGTAACGCGAGAGCGCCCGCGCGGCGTCCTCGGGCGCCTCGCGCTTGCCCACCATGAAGTCGCTGCCGGAGGCCATGATCGCGTGCCCGCCCAGTTGGGTCATGCCCACCTCGAAGGAGACGCGCGTGCGCAGCGACGGTTTCTCGAAGAGCATGGCCAGCGAGCGCCCGCGCAGCAGCTGGAGCTGATCGACGGCGCGGGTCGCCTTGAGCTGCTCGGCAAGGTCGAGGATCGCCGTGATCTCGGCGGCGTCGAGGTCACCGATCTTGAGGAGGTGGCGAGGTGCCGGGGCGGTGGAGCCGCCGTGGGCGATCACCTTCTGCCTGGCTACCGCAAGTGCCGGAGTCATGCGTATATTTATGCATATTTTGCATAAACTTGCAAGGGGTAGGCTCGGGCGGAGGGTACCCATCGGAGGGACGCCCGTCGCGGCACCTCCATGTGCCGTTCCTACTCGCTTCGTCCTCGCTCTCGGCATCGTGCCTCCGCTCGGACCTCAGACGCCCTCCTTGTGGGTATCCCTCCGCCCTCACTAAGAGCAGCAACGAGAGGCAAATTCTGCGGTGGGGGTGGGGGGCTACGCGACGATGGCGGTGCCGCCGCCGGCGAGGGCGGCGGAGATGGGGCGGCCGGGCGCGGCGGAGGCGATGCGAACCGCGAGGGCCCCGTCGCGCGCGGCGCGCTCCGCGCCCTCGATCTTGGGGATCATCCCGCCTTGCAGCCGCCCGGCGGCTCGCCACTCGGCCAGCTCGCCCAGGGTGAGCGATGGCATGGCCGTCTTGGGATCCGCTGGGTCGGCGCGCACCCCCTCGACATCGGTGAGCACGACGTACGCGTCGGCGTGGAAGGCGCCGGCGATCGCCCCGGCGGCGACGTCGGCGTTGACGTTGTAGGGGCGGCCGTCGTCGCCCACGGCCACCGGCGAGACCACCGGGAGGTAGCCTCGCTCGGTCAGCGCCTCGAGCACCGCGGGGTCGACCTCGACGTCGCCCGCCACGCGTCCGAGTTCACCGCGAATCGCGCGGGCACGCAAGAGGCCCGCGTCCTGCCCGCTGATGCCCACGGCGCGCGCCCCGCACGCGAGCAGACGCCGCACGAGGTCCTTGTTCACCGTGGCGCAGAGCACGCTCTCGACGACCTCCATCGCCGCGTCGTCGGTGACCCGCAGGCCCTCGACGAAGCGCGAGGCCGCGCCGGCGCGCGTCAGCGCCGCGGCGATCTGCGGCCCGCCCCCATGAACCAGCACGCAAGCGTCGCCCGTCCGCGCGCGCTCCGCGAGCTCATGCAAGACGTTGTCCTCGCCCGTGATGGCGTTCCCGCCGTACTTGACCACCAGCTTCATGCGCCGTGGCGTTCGACGAAGGCCGTGACGATTGCTGCGAGCTCGCGCGGCTGCGTGCGCTGGATGCTGTGGCCGGCCCCGGAAAACTCCGTGACCTCCACGTGCCCGAGCCCCGCCAACCGCTCCCGCGCCCAGGCGGGGACGATCGAGCCCGATGGGACGTCGGCGAGACAGAGCAGCGTGGGCATCTCCAGGCGCGCGATCGTGGGCGTGAGGTCGAGACGCCCCTGCCGCGAGATCGCCTCGAAGATCGCGGCCACCGTGTCGGGGCGCAGCGAGCGGTGGACCTCGACTTTGAGATCGACGTCCTCATCGCTCCACAGCGGCTGGAGCGCACGCAACCGGCGCCGCACCTCCTTCGCGTCGAACGGCTGGCTCGCCCGGAGATCCTCGACCACGCCTCGCACGAACTGCGGATCGATCGACGTGAGCGCCGGATCGATGAGGATCAGCGCCCGCGGCGCGAGCGACCCCGACGCGCGCTCGCCGTAGGTGAGCGCCGTCGCGCCGCCCCACGAGTGCCCCATGACGATCGGCCGTTCTAGCCCGCAGGCGCGAGCGACGGCCATCGCATCGGCCGCGCTATCCTCCAGCGCGTAGGGCCCGGGATGATCAGCGGCGGCGCCGTGGCCACGCTGATCGAAGGCGTGCACGGAGAGCGTGTGCTCGAGCCGCCTGGCAAACGGTCTCCAGGTGGCGGCGGAGCTGGTCATGCCATGGAGGGCGAGCACGGGCGGACCCGTCGATCCCGTGCGTTCGCAGACGGTGGCGCGACCGTCCGCGAGCGTGACCGACCGGGTCATCGCAGCGAGATCTGCTCGGATGCGGGAGCCGCGATCCGCGGCAGGTTGTCGGGGGGCAAGATCGCGATCGTCGCCGACTTGGTGGTGTGGCCGCCGTCGCGCTCAGCCTGCACGCGCACCGACATCAGCTTGACCCACTTCTGCGTGTGCGGCACGGGAAGGGTGATCGTTCCGTTGGTCTCCGAGGTGATCTGGTCAGCCACGACGATGGGACCCACCTTCGCCAGCACCTCGACCTGCGAAGCACGCTTGGTCGCGTAACGGACGCGCACGTAACTGCCGCTGCCGGCGTGATCGGGAACCGAGAGAGCCACGACGGCGGGCGCCTGCGCGCGCTGTTCGGCCTTGCGCGCCGCGATGGCGGCGTGCCGTGCGCGCTCGGCGGCGAAGGCCGCGGCCGCGCGCTCGAAGTAGGCGGTCGCTTCGCGGCGCACGTTCACGATGGTGCGCGGAAGGACCGGATTCGGCAACGGGGAGGAGACGCTCGTCGCCGCAACCACGCGCGGATCGACGTCGAGCTTCGTTGCGGCGACAGACGCGTTTACGCCGAAGAAGGACGGAATCACGGGCAGGTGACCGCCGAGCGCCAACGCGAGCGCCAGGCCGGCCGCCATGGCAGTACCCGCGGCAGCGGCGACCGTGCGGCCAACAGGATTCACGTCGCCCCGACGGCGCCCGCGCGAGCGGCGTTGCGCAACGCGCGCCGGCGGACCCGGCAAGATCGACAAGCCGATTTCGGGGCGGACGTCCACCTGCAGGAGCAACGGCTCGGGGCCGCCGACGACGAGCAGGCCGAGCCGCTGGGAGCCGGTGTCGCCGCTGCCGACGTAGAGGGGCACCTCGCACGACTCACCCGGCGCCAGCTCGAAGGGACCGCTGGCGACCAGCACGTCACCGCCGAAGCCCGGCGCGACGCGAATCGAGAGCGACTCGTTGCGTGCGCCCACGTTCTCCAGACGTACCGTGCTCGTGCCGACGACCTCCGCGCGCACCTCGCGCGGCGGCTCCATCGTGACCAAGCAGACGCTGCGGTCGTGCAGCGTTCCGTCGCAGAACAACAGCCACTCGACGGCCGTCGAGCCGCGCATGCCGGGGGCCTCCCCTTCCACGCGCCGAATGCGCCCCTCGAAACGCGCCGTGCTGCGCGCCTCGATGAATCCGAGCGCCGGTTCGAACTCCACGTCGGCAAACGCTTCGAGCCCGGAGGGAGCGATGAAGCACACGGCGTCTTCGTCGCTTTCATTGTGAACCAGGAGGCTCAGCCTGAGCGTCTCCATGGCCGGCAATTCTAGGGTCGTCGGTGCTCCGAGGAATTGCATCGTGTCGTCGAGGTCTCTTCTGCCCCCGCTTGCGTGGGCGCTCACCGTTTCTCTAGGTCGCGGCTAAAGCCCGTTCCAGGCCGTGAACGGCACAGGCTTTGGGAAGGGCGGCCCCACCTCAATCACTATATCGGTATGTTCCGCCAATCCGATAGCAGCGGCGTCACCATGCCACCGCTTGCCATCCAGAAAGGCGCGTACTTGCTCCCCTGGTTGGAGCCGGTGCCCGGCCACGTCGCTCGCCGTCAGCGGCTTGCCCCAGACGGCGAAGAACTCCCCGAGGGTGAAGGGGCGCCGCACGGGGGACTCGATGTGGATGATGCCGTTGCTCGTGTGCGTGTGGAGCCAGTAGATGCACGGCGTGACCGCGGGGCGGCCGACGTCGTTGGGAATCAGGACCGCCCGGCCGTCGATGAGGATCGTCAGATGGGCATGCACGTGCTCCACCTGGCCCTCGGAGGCTTGGCACGGAATCCCGTCCACCGTCGAGCCGTCGGGCGGCTGCGTGACCACCGGTGCCGGAGCCGCGCCCCACAGGGCGACCAGCGCCAGGGCCAAAGCGATGCGCATCCTCATACCTCCAGCAACGCGCAGGGCCCTCGGGGGGTTCCTCGCATGGCCCCGCGTCCTGCGAAGGAATCCCTTCGTCCCTGCGACCAGTACGGTCCATGGAGATCGTCGACCGAGCCCGTGCCGCCTGGCCCCACTTCTCCGCCCGGCCGCTGTGGGTGCGCGCCCGCATCCTGCGCGACCTTCGCCGCGCCGTCCTGACGCGGGGAGACGAGATCGCTCGTACCGTCTCCGAGGAGACCGGGAAGCCCGAGATCGAGGCCTTCATGCACGAGGTCTTGGTCGTGGCCGCGCTCTTGCGCTACTACCAGCGCATCATGCCGCGGGTGCTGCGCCCGCGCGGGGTCTCGTCCGGCCTGCTGGTGCACAAGCGCGCGCGCGTCACCCGTGAGCCCATGGGCGTGGCGGCCGTCATCTCGCCGTGGAACTACCCGTTCTCTCTCGTCGGCATCCCGGCGGTCTGCGCCCTGGCCGCCGGCAACGCCGTGGTCGTCAAGGCCTCCGAAATCACGCCGCGTTCCGGCGGTCTCTTCGTCGAGATCGCGCGCTCGGTGCTGCGCGAGGTCGGGTGTGAGGATGCCGTGCAGGTCCTCGAGGGCGGAGGCGATGCCGGAGCGGCTCTGGTCGACGCGCCTCCCGACGTCATCGCCTTCATCGGCAGCGAACGCACCGGCAAGCGCATCATGGCGGCCGCGGCGCAGCATCTCACGCCCTGCATCTTGGAGCTCGGCGCCAACGACGCGGCCATCGTCTGCGCCGATGCCGATCTCCCGCGCGCGGCCCGCGGGATCGTCTGGGGAGCATTCAGCAACTGCGGCCAAGCCTGCGTGAGCATCGAGCGGGTCTTCGTGGAGCGCGCGGTCTACGAGCGCTTCTGCGCGCTTGTCGTCGACGAGACGCGCGCCCTGCGCCGCGCGATCCCCCCCGACGAACGCGCCGACGTGGGACGCATGACGTTCGCGCCGCAGGCGGAGATCGCGCGCGCCGCCATCGCCGACGCCGTCAGCGGGGGGGCGCGGCTCCTCACGGGAGGCGGAGGCGAGGGACTCGCCGTGGAGCCGACGGTGCTCGCCGACGTCCCGCTCGACGCGCGGCTCCACCGGGATGAGACCTTCGGTCCCCTGCTCCCGATCGTTCCCGTCGAGCGGGCCGAGGAGGCCGTCTCCCTCGCCAATCGCAGCCCGTACGGCCTCAACGCCACGGTCTGGACGCGCGACCTGCGGCGCGCGCGCCGGCTCGCGCGCGATCTCCAGAGCGGATCGGTGACCCTCGACGACGCGCTCGTCAACTTCTCGGTGCCGGCCTTGCCCTACGGGGGCGTCAAACGCTCCGGCTACGGACGGTTGATGGGGGAAGACGGACTGCTCGCCTTCACCCGCACGAAGTCGATCCTCGAGCCGCGAATCCGGCTCCCCCGCGAGCCCGCGTGGTTTCCGTACGCCGGACGCGGACCCCTGATGAGAGGCCTGTTGCGACGCTTGCTGTGGTAACACGGTGGATGCTGTGTGAATAAGCAAAAATTCTTGTGGATTGACTGTGGAATGGTCATTCGGCCCCTTGCGAGGGGTATGCGCGCGTGCTACGATTTTCCCACCTCGGTAATGCGAGGTGGCACTCAGACGGTATGAGGAGCCGAGACCGAAGGCGATGACGGTGGAAGCCTCGAAAGGGCTTCACTTGAGCCTCGGACTCGAAACGAGCAGCTCACGCGCACGTCAGCTTGGATTCACTCCGAGCAGGCGACGAGCAGCTCGAAGATACCGTCGCAAGAGCGGGGCTCACGCCCCGCTCTTTGCCTTTCTCTCACGTTCCGGCAACGTGGTAGCCGTCGCAGCCGAGACACTCGACCACGAGGCGACGCCGCCCGTCGATCTCCGCAAGCCCCTCGGCATAGAGCGCGGCTTCCCAGAGATCGTCGAAGCTCTGGCGCCCGCAACGGCGCAGCGTGGTCACGTATGGCATCGCTGTTCCTCCTCCGGGCATCAGCGTAGCCGCACGGTGTGCCTACTGGCTGGCACTCCCGTAGTGCGCCGCGACGGCCGCGGCGACGCGCCCGATGCGTCTCCTCGCTTCCGGCGGGGCGAGGATCTCGGCCTCTTCCCCCCACCCCATCACCCAGCGCACCAACTCGTCGAGCGAGGCGACGCGGTAGGTGATCTCGCATCCTCCGTCCTCCCGGTCCGCGACGCGACGCTCGCGCACGATGCGCGCCTGCTTCGCGGCCTTGGCGACGGTCGGCGCGAAGCGCACCGTCACGTCGATGGGCTCGCCCTCGTGCAGGACTCCGGCGATCGAGGCGCCCGCGAAGGCTTCAAGGTCGAAGTCCGGCGGTTTGGCAAAGACGCGCGGCTCCATCGCCGCCTGGGTGATGGAGTCGATGGCGAAGGTCCGCATGGCGCGGCGGTTCGCGTCGAACGCCACGAGGTAGACGCGCCCCAGCGAGATCACGAAGCCGTAGGGCTCGACGAGGCGCTCCGTGGTCTTGGCGCGCTTGTCGGTGTAGCGGAAGCGCACGCGCCGCGACGCGCGCTCGGCATCCTGAAGCGTTGCCAGCGTGGCTTTGCCCTCGTCGCCCAGATCCACCTCGGCGATGCGCACGCTCACGGGTGGGGCGTGACGCCCGTTATCCCCCGCGAGCCGCTCCAGCAGCCCCTCGACCTCGCCGACGAAAGCCCCGCCGAGCGCCGCCCCGACGCGACCGAGCGCGACCAGCCCCAACAGCTCCCGGGGGCGCAAGCGCAACGCCTTGAGGCTGTAGCCATCGGGAAAACGGTAGCGCCCTCGCTCCCGATCGTAGTACCAGGGAAAGCCGGCGGACTGCAGCTCTTGCAGATAGCGGCGCACCGTCCGGGTCCCCGGAGGCTGCCGCTCGTCGACGCTCGCGCGGAGCCCCTCGAAGTCGTGCGTCCCCTCGTCGATCGCGTTGAGCAGGCGCACCAGCGCGACGATCTTGGGCTCTTCGTACCGCTGCTCCACGGCGGCCTGATTCGCTACCGGCGCTGGGCGCCCCCGGCGCCTTGGGCATCGCTCACCAGCCTCCCCCACCGGTAGAGGACGAGCCGAACGTACGCCTGGGTCTCCGGGTACGGCGGAATCCCGTGATAGGCGTCGACGGCTCCCGGGCCCGCATTGTACGCGGCGGCGGCGAGCACGACGGGATCGTCGTGGCGGCGATAGCGGCGCAGCAGCATGGAGAGGTAATCCGCGGCCCCCGCCAGGTTCGCTCGCGGATCGAAGGGGTGATCGACGCCGAGCCACGTGGCCGTGCCGATAGTCAGCTGGCCCAGTCCGATCGCTCCGGCTGCCGAGAGCGCATGCGGCGAGAAGGCCGACTCCTGGAGCACGAGCGCGGCCAGGAAGTCGACCGGCAGGTTCCGCGCGCGAGCCACGCTCCGGGTCTCGAGCGCCAGCGCCAGCGCGCGGACCGGCTCGACGCGGTGGTTTGCCTGGAGGATCGAGCGCGTCAGGGCGAGCTCGGGTCCGCGGGGCGCGTCCAGGAGCAGGCGCAGGCCCAGCGGAGCCTCGATGGCGACCGTGCGCGCGCCGTCGCTGGGAATCAGGTCGCCCAGCGCGTCGAGGGAGACCACCGGTTGCGGCGGCTCCACCCGCGGAACGGGCAGCGAGCAGGTGACCAGCATCGCCCCCGCCGCCAACGCCGCCAGCGCGGCCGCGGCCCAACGTGCCGCCCGCCGGATCACCGGTGCACCCAGGGCAATGCGATGCGCTCGATCTCCTCGAGACCGATGGTGAGGAGGTAGCCCAGGATTGCGATCGCCACGAGCCCCACGTACATCTGCTCGACTTGGAGCGTCTGCCAGCCGTTCCAGATCAGGTAACCCAGGCCGTCTTTCGCGGCCAGGAACTCCGCCGCCACCACCAGGACCAGGGCGATCCCCAGGCTCACCCTCGCCCCCGTGAGCACGGAGGGCAGCGCGCCGGGCAAGAGCACGCGCCGAACGTAGCCCAAGCCGCGCAGACCGTAGGCCCGCGCCACGTCGAGGTAGATGCGGTCGATCTGCAGCACCCCGGCGCTCGCGTTGATGGCCATGATGAAGAAGACGCCGATGGCCACGATCACGATCTTTGAGACGTCGCCGAGCCCGAAGATCAGGATGATCAGCGGGAGGATCGCGATCTTCGGGATGGGGTAGAGCGCCGCGATGAGCGGGCTCACGGCCGCGCGCACCCAGCGCGAGAGGCCCATCGCCAGGCCCAACGCCACGCCCGGAACGGCGCCCGCGAGAAAGCCGAGGAAGAGCCGCGCCAGCGTGACGCGCAGATCCGTCCACAGCTCCCCGCCGGCGGCCAAGGCCACGGCCGCGCGCCCCACCGCGGTGGGTGCGGGAAAGAAGCGGGCGTCCAGCACGTGTGCCCGCACCGCCCACTCCCACACCGCCAGCAGCACGATCGGCGAGAGAAAGCGCAACGCGCGCTCGGCGGCGCGCAGCCGCCGCGAGCGGCGCACCTGGAGCTCCCAGGCTCCGCTCACTCCGCCATCCCCTCGCGCAGCAGCGCCCAGACGCGCACCACCAGCCGTCCGAACTCGGGATCCCCGCGCAGCGCCACCACGTCGCGCGGACGCGGGAACGGCACGTCGACGCGCGCGTGGATGCGCCCCGGGCGCGCCGACATCACGTAGACGCAATCGGCCAACGCCACCGACTCCTCGATGCCGTGCGTGATGAAGACGACGGTCTTGCGCGTCTGCTCCCAGATGCGCAGCAGCTCGGCGTGCAAGCCCACCTTGGTCTGCTCGTCGAGGGCGGCGAACGGCTCGTCCATCAGCAGCACGCTGCGTTCCGAGGCGAACGCGCGCGCGATGGAGACGCGCTGCTTCATGCCGCCGGAGAGCTGGTGCGGGTAGGCGTCGGCGAAGCTGCGCAAGCCCACCAAATCGAGCTGGCGATCCACGTTCGCCCGCGCGGTCGCGCGGTCGAGCTTGCGCCGGTGGAGGCCGACGGCGACGTTCTCGCGCACCCGCATCCACGGATAGATCGACTGCTCCTGGAAGACCATGGCCATGTCATCGCGGCGCCCCTGCGCGGCGCCCAGCCGCACGCACCCGGAGGTCGGCTCTTCGAGGCCCGCCAAGATGCGCAGCAGGGTCGTCTTGCCGCAGCCGCTGGGGCCCACCACGGCGGTGAACTCTCCCGCGGGGATATCGAGGGAGACCCCGTCCAGGGCCGTGGTTCCGTCCTCGAAGCGTTTGGTGACCGCGTCGACGCTGATGCGTTGTTCCATGGGCTGCGGCCTCGCGGTTCTGCGGAAGCGGCGCGCGCTCCCGTCGCGCCGGCAGGGTTCCAGGCGGAGCGAGCCGGATTTGATCTCCCCAGAAGAAAGGAGTCTCCGGATGACGCTCACCCGTCGCGGCTTCGTCTCGTCGCTCGCCGCCGCAGCGGCTCTCGCTCCCGATGCCGCGCGGGCCGCGGTCGGCCGCACGCTGGCGATCGGCCACGTGCCCAGCACGCTCTTCGCCCCGTTCTACGTGGCCATCTCCCGTGGGTATCTCGAGCAGGCCGGCTTCGCCGCCTCGCTCCAGCGCATCGGCTCCGGAGAAGAGGCGATGGCGCTGCTGGCCAACGGACAACTCGACGTCGTCCTCGGCGGCATCTCCGCCGCCACCTTCAACGCGGTGCAGCGCGGCTTCAGCGTGAAGATCCTCACCTCGGCCGCCTACCAGCCGGCAAAGGGGCATCCCAGCGCCCTGCTGGTGCGCGAGGGCCTCTACGCGGCCGGGCTCACCTCCCCGGCCGGCCTGCGCGGCAAGTCCGTCGCGTTCATCGGCGGCACAGGCGCCACGGCGGGCTACTACGTGCAGCTGATCCTGCGCCCGGTCGGGCTCTCGCTCCTCGACGTCGACGTCCGCGGGCTCCCCAGCCCGGACCAGGGGCCCGCGCTCGCGCGTCGCGCCATCGACGCCGTCTTCACCGCGGCGCCCTTCACGACGCGCTTCGAGGAGCAGAAGCTGGCGCACGAGATCGCCGCTCCTCCTGCGGGCATCTCGTGCACGGCCAGCTTCATCGGCCCGACGCTGCTCAAGGACCCGGCCGCCGCCCGCGCCGTGCTCGCGGCCTTCGTCAAGGGCTCGCGCGACGTTCAGGGCGCGGCCTTCTACGATCCGCAGAACCTCGCGGTCTTTCACACGTACACGGGACTCCCGGTCTCGCTGCTCAGAACGATTCCCCACTACGACTACGACCCGGACCTGCGCGTCGACCGCAAGACCCTCGCCGACATGCAGCGCGTCTTCCGCGAGCTCAAGACCCTCGCGTACGCCACGCCGCTGAACACCGCGGATATGGTGGCGAGACTCTGACGCGACATCGCCTTCGTACTGCACCTGCCTCCGTTCGGGGACGCAGGTGCAGTGCGAAGGCCATAGCGTCGACGATAGCGGCAGCAGCGGTGCCGACGGTGCCGCGGGCGCACCTCCCCTGAGGGGAGTCTGAGGTCCGAGCGGAGCCAGGATGGCGAGAGCGAGGACGAAGCTAGCAGGAGGTGCGCCCGCGGCAACGTCGGCGCAGGGGTATCAGCCGATCTCGACCTTGAGCGGGCCGAGCATCTTCGAGGCCTCGCCCTCCGGGCGCACGCCGATCATCACGTCGCAGGGGGCGTGCGCGGAGACGTACTCGATCAAGCCGCTGAAGGGATTGCCGGAGAAATGGGCGCGGCGCACGGTTCCCAGCACCAGCAGGTGCGCGTGCTCGACGTTGGCGATCTGGACGATCGCCTGCCCCATGTTGCGCGTCTTGACCGTTTCGGTGCGCAGCTCGACACCCGACTTCTTGGCGATCGCCTGCGCAGCGGCGAGTGACTCCAGCGCATGGCGCTCCTCCTCCGTCATGGCCGCGTTGACCGGCAGCTGCATGGGCACCTCGATCACGTAGACGACCAGCACGTTGGCCTTCTGCCGGCTTGCGATGCGCATCGCCAGAGGCAGCATGTGCGCCGACGAGGTCGCCGCGGACATGACCACCACAACCGTGGAGACGATCTCCTCGACCTGCTCCGTGATCACCTCGGCCGCCTCCTCGGCCTTGGTCTTGGGCGGATGGAGCATCCACCACAGCGTGGTGACCGTCGAAACGAAGATCACGGTCGCGAAGACGGCCCCCACCGGATGGACGCTCACCGCGAACGTCATGTCGGCAGACTCCGCAGGCGGACGAGACCGAGGGCGGTGAACGCGGCGCCGAGCAGCAGCCCGGGGAGCATCTCCGCCGGTTCGTGCGTGAGCGTCACGACCCGGCCGATCAGCACAAGCCCCACAACCACGTAGAGATAGCCCATCCCCCGCTTCCAGCGCAGGTAGCCGGGAGAGCGGAGCAGCCGCCTCACTTCTCCCGCTCCAGGGTCGTCACGCTGACGTCCTTGTCGAGCAGGCCGATGGCTTGGACCTCCGCCACGTACTTGTCCATCATCTCCAGCTCGCCCGCCTCGCGGAGGACCACCACCTGGTCGCGCACCCAGTCGTGGCGGCGCGAGCGAAAGATCGGCTGACCGTGCGCACGCCGGTAGAAGGCGTAGAAGACGATGCCGACGACGATCCACAGCGGACCGGCGATGCGTCCGATTGGGTGCGTCATGAAGGCGAAGACCAGGATCGAGAACGTGCCGGCGAAACCGACCACCGCAAGCACGGGGAAGTGCCAGCGGCGCCCCTTGGTCACGATCGGAATGCCCAGCGGCATGCGATACGCGCGCGGGCTGTACGGGTCTTTGTAACGCAGGAAGATGAGCGCGATGAAGACCAGCGAGTAGCTGGTGGCGGCGCCGAACGCGTAGAGATCGCCGAGGAAGGCCAGGCCCTGGTCCGTCTGTATCGCGGCGAAGATCAGCTCCACGATCGCGATGCCGCTGAAGACCAGAATCGAGACGATCGGCGTGCGGAACCGCTTCTCCACCGACGCGAACGCAGAAGGCAGGAGGCGATACGTCGCCATCGAGTACGCGATGCGCGAGGCGCCGAAGACCCCCGAGTTCGAGGAGATGAGCATCAGCACGGCGCCGACCAGCGGCACGTAGAGCGCCGCCAGCGCGCCGAAGTAGGGTATCTGGCCGGCCATCAGGGCCACGGCGTGGTCCTGGTTCTCCGGCAGACCCAGCCACTGGAACAGCAGCAGGTGGTGACCCTGCGGGGAAACGAGCTGATCGGGGTGCCACGGCTGCATCCCCAACACGATGTTGGAGTACGACAGGGCGAAGATCAGGATCGTCAAGATGAGTGCGATCGAGGTGCGCGGTATGATCGAGGCCGGGCGCTCCGTCTCTTGGGCCGCCTGAGAGATCGACTCGATGCCCACGAACGAGATGATCGCCAGAGAGACGCCGTCGAGCAATTGGTAGCTGTTCGGCCAGTGCGTCTGCATCGTGTGGATCAGCACGCCGGGATTGAACGTAAAGAGAGCAGCCAGGCAGAGGATCGCCAGCTCGTTGACGATGTCGAGAGCCCCGATCGCCTCGTTCAAGCGCGAGCTCTCCCGCACGCCCAGCGCGTTGAGGAGCGTCAGCCCCACGATCACCACGAGCACCACGATGAAGTGCGGGATCGGATGCGTGCTCGCGATCGCCGGGACCAGCGCGCTCAGGTAACCGATCATCGTCCAGGCGAAGAGCGCGATGTCGATCGTGAAGTCCAGCAGGACCGCCCACCCGGCGATGAATCCCCAGATGTCACCGAGGCCGCGAAGGACGAAAAACTGGCCGCCGCCGGCGACGGGAAAGGCGCTGGCGAGTTCGGTATATGCCAACCCGACGAGCACGTAGACGAGGCCCGCAAAAGCGAATGCCACGTTTGCGGCACCCGCGGCGGCTCCCACGACCAAGCCGAGCGCGGTATAGATGTCGGCACCGACGTCGGCATAACCCCAGGAGTACGAGCCCCACGGCGTAACCGCTCGACGCAGGGTCGGTGGGGCCGCGCCCTCGGCGTTCTTGCTGAGCATTCGGCCAGCGGGGTTCGTGCGGCAGGAGTCGGCACTCCTGCCCCGGGAACATCTGCCGGTCATGATTCTGGTACTCGGCTGCACGCGCCTGGGCGCCCGCCTCACCAAGGCGTTGCGCTCCG
>Ga0307372_10004839_pt1 | contig 20543 bp, 17 predicted proteins | sample OX1MG_FD_202533 | JGI IMG/M metagenome (GOLD analysis project Ga0307372, IMG submission 202533) | Soil microbial communities from Risofladan, Vaasa, Finland - OX-1 | ecosystem: Environmental > Terrestrial > Soil > Coastal area > Acid sulfate soil | place: Finland: Risofladan, Vaasa | collected...
GCGGTTATGAACTGATTCTCGTGCAGCGCAATTACTTGAAGTGCCGCACCCATTTAATATCGAAGCCGTAGGTGCCATTGATATCCCGCAAAAACTCCACCGAGACGTTTCGTTTCACGGCGTATTCCACCTGAATCAGCTGATATTGGTTGGTGGTGGCGGCGTTTGTCGAATACGTAATGGTCAGGCCGCGGGCCACTTGCTCGACGATGGTCACGCGCGCGGCGGCGTTGGATTCGGTGGTGTTCCCGGCGGCGAAGGGATCCACGCGGAACTGGCTGATTCCAAAAAGGTGCTCGATTCTCCCGCCAATGCCGCTCGTGATGGCTTCAGATAAGAGCGCGGTGGCGCCATAATTTTGCGACGCGCCCGGCTGCGACCGCAGCGCGCTGGACTCGCCCGGACTTCCGAGTGCGAGCAGCGCCACGATATCTGAATCGGAAAGCGGCGGGTCGGAGCGGTAGTTCATCGTAAGCCGGTCCGCCGGGCCGGAAAAATCGATGGTCACCTGATACTGGCTGATGGTCGAGGTCAACTCCACGTCGAGCACCGGATCGAGCCGGAATGGATTCGCAAAATTGATGTCGCCGCGTGTGAGCTGGAAGGTGTTACCGCGGAACGGCATTTCTCCGCTCAGCAGGTGGACGTGTCCGAGCAGCACGGGCCGATCCCACGTTCCTCGCAAGCGCACGTTACCGTCAACCTCGATGTGCGCCCCGGTCCACTCGATCTGCGCGCCGGGCGAAGTCTGGCCTTCCACATCAAATGCCAGGTTCTGAAGAAAAGTCGAAGTCGTGAGCGCGCCGGTAGAGATTTGCGAGGCTGCCGAACTGAAGAACGAAGTGATGTCCACGCCTTGCGCGAACAGCAGCCGATCCACCTGAACGTGGCCGCTGAGCAGCGCAGCGGTCGTGGTTCCCGAAAAGCGCAGCGTACCTCCGGCAAGCCAGCTCATGCCCTCCGGATAGCGGATGCGAACGGTCGAGGTGGTCGCGGTCACTTCGTAGCGCAGCGGCCCTTCGCCATAGGTCACGCTGCCGCTTAACGACAGCTGTCCTCCTCCAGCTTCCGCGGTGACGCGATCGAAAAGCAATTGGCTGCGGTTGAAAACAAAATTGCCGTTGACCTTACTCAAGCCGACCGGAAAATCGGCGTAATTCGCCGATGCGCCGTGCACACTTGCCTGTCCGATCACCACCGGCCGGGATATCGTGCCGTTGATCGAGACATTCACGTCTGTCCGTCCCTGTGCGTCCAGCGCGGGAAGCAGACCCTTCACCAAGCGCAAATTCACGCCGCCCGCCAGTGTGAAATTCAGCGGCCGGTCGCGGTCGAATCGAGCAGATCCACTCAAGCGAAAATCGGTATCCGGCCCGTGCAGGTGGGCCTGTTCCACGCGCACTTCATTGCGCTGATAAGTCAAGCGAATGTCCTGATCATTGGTCAGCTGCACCAATTCATAGTTGAAAGAAATGCGCGCGATGTCTGCTTGAATCTGGATCGAATCCAGCTGGCGGAGATTGCCAGAAAGCGCGAATGTGCCGTCGGCCGAGCCGTGCCCCGTGAGCTGCTTCAAATGCAGGCCCGAGCTGATAAACGGGTCGAGGTCAAAATTCTTTACCGATAACCGACCGGAAATCGGACGATCATCCGCGAACCCCACGGTCAGTTGGCCGTGTAGTCTGTCCGGATCAGGCTCCGACGCCAACGTCACCTGCGCCTGGTGCCCATCCGAATCGAGATGCCCGGAGTAGTTCCCTTCCGATTCCACTCCAAGCTTCAAACCGGCCACGTGAACGTCGCCCTGCGCCACAGGCGCACGCAGCGGACCGCTGCCGCGCAAATGAAAGCTGAGCCGCCCAGCGATCGGCAGCGCAGAATTTTGCAACTTGCGAAGGCTTTCCAGCGGAAGGTTTTCGCCGGTTAAATCGAAAACTGCTTCGGCTTCCTCGAAGTGGTACTCGAAATCTCCGGTCACGTCGCCCCCCGCCTTTCGCAGCGTGGCATTCGTGAGCTGCAGCTCATCGTGTTCGGCGTGCAGGCGTCCGCTGAGGCTGTCGAAGTGAAAACCTTCTGTGTCGATGTCCTGGTATGCGAAGTCGGCGTCGAATTCCGGAGACGCGCGGGTGCCGCGACCGTGGAAGTCGCCGCTCAGGTAGCCGCGAACGGGATAGCTGGTATCGAAAATCGACTGCAGATCGTCGCTCGGAGAATGCTCCATGCGCGCATCGAGCGTCCATGGGCTCGATGGCACAAAGCCCCACGTTCCATCCAGCCCTAGATACAGATCGAAATTCGCCTGACTCTGCCCGCGCCTTACCACCGTGTTGCTCATGCGATATTGGTCCGGCGAGTACACCATGTCACCTTCGATAGCGTCCCAATAGAGCTTTCCGTACGTGGCGTCGGTCGCGCTCACGTGGCCTGAAAACGTGGGCGCGGCGATCGGCCCCACGATGCTACCTTTCCAGCTAGCGTCGCCGGCGATTCGCTCGGGGGTAGCATGCTCGCCGCGCAGGACGGTGATGAAATCGTCCCACGCCAGCAAATTTCGCGTCTGGAATTGCACGTTCAGATTTCCGTGCGTGCCGCTGATCGTTCCGTTCATCTGCACGCGCGAATCCGGCGTATCAATTTCGCCGCCCTGCGAAATGGCTACTTGATGCAATTTATCCTGGTAGTCAAAGCTGATGCGCGCGCTGGCGGGAATCATGCCCGGCGCACGCGTTGCAGGATTGGACCATTGCGTTTCGCCGACGGTGCGAAAATCGTGAAAGCCCATATTCCAGGTGTTCACGGAATCCACGTTGAGCGATCCATCCCAATGCAAAGCATTGACGGGAAATCCCCGATGATCGAGCGCCGCGAAAATCTGGGCGAGATCCGCGCCACGCATATGCGTCTCGGTTCGGAAGCGCAGCCCGTCAAAGTCCATGTCCAGGCGTCCCGTGGCTGCGCCGCCAAGCGCTTCGATGTGAAGATTCGGCACCTGGAGATGACGCTGCGCCACCTGGAAATCGCCCCAGGTGGCAATGCCCCTGGTGTGAAACCATTCGTAGGGCAACCGGATCCTGGACGCCTTGTAATAGCCACTGGCGGTCCATTCACCGGCAGGCGCGCTGGGCGGCTTCTTCGAATGCGGCTGCAGCGCTGCGCTGGATTGGGGAGATTTCTGCGCTTCCGTGCTCGTAGCGACGGTCACGTATTGCGCCTGTCCGGAAAACTCCACGGCGCCATCCGGAATGTTGCGTTTGCGGAAGATCGAGCGCAAATCAGCCAAGGAAAGATTGCCGCGGTATCGTAGATTCCACCGCGGTTGCGCGAAACTAGCCAGCTCCGCCCGCAGGTGAATTTCGGAATGCGGAAGCTTCCACACGAACTCGTCGAGAGCAAACGAATTCCGATGCAGAGTGAACTTCGCCGAAAAATCCGAAGCAAATTGGCGCCACGGACCTCTCTCGATTTGGACGCGCTGCCAATCCACCTGCCCCGTGTAGAAATCCGGCGCGTCCGCGGGCGCGCTGTAATGCAGATCGAACTGAAAATCCTTTCCGTTCACGGATAACGGCGTGCGGCGGTCGTTGAATGTGACGCGGCCGTCGCGCAGAGCTAGTTGGCCGGCACGCAGTTGAAAAAGCGTCTCGCGCCAGGGCCGATTCCCAGCGCGCCTCTGCGGGCTCGGCACGTTGCTTCGCCCGTCCGCGCCAATGCGCAAGGCTACATCGGGCCTCTCAATGATCAGCTCGTTCAGAGCGACTTGGTGGTGCAGGAAGGAAATCACGCGGATATCCACGTCGATGCGGTCGGCGTGAAATAGTGGAGGCGATCCGGCTGGCTCGAGCCCATGAAGCGTCAGTCCGTCGATTTCCGCGTGAAGCTTCCACAAACTGAAATGAAAACGATTCATCTCAGCGCGCATGCCAGTTCGCTGATCGATTTCGCTAATTATTTTGTGCCGCATCCAGCGTTCGGCAATTCCGCTCTCAAACACGCCCACGGCCAGCGCCACGACCGCCGCGACGACGATCAGCACGCCAAACACGCCATGAAACCAGCGGATTTTCACTGGCCGGCTCCCTGCGGAATTATGTCGATGGTCAGGCCGCTGCGCGTGTCGTCCAGCCACTGCTTCGAAAGGGCGTCGATCTCCCGCTGCACCAGGACCTCGCGGATTTGCGGCTCGACGTCCGCGAGCGGTGGAACCTTTTGCCCTTCTTTCTTCAGTTTTGGCACGAGCTCCCGATCGTAAAATTTCTCGATCTGCTGCGGGTCCACCTGCGCCGCCGGGCGAAAGCGGAAATCCAGGAAGCGCGAAAGATAGATCTGCTGCGCCAGTATGCGTCGCACGGCCGCTTCGCCGATTCTCGCTTCCGCGCAGTGATTCTTGAAATCGGCCGCGGCGCCGGATTGTTTTTGCAACTCCGAATAGGCGCGATCCACGTCCGCGGCGGAAGGCTGAGGATATTGCGCCGCTTGCGCTTCCCCGCGCACGATCCATTGGTCAATCAGCTCGCGGATCAAATCCGCTCGCGGCTTTGATTTGCCGTCCACTAGCTTTTGGTACGCGGCAAGCTCCTCCACTTCACTGTCCATAATGATGTCTGATTCGATGCGCACTGCGATGCCGTCAATCGTTTCCGGCTTGGATGATCCTGGCGACGCAGCAGCCACCTTCTCATCCTGAACGCGCGTCGCGGGCGACGCCGCAATCGGGCCCGCGAGAAAAGCCAAACACATGATGAATGTGAAAGTTGCAAGGGCCTGGCGCATCAGAACACCGGCCCTATGTTGAACGAAAATCCGAAGTGCGGAATCTGCAGAGTGATCGGCGTCGTACTCGACACCGGCGTGTACTGGTATTGCGCTGGGTTCAGCAAAAATCCGAAATCCACGCGGACCGGACCCACCGGCGTAGGATAGCGCAACCCAAATCCTACTGTATTGGACCAATAATCCAGATCCGTCGGCGACTTCGATTTCCAAGCCAGGGAGATGTGGTAGATATCGGCGTAGACGTTTCCGCCATCATAAAAAACCGTGCCGCCCAGTCGGTTGCCGATCACTGGCAGGCGCATCGGAAAGCGCAGCTCCTGATTGAAGATCAGCAGCGCAAGTCCGCCAATCGGGAAACCCGTGGTCGTGTCGCGCGGGCCGGCTTGATTGAGCCCAAATCCACGCAGCGACGTGCCGCCTCCGGCGTAGAACCGCTCCGGCAGCGGAATCGTCACGCACGAGATCGCTCCGGCGGTGTTCGGAACGCAATCCGGGGAATACGGCGGGACGGTATTCCCCATGGGTTCTTCAACACCAAACCTTACCGAGCGTGCAAACACGAATGCCCGCCCGAATGAGTAGTACGACGAGTTCTGAAAGAATCCCCTTAAGTAACTGGCGCTCGATCCGATGCGCTCGATCGCATCGCTAAAATCAACGGAGTTGAACGTTCCTCGCGTGGCATCCGCGGGATTGTCGCGGCGATCGCGCGCGTAGGTAATCCCGAAACCGGAGACCAGCGTGGGCTGGCTCAAGAGCGGAATCTGCTCCGGGTTGATCGTGGAGACGAGGTTGGACGCCTCCACGCGGCGGTAAAAATAGCGATACAACAGCGAGCTTGAAGATGACGCGCGCTGCGAAATCTGAAATCCAGCCTCGAAGCGCGTAGATGTAAAGGTGTTGATGTCCTGCGTCTTATCCGCGTACGAGGTAAGGTCCAGCGCAAGGTTGCGATCGTTCAAGAAATTGCTGGCCGCATAGTTGAGTGAAGCGCGATATTCAAGAGTGCTGGCACGGGTGGTGAGCGAAAGCGTTTGCGCCCGCCCGAACATGTTGTTCCGCGCGATCTCGAAAATTCCGCGGGGACTCGCTCCGATCGTAGACCCGTTCGGATTGTTCGTTCCTCCAGCGATCCGCTGCACCTCAAATCCGAATCCATACCCAATGGTATAGCGGTCGCCTTCGGTCACATCCACAACAACGGTCTTTTTCGGATCGGTGCCGTCCGGGTTTTGCGGCGCGATCTGCACGCGATTAAAAACTCCGAGGTTGTAGAGCCTCCTCTGAGTCGCCGCCACGTCCCCCTGTCGCAGCGGCTCGTCCGGGTGAATGCTTACCTGACTAGCGATAATTCCCCGGCGCGTGAATTCGTAGCCGGTCAGCAGCACGCTCGAAACTTCCACCTGCCGCCCCTCGATCAATCGGTAGACGACGTTCACTTCGTGATCGGGCGAAGCGGATACTTGGTCGTCCATCCGCGCGTCGGGAAATCCCTGATTGAAATAGAGAGCCAGAATATTATTCCGGTCGCTCGCTACCCCGGATTGCGAATACGGCTGGCCGGGGGTCGAGCCGCTGACGGAGAGCAGAGTCGCGGTGCTGATGGCGTGATTCCCCTCGATTTTCAAGCTGGCGATGCGAGTCTGCGCGCCCTCCACGATGTGAAAGGTTACAAACAGGTTGTTGCGCTTGCCCCGGTAGCTGTCGTCCACATCCGTGGAAACCTGTGCATCGCGAAAACCATTGGCGAGATACAGCGCCCGGATCGAATCGGCGTCATCGCGCATCATCTGCTGGCTAAACCGGCCACTGGACGCGAACGATGCTGGTTGCAGTTTCAGGCGCGCGCTCAGAAGGTTTGTGCCGAAATATTTGTTGCCATCGAACGCCACTCCCGCCAGCCGGAAGCGGTCGCCGCGCGAAATCTGATAGCTGATGACGCGCAGGTTGTCCGAAGCTTCGAGCCGCGAATGGACCTCAACGGTCGCGTCAAAATAGCCCTGGCTTTGGAAATAGTTGCGCAGATTGCGGCGACCCTCTTGCAACAGATCCTCGTCCACCGCGCCTTCGGCGTACATGGGCAACAGCTTTCGACGCTTCGATTTACTAACACGCGCGCCAGTGATCTCGATGCGCACGCGCGGCCCGGCAGTCACCTTTACATTGAGCGGCACCCGATTGGAATGCGGGTCGTACGCCTGCGGGGCAATCACCACCCCCGCGCCTAGATAGCCCTGATCGACCAGGAACTTCTTCAGCCGTTGCGAGGCCCGTGAAAGCAGCGCCGATGTCAGCGTGTTTTTGCTCGACAGTTTTGATTGCCGCAAAATTCGCCGGTCAGGATACGGCGTCTGGTTGTCGATACCGATCGCGCCCATACGCGCACGCGGCCCCGTTTCGACATCTATGGCGATGTCCATCTGCCGAGTGTCGGGGTGCGGCGTGAGCGACCAGCTTATCTTGGGGAGATAAAATCCGTCGCTGCGCAGAAGATCTCCAAGTCGGGCGATCGATTCGCGAAGTGCACTTTCGCGGAAGGGCTGCCCCAGGCCCAGCCTCATGGCCGCGAGAGCGGCGGAATCGCTCGGAGGGGGATTGAGGCCCTCGACGCGAACCACGTTGTTATAAAAATTTCGGTCGACGATGAAATCAATCTGCAGGCCATTGGGCCCTTGCGACGCCGTAGCGCGAATATCCGAAAAATCGCCCATGGCGTACAACCGCCGAAGGCTTTCGCGCTCGGCCACAAATCCGAACGGCTCGCCGGCCCTTAATTCCAACGGAGGTATTTTTTCTGGAATCGGGTGCCGCGACGCGTCCAGCACGCGTACCTCCGCGATGCGCTGTCCATCGATCGGCGCGTTCTGAGCACTCAGCGAGGCGGGGAATATAAAAAACAGAGTTAACGCGCAGGAAACTACCGACACCGCGACACAAGGCAAAGCGCGGCCAGGTTGTGGAAATCGCCTTAACAGTCTAAGTCCCCTCGCGCGACAACCAAGGGTAGCACAGCCCTATTGTATGTCTGGCGCGAAATGGCGCTATGATAAACGCGACATAGCGCGTGTGAAGTGTTCGGCTCATGGCATGAAACCCGAAGAACTCGAGAAATACTCCCGCCAAATTCTCTTCGAACGGATCGGCCAAACCGGCCAGGAGCGGCTGCTAAATGCCTCCGCCATGCTGGTTGGCTGCGGCGCGCTCGGCACCTCGTTCGCCAATCTGCTGGTTCGCGCCGGAATCGGGCGCCTGCGCATCATCGACCGCGATTTCGTGGAGCCCTCGAATTTACAACGCCAGACTCTTTTCGACGAAGCGGACGCCCGCGAAGCGCTGCCCAAAGCTGTGGCCGCCGAACGCCATTTGCGCGCCATCAATTCCGGCGTGCAGGTGGAAGGAATTACCAGCGACCTGACGCCGAAAAACGCAACCGAGTTACTTTCCGGATTCGATCTGATCCTCGACGGCACCGACAATTTCGAAACCCGCCTTCTGATAAATGACGCGGCGATTTCGCTCGGAGTTGCATGGATTTATGCGGCGGTCGTCGGAAGCTACGGCGTCACCATGACAATTCTCCCGGGCGAAACTGCCTGCCTGGCATGCCTGCTTGAAAGCGGCGAAGACTCCGGCGCGCGCGGCGAGCTGCTTGGTGGAGACGCCACTTGCGACACAGTAGGAGTGCTGCAAGCCGCGGTGGGCGCAATCTCCTCGGTGCAAGCGATGGAGGCCATTAAGCTGCTTGCCGGGAAACCGGAAGCGTTGAATCGCCGGCTCGTGAGCTGCGATGTATGGTCCGGGAAATTTCAATCGATCAGCGTTGAGCGCAACACCCATTGCCGCGCCTGCGTCCGCCGCAATCTCATCTATCTTAACGGAGAGTCCCAACCGCACATCACCATGTGCGGACGCGATTCGGTGCAAATCCACGAGCGCGGCCGCAAGCTCGATTTGGCGGAGCTCGGGAACCGCCTGAACGGCGCCTCGCGCGATGTTCGCTATAACGACTTTCTCCTGCGCTTCCGCGTCGCTCCCTACGAGCTAACCGTCTTTGCGGACGGCCGCGCCATCATCAAAGGAACGAAAGACCCAGCGGTCGCGCGGTCGCTTTACGCGCGCTACATCGGTTCCTGAACGATAAGAATCTGATTTATAGGAACTTATCCGGCGAAACGGCGGAGTGCAGCGTGGCGCATGGCGGCGCGATCGATATTCTCGCGGCAATTCATCAAGGTGAGTAAGGTGCTGAGGATGCGGGCCTTCAGCTCGTCCGACATCGGGAATCCGCTGGTGGCCACGTGGACCATGGCTTCGCCACGCGAGGAGATTTTATGTATGAATTCCACTTGCTGTTCGTGAGCGGCCGTACCCAACGCCATCGCTCGGCGTATCTCGGCGCACTCTTGCTCGATGAACAGCGTGAAATGAAGCATACACAGGCTCTCCGTCGCCATTCCTGACGGAGCAGGCATCTTGCATCCTTTTGCGGTGCACGGTTCTGGCACGGACCCATCCCGGGAATCGATTGATTTTTAACATCTTCCGCACTCAATTTCCAGTTTACGGTACGGTAATGCTACGTATGCGATACCCGCCCCTTGCGAGCCCCGTTTTATACGGCTCGCGGAGGGATCTCTCGGATTTGGTCCTATAGGGCTATTTCGTGAGCAGGCTCTGTTGCGACGCGTGCTCGCCGATGCGAAAAGCGGTCCATGGCCCGGCGTCCATATCCTGCAGCACGGGAGCCTCCCACGAAAACTCCGGGTGCACAGCCAGGAATTTGGCCGCGTTGAAGTTCATTCCGCCGGGATGTCCGATGCGAGCAATAAAGCTCATGTTCGCAGCCATCTGGCTATCCATCACTTTACCCGAAACCGCTCCGTAGGGATTGAACGGCGGCGATGTGGAGCCGGGCAGCATAACGGGCTGGTTATCGCCGTGGCCGCACAGGGTTCGATAGTCCGGATCGACTTTCTTCTCGTACGTGTCGTAGTGATCTCCCAGAAATGTTTCCGCGAGAGCTGCGTCGATCTTGCCTTTGTTTTCGTGCAACAACGTATGCCAGCGGATTCGACGCGCATTGGGGCTGCTGGCGGGATTATTCGGATCGAAGGTGGTTTCGTCGCGGATGACATCGGGATCGCTCGGGAAATTCGCGCCGGAGAAGTAACCATCCTTGGTGCGCCAAACTTTCCAATGTTTCAGCCCGAGCTCAAATCGAGCGATTTCGCCGGTCTTGCGATCGCCTAGGAGCCAATCGTTTGCGTATCCGCCATTGTTCCCATTCACCATGATCTGCACGTATTGGTCGATCGACGATGCGTATTGCAGCGCTTTTCGTGATCGTTCGAATTCCGGAGTGCCATTCGGATCCCAGCCGTGAAAATTCGCAATCGTCGTTTCCGTCACCATCAGGCCGGCAGAGTTGACGCCAAAGTCGTCGTCGCTGGTGATCGCTCCGGGAAAACCGTCCATCAAGATGCGATAGCCGTTCTGTGGGACGATATCGAAAATGATGCGCCAGCGCGTTCCTTCCATGTAACTCGTCCAATTGTTATGCGCCATTACGATCTGGCCGTCTTTGGTCCAACTGCCAGTGGCCACGAACGCGCTGCAATGCCCTTCCGGCACCAGGTTCGGCTGATTTTCCGCGTGCGTCTGCTGATTGAGCCATGGGACGTAATAATCCGGCAGTTCGCTGAATGCGTTCAGCGCCACTACATCCCAAAGATCGAGCTTTACGCCGTGATCGTTGAGTCCCGCGACGATTCCCTGCAATTCCTGCTGATATTCGGAGTCGACTTTAGGCCACAGCATTTCTCGCGCCGCACGGCGGAAGAACCCCCAGTCACGCCCCGTTTGATGCGTCAGCTCCAAGCGCACCATGCCGTAAGCGTCGGCGATCTCCGGCGCAAGTAAATAACCGTGCTGCACGCCAATATCGTGCGGCGAGCCTTGTAAATGGACATAAATCCAGCCGCCGCTCTCGAAGCGGTAGCCTTGCCCCAGTGTGTCGTCATAGAGGCTGTCGCGAAAACGATCCGATTGCACGAACGGCGCCGCGGACGCAAGCGGCAGCGCCGATGCGACTGGCAATGCCGGCAGCGCTGGCAGAGCGCCAGCCTGCGTCACTCGTACGGACGCAGCGACCAGGATTGTGAGCGCCAGCGCGATTGCGATCGTCGAGCCGAATAAGACAATTTCGGCGATCCTGGGCGCGGCAGAGGCGTTGCTGCGGTTACCCGCTCGAAGCTTTTTCACGTTTCGTATGCACCTTTAAATCGGAATAAGAGCCGCGCAACTAATATCGCGCCCTGGCAGCGGAATAACAAGCCAAACGAGAAAGCATACAGAATCCCCGTCAAACCGAGGTCGATAGCAGAATCCCCGCGCTCCCCAAAGCAAATAGCTTGCGCGCCTGAATTTGAGTATGATGCTGGCCGGGCGCAAGCCAGCTCCGCCGTTCTAGGCCGGCGACACGTAGCTCGCACAGGTGCGAGCTCTTAAAAACCACTTGTCCACAGAAACCATCCAGCCTCAAATCGAGCCGAGCGGCGGCTCCGGCGACAAGAATAATAAGCGTGAGCTACTGTACGCCTTCATCGTCGTTTTTTTTGGCATTACTGCGGTCACTCTAAGCCAGCAGAATGCCATCGGTCTGATCCCGCTCAAAAATCTGCTGAAGAACCAGTTGCACGTGAATCGCTCCGCGACAGCTGCTTTTTTCTTTTGGCTCGGGCTGGCCTGGTATTTCAAACCTTTTTTCGGAATATTCACGGATGCTTTCCCGTTTTTCGGGACGCGCCGGAAAAGTTACATCCTTGCCGGTTCCGCGCTTTCGGTCGTCAGTTTCATAGCGCTCGTCTACACCCCGCGTCAGTACGGCTCGTTGCTGGCCATGTGTATCGCCATAAACGTTTTCATGGTCATTACCAGCACAGCTGTGGGTGGTTTCATGACGGAGAAGGCGCAAGCCCTCAAATCATCCGGGCGCTTCGCTTCCGTCTTCCAGATCGCATACCAGATGGCGGGGGTTGTTGGCGGGCCGCTAGGCGGAATACTGGCCGCGATGGCGTTCGGGTGGACGGGCGTTGCCAGCGCGGCGATCATGTTCCTGCCTATACCGGCTGCGATTTTCTTCCTGAAAGAAAAACGCATAAACGTCGACTCGCAAAAGCTGCTCAGCGACGCAAAATCGCAGCTCAGGAAAATTGCGACGGCCAAAACGATGTGGATGGCCGCCGGGTTCAGCTTCCTCTTTTATTTTGCGCCGGGCATTCAAACCGCTTTGTTTTATCGCCAGCAAAATGTGCTGCACATGAGCACCGGTCAACAGGGACTGATGTTTTTTTTGAACGGCATTTTTGCGGTGTTGACTGCCACGATCTACGGAACGTTTGCCGCTAAACGCTGGACTCTGCGAAAACTTCTTTTTTGGTGCATTTTTGCCGGCGCACTCGCTCAGATGGCTTACGCTTTCTATAACTCGATGGACCAGGCTTACGTTATCGAGAGCCTCTGGGGATTGGGTTGGGCTTCCGCGGATATGGCATTGACCGACCTTTACATGCGGGCAACACCGGCGGGCAGCGAGGCGCTCGGGTTCTCGCTAATGGTGAGCGTTCGAAACCTTTCGCTTTTTGGCGCAGATTGGCTGGGCGCGAAGGCCATGGACACTTATCACCTTCACTTCAGCACGATGGCCATTGCAAACGGTGCGGTTTCGCTCATCGCTCTGCCGTTCGTTTTCCTGCTGCCGGGATTTATTGTGGATCACAAAGATTCGGCCGCCGAGGCCGAGGCTATTCCTCCCCCGCCCGCCGGCAAAGCGGTCATCGAGGAGTAGATCGCCGCGTAGCACTCGCCTGCAGCCCGCTTCCCCTGATAACTTCGCTGGGATTAAACTGAATAGGTTTCAGACGCACAGTTCTGCAATCGTTGGAGGTACTTCATGCCGGCCCTCACGCCCGGCGCAATCGCACCGCAGTTCGAACTAAAAGACACAAGCGGCAAAACTGTTTCTCTCGGCGAGGTGCTGAAAAACGGCCCCGTTGTCGTCGCGTTCTTCAAAGTCGCCTGTCCAACCTGCCAGCTCACCTTTCCGTTTCTTCAGCGAATGTTCGAATCGTATGGCACGCCGAATCTGGCGTTTCTAGGCGTCTCGCAGAACAGTCCAGCCGAAACGCGCGCGTTCATGGAAAGATTTGGCACCCGGTTTCCTGTGCTGATTGAAGAGCGCGGCTATGCGACCTCGAATGCTTATGGCCTAACCAACGTGCCCACGATTTTCTGGATCAACCCGGACCGCAAAATTCACCTAAGCTCAGTAGGCTTTTCGAAGAACGACCTGGAGAGAATTTTCAGCGAAGCGTCTGCGGCCGCCGGCGAGCAGCCATCGCCGCTATTCCGCCCGGGCGAAAAGGTGCCAGATTTCAAACCCGGTTGAGGCTCGAAGAATTAGGCCCCGTGCGGGCCGGCGCACCCGCTCCCATCAATATCAGCGAGCGCTGCGCAAACGGCGCATAGAGCAGCGCCGCGGTCGCGCCCAACGCCGCGCCGAAGCCAATCCACGGCGCTAGTAGAAACGGCGACAACGCCCAGAGCTCGTCGAGCGGGAAAACCACCGGGAAAAGTTTTAGAAATCGTTCGCGAAGGCCCGGAGCGTCAAATCCAGCCGCGGAAATTAGGTACAGCCGAATGGGAATGCCGACCGCGGCGGTGACGATCAGCGCCACAATGGCCCAAGACGCGTGGACGGTTGTTCCGGCGACTACAATTTCGACGATTCGTAGCCGCGCCAGCGACACGGCATAAAATCCCAGGTACATCACCTGCAGAAGCAAAAACAGCGTTCGCGCCACGCGCCGCGATATCTCTGGCAACTCATCGGGACTTGCCAATAAGTTCCGACTGCGCCGTGGCGCCGGGGCCAGCGTTTCTGCGCCTTCCGATTTCGCAGTCATCAACGAGCCCTCAGATAATGCGGCAGGAGCTGGCAGCAGATCCTCAGCAGCGGTCATGCCCGGCTGAGCAGCTTTGGCTTTACTTCCGGAACCGGACGGTCGCTCTACGGAATTGACGCTCACCACCTCCACCGGCGCAATGAACCGGTACCCGCGCCGCGCCAGCGTCTCCACGAACCGCGGACTCGATGCCGAGTCCCCGAGCGTCTCTCGGATTTTGTTGATCGCCGTATTCAGCCCGTGATCGAAATCGACGAACGTACCATCCACCCAAAGCCGCTGTTGGATTTCCGCGCGCGCTACGAGTTCGCCGGCTCGTTCGAGCAGCATCAGCAGCACCTGCAAGGGCTGGCCCTGAAGCGGCAGCTTGCGCCCCTGCTTGCGAAGCTCTCCCGTCCGCGCGTCAGCTTCGAACACGCCGAAGCGGTAAAGTTGCCAGTCAGATTTCGCGTCCATCCGTGCGATTAGTGTACCCGCCCCGCCGATTTTCTCAACTAACTTGAGCATTTCCTGCAAGTAACCGATGGACAAGAAATTGACTCACGATGGGCCACGCGTGCATTGCTGCGCCAGCCGCTCTGCCCCATTCTGCCGCGCGAGCAGCGCCCTTTAGGCGCAATGGAGGAAATTGTGACCGATCGTCTGAAAGCCACCAGGGCGGTGATCGTGGGAGTGGCCGTGCTACTCGCGTGCGCCTTATCGCGGCCCGCGGCGGCGGCCGGGCCCTCCCCGCAGGCGCTCGCCGCATTCAAAAAATATGTGGGCCAGGCGGAGGCGCAAATCCGCCAGGAAGAAGCCGCGCCGGGCAGCTTTCTCGGTTTGCAAGCCTTTCCCACCGCGAATGCGACCAACATCGAATCCCGCCTGCGCCGCGGCGAAATCCTCGTGACCAGCGGCGGCATCACGCCGGTGAAAGTGCCCGGCGGGCTGGTTCACCACTGGATCGGGATCGTCTTCATTTCCCGGGCGACCATCGCGGATGTCTTTTCCGTCTTGCAGAACTACAACCAGATGGGTCGCTATTACAGCCCGGACGTCGCCGCCTCGCGCCTTCTCCAGCGCCACGGCGATGATTTTCAATTCACCATGCGCCTGCGCGAACACAAGATCATCACCGTGATGCTCGATGGCATTTACGACGTGAAATACGACCGCCTAGACGGCGCTCACCAATTCAGCGTCTCGCGCAGCACGCAAATCGTGGAGGTTTCCGATAACGCGTCCGCAGGTGAAAGCCACGATGGCGGCGATCCATCAGCCGGCCCAGACCACGGTTTCCTCTGGAGCACCAACGCCTACTGGCGCTTCGAGCAGGCCGACGACGGCACGTTCGTGGAGTTTGAGTCGATCTCGCTGAGCCGCGACGTGCCCACCGGCTGGGGCTGGCTGATCGAACCATTCATCCGCGATGTCCCGCGCGAATCGCTGCTGTTTACGCTGCGCGCCACGCGCAAGGCCGTGCTGGCCAGCGGTCCTGTGTCCCAGGAGCAATCTGAGGCGCTCAGGCACCGCCCCTAGAAATTGGCGAGCTGCACCGCAGCAGTGGAAGTTCCACCAAGGAGGAGATAAATGTCCACAACATTGGAACTGCATAAGCCCGCACCCGTAGAATTTCGCAACGCGACGCGCGTGCAACACGCGCTCACGGCATCCGTTGAACGCAAAGCGCTCCTCTGGCTCGCTCAACGCACGCCGGAGCGCGTCTCGCCCGATCACCTGACCGCCCTCGGCTTCGCGGCGCAGCTCTGTGCCGGCGCTTCCTACGCTCTGGCGCGCTGGAACAAATACGCGCTGCTTCTCGTAGCTGTCTTCATCGCGGTCAACTGGCTCGGCGATAGTCTCGACGGAACGCTGGCTCGTTATCGCCAAAGATTACGGCCTCGCTATGGCTTCTACGTCGATCATATGGTGGACACGTTCGGAGCGGCGGCGCTGATGACGGGCCTCGCTGCGTCCAACTACATGCATTGGCAGCTCGCCGCGGCCATGCTGGTCGCCTTCCTGGTGGTCTCCATTGAGACGTACCTCGCAGCGTACACCTTGCACGAATTCAGGCTTTCTCACTCGCTTTTTGGACCCACGGAAATTCGCATCCTGCTAATCGCCGGCACTTTCGTGCTGATGTTTCACCCCTACGCTCATTTCTTTGGCCGCGAATTTTGGCTGTTCGACGTAGGCGGCGCTGTTGCCACAGTGGGGATGCTGGGCATGGCTGTGATCGCCGCCATTCGCCACACGATCCAGCTCTATCGCGAAGAGCGCCTAGCGTGACGCGTCGACGATCACCTCATTTTCAGCGGTGGATGAAATTCAATCTGGTCGGGGCGATGGGCATGGTCGTACAGGTCACGATCCTGGCATCGCTTACCGCGATCGTGCACCTGCAGTACCTGCTGGCAACCGCTATAGCGGTCGAATGCACCGTGCTCCACAATTTCGCCTGGCACGAACGATTCACTTGGGCGGACCGCCCTTCACGAGGTCAGCGCGCTCTTGGCGGTCGGCTCTCACACTTCAATTTCACCACTGGCGCCGTATCCATCGGCGGCAATCTCTTGCTGATGCGCCTGCTCGTGGGCGTTGCGCACGCGCCTGTGTTGCTCGCAAACGTGGCGAGCGTCGCCACCTGCTCCGTGGTGAATTATTTGATTAACGACCGCTGGGTGTTTCGCGCGGGTTCCTGGCGTAGATTGCCGGCAAGAAGGGAAAACTGCCGCGTCGAACGAGGTTTCTAGAGTAGTGATTGCGGCGGGAAATATTGGGAACAGCAAAAGTCTACTTCTGGGTAGCCTTGCCCACGTTGGCGACGCTTTCGAGCGCGTCACCGATCAGCACCGCGGACTTCCACTCATCCATGAACGAAGCACCCAGGCTGCGGTAGAAATCGATGGCCGTGGCATTCCAGTCGAGCACTTCCCAGCGCAAGCAGAAATAGCTTTCTCGCCAGGCCAGCGCGGCGACGTGCGCGAGCAGCGCCTTCCCAATTCCCTGCTGCCGGAATTGCGGGCGCACATACAGGTCATCCAGAAAAAGTCCGCCACGCCCCTGGAACGAAGAGTAAAACTCGAAGAAAATGGCGTAGCCGGCAGCGTGGCCATCCCATTCCGCGATCACGGCGCGAAATTTCGGCTTGGGACCGAAACCATCGCGCGCGATATCTTCTTCGATCACGCTGGTTTCGTTTTCCAGATGCTCGAACTCCGCGAACTCATGGATCAGCGCGGCGATGAGCGGTGCGTCTTCGATGGTGGCGGGGCGAATCGAGAACATGGATCGGAGAGTAATTATAACCGCAGATTCACCGCTCGCCTAGCCTCTTCGAGGTGTCTCTTGGACGTGCGCGTGATGGCGCAGCACCGCCTCTGTGCGGCTGATCGGCCAAGTTACACGACTGGCCATCAACTCGGCCCAACTTAAACGACTGGCAAAATCAACTCAGCCAGTTCCGCGGCAAAATTATCCAGCTCTTTGCGCCGCTCCGATGTAGCTTCCAGCTTCTCGCCCTTGCGAACGAACCATTGGCCGTCCGACTGGATCGTGTGGGCGCTCAATTGGCCGTCGAGCAGGTATGACGGCTGGCCGTACATGCGGAAGCTCCCGCCTTCGGAGGGAGCCAGCAAAACGGCGCAGTTCCCTTTCTTCACGCCGACGAGGCTCTCGTACATCGGAAACGCCACGATGTCCATGCCGTGCGTCCGCAGCCGGTCGAGCACGCTAATTTGCTGCGCGTTCAGTTCCATAACACTACTAGGATAGCAATCGTTCTGAGGATAGCAAGAGAGGGTCGGCCCTACCGATTAAATAGTTTCATCGAAGTAGTCGCTATCGACCTTCTTCACTGGATACGACGCTACGGTCGAGACGCCTACGTCGTGGTCGATCATCAAGTCGCTTAACTGCTCGCCGTCAATGAGGACGATTTTGCTCCCGATCTGAGTGACGTAGTTTCTGGCATCGTCGGTGAATCTGGAGGTGGTGATAAAAATTCCTTTCGCGGCCCTCTGTGCCTGGAGCGCACCAGCGAACTGCATAACGTCTGGTCGCCCTACCGCGTTGCTGTCCCACCTCTTCGCCTGGATATAAACAACGTCCAAGCCAAGCTTGTCTTCCTTAATGATTCCATCTATTCCACCGTCGCCGCTTCTGCCGATTGCCTTCCCTGCGTCAAGGCGAGAGCCTCCGTAACCCATCTTTACCAGCAGCTCAACGACAACACGTTCGAAAAATGCTGGCGAGGCCTTCTTCAGTTTGCCGAGTAGCTCGTCCGCCAACTCGTCTCGGAGATTCTCATAAGCGTTTTCCAACGCTTCCGAGGGTGTCGACGCGCCCTTGTCGGGAAGAGTGCTTGGTGTAGCCTCTTTCCCTAGAGACCGCGTCCCCTTGCGTTGCCGAAATTCCACAAACTCGGGATAATTGTTCAGCAGCTTTACGTCGATTCTTGTTGGCTTATTGCTTAGAAGCTCCCCGCCGCGCGGCGAGATTCGATAGAACCCTCTTCGCGAAGATTCTAAAAGCCCGGCCTTCCTCAAGTAAGTGGACGCCCAGGCTACTCGATTTTCGAAGGTTCCTTGCGAACCACTAGGAAGGACTTCCCGAAGATCATCTGACGAAAGACCGAGCCGCTCGGCTAATGCATCATAAGCTTCGCCCGCCGAAACGTCGCCGCCCTTTTCGGCGACGAACTCCAGAAGCGGCAACATCAAGCTCTGATAGTCGGGGACAGCCACGATCGTCAGGCGGCGGAGGTCGAGATGGAGCCCGATTCGAGGCGGCGAAGCACCGCGCGAAGCGCGCCAGCAAGCTCTTCGCTGCTTACGTGGCTCTTGCGGAATTGCAGGCGCAGATGGAACGAGCCGTCCTCAGCATCGTAATCGAAGACGAAAGGCTGCGGGCGCGGCGCCGATTCCGTATCTTCCTTGCGCGCCTGGCGCGCCTGGTCGCGCGTGAGTCCGCCCTGCGCGATGCGCTCCACCATTTCGAGCATCTTGCGCTCGGTAGGCTGGCGCGCCACCTGAAGCAGCAGCGATTTTGAGGTGATCGCGCCGTCCACGCAGGCGCGACGCACGTCCGCGGGAACGACTCGCAGCGACATCGTCTCGGTGACGGATGACCGCGAGCGCCCGATCTTCTTGGCGATATCGTCGTGCGTGTAATCGAACTGATCGGCGAGGCGCTGCAAGCCGTCAGCTTCTTCAAACGGCGTCAAATCCTTGCGCTGCAGGTTTTCGATCAGCGCCAGTTCCAGCGTCTCGGCATCGTCGGCAATTTTTTCGATGCACGGCAGCTCATGCAGCCCAGCCGCTTGCGACGCGTGATAGCGGCGTTCGCCGGAAATGATGTAATACATATCCTCGCGCGGGACGTAGCGAACCAGCAGCGGCTCCAGCACGCCCTTTTCGCGAATCGAGTTCGAAAGTTCGCTCACATCGCCGATATGTTTCCGGGGCTGGTCGGGATTCGGCCGAATCTTATCGATGGGAATCATCCGGCCGATGGACGCGCCGCTATAGCTGGTCAGCGTTTCGACGTAATGCGCGTCATGCCGCATCTTGAGAGTGACGGGCAACCCGATCCTCTTCGACACGTTGAATTACCTCCTGGGCAAGCTTTCTGTAATCTTCCGCGCCGGAAGACTTCGGCGCATACGAAAAGACGGTTTCCTTGTAGGCTGGGCTCTCTTCGAGTCTCACGTTTTTGCTGATGCGCGTCTTGAATAGCGCATCGCCAAACGTGGCGCGAATCTGTTCGTGGGTGTCCCGCGAGATGTTGGTGCGTTTGTCGAAAAGGGTGATGACCACTCCCAGGATTTTCAGCTCCGGATTAGGACGCGCACGGATACGGCCGTAGGTTTCCAGCAGATCGTCCGTTCCTTCGATTGCGAAATACGCCGCTTGAATAGGCACCAGCAAGTGCGTTGAAGCCACCAGCGCGTTAACGGTCAAGATGCCCAGCGCCGGCGGCGTATCCAGCACAATAAAATCGAAGTCCTTCAGGACTGGCGCGAGCGCATCTTTCAGTTTGAATGGCGCGTCGAACTGGCCGGCGAGCTGTTGCTCCAGCCGCGCCAAGGCAAGCCGCGCGGGCGCCAGAAACAAATTGGGGTCTTTCGTCGGGCGGACGATCTTCGCCATCTCCGCGTTGCCTTCCGCGAAGATGTCGTACATCGTGCCCTGAATTTCTTCGTGAGAAAAAAATGCGATGGTGGCGTTCGATTGCGGGTCCAGGTCGATCAGGAGAGTCTTTTTCTTGCGCAGCGCGAGCGCGGCAGCCAGATTGATGGACGTAGTGGTCTTACCAACGCCGCCCTTTTGATTGGCAATTGCCAGGACGCAGGCCAAACCGTTGCCCCTCGCTCCCCTGTTGCAACCGCAGGACCATATATAGAGCCCAGCGGCGCCGTTCCTACTACGAGTAGGCCCAACTCTAACCACTCTCGCAGCCTAAGCGCAAGCGAAATTTGATGAAGACGGCCGCGGGCCCGGCCCACGCTCCGAGGCAGCTGAAGCAGAGCGCCGTACTTAGTGGCAGCATCCGAAAAAATTACATCTTGTACCGACCTAGATCCTCGTCGCTCAGGTTCTCCAGCCATTTTCGCAGCTCTTCGTTCGAGCTTTTTTCCGACACCACGCTGGTGATCTTCGAGCTTTTCAGCACCTGATCGTCCACGAAGATGGGACAGTCGAGGCGCAGCGCCAATGCCAGCGCGTCGCTAGGCCTCGAATCCATCGACATGGTCTGCCCCTCGCGCTCCATCCAGATCAGCGCGTAGAAGGTGTCGTCCTTCAGATCCGAAACCACCACTTTCTG
>Ga0307372_10004844_pt1 | contig 20514 bp, 17 predicted proteins | sample OX1MG_FD_202533 | JGI IMG/M metagenome (GOLD analysis project Ga0307372, IMG submission 202533) | Soil microbial communities from Risofladan, Vaasa, Finland - OX-1 | ecosystem: Environmental > Terrestrial > Soil > Coastal area > Acid sulfate soil | place: Finland: Risofladan, Vaasa | collected...
AATCCTAGCCGCTGGCAGCGGCTCTAAGCAGCCTGCTGCTGCGGCGGCGACGGCGCCTGAGCCTCGGCGCTCTCACCGTCGATCCCGAGCTTGGCGCGCACCTTGGCTTCGATCTCGGCGGCCACCTTCGGGTTGTCGGTGAGGAACTGTTTCGCGTTGTTTCGGCCCTGGCCGAGCCTCATGTCTCCATAGGAGAAGAAGGAGCCCGACTTCTGAACCAGATCCTGCTCGATGCCGAAGTCGATCAGCCCACCCTCGCGGGAGATCCCCGTCCCGTACTCGATGTCAAACTCGGCCTGGCGGAACGGCGCCGCGACCTTGTTCTTGACGACCTTGACCCGGACCCGGTTGCCTACCGCTTCGGTCCCCTCTTTGAGGGTCTCGATGCGACGGATGTCGAGGCGCTGGGAGGCGGCGAACTTCAGCGCGCGCCCTCCGGGCTGGGTCTCTGGCGAGCCGAACTGGACCCCCACTTTTTCCCGGATCTGGTTGGTGAAGATGCAGACCGTGTTGGTCCGGTTGAGGTTCCCCGCTAGTTTGCGCATCGCCTGCGACATCAGGCGAGCCTGGAGACCGACCGTCTGGTCACCGATCTGCCCTTCGAGCTCGGCCTTCGGCGTCAGCGCGGCGACCGAGTCGATTGCAACGACGTCGACCGCCGTGGAGGCGATCAGCCGATCGGCGATCTGCAGCGCCTGCTCGCCGTAATCGGGTTGGGAAACGAGCAGCTCGTCGGTGTCGACGCCGATCGCCCGCGCATAGATCGGGTCCATCGCGTGCTCGGTGTCGATGAAGACGCAGACTCCGCCGCGAGCCTGAGCTTCGGCGATGACGTGGTAGACGAGGGTCGTCTTGCCGGAGGACTCGGGGCCAAAGATCTCCACCATTCGCCCCCTCGGCACGCCGCCGATCCCGAGCGCCAGGTCAAGCGCCAGGGAGCCGGTGGGGATCGCTTCCACCGGCAGCGCGCTGCCGCTGCCAAGGCGCATCAGGGCGCCCTCTCCGAACTCCCGTCTGACGTGGGTAACCGCGCTCTCCAGTGCCGCGTCCTTGGCCCGGGCCTCCTTCGCCGAGGCGTCTTTCAAAGTCGTTTTCTTCTCTGGCATCTCTCTCTTCACCTCACTGGCTGGAATTCGGCAAACCGTAGAGCGTGGTCCGGACGCCAGGGGGGCAAACGCGCCGGGCAGAGCGAGGAAAGGCGAGCGCCAACTTCCTTCAGCCCGGCGAGACCGACCCCCTACAGGGGCGCCTCGCCGCCGCCGAGCAAGATCCGCAGCAGGTGCATGCCGACCAGGGCCGAGCGCTCGCGCACGTCGTCGCGGCCACCGGGGATCACCGGGTCGCGCGCCAGGGCGGAGCCGCTCGCCAGCCGTGCATTCAGGCAGACGTAGCCGACCGGCTTTTGCTCACTCCCCCCGTCGGGCCCGGCGACCCCGGTGATCGAAACCGCAACGTCGGCTCCGAAGCGCTCCAGCGCGCCGATCGCCATCGCCTCGGCCACCTGCGGTGAGACCGCCCCGTGGACCTCGATCAGGCCCGGGTCGACGCCCAGCAGCCCCACCTTGGCCTCGTTCGAGTAGGCGACCACACCGCCCGCCATGTAGGAGGACGCCCCCGGACGTTCGGTGATCCGCGCCGCCAGCAGGCCACCGCTGCAGGACTCCGCCAGGCCCAAACGGTGCCCAGCCAGCCCGCGCGCCACCTGCGTATCAATCGTCTCACCGTCAAGGCTGAACAGGTGGCGTGGGTGGCGGTCTTTCAGGGCATCCCTCAGCGCCTCGGCCTCGGCCTCGGTCTGATCCCTGTAGCGAACATCGATCTCGATCTCTCCCCGGCGCAGGCAGGTGGTGATCTCCAGGCGCTCGAGGCTCGTCCCCGCGGCCTGGATCTCGCGCAGGCTCTTGGCGATCTCTGACTCCGGGATGCCGAACATCCTCAGCGTGTAGCCGTGCAGCGGCGTCGCCCGGGCAAGCGCTCCCTTCACCGGGGCGGCGGCCAGCGCCGCCGGCCACATCGGCCGCAGCTCGCGCGGCGGGCCGGGCAGGACCACCACCACACACTCTCCCGCCGCCAGCACGAGCCCCGGCGCCGTGCCGACGGGATCGAGGGCAATCGCCCCCGCGGGAACCATCGCCTGCTTGCGATTGGCGATTCGGATCGCCTCCTCGTCGACGTTGAAGCGGCGGGCGAAGCCACGCAGGATCGACGCGATCTTCTCCTCCATCTGCTGATCGAGGATCAGCTCGCGGCCGGCGAAGCGGCCGACCACCTCCGCCGTGATGTCATCGGCCGTCGGGCCCAGGCCGCCGGAGGTGACGATCAGGTCCATACCCTCGGCCGTCATGAAGCAAAGCGCGGCCTCCAGGTCGGCAGGACGGTCTCCGACGATCAGGATGTGGGCAACCTCAACCCCCAACTCCGCCAGGCGCTGGGAGAGCCACGGACCGTTGCGGTCGGCTATCCGCCCGGTCAGCACCTCCGTCCCGGTCACGACTATGCCCGCCCGGCTGACGCCCACCTCCGTCAAGGGCCCCAGCCTCCGTCCGCGGGAGCGGCAGGCGAGAGCCAGGGGGGCATTGGGTTCCTCACCCGCACGTCGGGCGTTCGCTTTCGGAGAGCTGCCCGAGCCTGCCGCTGGAGTCGATCGTGTAACCGATCGGGCTGGACGTCAGCGGGATTTTCGCCGTCTGCTCGTCGATCTTCATCGCGACCTCTCCATTGCCAAAGGCCAGGGTGAAACTACCGGAGTGGAAGGGCCCCGCCCGCGCCCCCGGGGCGAGGATCTGGCCGTCGATCAGCGGCCTGCCGGAGGCAGCCAGCAGGCAGACCCAGACTTCGGCTTTGGCGGTGAGGCCCACGGTGACGCCGCGCGGCGCACGCCCGATGGGAACCACCGCGCGGGCATGGAACGCGCCCCGCCGCCCGTGTGCGGGCAACGGGGCGATCGGGCTTCCCCCTCCGCTGGCCAGGCTGATCGCGACCAGCGCCGCGATCAGGGCGCCAACGACGATTGCCGTCCAGGCCCGGGTGGAGGGACCTCGGCCCCGACGGCGCGGCCGAGGAGTGGACCCCAGCGCGGGCTCGGGGCGCGGCTCCCGCTCGCCGGCCGGCGCCCCCTCTGCCTGATCGCGGTACTCCCCAGCCAGCCGCTCGCCGTCGAGCCCGAGGAAGGAGGCATAGGTGCGAACGAAGCTGCGGGTGTAGACACCCCCGGGCAGCACGTCCCACTCTTCGTTCTCCATCGCCCGCAGGTATCGGAGCCGGATCTTGGTCGCCGCCTCGACCTCGGAAAGGCTGATCTTGCGCCGATTGCGCGCCTCGCGGAGGGTGTTGCCAACGCCGGTGTCCATCGCTGCATTGTCCTACGGAATCACCACCCCGACGGCGGGGGCCGGTTGGGGAGGCAAATCCCGAGGGGTGGACGGAATTGCTCAGCTGACGGGGGAAGGGGTGTCCTTGTCGGACCCCTCACTCCCTCTCTCCGAGCCCAGCACCCGGGCGAGGTCCGTCTGGCCGATCAACACCTGGCGGGGCTTTGATCCCTCATAGCCGGAGATCACCCCGCGGCGCTCGAGCATGTCGATCAGCCGTCCGGCACGCGTATAGCCGACCCTGAGGCGCCGCTGGATCATCGAGACCGAGGCGGTGTCGGTCTGCACGACGAGCCGGATCGCCTCGTCCAGTAGGTCGTCGCTGTCGGGGTCGAAATCGCCCTCGGCTCCTTCCTCGGAGATCTCCTCCCTGGTCTCCAGCAGCTCAGTCTCGAATTCCGGTTCGCCCTGTTTGGCCCAGTGCCTGGTGATCCGCGCGATCTCCTCCTCGGTGATGAACGCCCCCTGGACCCGTTGCAGCTTGGAGCTCCCCGCGCCGCGGAAGAGCATGTCGCCCTGGCCCAGCAGAGCCTCCGCCCCACCCTGGTCGAGAATCACCCGCGAGTCGGTCTGAGATGAAACGGCGAAGGCGATACGAGCCGGGATGTTCACCTTGATCGTGCCGGTGATGATGTCGGTCGAGGGCCTCTGGGTGGCCAGCACCAGATGGATGCCGGTCGCCCGGGACTTCTGGGCCAGGCGGATGATCGAATCCTCGACCTCGGCCGGGGCGACCATCATCAGGTCGGCAAGCTCGTCGATCACGCAGAGGATGTGGGGAAGCGGCGCCTCGCCGGCCTTGGCCCGAGCACGATTCAACTCGCCGAGGTTGCGGCAGCGCGCGGCTCCCATGATTCCGTAGCGGCTCTCCATCTCGCCGATCAGGTTGGCGAGGACGTTGGCGGCGAGGCGCGGCGAGGTGACCACCGGTGTGAGCAGGTGGGGGATGTTCTCGTAGTGGTTCAGCTCGACCTGCTTGGGGTCGACCAGCACCAGACGCACCTCGTTGGGAGAGGCCTGCATCAGGATCGAGGCGAGGATCGCGTTGACGCAGCCCGACTTGCCCGAGCCGGTGGTCCCGGCGACCAGCACGTGCGGCATCTTCGCCAGGTCCGTCCAGACCGCGTTGCCGTCGATCCCCTTGCCGAGCCAGGCGACAAGGGGAGAGGTCTTCTCCGGACGCCCCGCATAGATGTCGCCGAGGCGGACGATGCGCCGCCGCGTATTCGGCACCTCGACCCCAACCGCCTGCTTGCCCGGGATCGGGGCGAGGATGCGGATGTCGGTGGAGGCCAGCGCGTAGGCCAGGTCGTTGGTCAGCTCGGTGACTTTCTTCACCTTGATGCCCGGCGCGAGGCGGAGCTCGTAACGGGAGACGTGGGGGCCGCTGACGACGCCGACGATCCTCGCCTCGACCCCGAAGTGGCCCAGCGTCTCGACCAGCTTGCGTCCGATCACGTCATGGTCGCGCGGGTCGGGCCCCTTGTCGCCCTTGCTCCTCTCCAGCACCTTGGCGGCCGGCGGCCGGTAGTCGATCTCATCCGAGGTGGTGACGCCCCGCCGCTGCCCCATTGGGGTGAGGGAGGCCTGGCGTGAGAGCGCGTCGGAGCCGACACCAAGGCCCTCCTCGCCCTGGACCTCAGCCTGGATAAGTTCGGCGTCAAAATCGTGGCCCGTCGCCTCGGGCAGCGGCTGATCGGGCTCCTGGGCCTGATCCTCGACAAGCGCGACGGTCGGCTCGAAGTCCTCCTCCTCCTCGGGGTAGGTGCTCATCACATCGGTCGCCCCAGCCGCGGTCTCGAAGGTCGAGGTCTTTGCCTCCCGCCGATCTTCTCGGCCCTTGACCACGGTCTGCGCCACATCGCGACTACCGAGAAAGACCCGTCGAGTTCCGCGCCCGAGTCCGCGGAAAACCGCCGAGATCGAGGCTCCGGTGACCAGCACTCCCCCGACCACCAGGATCAGGACGGTGACGATCCGAGCGCCGACCCTTCCCAGCAGGTAGGTCAGAGCGGTTTCCACTCCATAGCCAACCTTCCCTCCGCTCCAACCAAAGAAGAGGACGAAGACCAGGTAGACGCCAGCTGCGATCAGGAAGAGGCCGATTAGATCCAGGTGTCGCTGCTCCAACCCGCGGCGCAGATGAGGCTTGGGAATATGAGCCCGAGCTTTGGCCCTGGATCGGCGCGCTGGCGCACGCCGCTTTTTGCGCACGAACATTGCCGCAACTTCGACGCCTGGGGCTGCTCACCTGCGCATCGCGCTGTGCCCGATCGCCGCAGCGCTCTAAATTCGGGCTAAAACCACCCAGAAGCGGCTTAAGACGCGGCTAACATCAGCGTATGCTGACCAACAGCGAGCCTTCCAGCGGCCGCGTCCTCGTTGTCGAGGACGACACCGACATCGCCGACGTCCTGCGTCGATCGCTGCGCAACGAGGGCTACGAGGTACGGACCTCGGCCGACGGCGTCGAGGCCCTCGACGTTGCCGCCGGCTTCGTCCCCGACCTCGTCGTCCTCGATCTCGGTCTCCCCCGCCTGGACGGTGTCGAGGTCTGCAAGCAGCTGCGGGCGGAAGGCGACGTGCCGATCCTGGTGCTGACCGCCCGGGCCGAGACCGAGGACCGCGTCATCGGCCTCGACAGCGGTGCCGACGACTACCTGGTTAAGCCCTTCGAGCGCCAGGAGCTGCTCGCCCGGATCCGGGCTCTGTTGCGGCGCCGGCCACCGCGCGGCGCCGCTTCGCTTACCGTCGGCGACCTGCAGCTCAACCCCGACACGCGCGAGGTGTGGCGCGGTGAGCGCGAGATCGAGCTGACCAACCGAGAGTTCGAGCTGCTCGAGTACCTGATGCGCAACCAGCGCCTGGTGGTCTCGCGCGAGCGTCTGCTCGACGAGGTCTGGGGATATGACCCAATGGCGGCGACGAACACGATCGACGTCTTCATCTCCAACCTGCGGCGAAAGCTGGAGGCGGGAGGCGAGTCGCGCCTGCTCCACACCAAGCGCGGAGCCGGCTACGTGCTGAAGGAGTAGGCGTGAAGTTGAGCCCCATCCGGGGCACCGGCCCTCGCAGCCGCTGGCGCCCGGGCAACTGGCCGGTGCGCTGGCGCCTGGCCGCCGCCTCGGCCGGGCTGACCCTGGCGATCCTGGTCGTCTTCGCCGCCGTGATCGGCAACCTGGCCACCGAACGGGTGCGCAACGACTTCAATCACGAGCTGCGAAGCACCGCCTCGACCCTGGCCTCCAACACCAGGATCGTCGAATACGAAGACGGCACCCCACTGGTCGAAAGCCCTCTCCTACACAACTACTCGCTGCCCGACGGCGCGATCACCAGGGTGCTCGGTCGCAACGGCGAAGTCCTGGCGCCTACCCTGACACCCCACTCCGTCGAACTGGGACCGGTGAGTTCGGAAATCGTGGAAAGAGGCTCGCTGCGGGTCGCGGCGGCGGCCGTGCTCAACTCCAGCGGAACGGTCGTGGGATACGTCCAATACGGGCGCAGCGAGGAGCAGATCGATTCCACCGTAAACCGACTCTGGCTGCTGATTGTCGCTGGGGTACTCGGTGGCACGCTGCTGGCCTGCCTCTCCGGCCTGGCGATCGCCAGCCGGGCAATGAGCCCGATCGCCTCGCTGACCGCCACCGCCCGCAAGATCGCCGACACCCGCGATCCATCTCGCAGCATGCCCCAGCCGCGCGCCGACGACGAGATCGCGGAACTGGCGCGCACCCTGGACACCATGCTTCGCTCGCTCGACGCGGCGCGGGCCGAGCGCGAGAGCGCGATGCAAAAGCAGCGCGAGTTCGTCGCCGATGCATCGCATGAGCTGCGCACGCCGCTGACCAGCGTCCTTGCCAACCTCGAGCTGCTGCAGACCTCGCTCCGGTCGCCTGGCCAGGCCGAAGATCGCGAGATGATCGACTCGGCGCTGCGCTCCTCGCGGCGCATGAGCCGTCTGGTCGGCGACCTGCTGCTGCTCGCCCGCGCCGATGCCGGGCGCACCGGCGAGCGCCGGCGCTGCGACTTCGCCGAGATCGCCGGCAACGCCGCGGTGGAGGTCGCGCCGGTGATGGGAGCGCGCGATCTGAGCGTCGACAACGACCACCCGATCTTCGTCGAGGGCAATCCGGACGAGTTGCACCGGATGATCGTCAACCTGCTCGACAACGCTTCCAATCACACCCCGCCGGGCGCGCGCATCGAGCTGCGCCTTCGCTCCAGCGAGGACTCCGCCGTGCTCGAAGTCTCCGACGACGGGCCGGGGATCCCGCCCGGGCAGCGCCAGCAGGTCTTCGATCGCTTCGTCCGAGGCGCCGGCCCAGCCGACGTCGCCACCGGGCCGGGCACCGGCCTGGGCCTGGCCATCGTCCGCGCCGTCGCCCACTCCCACGGTGGCGAGGTCGAGGCCACGGAATCGGAGTCAGGGGGCGCCCTTTTCTCGGTCCGCCTGCCGCTGACTGAGTCTGAGCCCGCGATTACCAGGACTTTAGAGCCGCTTTAACGCCCCCTCCTAACTTCCCCCGCGGACGAGACACACGGGCCCGCCGGGGATCTCCCCAACACCACCCCGGCGGGCTCAACTTGCCGCCGGGCTCTCCCCTCCCTTTGAGCCCGGCGGCTTTTTTCTGCTCAAACCTCGACGATCACCGGTAGGACCATGGGGCGGCGGCGCAGCTTGGAGTAGACGAACTTGCCGACGGCCTCGTGCAGGTCTTCCCGGATCAGCGACAGCTCCCGCGTGCCGGCCTCGGCCGCGTCCTCGAGCGAGTCTTCGATCACGTCGCGCAGCTCTTCGACCAGGGCATCGACCTCGTCGAGGAAGGCGACGCCGCGGAAGATCACCTCCGGGTCGGCGACGACGCTGCCATCGTCGGAGGAGATCGTGGCAACGACGATGAAGATCCCGTCAGCCGAGATCTCTCGCCGGTCGCGCAGGGCGACGTCGTCGGGGTCGCCGATGTCGAGGCCGTCGACGAAGATCGTCCCGGCGTGGACGTCCTCGCCGAACCGCGCTCCCGTCTCGTCGATCTCCAGCGGCAGCCCGTTGCGGCCCTGGAATACGTCCTCGGGGGCAATCCCAACGGAGTGCGCAAGCTCGGCGTGAAGGCGCAGCCGCTTGTGGTCACCGTGCACCGGCAGCACGTAGCGCGGTTTGGTCAGGTTGAGCATCAGCTTCAGCTCCTCCTGCCAGCCGTGGCCCGAGGCGTGGATCGGCGCGTCCCTGGCGGTCACCACCGTGGCACCGATCGCATAGATCCGGTCGATCGTCTCGTTCACTGCCCGCTCGTTGCCGGGGACCGGAGTAGCCGAGAAGACGACCGTGTCGCCGGAGTGCAGCTCCACGTCGCGGTGGTCGTTGTTCGCCATCCGCCGCAGGGCGGAGAGCGGCTCACCCTGACTGCCGGTGGAGATCACGACCACCTTCTCATCGGGGAAGCTCTCAATCTCCCGCGGCTGGATGAAGAGCCCCGAAGGCGCCTCGGCCATTCCCAGGTTGGAGGCGATGTTGAAGTTCTTGCGCATCGAGCGACCGACCAGGGCCACCCGCCGGTCCAGCTTCACCGCCGCGTCGATCACCTGCTGCACGCGGTGGATGTTGGAGGCAAATGAGGTGACGACTATGCGCCCCTCGCAGGAGGAGAACGTCTCGAGCAAGGCCGGGCCGACACTCGACTCAGACGGGGCGATCCCCGGTCGGTCGGCGTTGGTCGAGTCGCCGCAGAGCAGCAGCAGGCCGTCGCGGCCGACCTCGGCCAGGCGGGAGATGTCCGCCGGGTGCCCGTCGACCGGGGTCTGGTCGAACTTGTAGTCGCCGGTCATCAGGACCGATCCCAGCTCGGTGCTCAGCAGCACCGCGCGCATATCGGGAATCGAGTGGGAGAGGTGGATCAGCTCCAGGCCGAAGGGCCCGAGCTGAACCCTCTTCCCCGCCGGCAGCTCCTCCAGCGGCGCGTCGGAGAGCTTGTGCTCGTCCAGCTTGGAGCGCACCATGGCGATCGTCAGCAGGCCGCCGTAGATAACCGGTGGCGCGCCGATCTCGCGCAGTACGTAGGGCAGCGCTCCGACGTGATCCTCGTGCCCGTGGGTCAGGACGATCGCCTCGATGTCGCCGGCGCGGTCGCGCAGGTAGGAGAAATCGGGCAGGACCAGGTCGATCCCCGGCATCTCGGCCGTCGGGAACATCAGCCCGGTATCGACCACGACGATTCGCCCGTCGTACTCGATCACGGTCATATTCTTGCCCACCTCGCCCAGGCCACCGAGGGGGAGCACGCTGAGCTTCTTGCCTGCCACTAGGGGTTCACCTTCGTCTCCTCGGGGCCTAGGTGGTTGCCCGGACGCCGGCGCTCTCCAGCGCCGTCCTCACTGTCGCCCGTTGCTCGGCGTCGGCGCCGACCAGCGGCAGCCGCAGGCGCCCCGAGGGGATCAGGCCGATCATCTCCAGCGCCGCCTTGACCGGGATCGGGTTTGTGGTGACCGCCAGCGCCTCATACAGCGGCCGCAGGTCGGCGTCGATCTCCCTCGCCCGCTCCAGGTTCCCGCCCTGGGCCGCATCCCACATCTCGCGCATCCGCTCGCCGACGAGGTGGGAGGCGACCAGCACCCCGCCGGCGCCGCCCATCTCCAGCATCGCCAGAAACGCGTCGTCGTTGCCGCTGAGCACCGCCAGCCCCTCGATCGGTTCCAGCTCGGCGTCATTGGATTGCTTCACCGCGACCACGTTCTCGATCGAGGAGAGCTCGCGCAGGAGGTCCGGGGCCATGTTGATCACCACCCGGGAGGGGATGTTGTAGAGGATCATCGGCAGCTCCGGAGCCGCTTCGGCAACCGCCTCGAAATGGGCGCGCAGCCCCGCCTCATTCGGCTTGTTGTAGTAGGGCGCAACAACCAGGGCCGCGTCGGCGCCGGCGTCCGCCGCCGCCCTGGTCAGCTGGCGCGAGTGGCGGGTGTCGTTGGTGCCGGTGCCACAGATCACCGTCGCCGCGGCGCCGATCTCCGCCACGACCGCCCGCAGCAGCGAGATCTGCTCCTCGTCGCTGAGCGTCGCAGCCTCACCGGTGGAACCGGCCACCACCACCCCGTGTGAGCCGTGCTCGATCAGGCCGGCGGCGAGCCGCCGCGCCGCCCCCTCATCGACTCCCCCGCCCTCGTCGAAGGGCGTAGCCATCGCTGTGATCACACCTTGAATTGCCGTCACCGAAGCCAGGGTATCCGCTCCATGGGCCTAGAGCAGGGTCTCCAGACCGAGCGTGAAGCGGTCGGGGAGGGTGGAGACCTTGCGCACCGCGAGCAGCACCCCGGGCATGAAGGAGCGGCGGTCGATCGAGTCGTGGCGGAGTGAGAGGGTCTGGCCCTCGCCCCCGAAGATCACCTCCTGGTGGGCGAGTAGGCCCGGAAGGCGAATCGAGTGGATCGGCTCGTGGACGTTTGCTCCGGCGGCCCGCAGCAGCTCCGCGGTGCGCTTCGCCGTGCCCGAGGGGGCGTCGAGCTTGCCCTCGTGATGCAGCTCGACAATCTCGCACTCGGGCATGTGGGGGGCGATCCGCTGTGCCGCCTGCATCAGCAGCACCGCACCGATGGCGAAGTTGGGGGCGATGAAACAGTTGGCGGCGCCCGACTCGGCGGCCTGGCGGGCGGCCCCGAGGTCAAAGCCGGTCGTCCCGACCACGACGTGGACGCCGGCGGCCAGGCTGGCGCGCAGGTTGGCGAGGGCCACCTCGGGCGCGGTGAAGTCGACGAGGACGTCGGCCCCGCCCAGCACCTCCCCCAGCTCGACCCCGAGCGCGGGGTCGGCCCTGCCGGCGAGGGTCAGATCCGCCGCGGCCCCAACCGCCTCACAGACCGCCTGGCCCATCCGCCCGGCGGCACCTGCGACCCCAACCCGGGTCACCGGCCGCCGCCCTCAAGTGCCACAGCGAGTCCCAATCCAGATCCGATTCCCCTGCGGGCTCGGGGCGAAATCCTCATGCGGCCAGGAGAGCCTCGCTCACGGGGGCCAGGGCGTCGCGGAAGCGGCTCTCCGCCTGCCCGACGCAGGCGGCCGAGAGACGCTCGGGGCCGTAGAGCTCAAGGGCCAGAGCACTCAGATCGTCCACCGTCACCGCGTCCACCTTGGCCAGCATCTCGTCCAGGCTGTCGATCGGCAGGCCGAAGAGGGTGGCACGCGAGATCCGCGTCATCCGCGCCCCGGTCGACTCGGAGGAGAGCACGATGCGGCCCTTGACGCTCTCCTTGGCCCGGGCGAGCTCCTCCGCCGAGACCGCCTCGCGGCGCAGCCGCTCCAGCTCGGCGCCGATGATCGCGCAGGCCTCCTCCACGTTGTCCTCGCGCGTGCCGACGTAGGTCGCGACCAAACCCGAGTCGGTGTACTGCTCGTTGTAGGAGCCGACCGAGTAGGCCAGCCCACGCTTCTCACGCACCTCGCGAAAGAGGCGGGAGGAGGTTGAACCGCCGAAGATCGAGTCAAGGACGGTGAGCGCGTAGCGCCGCTCGTCGTCTCGCCGCAGGCCGGGCGCGCCAAAGCAGATGTGGTACTGCTCGGTGTCCTTCTCGTGGAAGCGCAGGCGGGCGGCGCTATCGACGCCGAGCGCCGGCGCGGCACCGTCACCTCCCTCTGGCGGGGCGATGAGGCGGCGCGCCAGCTCGGCGATCCGCTCGTGATCCAGGTGGCCGGCCGCCCCGACGACGATGTCGCCACCGGTGTAGCGAGCGCGGTGGTAGGCCTCGATCTCGGGCACCGGGATCGAGGCGATCACCTCCGCTTCACCCAGCACCCGCCGGCCGAGCGGGTGCCCGCCGAAGACGGCGTCGGCGAGGAAGTCGTGGACGCGGTCCTGCGGTTCGTCCTCATACATCGCGATCTCCTCCAGCACGACCTCACGCTCAGAGTCGATCTCGGGGTAGGTGGGGGCCAGCAACATTTCGGCCAGCAGGTCGAAAACCTCCTCGGTGTGCTCGTCGAGGAAGCGGGCGTGCAGTTGGGTGGTCTCCTTGCCGGTCGCCGCGTTGACCGAGGCTCCGAGCCCGTCGAAGCGCTCCGAGATCTCGATCGCCGAGAACCTCGCGGTTCCCTTGAACAGCAGGTGCTCGAGGAAGTGCGAGACCCCCGCCTGAGCGGTGCTCTCGTCACGTGAACCGGTTCGCACCCAGAGCCCGAGCGCCACGGAGCGCACCGAGGGAACCTCCTCGGTGATGACCCGGACGCCCGAGCCCAGCTCGGTGAGGCGTGGCTGGCTCAATGCCTAGTGGCGCTCGCGCTCGCGCCGACGGCCGCCGCGATCGCCGCCGTTACGACGCGGGCCTCCGTCGCCGGAGCCGATCGCCGCCAGTTCCTCCGGCGATTTGCCCATCACCGACGGGTCCTCGGTAAGGCGCAGGCCGATCCGGCCCCGCTCCTTGTCGACCTCGACCACGGTGACGTCTATCTCGTCGCCCGCCTTGAGCACGTCGTCGACCGAATCGACCCGCTCGCCCGGTTTCACGTTGGAGATGTGAAGCAGGCCATCGGTGCCCTTGACCAGCTCGACGAAGGCGCCGAAGGTCGTCGTCTTGACCACCTTGGCGGCGTCGTAGCGATCGCCGAGCTCGGCCTCCTTGGTCATCGACTCGATGCGGGCCACGCAGGCCTCGACCAGTTCACCGGTCGGCGCGTAGATCCGCACCGTGCCGTCATCCTCGACGTCGATCTCGGCTTCAAACTCCTCGCAGAGCCCGCGGATCGTTTCGCCGCCTTTGCCGATCACGGCTCCGATCTTCTCGGGGTCGATCTTGATCGACTCGATCGCCGGCGCGTGGGGAGAGAGCTTCTCCCGCGGCCCATCGATCGCCTCCGCCATCTTGTCCAGGATGAAGAGCCGCCCCTTTTTCGCCTGTTCCAGCGCGTCGGTGAGGATCTCGAAGGTGACGCCGGTGATCTTGATGTCCATCTGCAGGGCGGTGATCCCGTCCGCGGTGCCGGCGACCTTGAAGTCCATGTCGCCGAGGTGGTCCTCGACGCCGGCGATGTCGGTGAGGACGATGTAGTCCTCGCCCTCCTTGATCAGGCCCATCGCCACCCCGGCGACCGGGGCGCTGACCGGGACACCGGCGGCCTGGAGGGCCATCGAGGAGGCGCAGACCGACCCCATCGAAGAGGAGCCGTTGGACTCCAGCGTCTCTGAGACCACCCGGATCACATAGGGGAAATCTTCTTCGCCGGGGATCGTTGCGCTCAGGGCCCGCTCGGCGAGGGCGCCGTGGCCGATGTCGCGCCGCTTCGGCCCCCGCATGAAGCCCGCCTCCCCAACCGAGAAGGGCGGGAAGTTGTAGTGATGCCAGAACCGTTTCGTGGTCTGCAGCCCGAGCGTGTCCAGGCGCATGTCCATCCGCGTCGTACCCAGCGCCACGCTGGAGAGGATCTGCGTCTCGCCTCGGGTGAAAAGGCCCGAGCCGTGCACCCTGGGGGCGATGTCGACCTCACACTCGATCGGTCGGATCTCGTCCTGGCCGCGGCCGTCGGGGCGCTTCTTGTCCACCGCGATCGCCTTGCGGATCGTGTCCTTCTCGATCTGGTCGAAGGCGGCGACGACCTCGGACTTGCGCGCGGGGCGCTCCTCGGCCTCACCGGACTCCGGCGTGTACTTGGCGACGACCTCGTCCTTGACCCGGTCGATCGCCTCGTAGCGCTCGAGCTTGCCCTCCGTGGCGATCGCCTCGACCAGGGCGGGGCCGTGCGAGGCGCCGATCTCGCCGATCAGTCCCTCGTCGATGCTCGGGGCCTCGACCTCCAGCTTCTGCTTGCCGGCCTTGCCCTGGAGCTCGTCCATCGCGGCGCAGAGCTTCTTGATCTCGCCGTGGGCGATGTCCAGCGCGTCGAGGATCTCCTGCTCGGTGACCCCGCTGGCGCCTGCCTCGACCATCAGGATCGCCTCGTCGGTGCCGGCGACGATCAGGTCCAGGTCGAGGTCATCGAGGCTCTCCTCCGGCGGGTTGATGATGAAGTCGCCATCGAGCTTGCCGATCCGTACCGCGCCGACGTGGGCGGCGACGGGCACCGGTGAGATCGCCAGCGCCGCGGAGGCGCCGTTCATCGCCAAGATGTCGTAGGGGTGGACGTGGTCCACCGAGAGCGGGATCGCGACCAGCTGGGTCTCGAAGTGCCAGCCCTTGGGGAAGAGGGGTCGGATCGGCCGGTCGATCATCCGCGCGGTCAGAGTCGCCTTTTCGCCGGAGCGTCCCTCGCGGCGGAAGAACGAGCCGGGGATCTTGCCCGCGGCGTACATCCGCTCCTCGACGTCGACGGTGAGGGGCAGGAAGTCCACGTCTCGCAGGCTGCCCATGGTCGCCGTGCAGAGGACCATTGTGTCGCCCGCGCTGACGACGACCGCTCCGCTCGCCTGCTTGGCGAGCTTGCCCGTCTCGAAGGAAATCTGGCTCTCGCCGATCTCCACCGAGACGCGGCTAATGTCAAACATGCTCATCTATGTCGTACCTCCGGCCGCCCGGTTGGCGGCCCCTTGCGTTTCAGAACTCTCGTTCTCTGTCCCGAGGGAGACTACAGACCGGGGGATCGTGCGTCGCTCAGCGGCGCAGGCCGAGCTCGGCGACGAGGGAGCGGTAGCGCTCGAGGTCGTTGCGTTCGAGATAACGCAGCATGCGACGCCGCTTGCCGACCAGCATCAGCAGGCCGCGGCGCGAGTGGTGATCTTTGCCGTGCTCGCGCAGATGCCCGGTGAGGTCGTTGATCCGCTCGGTCAGGAGGGCGACCTGAACCTCGGCCGAACCGGTGTCCCCAGTGGAGCGCCCGTACTTGCCGATCAGCTCGGATTTCTGTTCTTTGGTCAGGCTCATTGCGGGCCGGTGAAGCTAGCACAGACCCGCTCTGCATCCCGGACGTCGGCCCGCATCTGGGCGATCAGCTCCTCGATTCCGGCGAAACGCTTCTCGCCGCGCAGGCGTTGGACGAAGGCGACCCGCAGGGTCCTCCCGTAGAGGTCCTCGTCGCGGTCGATCAGATAGGTCTCGATCAGCACCCCCCGGCCGGTCTCGAAGGTCGGCCGCACGCCGACGTTGACCGCCGCCGGCACGCCGTCGGCGAAGGCCGCGTAGACGCCGTGCCCGGGGATCGCCAGGCGGTCGTCGGGAACGATGTTGGCGGTCGGGAATCCCAGCTCCCGGCCTCGCTGGTCGCCGCTGACCACGGTCCCCTCGACCATGAAGGGAGCCCCCAGACAGCGCCTCGCTCCCTCCATGTCACCCGCGGCGATCAGCGCCCGGATCCGGGTCGAGGACACCGTTTCACCCTCGATCTCGACCAGCGGCACCACCCTGGTCTGGAACTCACGGCGCGCGGCGAGCATCGCGGGATCGCCCTGCGCCCTGGCGCCGAAGCGGAAGTTCTCGCCGACCGAGACCCGCACGGCACCCAGGCGCTCGATCAACACCTCCTCGATGAAGTCCTGGGCCGAACGGGCGGCGAACTCGCGGTCAAAGGGTATGACCACCAGCTGGCGCACACCCAGTCCCTCGATCACGTCGCGCTTCACCGCAAAGGGCATGATCAGCTTCGGCAGCGCGGCCGGATGCAGCACCTCCAGCGGGTGGGGGTCAAAGGTGAGCACCGTGTCGGCGCCCTCGATCACCGCCTGGTGACCGACGTGGACGCCGTCAAAGGTGCCGATCGCGACGTGGCGGGGTCGCGGCTCTGCCTCCGGCAGCCGGGTCACCTCGATGCTGGCCATCATCTGCCCCGCTCCGCTCCGGGCGCCGAGAGGCGCAATTGGATCGCCGGCCGCTCGGCGCTCATCGAAGCGCAGCCTCGGGAACCAGCTCGGCGACCCGCTCCAGGCCAAGTGACCGGCCGGCGTCCTCGACCCTGAAGGGCCCGATCGCGGTGCGCCGCAGGGCCGAGCAGTAGGCGTCCCCCAGGGTCTCGATCAGGGTCCGCACGTAGGTGCCGGAGGAGCATTCGACCTCATAGGTCGCGCTGGTGGAATCGCTGGCCAGCAGCGTCGCCCTGTGGACCTCGACATCGCGCGCCGGGGTCTTGACCGTCTCGCCACGATGCGCCTTGCGGTAGAGCCGCTCGCCTCCGACCCTGACCGCCGAGGTCATCGGCACGCGCTGGCGCACCGTACCGGTGGGCAGCCGCAGGGACTCCGGCAGGCGCCCGGTTTCGCTCAGCTCGCCCTCGGGGTCGCCGGTGCTGGAGCGCCAGCCGAGGCAAGCCGTGGCCAGGTAGGTCTTGGGCAGTGCGGTCAGGTGTCGCTGCAGTTTCGTCGCCCGGCCGAGCAGCACCAGCAGCAGGCCGGTGGCGAACGGATCGAGCGTACCCGCGTGGCCCGCCCTGCAACCGCGCTCCCGTCGCACTCGCTCGACCATGTCATGCGAGGTTATCCCCGCCGGCTTGTCGCAGAGCAGGACGGCTGCCTGGGCCTCGCCGCCGACCACCCTCAGACACCGAGCTGAGCCGTCACCTCGCGAGAGAGGAAGGTGACCAGCTCGCCCAGATCGAGGTTGGTCGAGAAGCCGGCGGCGCGCTTGTGGCCTCCGCCGCCGCTTCTGCGCGCGATCACCGAAACATCGACGTCACCCTCACTGGAGCGCAGGCTGACCTTGCGCGCCGCCCTGCCACGGTCGCCGAGGTCACGGATCACAGCCGCCACCTTGGCGCCCTCGATCGAGCGCAGGTGATCGACGATCCCCTCGCTCATCTCCTCGCCGGCGCCGGTCGCCTCGTAATCGGCGGCGGTGATGTAGGTGAGGACCAGCAGGCCGCCGCAGTGGCGCTGGATCCGGTCCAGGGCGCGGGACACCAGCCGCAGCTTCTCCAACGGGACGTGCTCGTAGAGGCGGCGATAGGTGTCATCGACATCGACTCCGGCTTCGATCAGGTCGGCTGCGATCCGGTGGGTCCGGGCATCGGTGTTCTCATACATGAACTTGCCGGTGTCGGTGACCAGACCGACGTAGAGCGCCGAGGCCATCTCCGGGGTGATCTGTGCGCCGAGCAGGACCGCCAGCTGGTAGACGATCTCGGCGGTGCAAGAGGCCTCGGTCTCGACCAGGTTCAGGTCGCCGAATCGGGTGTTGTCGTGGTGGTGGTCGATGTTGATCACCTGATTGACGCCGGGGCTGAGGAAGTCCAGCGGCATCCGGTCGATGTTGCCGCAGTCAAGGAAGACGACCGCGCGGACCGCGATGTCGGCGGGTGGCTCGTGAAAGACCTCCTCCAGAGGGAGGAAGCGGTACTCGATCGGAAGCGGAAACTCCTTCGCCGCCATGAACATCACCGAGTCCTTGCCCAGCTGGGTGAGCAGGTGGTGCATGCCCAGCAGCGAGCCGAGTGCATCGCCGTCGGGACCCTCGTGGGCGGTGAGCAGGAAGCGGTCGCGCGAACGCAGTTCGGCGGCGACCAGCTCGATGTCGGTAGCCGCCAGGTCGACCGGCTCCCGGCTCATAGGCCCTCCTCCAGCAGGCGCGAGATCCGCACGCCCTGCGCGATCGTCTCGTCGTAGTGAAAGGAGATCGTCGGAGTCCGCTTCATCCGCGTCTCGGCGGCGATCCTCGACTGGAGCACGCCGCGGGAGGAGCGCAGCCCGCTCAAACTCGCATCCCGCTCTTCCTCGCTGCCGAGCACGCTGACGTACACCTTGGCGGTGCGCAAATCAGGGCTGGTCTCGACCGATGTCACGGTGACGAAGCCGATGCGGGGATCGCTCAACTCACTGCCGATCGCCGCGCCGACGACCTCGCGAAGCACCTCGTTGATGCGCCGCATGCGAGCGGTGGCCATCCTACTCCAGGGTCTGCTCGACCTGTTTCGTCTGGAAGAACTCGAGCACATCGCCCTCCTTGACGTCAGCGTAGCCGTCGAGGACGACGCCGCACTCCTGGCCGGCCTCGACCTCCGCCACGTTGTCTTTGAAGCGGCGCAGCGAGCCGAGCTTGCCGGTCCAGACCACCGTGCCTTCGCGCACCAGACGCACGCTGGCCTCGCGGCTGGCTCTGCCGTCGGTCACCAGGCAGCCGGCGATGCGGCCGACCTTGGAGGCCTTGAAGGTCTGTTTGACCTCGGCCTCGCCGACCGCCTCCTCCACCTCGACCGCCTCCAGCAGCCCCTCCATCGCGTTGCGCAGGTCCTCGGTGATTTTGTAGATGATCGAGTAGGTGCGAACGTCGACCCCCTCCCGCACGGCGGCGCGGCGGGCATCGGCCAGGGGACGGACGTTGAAGCCGATGATGATCGCGTTGGAGGCGGAGGCGAGCATCACGTCTGACTCGTTTATCCCACCGGTCTGGGAGTGGATCACGTTGATCGCCACCTGCTCCTGCGGGACCTTGGCGATCTCGTCCTGCAGCGCCTCCAGCGAGCCGGCGACGTCGGCCTTGAGGACCAGGTTGAGCTCCTTGATCTCCCCCTCCTGGGCGCGGGCGAAGACCTCCTCCAGGCTGACCTTGCGTGCCTGGCGGCGAGCCAGCGCCTCGGTCTTCAGCCGGTTGGCGCGCTCCTGGGCGAGCTGGCGGGCGCGGCGGTCGTTCTCCACCGCCTGGACGAACTCGCCCGCCTCGCCGACCCCGTCGAAGCCCAGAACCTCGACCGGCATCCCCGGCCCGGCGCTCTCCACCCGCTCGCCGGTGAAATCCTGCATCGCCCGCACCCTGCCCCAGCGCGAGCCGGCGACCAGCGCGTCGCCAACCCTCAGCGTGCCGCGCTGGACCAGGACGGTGACCACCGGACCGCGGCCCGGGTCGAGCTGAGACTCGATCACCGTGCCCGAGGCGGGAGCATCGGGGTTGGCCCCCAATTCCTCAAGCTCGGTGACCAGCAGGATCATGTCCAACAGGTTGTCCAGGCCCTCGTGGGTCTTGGCCGATACGTCGCAGTAGACGGTCTCCCCACCCCAAGCCTCCGGCGTGAGGCCGTCAGCGGCCAGGTCGTTGCGGATCCGGTCGGGCTGAGCGCCCTCCTTGTCGATCTTGTTCACCGCGATCAGCATCGGCACGTCCGCGGCGCGGGCGTGGTCGATTGCCTCTTTGGTCTGCGGCATCACCCCGTCGTCGGCGGCGACGACGACGACGGCGACGTCGGTGACCTTGGCGCCGCGGGCGCGCATTGCGGTGAAGGCGGCGTGGCCAGGAGTGTCGAGGAAGGTGATCGTCCTCTCGCCGTGGTGCACCTGGTAGGCGCCGATGTGCTGGGTGATCCCGCCCGCCTCCCCCGCCGCGACCTCGGTCTCACGGATCGCATCCAGCAGAGAGGTCTTGCCATGGTCGACGTGGCCCATGATCGTCACCACCGGCGGCCGGTCGGCGAGATCCTCCTCGGCGTCGGTGAAGGTCGGCGCCTCGGGCTCCTCGTCGGCCGCGGTGACGATCTCCACCTTGCGGTCGTACTCATCGGCGATCACCCTGATCGAGTCGTCGGTCAGGGTCTGGGTGAGTGTCGCCATCTCCCCCATCGTCATCAGCTTCTTGATCACTTCGGCCGGGGCGAGGCCGAGCGACTCGGCGACCTCGCGCACGGTCGCACCGGAGTTGACCTTGGTCGCCTCGGGCTCAAACGGGGTATCGGATTGGGGCGGTGGCTCCTCCAGCAACGGCCGGCGCCGCCTTCCCCCCCTTCGCCGCGGCGGCCGCTGCGGTGGCGGCCCGCCCATCTGGTCGCGCCTGGCGGCCTGGGAATCGATCACGACCCGCCGTTTTTTCGGCCCGGCGCCACTCCCGGCCGGAGCGCTGGCCGCTTTTTGGGCCGGCCGCACGGGCTTGGTCGAGGTTTTCGACTCGGCGCCGGCCCTGCTCGGGGCCTCCTTGGTCGCGGTGGCGCTGCCGCCATCCACGCCGGCGGCCGCGATGGCCCTCAGGGCATCGGCCTCCTCGACGCTGGAAGCAGCGGCCTTGGCCTCCACCCCGGAGGCCTTCAGGGCAGCGAGAAGCTCTTTGCTGGTGATCCCTCGCGCTTTGGCGATCTCGTGAACCCGCTTCTTTGCCACTAGGACTGCTCGGCCTCCTCGACGACCGGTTGCGGCGACTCGGCCCCAGGGTTCTCTACCTGCGCCTGGAGCACCTCGGCAGCATCCTCGCCGGGGCCCTCGCTGCGATCCGCGGGCTGATCGATCGCTGCGGCGGGGAGCGGCGGGGACTCCGTCCCCAACGCCTC
>Ga0307372_10004845_pt1 | contig 20509 bp, 21 predicted proteins | sample OX1MG_FD_202533 | JGI IMG/M metagenome (GOLD analysis project Ga0307372, IMG submission 202533) | Soil microbial communities from Risofladan, Vaasa, Finland - OX-1 | ecosystem: Environmental > Terrestrial > Soil > Coastal area > Acid sulfate soil | place: Finland: Risofladan, Vaasa | collected...
GGGTGGCGACAGAGGCGGCTTGGCTCAAAGGGAAGCAATTTGGAAAAAGAAGAAATAAAGAAAAGAAAGAAAACAACAAAAATGAAAAAAAGTCTTGACGCTCACCGGCCTTCTCATGGAAGGAGTTAGCAGAACGCTTGCTCGCGTTCGAGAGGCATTACGAAAGTATCGCCAAACCATTCGAGTGGCGCTTCACCCGAAGGGATCTCAATCGAATGCTGCACAAGCTCGACCGTCCCACAGACAAAGCAGCTTAAGGAATACGCGACCGAATATATGAAATGGCCTACTAAGCTAACTCAAAGAAAATATTGGCTCCGGGGCCTGGACTCGAACCAGGATAACCAGCTCCAAAGGCTGGCGGCCTACCAATTAGCCGACCCCGGAAACGCGCGATGAAGCTTCAGAAGTATAATTAATCGCGGCAAAGAGCGAAAGGCCCAGAAAAACAAAGACGCGGCGTGCCGCGATCTACAGGGTGCACGTTACGCCTCTCGCGCACGTCACGTAACGCAATCCGCGCGCATCATTAAGTAAGTTCCCATGACACTGTACTGTTCTGATTGAGCAAGCAAAGGATCTCAAATCCATGTCACGCGCGCACCGCTCTTCCTTGCGACGTTTGTTCGTTGCGATGTTTTTCGGCGGCGTAGTGTCGCTACTGTCAGCCGCAAGCGTCCTCCAAGCACAGGAAACCACGTCTCCGATTACGTTCTTCGCGCCCGCGCCGGAATTCGCTGTGCGTGCGCCCGCCTCGAACGTAACGCCGGCACCGCCCTCTTTCGCCACGCCAGCGTCGGTGCTTCCCGCGCCGGCTTTCAATTTTTCGAGAGTCTCGCCACGATTCGCGCTGCCTGCGCCAGCCGTCGCCGCACCGGCGTTTAATCTTGCAGCGCCCCGCTCCGCTTACGTGACCGATCCCGCGACAGGGCAGCGCGACGTCTCCTGGCGACTGCTACCCTCGAACTTTCTCGATGACCAGCGAGCCATGTGGCTTTTTCCTGTCCAACTCGCGCACGGCCACCACTGGCTGCCCGCAATTTCAATCGTCGGAATCACGGGCGGGCTGATCGTCGCCGATCCGCACGACGCTCCCTATTTTCGTCGTACGAATAGCTTTCAAGACTTCAATAGCGCCTTCAGCGGCACGGCCAGCGCGGCGGGAATTGTGGCCGTTCCGGTTTTGGCCTACGTGGTAGGACTTGTAGGCAAAGATTCTTATACGCAGAAAACGGCGCTGTTCGCCGGCGAAGCGGCCGCCGACAGTTTCGTTCTCTATGCAGCCACGAATCTCGCGACTCACCGGCTCCGCCCTTCGGACATCGCTCCGTACGGCAACTTTTCAGACACCTTCTATGACGGCCACAAGTCTTTCCTGTCGAATAGCTTTCCCTCGGGTCACACGACGGAAGCCTTCGCCATTGCCACCATTTTTGCGCGGCGCTATCGCAAGCACCGCTGGGTTCCGTTCCTGGCCTACGGCGCGGCCAGCGTCATCGCCTTCTCGCGCATCACTCTGCAATCCCATTTCCCCTCGGATGTATTCCTGGGCGCCGCCCTGGGCTACACCGTCGCGCGATACGACGTTCTCCGCGGCCAGTAACGCCCTGAGCAGCGCTGACAGTGCTCGCGTCCGTCTCCGTCATTCTTCGCCGCTTTCATGCGCGCCGCGATTTATAGCGCCGTCCCGGCGTTTTACTCGCGCCGCGCCGCCGTCTCGCCGCTGTTTTTTCTTGCAGGGTGTGCCTTGCGGGTTGCTTGTTTTTTGATTCGTACTCTCAGCTATTAACTGTCAACTATGAACTCGCCCTGCCAACTCTTAACTCTCAACTATCGACTACTCCGCCTTTGCCGCCCCAGCCCCAATCTGCTACGCTTCTTCGTCGCCAATGCGCCGGAGAGGTGTCCGAGCGGTTTAAGGAGCACGCTTGGAAAGCGTGTGTAGGAGAAATCCTACCGTGGGTTCGAATCCCACCCTCTCCGCCATTCCAACGATGTGAAAATAAATCAATTCGGGCGCTCGCTTTCTCCGCGTGTGTTATACGTGTGGTTCGTCTGCATCGGCACCAACGAATCGCGGCTCCGAACGCACAGTCCGCTCCGAATTGCTCTTGCCGCGAGCGTGCTCTAGTTTTACGGCCGCGCTGACCACAGCACGTTCTGGTTCTTGTCAAACAGAACGAGGTCCGTAACCCCGAGGACGGCTGCGGATCCTTGCGCGCCGTTCAGTTTAAGCGCCGGCCCGACCGAGGAGGGTACGGCGAGGACTGCCCCCTTCGTTCCCTTCGCACCGTACAGGGCAAGCAACGGCCCGCCCGAGAGCAGGCCCAGCATTACCCGCGGATTCTCGTGCGCGCCGTCGTACAGGGCAAGCTCCGGCCCGCCCGAGAGCACACCCAGCCCCGCCCTTTCCTTTCCGTTCGCGTCGTACAGGGCGAGCACCGGGGCGCCTCTGTGCATTCCTAGCGTCGCGCGCTCGCGTCCCTGCGCGTCCACAAGCACGAATTCGGTGGCCCTGACAACGGCTGCGGCCTTGCTTGTTTCCGTGCCGACTGGCTTGCGTTCCCCCGCCAGCCCGGCCAATACGACGACTGCCGCAATCGCCAGCGCCCCCAGCCCCGCCAGCTTCATGCGCCGATTCTGCCGCTCCAACTTTTCCAACCGCTCCTCGGTGGCTCCCTGCTCGTTCGTCATGGGCGCACCTCCGTGCGATGGTTTTTCGCCCTTGCAACCGCGGCCATTCTACAACATCACAGCAAAAGCTCTTGCCAGTCACTGTTAACTATGATATAAGTACCCTAGTCGTTATCGAAATCCAATGCCTCAACTTGCTCTCTCTTCGCAGTCGAGAGCGGTAAGTGTCGATTTTGCTCCCCGCCCGTCCGCCAGTTTTCGCCTAGCCTCCCGGCAAACTTCTAATCGGTACAGCAAATTATTAGAATCGCCCGCAACTCACGCAAAACAAACTTCCGCCCTCATCTCTAATCGCAACAGTTTCGCGTTTCTTGTCTCCGTCCGCCGCGCCCAAACTTCCCCATTTCTAATCGGTACACCAAACGCCAGTCAAATTCTCCTAACTACCCATAAACTCAACAACATAAGTTTTTCTAATCGGGACAAATTCGCATTCTTCTCAGCGCGTCCGCGCTCGCGCTTCGCAGCAGGACATTATCATGCGCCCGCGCCCCGCGCTGTCTTCATCAGGCCTTGTCGCGGTAGTGCCCAATGACCGTGATGGCCGTGCTGATCACCGCCAACCCAATCAGCACGTACAAAATGGGCAGTCCGTAGTGCGAAAACCAGCGCAGGATTGGCCGCCCGTAGACGCTCGCCATGTATGCCAGGAGGGTATATCGGACCACGCGGCCCAGAGTGAGCGCCGCCAGAAATTTTTTTGTCGGGTAGTTCGTTGCGCCTGCAACCACCAAAAAAGGCACCATGGGCACGGGTGGCGGCAGCACTGCGGAGACCGCAATCGCGCCAAAGCCCCATTTCTGGAACAGGTCATACACCTTCTTCATCCACCCGCGCTTCATTTTGCGCGCCAGCAAATCCTTCCCTTGTTTCCGCGCCAGGCGGAACGTCACGTAGCCGCCGAGCAGTGCTCCGGCCGTCGCCATGAACGCGAAGTAGGGCCACCATCGCTGCTGATGAGCGGCCAGCACGATGGTCAGCGCGTCCATGCTGCCCGGCAGCGGGATTACGGAATTGTCGAGGAGCCCGAGCAGGATCAATCCCGGTCCGCCGAGGTGAATCAGCCATAACGCCAGCTTTCCGCTTACTCGCAGCTTCCGTATCGTCATCGTGTAGTCGGACAGCATGTTCCCCCGATCCCCGCTTTTTACACACAGGAGCCCACAATCCCTAAAATGCCTTACGTAAGATGAATCCCCAGGATAAACACAACGATAAACAGCCGATGGCTTTTCAGACGCCCCGCTCTATTGTGCCTCAGCCGTTGCAATTTACATCAGGATTCGGCGCGTTCACCGCTTATACCCGATCTTCCGCACAAACTCTCGCCGCGCCTGCGCGTCCTCCGGCCCTTCCACGCCCTTCGGCGACGAGCCGTCCACCACGCCCATCACGCCTCGGCCTTGCTTCGTTTCCGCGACGATCACTTCCACCGGATTCGCCGTCGCGCAGTAAATCGAACACACCTCAAAGCAATCCCTGATGCGCCCGAGCAGGTTGATCGGGTACGCGTCGCGCACCAGCACCACGAACAAATGGCCTGCGCCGACGGCCTGTGCGTTGGCGACCGCCGCGCGCCGCAGCTCGTCGTCGTTCGCCTCAACGCGAACCAGGCGCGGCCCCGAAGCCTCATTGAACGCGATGGCGAATTTCGCCCCTGGCACCGTATTGACGATGGCTTCGAACAGGTCCTCAGCCGTCTTGATGAAGTGCGCCTGCCCCAGAATGACGTTCGCCCCTTCGGGAATTTCGATTCGTACGTTCGTCAGTTCCATTTTTCCTCCGCACGGTAATTCTTTTCCAGTTGCCCGCCATTTATTTTCAGCTTTGCGCGCGTCCAAAACGGGAAAGCCATTATCTGCGCGGTTTTTGTGTCAGGCAAGGCCCCTGCGGTTTGGTCCCTCGCGTGCTCTGAATCGGTAGCGGCACTCAAGCATCTAAACCGATGCGAGAGAGACGGACGCCGCGATACAGGATCACATCGGCCTGTTATACGGTCTTTCCGACGGCCCTCGAAACTGGCTCGAGAAACTGGTTGATAGAATGGAATAGGTCATGGCAATGCTTTTCAGGACGTTTCAACAAGCAAAGCGGTTCCTCCGAATCCTCGTAGGGTTTACGCTTCTGGCTCTCGGCGTTGTATTGATATTTAGTCCTGCGCCGGGCTGGCTCGTGATGCTGCTAGGCCTGGGACTTTTGGCCGCCGAATTCGTTTGGGCGCGCCGATTGCTTAACGGCGTGAAGGAGCAAGGCGTCCGGCTGCGCGACGCTGTTTTCGCCCGCAGTAACGTCAACGGCGCCTAAGCGACCGTCCCGTTTTTGTTTCCTACGATTTCTCATCGGACTGATCGTAATCGCCGGTACTCTGCGTTCTTCCGGGCCTCGGCGGTGTAGGATCGCTTTTGCAGGGGCGGCTTTACGCTGACTGCTTTTGCTCTTCGCTGGCGACTATCCACTTCCTTTTCGGCTTTCCCTTTTCGAGTTTCGATTCTTGTGGTTTCATCTACAAGCGGAGGCGCACACCATGGGCAACGAACAGGGTAGATGGTCAGGGAAATGGGCGCTGGTGACGGGCGCGAGCGCCGGAATTGGCTGGGCGCTCGCCGAGCAGCTCGCCGCCGGCGGCGCGAATCTGATTCTCACGGCTCGCCGCCGCGAACGTCTCGAAGAACTCGGCTCAACTCTGCGCGGAAAACACGGCATCAAAACCGAAGTCTTCGCCGCGGATCTTGCCAGTCCCGGTGCGCCTGACCAAATCCGCACTTTCACGCAAGCCAAAAATCTCGAAATTGAGCTACTGATCAACAATGCTGGATTCGGCTCGTACGGCGCTCTGCACGACTCCAACCTCGCGCGCCAGCTCGAAATGATTCAGGTGAATTGCGCCGCCGTGGTTCATCTGACGCGTCTCTATTTGCCCGAAATGGTCGCGCGCCGCCACGGTGATATTTTGATCGTCGCATCCGTTGCGGGCTTTCAGGCCGTGCCCTATATTTCGACGTACGCCGCCACAAAAGCCTTTGACCTGCTCTTCGCCGAGGGAATCGCCGAGGAAGTTCGCCGCCACGGCGTACACGTTTGCGCGCTTTGCCCCGGCTCGACCACCACGGAATTCCGCGAAGTCGCCGGCCAGCCCGAGCGCACCTTTCGTGGCGCGGAGACGGCGGAAAAAGTCGCGCGCGTAGGCCTGCGCGCCCTTGCGCAAGGGAAGAGCAGCGTAATTTCCGGTTTCAGGAATAGGATGAGCGTCGAAGGCCAGCGCGTGGCCCCGCGTGGTTTCGTGTCGCGCGTCGCCGCCAGCATATTCGATCCGCACAAATGACGCCTGCGCGGCCATTCGCAATTTGTTATCCGTAATCCGGTGAAGGAGCTGCATGGCAGCGATAAGAGAATCGAAGGAGCGCACGAAATGACGCGAGCAGGAAGTGGTTCCGATGGTTTCACCCGCCGCGAATTTCTTTCCGTTTCCGCCGGCTCGGCCCTTTCGCTCGCAAGCCTCGGCCTTCCGGATGCGGTGCCGACTCCGCGGATGCCGGTCGCGCCGCAAACGGCTTCGCCTTTCCCGAAGGAATTTTTTTGGGGCGCGTCGACATCCGCCTATCAAATTGAAGGCGCCGCGCGCGAAGACGGCAAAGGCCCGTCCGTGTGGGACGAATTCGCGCACAAGCCCGGAAAAATCCGCGACGGCCAGACGGGCGACGTCGCCTGCGATTTCTATCACCGTTACGCCGAAGACATCTCCCGCATGCGCGACATGGGCCTCACGGCGTTTCGCTTCAGCATTTCGTGGCCGCGCGTGTTGCCCGACGGCACGGGCAGCGTCAATCAAAAGGGGATCGATTTCTATAGCCGCCTCGTCGACGCGCTCCTCGCCGCCGGCATCGCGCCGGTCGCTACGTTGTTCCACTGGGACACGCCGCTTGCGCTCCGTCACCGCGGCGGCTGGCTCACGCGCGACATGCCCGGCTGGTTCGGCGATTACGCCGCAGTCGTCGCGCGAGCGCTCTCCGATCGCGTGACGCATTGGCTCACCATCAACGAGCCGCGCTCCTTCGTCGGCGGCGCGTACGTCACCGGCGTGCAAGCGCCGGGCGAAAAACTTTCCCGCGCCGAATACATGCGCGTCGCGCACATCACGTTTCTTGCGCACGGCCGCGCCGTGCAGGCCATTCGCGCCAACGCGCATCAACCGGCGCAAATCGGCTATGCCTGCGACGTCTCTCCTGCCTTGCCCGCAACCGATTCCGCCGCGGACGCTGCCGCGGCGCGCGAATCCACTTTTGCCAGCCCGCTCGAGCAGTTCACCGCCGATCATTGGTGGAGCGAAAACGCCTGGTGGCTCGATCCCGTTTTCCTCGGACACTATCCCGCCGACGCGCTCGCCGTTTTGGGCAAAGACGCTCCCCAAACCCTGCCCGGCGACATGGAAACCATTCACCAGCCGCTTGATTTTCTCGGCACAAATATCTACGGCGGCTCGTTCGTGCGCGCTGGGGAAAATGGCCAGCCCGTGCCCGTCCCTTTTTCTGCCGGGTTTCCGTTGACCGCGTTTGGCTGGCGAGTCACGCCGAGCGCCCTATATTGGGGGCCCAAGTGGCTCTACGAGCGCTATAAAATGCCGATTATCATCACGGAAAACGGCTGCTCGTCCTGCGATTCCGTCTCGCTCGACGGAAAAGTTCACGACCCGCAGCGCATCGACTTCACCGCGCGCTATCTCCTCGCGCTCGGTCGCGCCTCCGCCGAAGGCGTCCCGGTGCGCGGCTATCTTCATTGGTCGCTGCTGGATAATTTCGAATGGCAGGAGGGCTACATGCAACGCTTCGGCATGATCTTCGTCGATTTCCCCACCAGCCGCCGCATCCCAAAGGATTCCGCGCACTGGTACGCAAGCGTCATCGCGTCGCGAGGCGCGGCGCTGCCGCAGATGCAAACGGTATCGTAGTTTGCGTTCCAGAACATTTTTAGGCTCACGAACCGGAAACTGGTCGCATCTCCAAGGCCAAACGAGGAGGGATGATCGGGATGTTGCGGAGCGGATTGAGCGGAAGAGAGTTAGGATCGCCGGCGGTGAGATGCGTGTGGCGTGCACAAATTTCGTTTGGAGTAAAGGCGAAAATATGGTAAGGTGAGGTTGCGTTTGTTGCTCTTGTAAAACCTTTAGATTCGATTAAAGGGGCTGCGAGTTACAAACTCGCAGCCTTTTTTGCTTTACGGCTGGAGGCGGTCGCGAGGCGCAAATAGCTTAAAATAAAGAAGAGGAAACACAAGTGTCAAAAGAACAAGGAACAGTAAAGTGGTTCAATGCGAGCAAGGGCTTTGGATTCATCCAGCGTCAGTCGGGCGAAGATGTTTTCGTTCACTTTTCGGCGATTCAGTCGGAAGGCTACAAGTCGCTGAACGAAGGACAGGCCGTTGAATTCGACGTCGTGTCAGGCCCCAAGGGCTTGCAGGCCGCTAACGTAACTAGCCTCTAGTCAGCAGACCCAATCAGCGGGAGCTTGCCAAGCGCAGGCTCTCGCTAACATCTCAAGTAACACACGGTCCCGCCACGAAGCATTTGTAAAGCGTGCAGAAAAATGAAGAAGCCGGGCAGTGGATTCGCACCAGAAACTCTGATCCGGGTGTGTGAATCCGCGAAGACCGCCGCTGAAAACAGACTGCCGAACGGGAACGCGCGTCTCACCAGTTTTTAAGGAGCCCCTCTCATGGCAAAGCTTTACATAGGCAATCTCCCGTTTGAAGCCACGGACGAAAGTCTGCAACAACTGTTCACCGAGAAGGGTTTCGAAGTGCAATCGGCGCGCGTGGTTCGCGATATGGGCACGGGACGCTCGCGGGGATTCGGATTCGTCGAACTGAAAACGAACGAGGATTTGGCGCGCGCGATTTCGCAGTTGAACGGGACGATGATCGACGGCCGGGCGCTGCAAGTGAACGAAGCGCGTCCACCAGCGCCGCGCGGCGAAGGCGGAGGTAATCGCGGCGGATTCGGCCGCGGCGGCGGGGGACGGCACGGCGGCGGGCAAGGCGGACATGGTGGTGGCCACGGAGGCGATCGAGGCGGCGGCGGTGGTGGCGGAGGCCGGCGGCGATTCTAATATCGATCCATAGTTGATGATAGCGATAGACACGCGGCGCGTTGGCGGCAATCAGGGAGTCCCGAATGAGTGAAAATCTTTTCGTGCAATACGTGGGTTTCAAGGTCAAGACCTTTGACCGCGAATATACTTTTAATGTGCATGTTTCCCAAGGCGCCGTTCGCGCGTTCAAGCTGACGATTCCCAACGAAGCGTTCAATGCGCATCGCGCGCGTTTTCAGGATGCTCCTTCGATTTGCTCGACCAAGCTGCATCGCGAGCTCGCCGGCCATGACAACAATCCGTCGGAGACGAGTTACCGCATTTCGGATGTGGACCTGGAAGAATACCGCAGCGCGCACCCGCAAAAATCCTCGCGCAATCCCTACGCTCGCAAGACGAATTAATCGGCGCTCGCTTGCCGGAACGCTTCGAGGCGCAAAATTCCACAGCGGAAATATTGGAGCGGGAGAAGGGAATCGGACTCTCATTTCTAGCTTGGGAAGCTTAATCTATTTGTTGGAGCGGCGGCGCTTAGCTTCAATTTTCGGCCCTTAATTGGAAAATAATGGTTTAGCTTGTTCGTACGATCAGAGCCGCAAGATTTTCCGAAGGCCGAGTGATGCCGAAGTTCAAGGGCATATACGCGACAATGGCGCCGCACCCACCCTCTTGAATTGGACTGACGTTGGATCGAAAGCCTGCCTCGAGTTTTTGGGGCGACGCAATCGTGCGCGCCTCGTCGGAATGTCGTCAGTGCGCCGCATGAGCTAGTACCTGTATTTTGTTTTCGCCAATTTTCAATCGGACTGCCGCGACATTTTGTTCGAGATGTTCGACGCTGGAAGCAAGTCATTAAGAGCAGAAGGCCCCCCTGTAAAGTCCGCCAAATGTTAATCAGCCGATAACCGGTGTTCACCTACGGGAGGGTATATCGGAAGTCCACGTAAGCCATGCTTAGGTGTGCATTTTTCGGATTCGGGCCTGTGGTCGCGGCAGGAATAGACCAGGGACTCCGAACGAGATATGAATACTGGGTAATGATTTGCACTTTACCGAAATTCGGGTTGGACCACAGAGTCGGGATTACGCCGATCGTGCCCTCCTGAATCGCCCGATTGGAAGAGGTCGCGGACCCCGGAAAGCCAAACCCTACGCAGCTAAATCCGGGAACCCCAGCGCAGGAGGTGGTGGGTGTTGAAGCGAGAAGGCCGAAATTTCGCTGGAAATACGCGCTGCCATAGTAACCGTAAAACATATAACGCGGTGTTGTCTGCCATTCGAAGCCGCCGATGCCCGAGCCCGAGTGAACCGCCGAGAGAGTCCCATTCGGTTTGACGATCGCGTCGGGACCAAGTCCGAAAATGTAGCGGCCGCCGCCATCGCTGTAGAAGGAATTGACGATCATGTGGAGGTTCTTTATGATTTCGAAATTGAGGTTCACGGAACCTCGCCACCGGTGATTGTGTTGGTGGTGTCGGGCGTCGTCAGATTGTTCGAGACCCTAAAGCTGCGCACTAATCCCGCCGCTTCCAAGTGGAAGTCATGTCCCCACGCCTTCCCGTCGAATGCCGTCTTCACGATGACGTCAGGGTGAAGATTAGGAACGGCTGTATTGGTGGCGCTGGAAGCGGCGCTGGTGCTGCCGCTGCCATTATCAAACTGACCGCTGAAGTAAGCCGAAGGAAAAACAACCGAACTGGGCGCGAATTGTTGCGGGTTTTCGAGCGACACGCCGATGGCCCAGTGGCTCGTCGGATGATAGACGACGCGGACCTGAGGCTGGCGCGCCCAAATCAGTCCGACCTGGAAGTTGGGGTCCTCGTTGAGGGTGGTGAAAATGTCGGCTGGCATCGGTGATAAACCAACCCGGTTTGGGGTGAGCAGGGACCAAGCTTGGCCACCCAGAAATTCCCACTTGCCGTGTTTCACATCCCCAAAGAATAGACGCAAACGCGGGCTGTCGCTGTTCGCGGTTTGAAACGCATTCGCCGGCTGGAAGCCGAGGAAATCGCTCTCTATGTAGGCTGTTATCGAGGTTGATTTGGTCAAATCGGCGTCCACCTTCAAAGACAAACGTGAGTATTGCGACGAGAAGCGAGTTTCCGTCAAGGCCGCCTGAGGCAACTGATTATTGAATGGGATACCGCCGAATGCGGTCGCGATTCCGCTTCCCAAGTCGGTACTTCGAAAGAACGTCGCCATATCGAGGAATCCACCCGGAGTGAATTTAGCCGAGCCGATCTTCACGGATAGTGGTGATGGTTTTTCTGCTTGGTCGTCGGCAGAAGCTCTTGGCACAGCGGACGTGTGCGACCTAACAGAAGGATGCGTGGTCTCCGGAGTCGCATTCACTCCGCTGGTTGAGGATTCAACCGCAATGCTTGTCGACGCCGAGCTGGCGGGGCCGACCTTTCTTTCCATGGCCGCCAAGCGCCCACGTAGTTCCTGCAATTCCTCGGATTGTGTCTGCACGAAGTCTCGCAATTGCTGCAATTCTGATTCGACATTCGCATTTGTGACCGCCGGTGCAGATGCTTTGGCCGTGCCGCCAGATTTCGCAGCAGGCACCCGCGTAGTTGCGCTGTTTTTCTTGACCGTGTTTTTGTCGTCGTTCGCCCTCGCGGTCATGAAAGGAGAGCTGATAATGAAGAGAGAGAAGATGGTGAGGCCGATGATTGTTCTCCGCATCTCGATCGCTCCTTTTCCTGATCCTGAACGTCAAGCTACGTGCGCTTTTCTCTCACAGGGGAGAAGCGTGTTTCAGCGTATCCGGCGTTCCGGTCCAGACTAAAAACCCAGCAAATTCGGCAGCATCTTGGTGTAGCCGTTCTCCGTCGCCCAAAGGTCGAGGGGCACGCTGGCATACTCGTCCACTTCGGGGATCGCCAGTCCGTTCTTGGTGAGATCCACGGTATGAATGTAAGTCTTGCAACTGTCGCAGGCTTCAACACGGATGTGTGGGAACTGGCTGGAGGTATAGACCGCAAGCTTGTCAACGCTCTCTTCTTCACACGCTGGGCACACGATTCGCCGATAATCCCACTCTGTTAGACACCGGGAACAAATGAGCGATCGTTTTGCACCGTCGCCTTCCTGTCGCAGAACTCCGACTTGAGGTCTGCCTCCGCACTGAGGACAGACGCGAGGCGCGGCGCCTGCCGGCGAGTGTTCGGTGTGATGTGCGCAGTATTCAGCGTACGGCTGGAGGAAAGCGCGAGAAAAGAAGAGCGCAGGATTCTCAACCAGGAAATCATCAGGACTGTCTCCAGTCCAATAGGACGCAAGGAGATTTATCCAGCGGCCTCTGCCTTGTTCCATAAGCTCATTCGCCAATCGAGCGAGCTCGGCCGGGCCAACTTGTTGGATCAGTGAAAGAAATGCAGGAAATCTCGGTAGTAGAACAGACACATCCAGCTTCTCCGGCAGAGAGCCACTGTTCCTTTTCCCGACTTGACCGCTGGAGGCAGACAAAATTAGAGCGTAAAGATCCCTTTGGAACTCAGCAATCTGTTGGTAAAAGCGAAGGATCTCCGCGGCAAACGGGTAAGCTCCGGCGAGGTCATTGGCTCGGCTGATTCGTCGATCCCACTGTGAGCAGTTCATTTTCGCGTCGTTTCTTGCCGCGAGATTTCGTCATACCACAGACGATGAAACTCGCGCGCCCACGGCCTCGATACTGTGCCTTCGACCATTGAATCGAAGCTACCCTCTTCGAGAGCCGTGCTCATATAAACGTGAATGATGAAGCCGCCGATCGTCAGAAGAGCAGCCCCAACGTGCACAAGAATGGCCGCGTACCGAAGAAAACGCATGCTCCACGGGAGAGATTCGGTGAACCACAACCCAACTCCGGAGAGCAGCAGCAGAATCGCTCCGTAGAAAATCAGCCAGTACCATAGCTTCTGTCCAAAGTTGAATTTGCCAACCGGCGGAAGGTTGTCGTCTTGGTTTTGAATATAACGGCCGATCTCTTTCCACCAGGCGCGATCCGCGTCCGTGGTGCGCATTTCCTTGCGCCAATGCATGTTCATCAGCAGTACGGAGGCGAAGAACAGCAACCCCATCCACGGATGCCAAAATCGAGCCGTAGGTCCCCCTCCCACCAAAGCCGTGAGCCAGAAAAGATAAGGTGACCAGAATCCAAGGCCGGTCACGAGGAGATAGATATAAGAGATCGCGCTGACCCAATGATTAATCCGTTCCGCCAGCGTGTAGCGGAGAATTCGATCTTCACCGCGTCCCGCAACATAGGGCCGGGAAACTACCTGTCCGCTATTCATGCCTGGTTCCGTTCCGAGGTTGGTCTTTCTCAACCCGCTTGCGCCCATACCGCATGAAATGCACTGCAACACCCAGCACGCCGCCGAGGATTGCCGCATTTCCCAACCATTTAATAGGCCCCTTCCACAGCTTCACCGACCAGGGAACGTGAGGATCGGACGGGAGGCCGCCGTAGGCCTCGGGATGCATCGCGTCGTGAAGCACATAGATAACGTGCGTCCCTTTCACGCCCGGCGGATCATACACGCCCGCGTTCGCGAAGCCGGAGATCTCGCGAAGCTGCGTTGCGCGACTTTCGGCAAGTTCCTTCATCTCAGGCTTGGTGCCGAAGTGCAGGCAGCCTGTCGGACACGCCTTGATGCATGCGGGTTCGAGGCCCACTGTCACGCGGTCCACGCAAAGCGTGCACTTAAAAACTTTTTTGGCCGCAGGGCTGAATTTTGGGATATTAAACGGGCACCCGGTGATGCAATAACCGCACCCGATGCAGTGCTCCTGTTGAAAATCCACGATTCCGTTGACGTACTGGATGATCGCGCCATCGGCGGGACAAGCAGCGAGGCAGCCCGGCTCTTCGCAGTGCATGCACTGGTCTTTACGCATCAAGAGCATCAAGCCGTGGTCATGGTCTTCGTGCTCGTTAAACCTGATCAGATTCCAGTAATTCCAGGAAGTGTCCGGCATGGTCTGGTAGGAGTTGTTGAATGTCGTTTCGCTGAAGGTAAGGCCATTCCATTCAAGACACGCTACCTCGCAGGCCTTGCAACCGATACAGGTGGTGGTATCGATCAGCTTGCAGACTTCAAACTCCTGCTTCAAGCCAGCCCCGGGAATCGGGCCGGGATGTCCTGAAATCGCGCGGATTTCCAAGCCTGCGCTGCTCATTCTCGCGTCCCCTAAGCCTTCGCGACTTTTACGAGGAAGCCCTTGAACTCAGGTGTATACGCATTGGGATCAGTTACCGTCGGCGTGAGTAAATTCGCCGGAGTGCGCGCGTCCTTGCCTTCATCTTCCTTAATCCCGCGGTACCCCTGGTGGATCGGCAGCCCGACCTGATAGACCTTCTTGCCGTCGATCATCATCGGTTTGATTCTTTTTGTGACGAAGGCTTTCGCGATGTAAGTTCCGCGCGCGCTGGTCACCTTGATTTTTTCGGAGCCCTTTATGCCCATTTCATTCGCGAGCTCGACAGGGATTTCAATGAATGGCTCAGGAATAAGCTGGACGTTCATCGGGTTGTTCTTCGTCCAGTAGTGGTATTGTTCGGTCAGACGATACGTCGTGCAGACCACCGTAAAGCCTTCTTCCGGCGTGCCGAATTTGTCGGCGGCAGTGGTTAGCTTTTTTACCACGGGATTATTTGACACGTTCGGATGCAACGGATTCTTGATGGGGCTTTCAAATGGCTCGTAGAACTCCGGGAACGGCCCGTCGGTGACCGCCCCAATGGGAACGAACAAACGGCCCACTCCTTCCGGGTTCATGATGAAGGGACCCAGGTGGTCTTTGGGATGCGAATCAGGCTTGAAGTCCGGGACGTCGTTGCCCACCCATTTCTGAGCGTCTTCATTCCACCAGATTTGCGGCCGTGACGGATCCCAGGGTTTGCCATCGAGATCGCAGGAGGCCCGGTTGTACAGCACACGCCGGTTGGCGGGCCACGACCAGCCCCAGTTCGGGTAAATCCCGAGCCCCGAGGGATCCTCGGTTCCGCGCCGAGCCATCTGCGGACCGGCCTCGGTCCAGGAACCGCAATAGATCCAGTTACCGGACGAGGTCGTCCCGTCGTCCTTTAACCAGGCGAAGCCGGGCAACTGCTGACCGGTCTTAATGGTTTGATGAGTCGCCGGGTCCTCGAGGTCGGCGAAGGCCTTGCCATTGATCTCTTTCGCGATCTCGCCCAGCGACGGATGCTGCGGATCGGTATAGGCCCAAGTAGCATGCAAAATTGCGTCGGGAAATTTTCCGCCTTCCTTCTGATAGAGGGCACGGACCTTCAGGAAAATCTGTGCCAGGATGTCCTGGTCGAGACGCGCATCGCCCGGCGGAGGAAGCGCGGCATTCTTCCATTGCAGCCAACGAGCGGAATTCACGAACGTGCCATCTTTCTCAGCGAAACCGGCGCATGGGAGCCGATACACGGTGGTCTGGATTTTCTTCATTTCATCTGCGCTGATGCCGGGAGAGCGCCAAAATTCACTAGTCTCGTCGGGGTAGATTTCACCGACGACAAGCCAATCGGCCTTCTTCAGCGCATCAATATTCTTGTGCGTGTCAGGGCCGATCATTACGCCGTTCATGCCGAAAGCGAACATGCCCTTAACTTTGCCGCGGTACATGTTGTCCCAGATTTCCGTCCAGGAATAGTTACCATCGATCTTCGGGAGATAATGGAAGGCGAAATCGTTCTGTTTGGTCGCGGCGTCGCCGTACATCGCCTTCAGGAAGGAAACTGCAAACTTCGGCGTGTTCGACCAATAGTTGAACGAGTCCCATGCCGTGGGTTTCGACGATGTCGGGGTGGTGCGTTTGAGAAATGTAGCAAGGTCCTTGTCCGCCGGGTTCGGCATCTTCAAGTAGCCCGGCAGAATGTCGAAGATGCCAGCCATGTCCGTGGCACCCTGTATGTTCGAGTGGCCGCGAAGCGCATTGACGCCTCCGCCGGACCTGCCGACATTCCCCATCAGGAGTTGAATCATGGCCGCCGTGCGGATGATTTGTGTTCCGAAGCTGTGCTGTGTCCAGCCGACCGCATAGATGACGGTGGCCGCCTTTTTCATGTCGCCGTCCTTGCGGACGGAGGTGAAGAGTTCAGCCGCTTTGAGGAACTGATCTTTGGGAATCCCGGTGATTCGCTCAACCACTTCGGGCGTGTATCGCGAGTACTGTTGCTTGAGCAATTGGAATACGCACCGCGGATGCTGGAGTGACAGGTCATAGGCCACGTTCGCGGGAAGCGCTGGTGGCGCTGCAGTTTTGGACGCGATATCCTTCGCGCCTACGGATCCGCCGGCTTGGTAATTCCACGTCGATTTATCGTAGACCTGAGTGGCCGGATCAAAGCCGGAATAGAGGCCGTCTTCAGGCAACTTGAATCCTTCCTTGATAAGGAATGATGCGTTGGTGTAGTGAGTAAGATATTCCCTGGCGATACGATCGTTCTGGATGATGTAGTTGATAATGCCGCCGAGGAACGCGATATCCGTGCCGGCTCGGATCTGGAGAAAAAGGTCCGCCGTGGAGGCGGTACGCGTGAAGCGCGGGTCCACCACGATCATCTTGGCATTGCGCGTCCTCTTTGCTTCGATGGCCCACTTAAAGCCACATGGATGGTTTTCAGCAGGATTTCCACCCATGATTAACATCATGTCGGTGTTCTTGATATCGACCCAGCCATTGGTCATTGCCCCGCGTCCAAATGTTGGTCCCAAACTTGAGACCGTGGGGCCGTGTCAAACTCTGGCCTGGTTTTCCAGGTAGCAGACCCCCATGCTGCGCATGCTTTTGACTACGAGATAGTTGAATTCGTTCGTGTCCGTGCAACCGCCGATGAAGGCCATGCCTTCGCAGCGGTTGACGGTGTTGCCCTTCGCATCCTTTTCCACAAAAGTTTCATCGCGAGTCTTCTTAGTCCAGTGCGCGATCTCGTTGAGCGCATCGTCCCAGGAAATATCCTGCCAATCGGTTGCACCCGGACGGCGAACCTGCGGTTTAGTCAGTCGCCGCGGATTCAGGATATCTTGCTCAAGCGACGAACCCTTAGGGCACAGCGTCCCTCGATTGATCGGATGGTCGGGATCGCCTTCCACGTGGATCACCTGGGGCGTGACGTTCTTGGCCTTGTCGCCCAGCGTGTAAATGATGACGCCGCAGCTTACGGCGCAGTAGGGGCATGTCGAACGCGTCTCTGTGGCGCGTGCGATTTTCAGCTCGCGCAATTGCGCGTACGCAGGAGCGAGGTCAAAACCGAATACAGAGACAGCCAAGCCGCCAACTGTACTGATTTTTAAGAAGTCCCTGCGGGAAGTACTCATCCTTATGGTCTCCTCGATAGTGGAAGGCGCCTCAGGCCGGGTAGAGTAGAACGATTTCCGGTTTATGCCCACCCTCCCCAGATGTCAAGAATTATTTCGCGAAAACACTCCCACCTTTTGCGGATGGCGCGCGCGCGGGAGTGAGTGTGTGCACTTTGCTTGCACGCCCTATCGCGAGCTTTAAACGTTAGATTATGATTAGGAGGGAGCAGAATTGATCAAATGGTGTGTGAGAAGAACGCATCCGTTCTGCGGAAGACGCCACTGTTCGCGAGACTGACTGAGGCGGAGATGCGCGCCCTGTGCACCCGCGTGAGCAACAGGCATTTCCGTCGAAACGAGTTGCTATTCAATGAAGGCGATGCGTGCGCGGGGCTTTTTCTTGTGGCGTCGGGAAAGGTTCGCATCCTCAAAATGTCTGCGGGCGGTCGCGAACAGGTGCTAGCGGTCGAAGGCCCGGGCAGTTCCTTCGCCGAGATCCCCGTGTTCGACGGAGGCAAGTATCCTGCTTCTGCATCAGCTGTAGAGGACACAGAAGTTTTATTCATCTCGCGCAAAGACTTTCAGAACTTCTGCCGCGAACATCCAGACGTAGCGCTCAAAGTGATTGCCGTGGTTGGCTCGCGACTGCGTCGGTTAGTTGGAATCATCGAAGACTTATCGTTCACGACGGTGAGGCATCGCCTGATCAGCCTCATCTTACGATTAGCACAGGCCAGTGGAACGGTTTCCAAAGACGGCGTCTGCGTCGAATTAACGAAGACCCATCAAGACCTAGCTGCAGAGTTAGGGACCGTGCGAGAACTCGTCTCACGTAATCTGAGCCGACTCCAAGCCGAAGGCTTTCTCGAAGTGGATGGTCGCAAGATTACAGTGAAGGACCTCGCCGGTCTCAAGCGCGAGCAAGCCTCGTCCGAGTAATTCCTATCCTTGCAAACTTAGGGGGCATAGTGACTTTAGTCACTGCCTCGGCCCTCGTAGCCCTCCAGAATTTGAATTATTAAGGAGGTGCTCATGAGTTTTACCGCCGAAACGAAGGTGAAAGACATCGCGCTTTCAAATCCCGATGCCAGGCGAGTCCTCGAAGACGCCGGGCTCGACTACTGTTGTGGTGGCAATAAGTCGCTGCACGACGCTTGCCATAAGGCAAATGTGTCTGCTGACGAAATCTTGCAGCGGCTGCGAGAGAACACCAGGAACATCAGCCCAGCGGCGGCAGAGTGGATTTCGGCCCCACTGACAGATCTGACTCAACACATCCAGGACAAACATCACCGTTACGTTCGTGAGTCGATCCCTCGAATCCGAGTATTGCTGGAGAAGGTGAAGGCAAAACATGGAAGGGTTCACCCGGAACTTGCGGACATTCAAGGACACTTCACCGATGTCGGCCAAGAAATGATTATGCACATGCAGAAAGAGGAGCAGATCCTGTTTCCGTACATCGAGGCGATGGAACGGGCAGCCAACGGGAATGGCGCGCTGGAACCGCCTTTTTTTCAGACGGTTCGAAACCCAATTCAGGCCATGATGAATGAACACGATTCCGCCGGAGATCTGGTGAAGCAGATTCGCAAAGCCAGTTCGGAATATGCGGCGCCCGTGGATGCGTGCACGAGCTACAAAGCGCTGTACCAGGATTTGCGCGAATTCGAAGCGGACCTTCACCAGCATGTGCATCTGGAAAATAATGTCCTCTTTCCGCGCGCCATCGAACTGGAATCCGCATCGCAGTGAAAGTAGGGGGACGGTGGACATACTGGACGAAGTCGCGGTGAGCGTGCATTTTGCGTAATCGCAAATGGTCTGTCGAACAGGACTAAACGAGAATGGAAGCAGGACAACCACTCTGGCCCGCTGCGTCACAGGCGGCAGCCCCAACGACGCCTGCGGAAGTCATACGGATGGTTCAGGAGCGCGAGGCTTCTCTTTCCCGTCTGTTGATGGTTTATGTTTCGACAGGTCTCATCTTCATGTTGCTCCCCGGCACTTTTCTCGGAGTGTGGAATCTCCTCCAGATCAGCGGAAACGAAAGCGTGGCTTTTATTTCCCCAGCATGGTTGCAGGCGCACGGCCATGCGCAGGTGTTCGGCTGGATCGGCAGCTTCATTTTGGGCATTGGTTTTTACTCGATTCCGAAACTGCGAGGTGCGACGAAGCCGGCCTTCGGAGCAGTCTGGGCGTGCTGGGTGATGTGGACAATCGGAGTCTCGGTGCGTTGGCTGGCCAATATTTATCTGATCCAGTGGCGTCTGCTGCTTCCGCTGTCGGGCGCGCTCGAACTCGCAGCATTCCTGATTTTCTTCAGGGCGGTGTCGCAGCATCGGCCCAAGGATTCCGGGAAGCTTGGACCTGAGCCGTGGATCTGGGTGGTTATCAGCGCAAGTATAGGTTTACTGCTGTCGCTGATAGCGAACTTGGCGGCCTGCATCTATCTTGCGTTGCGCGGCCAGGGCCCAGCCTTATCGCACATTCTAGACCAGCGCTATCTTGTGTTGATCACATGGGGCTTCATGGTGCCATTTGTGTGGGGATTCAGCACCAGGTGGATGTCGGTATTCCTTGGCCTCAAGCCGGTCCGTCCGAAGCTGCTCTTGAGCGCACTGGTCCTGAATTTTGCGGGCGTTGCTGTGACCCTGCTGGGGTGGCTGGCTGTAGCGACTCTGCTCTTCGTTGCAGGAACGGCCTTGGCGATTGCGGCCCTTCGCATGTTTGAGAAAGCCCAACAGGAACCGAAGACACGTGGCGTGCACCGGAGTTTTCCGTTCTTCGTTCGCATGGCCTACGGCTGGCTGATGGTGGCAGCGTTGCTTGGAGTAGGCGCGGTACTCTGGGATTCTTCGGGAGGGATTTGGGGAGCCTCCCGGCATGCCCTGACGGTTGGGTTCATTGCCGTCATGGTGTTGTGCGTAGGCCAGCGAATTCTTCCCGCGTTCGCCGGGATGCGGTTATTGTGGAGCACGCGGCTGATGTTCGCAGGATTGTTTCTCCTCACCGTGGGATGTACGCTTCGTGTTCCCAGCGAACTTCTCGCTTATCAGGATTATGCCAGTTGGGCGTGGTCCGTCTTGCCGGTTTCAGCCTTTCTCGAATTGGCGGGGATCACTGCGTTCGCAATGAATATCTTTGGCACGTTCATTCTCGAGCCGAGCCATGCGCAGAAACAGCCGTTGGCCGTCGGGATAAGATGAGTCCATGATGGTGACCGGTCTGGAGATGGAGACGATATGAGCGAGAATCCTAAGCAGACCGCTCGTTTCTCGATGCATTGGGTCTCGTGGTGTGCAATTCGGACTCGCGAAAGATACACAAACTCCAGTTGCGCCACAGAGTATCCGACTCGATTTTGAGGTTTCTCGGAATTCAGGCCGTGCCGTTGCGGTCAAGGCAGTCGGATGGACTTTTGCGTAGGGACAG
>Ga0307372_10004847_pt1 | contig 20506 bp, 16 predicted proteins | sample OX1MG_FD_202533 | JGI IMG/M metagenome (GOLD analysis project Ga0307372, IMG submission 202533) | Soil microbial communities from Risofladan, Vaasa, Finland - OX-1 | ecosystem: Environmental > Terrestrial > Soil > Coastal area > Acid sulfate soil | place: Finland: Risofladan, Vaasa | collected...
GCACCTGATTGCCGTGATCAAGCAATGGCCGGCGATCAGCAAGGCCCTTGCCGCTACGCCGCGAAAACGCAAGCGGTTTGAATGGCGTTCTTAGGTTAACGCTTATTCGGCTGGCGCCGTGGGCTAAGTTCTGTCGCTCCTGCGGAGCTTACTTATGCTGGTGATTTCTGTTACATGAAGCGAAGCGGCTCACGACGACGCCGTGCAAAGGGTTTTGCAGCAACCGGCTAGGGGCAGAATCGAGATAACAGTGACAGCAGAAAGTCAGAAACCAACAAATCACGCGGGCTGGGGCGTCCTCTTGCTGGCGCATGGCGCTCCGGACCGGCTGGCGGATATTCCTGAATTTCTAATGAACGTTCGCGGCGGACGGCCGCTGCCTGCCAGCGCTGTGGACGAGATCATCAACCGCTATGCCTCGATTGGAGGCGGTTCGCCGCTTTTGGGGATCACAATAAGCCAGGCTGGGGCGCTGGCCAAAGTGCTGGACCTGCCCGTGTACATTGGAATGCGGAACTGGAAACCCTATATCGAGGATGCTGTCCGCCGCATGAACAAGGTTCAGGTCACGCGCGCTGTGGCGTTGTGCCTGGCGCCCCAAAATTCCCGCACGAGCATCGGCCTTTATAAAGACAGCCTGTCAAAGGCGGTGGAAAAGGCTGCGCCCAACCTGCAAGTGGAATTTGTGGACAACTGGCACGACCATCCCGGCCTGATCGCTGCCTTCCGCGAAAAAGCCGCTGCAGCTCTGGCCCGAATCGAAACCGAAGCCGGGTGCGCTGTTCCCGTGGTTTTCACCGCCCACAGCGTCCCCGTAAGGACCATCGAGGAAGGCGACCCTTACGAGCGCCAGGTGAAAGAGACCGCCCGCTTGGTCGCCGAGTCGATGGGTTTGAGCGAGTACGACGTTGCCTTCCAGAGCCAGGGGATGACGGCTGAGCCCTGGATCGGGCCAACCGTCGAATCCCGGATTGACGCGCTGGCGGCACGAGGGTGCCGGCATGTCTTGTTGGTTCCCGTCGGCTTTGTCGCTGACCATGTGGAAGTGCTTTACGACATCGATGTTGTTTTCCGCGACTACGGAATGAAAAAGGGAGTTTCCGTCTTGCGGTCAGAGTCGCTTAACGATAGCCCGCTTTTTATTGAGGCCTTGGCCTCGATCGTCTCAAGTCGAATCGGTGCATCGCTCCCGGTTGGTAGATCTTCGTGAATTATCCAACGTCGCTACGCCGCATCGCGGTTTTGGGTGGTGGGATTTCGGGCCTTACGGCCGCGTACACCCTCGCCCAGGCGCGAGAAGCCGGCGCTCCCATCGAAGAATTCCTGATTGAAGGCAGCCAGCGGCTGGGTGGCGTCATCCAGACGGAACACATTGAGGGATTCGTCGTCGAAGGAGGTCCCGATAGTTTCATCTCCGAAAAGCCCGAGGCTGCGGCACTCTGCCGGGAACTTGGTTTGGGCGATTCGCTGATCGGTTCAAACGACGCGGAACGGAAAACTTATATTCTCCACCATGGGCAGTTGGTGCCCTTGCCGGACGGCCTCATGCTGCTGGTTCCCACGCGAATCTGGCCTCTTATGAACTCGCCGCTGCTACCGTTTGGAAGCAAGGTGGGAATCATCGGCGAGTGGTTTTCCCAGCCAAGAAAGGCAGGCGATACCGATGAGTCGGTTGCGAGCTTCGTGCGCCGGCATTTTGGAGACGCGATGCTGGAGAATATCGTTGAACCTCTCCTTGCGGGCATCTACGGCGGGGATTCGGGATCGTTGAGCATGGCTTCCGTTCTCCCGCGCTTTGTGGAAATGGAGCGGACATACGGCAGCCTGGTCCGCGGCGCCCTCGAAGCAAGATGGAGCAGGAATAAAGTTTCAAAAGGTTCGAAGTTGCCTGCCAAGCCAAAGGCGCCGTCGCTTTTTATGACCATGAAAGATGGCCTTGGGGGGCTGATTAAGGCTCTCGAAGAGCGACTTGAGCCCTCATGCTTGCATCTTGGCCAGCGGGTCATCAGAATTGAACGGGTAACCCCGAATTGGAGAAGCCCTTATCGGATTTGCTGCGAAGGGAATATTACTTATGAAGCCGAGGCCATCGTGCTTGCCCTGCCGGCCCATGAGTGTGCCAAGCTTTTGCCGACGCTCAGTCCCTCGCTCGCTGAATCCTTCAACGCTATTCCCTACGGTTCCGCCGTGACCGTCACTTTGGGCCTCGATGCCGGAGCAGTGAAGTCGTTGCCGCCGGGATTCGGTTTTCTGGTTCCTAAGAAGGAAGACCCCCGGCTTCTCGCCTGTACCTTCGTGCACAAGAAATTTCCCTATCGCGTTCCCGAGGGCAAAGCCATGCTCCGCTGCTTTCTTGGGGGCACGCGCGACCCCGAAGTGCTTAAGCATTCCGACGAGGAAATTCTCAAGAGCGTGTGGCGAGAACTTTGCTCAATTTTGATTTTGCATGACGAGCCTTTGTTTTGGCGGATTTCGCGCTGGCCTTCCGCCATGGCGCAGTACACCGTCGGACATCAGAAAAGAGTCGAGCGGATTCGGAACCAGGTTGAAAAATTTTCACGAATGTATCTGGCCGGCAACGCGTATTCGGGAATTGGCTTATCGGATTGTATCCGGACAGGAAGAAACGCCGCGAAACAAGCCCTTGAGATGTGAATGCCTTGCCCGGGGACAAAAGAAAGTCTGGAAAAAGGGAATGGGCCCACGGCGAGAGAGATCAAGCAGTAAGGGTGGCCAGACATCGCCAATTCCTTTGGGTTCGCTTCTCAGTTCCGGTGTAACCGAATATTCCAGGAAGAAGTAGATGTGATATAATCGCGGGTTTAATTATTTGTGCAGGGATTATCTGGGCCATCATAGAAACGTCTGAGGCCTGCTGCGACCGAACCATGAAATTGTAATGCACGGTGCCGGTGCAAACGCGCCTGTTACGGAAGGCAGCCTCGAGGCTCTTAGGGGTTCAGGTTCTTTCGCCCTGTCGTTAGGTGCAAAACGCATCACTTATTAAAGGAGTTTGCACCACCCGCGTTGAAATTTCCGGGGCGGCAGCTAATTAATACAGAGAGTTGATTGGCAATGGTACTTTGGCCGCTCGTTGTATTCTTTGTCATTGTCCTGCTTATCCCCGCGGGGATGCTCATCCTGTCTCACGTTTTGGGCCAGCGGCACAACGAGCATGCCACGGGGTCTCCGTATGAAAGCGGCATCCTTTCTGAGGGGTCGGCGAACGTCCGCTTCTCCGTCAAGTTTTATCTGATCGCGATGTTTTTCGTTATCTTCGATCTGGAAGCGGTCTTCATCTTTTCCTGGGCTGTCGCCGTCCGCGAAGTCGGCTGGGCAGGTTACTTCGAGATGCTGGTCTTCGTCGGGATTTTGGTGGCGGCGCTGGTGTACCTGTGGCGCTTGGGAGCGCTGGATTGGGGCCCGAAGCACCGGGGAGAGAGGTCTTAGTTTGCGGGCGCATTTGGAGCAAGGCGTATGAAATGGTCTCTTACCAAGCCGCAACTGGGCATGCCGCTCGTGGACGCGGCGCCTACGCCCTTTGACGAGCAAGTCCGCAAGAGCGTGATCTTGTCGCGTCTTCAGGATCTTGTCGGCTGGGGGCGGAAGAATTCGATTTGGCCGTTCGCCTTCGGCCTTTCCTGTTGTTTTGTGGAAATGGCGACCAGTATCACCAGCCGTTATGATATCGCGCGCTTCGGGGCGGAAGTCATTCGAGGAACGCCGCGGGAAGCCGATCTGATGGTGATCGCGGGAACACCTTTCATCAAGATGGCCCCGGTGATCCAGCGCCTTTACGAACAGATGATGGAGCCGCGCTGGGTCATCTCGATGGGATCGTGTTCGAACTCCGGCGGCATGTACGACATTTACAGCGTGGTGCAGGGGGTGGACAAATTCCTTCCCGTGGACGTTTATGTCCCGGGGTGTCCGCCGCGCCCTGATGCATTTCTCGAGGGCGTAACGCTTTTGAGCAAGGCCGTCGGCAATGAGCGGCGTCCTTTGAGCTGGGTGGTGGGGCCGCAGGGTGTCGAGCGTGCTACCTTCCCCGCCCAGCGCGATCTGAAGCGCGCGGAGAGGCAGAAGCAAACCCTTTTGCGTCCACCTGACGAGATCTGAACTTCTAATTATTCTTTATGATCGCCAACGCAACCATCCTTCAGGAGCTTCAAGAAAAGTTCGGCGCGGCGTCGATCTTTCCGCAGCCCGGCCGCGACCAGATTCCGGCCTTCTGGACTCCGAAAGAAAAAGTTCATGAGGTGGTGCGTTATCTCAAGACCGGAATCGTCCGGCCGTACAAAATGCTGTACGACATCACCGCCATCGATGAACGCGCGCGGACCCACCGCGACGGCGAGCCGCCCAGCTCCTTTACCGTTGTTTACCATCTCTTATCCTTCGACCGGAACGAATATATCCGCATCAAGGTGGCTCTCCAGGAAGACGCCCCAAGCCTTCCGACCATCACGGACATCTGGCCCGCGGCGAATTGGTTCGAGCGCGAAGTGTGGGATATGTTCGGCGTCAAGTTCGACGGGCATCCTTTCCTGGCTCGCATCCTGATGCCTACCACGTGGGTGGGCCATCCTTTGCGCAAGGAGCATCCGGCGCGCGCCACGGAGATGGGTCCTTTCCAGTTGCCGGTGGAAAAGGTGGACCGAGAACAAGAGGCCTTGCGCTTTCGCCCGGAAGATTGGGGCATGAAGCACAGCGAGGACGGGACGGATTTTATTTTCCTGAACGTGGGCCCGCAACATCCGGGCACTCATGGCGTGATTCGCATCGCCGTCCAGCTCGACGGCGAAGTGATCGTGGACCTGGTCCCTGAAATCGGGTTCCATCACCGGGGCGCGGAGAAGATGGGCGAGCGCCAGAGCTGGCATACCTATATCCCCTACACCGACCGGATTGACTACCTGGGCGGGGTCATGAACGAGCTCGCCTACCTTACGGCGTTTGAAAAGCTGGCGGGCATCCCGGTGCCGCCGCGCGCCCAAGTGATTCGAGTGATGATGTCGGAGCTGTTCCGGATCATCAGCCACCTGGTCTGGTACGGGACGTTCGCCCAGGACTTAGGCCAGATGTCGCCGGTTTTTTACACCTTCAACGACCGCGAGCACGCTTTTGAAATCGTCGAAGCCGTCTGCGGGGCGCGCATGCACCCGGTCTGGTTCCGCATCGGCGGCGTTGCCCAGGACTTGCCCAAGGGCTGGGAAGGCATGTTCCGCGATTTTCTGAACCGCATGCCCAAGCACCTGGCCGAATATGACCGGGAAGTGATGAAAAACCGGATCTTCAAAGCGCGGACCAAAGGCGTGGGCAGCCTCACCGTGGACGAGGCCATCGAGTGGAGCGTGACGGGGCCGATGCTGCGAGCCGCGGGGCTGGAGTGGGACTTTCGCAAGAAGCAGCCCTATTCAGGGTACGAGAATTTTGAGTTTGACATTCCCACCGCCACGCACGGCGACTGCTATGACCGCGCAGTGGTACACGTCGAGGAAATGCGCCAGAGCCTTCGGATCATCGAGCAGTGCGTGAAAAATATGCCGGAAGGGCCGTATAAATCAGACCATCCGCTGGCCATTCCGCCGCGGAAAGAAAACACGATGCACGATATCGAAACCCTGATTACGCATTTCCTGGGCGTAAGCTGGGGCCCCGTGGTTCCACCCGGTGAAGCCCTGGGCGCGATTGAAGCGACGAAAGGAAACAACGGCTATTATCTGGTCAGCGACGGCAGCACGGTCTCTTACCGGACAAGAATTCGTGCCCCATCCTTCGCCCACATGCAAACCCTCCCCTTGCAGTGCCGCGGACTGATGATTCCGGACTTGCTGGCCATTCTGGGGAGCATCGATTTCGTTTTGGCGGATATCGACCGATAAGGAGCTTGAAAAGAGCCGTGTTAAGTCCTGAGGAGCGACAGGAAATCGAGGCGGAAATCGCCCACTACCCCGATAAGCGTGCGGTCTGTATTGACGCCATGAAAGTCGTTCAGCAGCACCGGGGGTGGGTTTCCGACGAGGCGCTGCGCGACGTCGCGGAGTTGCTGGAGATGTCCGTGGACGAGCTCGACAGCGTCGCGACCTTTTATAACCTGATTTTCCGCAAGCCCGTGGGCCGGCACGTGATCATGGTCTGCGATAGCGTGAGCTGCTGGATCATGGGTTACGACCGGGTCCGCGAGCACTTGACCACCCGATTGGGAATCAAATTGGGGGAAACCACCCCGGACGGGCGGTTCACTCTGCTTCCCATCGTCTGCCTGGGCACCTGCGATCACGCTCCGGCGATGATGGTGGATAGCGACCTTCATCGGGACCTGGATACCGAAAAGATCGACAGCATCCTCGAGAAGTACAAATAGAAAAATGGAAAAGGTACTTACAAAGGATCTTCAACCCGACGGCACGCCTCTCGACCTCAAGGGCTATGAGAAGGCGGGCGGGTACCAGGGCCTGCGCAAGGCGCTGAAGATGGCGCCGAAGGATGTGACCGAAATCATCAAGACGTCCAACCTGCGCGGCCGGGGCGGCGCCGGCTTCCCGACCGGCATGAAGTGGAGCTTTGTCCCCGCCGGCAAGGACGCGCCTCATCCCAAATACCTGTGTGCGAATGCCGATGAGATGGAGCCGGGGACCTTCAAGGACCGCCTCCTCATGGAGTCCATGCCGCATCAACTGATCGAGGGCATGATCGTTGCGGCGTACGCGATTGAGGCGGACATTGCTTACATCTTCCTGCGGGGTGAATACATCCTGTGCGCCGAACGCCTGCGCAGGGCTCTGGCGGAGGCTTACGACAATCACTGCCTTGGGAAAAACATTTTGGGTTCGGGCTACAGCCTCGACATGCATTTGCACCTGAGCGGCGGGCGGTACATGTGCGGCGAAGAGACCGGGCTGCTGAACGCGCTGGAAGGCAAGCGCGCCAATCCCCGCACCAAGCCGCCCTTTCCTCAAACTTCCGGCCTGTTCGGCAAGCCGACCATCGTGCAGAACGTCGAAACGCTCTGCAACATTCACCACATCGTCAACAACGGACCGGATTGGTTCAAGGGCTTGAGCAAGTCTGAAGATGGCGGCACCAAGCTCTACGGCGCGAGCGGAAAAGTCAAGCGGCCGGGCGTTTGGGAATTGCCGATGGGGACGACAATCCGCGAAATCCTGGAGGAGCACGCCGGCGGCATGAAGGAAGGGTTGAAATTCCGCGGCCTGTTGCCGGGCGGGGCTTCCACGGATTTTCTTGTCGAGCAACACCTGGACGTCAAGATGGATTTTGGCGAAGTCCAGAAGGCCGGCAGCCGCATGGGCACGGGAACGATGATCATCATGGATGATCGAACCTGCCCGGTGGGGATGGTCCATAATTTGGAGCACTTCTTCGCGCAAGAGTCCTGCGGCTGGTGTACGCCTTGCTGGAGCGGGCTTTCCTGGGCGGAGAGAATTTTGAAGGGTTTGGAAGAGGGGCAAGGACAAGAAGCCGATCTGGAGAAGTTATCGTTCCTGTGCCGGTTTGCGGCTCCCGGGAACACCTTTTGTGCGCTTGCTCCCGGCGCCGTGGAGCCTTTGCAGAGCGCGTTGAAATACTTCCGCGAGGACTTTATGCAGCATATTCGTGAAAAGCGGTGCCCCTGGAGATAGTGGTGGCGAAGATCTTTGTTGACGGTAAATGGTATGAGGTGCGTCAGGACCAGAGCCTTCTTCAGGCGTGCCTGGAACTCGGGTTCGATCTGCCGTACTTCTGCTGGCACCCGGCGCTGGGCTCGGTGGGGGCGTGTCGCCAGTGCGCCGTGAAGCAGTTCAAAGACGAGAATGACACGCGAGGCAGGCTGGTGATGTCCTGCATGACGCCGGCGTCGGAAGGGACGAGAATTTCAATCAAAGACCCCGACGCGGCCGGTTTTCGCGCGGGCGTTGTCGAAGGGCTGATGCTGAACCATCCCCACGACTGCCCCGTTTGCGACGAGGGCGGTGAGTGCCACCTTCAGGACATGACGGTGATGACGGGCCACAATTACCGCCGCACCATCTATCCTAAACGCACCTTCCGCAACCAATACCTTGGCCCTTTCATTAACCACGAGATGAACCGCTGCATTCAATGTTACCGGTGCGTGCGGTATTACCGGGAATACGCCGGCGGACATGACTTGGATGCCTTTGGCTTGCGGAACACGGTATTTTTCGGGCGGCATGAAGACGGCATACTGGAGAATGAGTTTTCCGGCAACCTGGTCGAAATCTGCCCGACCGGGGTCTTTACCGACAAGACCCTCAAGCAGCATTACACCCGCAAATGGGACCTGCAGATGGCCCCTTCGGTGTGCGTGCACTGCGGCCTTGGATGCAATACTACCGCCGCGGAACGCTACGGCTCGCTACGTCGCATCCTCAACCGTTATAACGGCGAGGTGAACGGTTACTTTCTCTGCGACCGTGGGCGCTTTGGCTATGAGTTTGTGACAAGCGAGCAGAGGATCAAGCCAATTCTTTCCCGCCAGGACGGCAAGTTGAAGCCTCTTCCGAAGGCGAAGGCGATTGAGCAATTGGGCCGCGTCCTGGCTGGCAACGAGAAAGTCATCGGGATTGGATCCCCGCGAGCTTCTCTGGAATCCAACTTCGCGTTGCGGACCTTGGTCGGCCCCGAGCGGTTCTTCAGCGGCATGTCTGATGAGGGCTCTCATCTGGTCTCGCTGATGGCGGAGATCCTGAGGCAGGGTCCCGCGCGCTCGCCATCGCTCGGCGAGATCGAGCTTTCCGATGCCGTGCTGATTCTTGGCGAAGACGTGACCAACGTGGCTCCCAGAATGGCCCTGGCCCTGCGCCAATCGGTTCGCCAGCAGCCCATGGAGAACACCGACAAGCTGAAAATCCCTCGGTGGCTCGATCATGCCGTGCGGGAGGCGATCCAAAACGTGAAAGGCCCGCTGTTCATCGCCACCCCCGGCGCCACGCGCCTCGATGACGTGGCGAGCGCGACCTGCCGCGCCGCTCCGGATGACCTGGCCCGGCTTGGCTTTGCGATTGCCCACGCCCTTGATCCCGAAGCGCCGGAGGTTCCGGACCTGTCGAGCGAGCTGCGTTCTCTGGTGGAACAGATTGCTGCAGCGCTCAAGAGCGCCAAGCGCCCCCTGATCGTTTCCGGGCCCAGCTCGAACAGCGCAGCGGTGATTCAGGCGGCGGCGAATGTGGCGAGAGGGCTTGCGAAGGCCGGACGAGCGGCTGGCCTCAGTTTCACCATGCCGGAAGCGAACACCCTGGGAGCGGGGTTGATCGGCGGCGGCAATTTGAGCGCGGCGTTTAAGGCCGTCGAGGATGGCCGCGCGGATACCGTCATCATCCTGGAAAACGATTTGTATCTGAGGGCGCAGGCGCCTATAGTGGACCGCTTTCTGGACGCGGCGCGGCACGTCATCGTCATCGATTATCTTGCCACGCCCACGGTGGCCAAAGCCGCGCTGGCCTTGCCGGCGGGAGCCCTTGCGGAATGCGATGGCACGCTGGTGAGCAGCGAAGGGCGCGCCCAGCGATTCTTTCAGACTTTCGTTCCCAAGGAAGATATTCAAGAGAGCTGGCGTTGGCTGATTGAGCTTATGCGGGCCGCGGGACGCCGCGGGGCTGATGCCTGGAGCACGCTCGACGACGTGGTGGCTGCCGCAGCCCAAGTGATACCTGCGCTCGCAAAAATTACCGAGGCGGCGCCCTCCGCAAGTTTCCGGAAACTGGGCGAAAAGATCCCGCGCTCTCCGCATCGTTACAGCGGGCGCACCGCCATGCTGGCCAACATCAACGTCAGCGAACCGAAACCGCCGGACGACCCGGATTCCGCTCTGGCCTTTTCAATGGAGGGCTATCCGGATCAGCCTCCTTCATCCTTGACCCCTTTCTTCTGGGCTCCGGGCTGGAACTCGATTCAGTCGCTGAACAAGTTCCAAAGCGAGATTGACGGTCCGCTTCGCGGAGGTAATCCGGGGGTGCGGTTGATTGAGCCTTCTCCGGCCTCCGACGGAGCGTTTTTCAGCGCCGTTCCGAAAGCCTTCGAGGCTCGCTCGGACGAATGGTTGTTGGTGCCGCTCTATCACATTTTTGGTTCGGAAGAGTTAAGCCGTTGGGCGCCGGCGGTTGCGCAACTGGCGCCCAAACCTTACCTGGCAGTGAATTCCGAAGATGCTGAGCGTCTTCAGGTTCAGGCAGGAGATCAGGTTGAAGTGAATTTAGCTGGGCGAGCGCACCGCTTCCCGGTCACGATTCGGCCCGATCTGCCGAAGGGCATTGCCGGACTTCCCGCCGGCCAGGTTCCGCTCGAAGGAGCCGGGCTGCCGGCCTGGTCCAAGCTTTCACGATTATGACAACAACGGTCTTCTACATTCTGGTTATTGCTGGAGTCTTGCTGGTTCCCCTGAACCTGGCCGCGGGGCTGATCTGGCTGGAGCGGCGGCTGCTGGCTCTTTGGCAGGACCGCTACGGACCCAATCGCGTGGGACCCTTTGGGCTGCTGCAGGTTGTTGCCGATATGATCAAGATTTTTTTCAAGGAGGACTGGATCCCTCCTTTCGCGGACAAGGCCGTTTTTGTCATTGCCCCCGCCATCGTTATGGTCACCGTTCTAATGGCTTTTGCGGTTGTTCCCTTTACTTCATCGGTCGTCGTTGCCAACTTGAATATTGGCCTGCTGTTCTTTTTAGGCATGTCTTCGCTGGGTGTGTACAGCGTGGTCTTGGGCGGGTGGTCTTCCGGAAGCAAGTACTCGCTGCTGGGCGCCTTGCGGGCCTCAGCGCAGATGCTGAGTTACGAAGTCTTTATGGGGCTATCGCTGATGGGAGTGGTGCTGATGGCCGGTTCTTTCAACCTCCGGGACATTGTGGAGGCGCAGCACAAGGTGTGGTTCGTTATTCCGCAGTTTCTCGGCTTTGTGCTTTTTATGATTGCCGGGATCGCTGAAACGCGCCGTCTGCCGTTTGACCTGCCGGAGGCGGAAAGCGAACTGGTGGCGGGATTCCATGCCGAATACTCCGGGATGAAGTTTGGGATGTTCTTTGTCGGTGAATATCTGGGGGTGATGCTGATCTCCGTGATGATCTCCGTGCTGTTTTTTGGCGGCTGGCTGGGACCCTGGTTGCCGCCCATTGTGTGGATTGTTCTCAAGACGTTTTTCTTTATCATTTTCTTCATCCTGTTGCGAGCCGCGCTGCCCCGGCCGCGGTTTGATCAGTTGATGTCCTGGGGCTGGAAGATCATGCTGCCGCTGGCGCTGGCCAACCTGTTGGTGACGGGCGCCCTCGTGCTAGCCTTCAAATAATGCGGCAGGAGCGGACTGATTAAGGTGGGAGTTTTCGAATGTTGAGCGTCATCAGAACGCTGTGGAACGTTTTTCTGCACACGTTCCAGCCCCGGGAGACGATCCAGTATCCCGAGGAAAAGCCGTATCTTCCTCCGCGTCATAAAGGCCGCATTATCCTCAGCCGCGACCCCGACGGGGGTGAACGGTGTGTTGCCTGTTATCTTTGCGCCGTGGCTTGCCCGGTGGACTGCATCGCCTTGCAGGCTACCGAAGATGAAACCGGACGGCGTTATCCGGACTTTTTCCGGATCAACTTTTCGCGCTGCATCTTCTGCGGGTACTGCGAGGAAGCGTGCCCCACGTACGCCATCCAGCTCACCCCGGATTTTGAAATGGGCGAGTATAAGCGGCAGAACATGGTTTATGAGAAAGAAGACCTGCTGATCAGCGGAGAAGGCAAGTATCACGGCTATAGCTTCTGGAAGGTGGCGGGCGTCAAGATTGGCGGGAAAGACAAGGGCGAAGCCGAGAACGAGGCGGCTCCGGTGGACGTCCACAGCCTGTTGCCCTGAGAAATTTTATGAATGCTGTTTTCTACATTGCGGCGATCGTGGCCATTATTTCAACGGTTTTGGCGATTACGCGGCTGAATGCCGTCCACGCGCTGCTCTATCTGATTGTTTCACTGCTCTCGGTTGCGGTAGTGTTTTACGTCATGGGCGCCCCTTTTATCGCGGCGCTGGAAGTGATTATTTATGCCGGCGCCATCATGGTGCTCTTCATTTTTGTGGTGATGATGCTCAACCTCGGCAAAGACGCCACGGAAATGGAGAGGCAATGGCAGAAGCCGGGGATGTGGGTGGGCCCTTCGATTTTGGCGGCGATTCTGATTGCGGAAGTGGCGTATCTGCTTTCCAACTCGAGCACCCTGACGTATGGGGTTGCGGCGATTGATCCCAAGCAGGTGGGCATCGCCTTGTTCGGGCCCTACCTGATCGGCGTGGAACTTGCTTCCATGTTGCTGCTGGGCGCTCTGGTAGGGGCTTACCATCTGGGCCGGCGTACAAGAGAGAAAACGGAGATTCAAAATGGCGTCAGTACCCATGCATCAGGGGCTGCTCCTGGCGGGGATCTTGTTCGCGCTGGGACTGACCGGGCTTCTGGTTCGGCGTAATCTGATCTTCATTCTGATGTCGCTCGAGATCATGTTGAACGCCGCAGGCCTGGCCTTTGTCGTGGCCGGCTCCCGATGGGGCCAGGCGGACGGGCAGATCGTGTTCATTTTTATTCTTTCCATGGCAGCCGCCGAGGTTTCGGTCGGACTGGCGCTGGTTCTCCAGTTCTACCGCCGATTCAAGACGCTCGACGCGGATGCTGCAAGCGAGATGAGGGGATAACGTGCTTCACCTGTTGTGGTTGATTCCAGCGTTTCCGATCGCGAGCTTTCTGGTGCTGGCGATCTTCGGAACGCGCCTCTCGAGGAAGGTTGTGCCGCTCTTCGGCGTGGGTTCCATCGCCCTGTCGGCGGTGGTTGCCATCCTGGTGACCATCAGCTTCCTCACCTCACCTCCGCCCGGGAACCACTTCACCGAGGTGCTTTGGACCTGGCTTGATGTGGGAGGATTCCAGCCTCAGATTGCCTTTTATCTGGACGCGCTTTCCGTCCTCATGACGCTGGTGGTGACCTTTGTCAGCTTCCTGATCCATCTCTATTCGGCGGAGTTCATGCTGGAAGACGAGGGGTACAGCCGATTCTTTGCGTACATGAACCTGTTCGTCGCCTCGATGTGCATTTTGCTGCTGGGGAACAACCTGCTGTTGCTATTCCTTGGTTGGGAGGGCGTGGGGCTTTGCAGTTATCTGCTGATCGGTTTCTGGTATCGCGACCCCGTGAACGGGCTTGCGGCGCGCAAGGCTTTTATCGTGACCCGCGTGGGCGACACCGCCATGATCATGGGCCTTTTCCTGCTCTTCGATAAACTGGGAACGCTGCAGATTCAGGATCTCATGCAGCGGGCCCTCCACCAGTGGCCCGTGGGATCACCCTTTGCGGTGGCGGCCGCGGCGTTGCTCCTGGGCGGCGCAGTGGGAAAATCGGCCCAGCTTCCTCTGCAAACCTGGTTGCCGGACGCCATGGCGGGCCCGACGCCCACCAGCGCTTTGATTCATGCCGCGACCATGGTGACGGCGGGCGTTTATCTGATCGCACGCACTCACATCTTGTTTTCGCTGGCGCCTTCGGTCCAGTTGGCCGTCGCGGTGGTTGGAGCGGCAACCCTGATTCTGGCCGGCTTTAGCGCCCTCACCCAGTCGGACATCAAGCGGATCCTGGCTTATTCCACGATCAGCCAGATCGGGTACATGTTTCTGGCCCTCGGCGTGGGAGCCTGGTCGGCGGCGATTTTCCATTTCATGACCCATGCCTTCTTTAAGGCTCTTCTCTTCCTTGGCGCCGGGGTCATTATCGAGTCGCTCCACCACGAACATAACATTTTCAAAATGGGAGGCCTGCGCAAGGAGTTGCCGGTGGCCTTTTGGACTTTTCTGGTGGCGGGCTGTTCGCTGGCCGGGCTGCCTTTGATCACCGCCGGATTTTATAGCAAGGGTCTGATCATCTGGGACACCTGGTCTTCGGCGCAAGGCAGCCATGCGCTGTGGATCGCCGCGGTGCTTGGTGTCCTGTTAACCTCTCTTTATACCTTCCGTTTGATCTTCGTTGTCTTCTTTGGAGAAGCCAAAACCCGCGTGAGCAAGCGTCCGGGCCTCGCGATGATGGTGCCCTGCGTGACGCTGGCGGTGCTGTCCGTCGTGGGAGGTTTTCTGAACACCCCTTCGTTCCTGGGGGATGTCCATTCCTTCACGGATTTCATGCACTTGGCTTTGCCGGTCATGACTGAAAGGCCCCCGGGAGGGATGAGCGAGATCCTCTCCGAGTCCCTTGTCACACTGGCCTTTCTGATCGGCCTTTGCCTGGCTTACTTTTTCTTTGTCCGGAAGCGGGAGTATGCGGAAGCTCTGACGGCGCCCGCCATCTCGAAAGCTCTCCATCGTTTCTGGGCCTCGGATTGGGGAATGGACTGGCTGTACGAACGGGTTTTCGTGCGTCCCATCATCTGGATTGCCAAGGTTGATAAGCGGGACTTCGTGGATAGTATTTACACCGGAATTGCAGGCCTGACCGAGCTCCTTTACTACGGCGTGCGCAGGACGGAAACGGGCCGCGTGCGCTGGTACGCGGCGGGAATCGCCGTGGGTTCCATCATCTTTGTTGCGGTTGTGTTGTTCTTATGATCCTAGTCTGGCTCATTGTCATTTTGCTTGTGGCGGGCGTTCTCGCCGGGCTTACCGGCCGGGTAAGCACCCTGTGGCCGCGGTGGATTTCTCTCATCGCGGTCAGCATCGACTTTGTCCTCGGGTTGGTTCTGTGGACCGAGGATTCGAGCCGTGTTCAGATCTTTCCCCAGAGCAAGTGGATCGAGCAAATCGATTGGACGTGGATTCCCAGGTTTGGAATTCATTTCCACCTTGCCATGGACGGGCTCAGCCTTCTCCTGATCCTGCTCACCTTCTTGCTGGGCATCATGTCCGTGCTGATCTCCTGGAAAGAGATCCAGAAGGGTGTCGGCTTCTTCCACTTCAATTTAATGTGGATTCTGGCGGGCATCCTGGGCGTCTTTCTCGCCGTCGATCTCTTCCTCTTTTACTTCGCCTGGGAACTGATGCTGGTGCCCATGTACTTCCTGATTGCCATCTGGGGGCATGAGCGGAGGATTTACGCCGCGGTTAAATTCTTCCTTTTTACCCAGCTCAGCGGCCTGCTGATGCTGATTGCCATCTTGACGCTCTATTTCACCCATCATCGCGAGACCGGCGTTTATACCTTCGAATACAAAGATTTGCTGGGGACGGCTTTGTCCCCGCACACCGCCATGCTGGTGATGCTGGGCTTCTTTGTGGCGTTTGCCGTCAAGCTTCCCATGTTTCCCTTCCACACCTGGCTGCCGGACGCGCACACGGAGGCGCCCACGGCGGGCAGCGTCATCCTGGCGGGGTTGCTGCTGAAGACCGGGGCTTACGGGATGCTGCGCTTTGTGGTGCCTCTGTTCCCGCGCGCGGCCCATGAATTTGCGCCGGTTGCCATGACGCTGGCGGTGATTGGAATCGTCTACGGCGCGATTCTCGCCTTTGCGCAGACCGACTTGAAGCGTCTGGTGGCCTACACCAGCGTCAGCCACCTGGGATTTGTGCTTCTCGGCATCTTCGCCTGGAATGAGCTGGCCCTCCAGGGAGCGTTGATCGGGATGATCGCGCACGGGATCAGCACGGGCGCTCTCTTCATGCTTGTGGGAGGATTACAGGAGCGCACGCATACGCGCGACATGGATCGCTTGAAGGGCCTTTGGGCGACCGTCCCGGTGATGAGCGGAACCTTCCTCTTCTTTGCTCTGGCCTCCATTGGTTTGCCCGGCCTCGGAGATTTCGTGGGCGAATTTCTGACGTTGCTGGGAACTTACAAAGTCAGTATCGGCCTGACGGTGGTGGCGGCGATTGGGATCCTGATTTCCACCCTCTACGCGTTGAAGGTCATCCAGCGCGCCTTTCACGGTCCCAATGTCCACGAGTGGTCCATCCCCGATCTCGGAGCGCGCGAGCTGCTGATCATGATTCCCATGATGCTGATCCTGCTCTGGCTTGGCCTTTATCCGCGGGCTGTGCTGAAAACTTTTGAGCCGGCGATGCACAAGCTTCAGGAATACGCGAACCCCCAGCCTGTGCTCACCCTGGATCCCTCGGTGCGTCCACTGTCTTATCGGTTGCCTGGGGCGAACGGGAGATGAACATTGAAATGTGCTGACCTCATGGCGATACTTCCTCTCCTGGTGCTCACCGCGGCCGCCGTGGTGGTGATGCTGGCGGTTTGCATCCGGCGCAGCCACCTGCTCGCGGTTTGGCTGACGCTCGTTGGCCTCGCCGCCGCCTTTGTCTCTCTTTGGGCCGCCGCTCCGCTAGCCCCCATTCAGGTTACCCCTCTGCTGATCATCGACGGTTACGCCTTGTTCTACATGGGACTGATCATTGCCGCGACGTTTGCGACGGTCATCCTGGCTTACGGCTATATGGAGAACCAGGCCGGGTATCGGGAGGAACTTTACATCCTGATCCTGGTGGCCGCTCTGGGCTCTTCGGTCCTGGTGGCCAGCAGCCACTTTGTTTCCTTCTTTCTGGGACTGGAAATTTTGAGCGTCGCGCTCTACGCGATGAGCGCCTACCTTTGCAACCGCAAGCAGCCTCTCGAAGCCGGCCTCAAATACCTGGTGCTGGCCGCCGCCTCAGCTGCCTTTCTGCTCTTCGGGATGGCCCTGGTTTATGCCCAGCTCGGGACCATGCAGTTTGGACAGATCGCCGCCCTGTTGGCCGGCGGTGTTCACTACGGCAACGCGCTCCTCTTGCCGGGCCTGGCTTTGATCATCACGGGAATTGGATTCAAGCTTGCCGTTGTGCCCTTCCACATGTGGACGCCGGACGTTTATGAAGGCGCGCCCGCGCCCGTGACGGCGTTTATCGCCACCGTGTCGAAGGGAGCCATGGTGGCTTTGCTGCTGCGGTATTTCTATGAGACCGGAACGCAGCATCTGGGCCCCGTGTTCCTGGTTTTCAGCATCATCGCGATTGCCTCCATGATTGTCGGAAATCTGCTGGCGCTGCTTCAGAACAACGTCAAGCGAATTTTGGCTTACTCCTCCATCGCCCATCTCGGCTATGTGCTGGTGGCCTTTCTGGCTGGCGGAGCCCGAGCCGCGGAAGCCGTAACATTCTATCTGGTCGCGTATTTTGTCACCACGCTGGGCGCGTTTGGCGTGGTCAGCGTGCTTTCGAACGGGGAAAGGGACGCGGACGCGCTGGAGGATTACCGCGGCCTGTTCTGGCGGCGCCCGGTGCTTGCCGGCATCTTCACGCTGATGCTGCTTTCCTTGGCCGGCATCCCGCTGACCGCGGGCTTTGTGGCAAAATTCTTCCTGGTGGCCGCCGGAGCTTCTTCGGCTTTGTGGGGCCTGATTTTCATCTTGATCGTCACCAGCGTCATAGGTCTGTTTTACTATCTCCGCATTCTTGTCGCTCTATACAGTCCTCCGGCTGAAGCCGCCGAGGCAGCACCTGCGGGTCTTCCCGCGCTCTCGCGCGGCGCAAGCTACGTCCTGGTTGCGCTGACGGTCCTGCTGGTATGGATCGGCGTCTACCCTGCGCCGCTTCTCGATGCAGTGCAAAGAGCCGTTTCGAGCCTCCGGCTGTTCTGATTTCCGAGCTTGTAATTTTTACCCGCTGTGCAAGAGAGAAACAAGAACCGCGTGAAACGTTAAGTTTCAATAGCGCCGCATCAAGCGAAGCAACTAATTATCAACAACTTAAGAGATTGGCGATTTTTGTCTTGGGAAAATCCCATGCGTCCCATTTCGCCGCCTTGGAGGCGGTAACGCAACTCCTATTGTAGCCTACGTGTATTGGTGGCCATGCCCTCCTGCAGGCGGCAGTCGGCAAAATTATGAATTACCAAGTCGTTCGGCATCGCGCCCAGGCACAGCGGAGGTTGTAAATTCCGAGTTGCGAAGTCTTCCGCGCTCGCGGGCGCTTCACCGGCCGTTGGCTTTAATGCAGCATTCATAATTCCCAATCGCAGATCACCAATCACCCATTGGCCATTTGTTGTCTTGCGTTCGAACCGCGCCGGGTGTAAATAGTTGGCGTGTAACATCGCGGTGACCGGCGACCGCACAGATCGCAAACGGCGCGATCGGTGCGCCGCCCGCAGGATATGACTTCCCTGGTCCAGGAAAAAGCAGGGAACAGCACTCATGCCAAATCATTGGAGGATAGCCATGCATAGAACGGGGTCTTCGACAACGCTTGGAGAACGAGACAACAAGGGGGACGACGGACTCTCCCGACGCCAGATGCTACAAGGGGGATTGGCGCTTGCAGCAACCATGGCTGCACGGAATGCGAACTCGGCTGGAGTCCAAGTTTCTGCTTCGCCTCCGGCTCCGGAATTCACGGTAAAGCTTCTCGAAGAGAGGGAAGTAATAAGAGATTGGTGGTACCCCCAGCGGGCATTGTTTTGCCGCGACGGGACCATCATACTCCCCGTGAGTGGTACTCTCGCCAAAAGTCGAAAAGGAGAAGAGAAGGAAGAGTATATTTTGGAAGCGACTTTCTATTCCATGGATTTGGGGCAAACCTGGCGCCAAAAAGAAGCTTTGGAAATTCAATGGACCAACAAACAAGGCGTCGTTCTCCCTAGTAATAAGGCCCTGTGTATAGGGCAGTGGCGGCAACTCTCGGACGGGTCCATCATGGACATCGGCGGCGAGGGCGGCAACATCCTCGACGCTATGGTGAGACCGGAACAAGCCTATAGGCCGTGGGTCTCGACCGTGAGACGGGCCAAATCGCCCGGCGAGCTGCTCAAGGGCAATTATGTAGACGACTTTGCAAAAATCGAGATTCCAAATCTAGCTGTGATCCGGGGCGATTCTCCCAATCTCACTACAGGTAACGCCTGTCAAGTGGTTGAAATGGAAAACGGCGACCTTATCCTTCCTATGGAAGGAAGGTTCAACAACGACTTGGTTCGCGTGCCGTACCACCCCTGGGTGGCCTATCAATTCCGGAGTTGGCTTAGCCGATCAACCGACTGCGGCCATAGCTGGTACTATCTCTCAACGATCGCTTCGCCGGCCCAGCATCCCTTGCCAACCTTAAGCGAGGGCTATTGTGAACCAGATGTGATCCGGGTGGACGGCGCCAAGCTGCTGGCCGCCAACAGGACAGGTGCCAACCCGACCGGGAACGGCAGTACGGAGAGGTACACGGCCCTCGTCGCTTCGATTTCACGCGATAGCGGCGTCACTTGGGAACCACCGAGAGAAATTTACAAATATGGAGTATTCCCCAGGCTGCTGAAAATGAGCAACGGAATTATCGTGTGCTCCTCAGGGAGGCCTGGCGTATTTTTGTTATTCAGCCGGGATGGCGGGGAAACCTGGTCCAAGCCGTACATCGTCAATGATTACCATGCGGCGTGGGGGAAATGCTCAAGTGGCTACACGAGCATCGGAGAGATCAAGCCGGGGGTACTCTGTCTGTTCTATGATGACGTGTACACAAATGCGAAGGGAGAAATCTCGAACCTGGTTAAAATCGCAAAATACAATGTCAGTTAACCTGAATCCTGCGCCATGAACATCAAAAACATTCCGAGAATCCTTGCTGGGAGCGGGGAGCCACGGCACCGCGGGCTGGCGACAGCGGAGGTTGTAAATTCCGAGTTACGAAGTCTTCCGCGCTCGCGGGCGCTTCACCGGGCGCTGGCTTTAATGCAGCATTCATAACTCAGAACTCATCATTCCCAATCCCCAATCACAAATCCTCAATTGGCCATTTGTTGCCTTGCGTTCGAACCGCGCTCGGGTGTATATAGTTGGTGCTTAACATCGCGGTGACCGCACAGATCGCAAAAGGCGCGATCTATGCGCCACCCGCGCGCTGCCACTAACGCACCGGAATTTAAGAGGCTAGGTGCCATCCGGCCCGAACGCAGCGTACAAACAGGGAAAGATAACAGGCAGCATGTCGTCTTGGCGGGCGTCACGCTCACCCCTTTTCCCGCCCCTTATTTGCCCTGTGGTGCGTTTGTACCTTCAGAACGGCCCGTGGCTTGAATATTTTCGTTGTGGGTCAAATGTGGCCCATTTCCCCTCCAAATTCGCACAATTGCTCTTTCTTGGCAGTCTCGGGTGCTGAAAGTAAAGGACTTAATAGGGCGGAAATGGCCTTTTTGCAGACTAATTGCGATAAAGCCCTATGGTTGTTGAAGTTAATGGTATTGGCAGACCCTAAAAAGCGGAATGCTGTGCGGTATGAGTAGGTCGAAACGAAGAAAACGACGTAAACCAAATTAACGATGGAGGTGTTGAAGCCATGTTGAACGATGATTTTGCGATGCCGAACGACGGAAACAACACAGAGCTTTGGAATGACTGTGAGGTATGCTTTTCTTGCGGCGTCCTCGCTCCAAGCGAACTCATGTCTGAATGTAGTTGCTGCGGAAGAAGGTTTTGTGGTGACCTGCTCCCCTTCTTTGGTCCAAATCATAATATGAGTTGCTCGGTTTGGGTTAGTTCTGGTTTTGGGAGGGCGAGGGGCGTGGGGGGAGACGCCCCTCGCG
>Ga0307372_10004848_pt1 | contig 20505 bp, 14 predicted proteins | sample OX1MG_FD_202533 | JGI IMG/M metagenome (GOLD analysis project Ga0307372, IMG submission 202533) | Soil microbial communities from Risofladan, Vaasa, Finland - OX-1 | ecosystem: Environmental > Terrestrial > Soil > Coastal area > Acid sulfate soil | place: Finland: Risofladan, Vaasa | collected...
CCCAGGCTTCAGCCCGGCTTCTCTATTCCGCAACCTGTTTTCCTTCAACGTTCTTCTGGCCTTTCTGCTGCTGGCGGCCGTGGCCGGAACGGCCTATCTGAACATCCAGCATGCTGCGGGGGCGCCCGCTTCCGATTCCGAATACGCCATCTTCGAGGGCGATACGTGGTGGCACCTTGCGGTGGGAGAGCAGATCCTCCGCACGCATACCTGGCCCACCTCCGATCAATACTCGTTCAGCGCTCCCGGCGATTCATGGATTTCCTATGAATGGCTCGGCGAGGTCATGATCGCCGCCGCCGACCGGCTTTCCGGTTTGACGGGCATGGCGCTCCTTCTGGTGAGCCTGGGCGCAGGCATTGTTCTTCTCATGTACCGTTACGCCTACCTCAGAAGCGGCAACGCCAAAGCCGCTTTTGTCGCCTGCGCGTTGCTGCTTCCGCTGACGGTCGTCTTCTTCACGCTTCGGCCTCAACTCCTGGGCTATGTCTTTCTGCTCACCACCCTGATCTGGCTGGAGAAGTTCCGCCAGGGAAAACAGAAGACCCTCTGGCTGCTTCCGCCGTTGTTTATGATCTGGGTCAACGTTCATGGCACGTTCGCATTCGGTCTGGCGGCGCTGGGCCTTTACTGGGCAAGCGGCCTGGTCGATTTCAGGTTCGGGCAGATCCGATCGGAGCGCTGGACTGAAAAACAAAGGCGACATCTGGGCCTGGTGATGCTGCTTTCAGTGGCGGCCCTCATCGTGACGCCCTATGGCACGCAACTTGCCGCCAATCCGCTGGAAATAGCTTTTTCGCAGCCGGCCATGGTTGCCTCTTTCCAGGAATGGAGAGCGCCGGGTTTCGGCGGGACCAACGGGAAATTGCTGCTGGGGGTGATCCTGCTTTTCCTGTTGCTTCCCTTTCTGGTCCGGCTTGAATATCGGCTGGAGGAACTGGGGCTGCTGCTGTTTGGGGTTTACGCCGCCTGTGTCCATATGAGGTTTGTCATCGTCCTGGCAATGCTCTTCGCGCCATTTTTGGCGACGCTGATCGCCCCGTATGCGCCACCCTACGACGCGCACAAAGACAAGCCGTTTCTGAATCTGGCCTTGATAGCGCTGGTTGTTTTCGGCTGCATCAGGTTCTTCCCTTCCCGCTCAACGCTGGAAAAAGTAGTGAGCCACGGATTTCCCAGTGGAGCGGTGGCATACCTCAAGCAGCACCCATCGGTAGGGCCCGTGTTCAACAAGGAGTTTTGGGGCGGCTACCTGATCGAGGAACTGGCGCCCCGGCAGAAGGTTTTCATCGATGGGCGGGCCGACCTCTATGAAGCGGCCGGGGTCCTTACAGACTACCTGAGTATTATGAGGCTGGCCCCCAACACGCCTTTCCTGCTGCGGAAATATCAGGTGAGGTCGTGCCTGATCGAGCCCGATTCCCCGCTGGCAACCTTGCTGGCTCAGTCGCCAGACTGGCGCCGGGCTTACTCCGACGGCATCAGCGTCATTTTCGTGCGAAAAACGGAAGCGGCGGCGGGAGTATTGCTTCCGGCTGAGCATCGGGTTTTCATAACATTCGGTGTCGATTTAAAACCCACAGGCGGGTTACCCCGTCTACTTCTGGTGACACTTCCTGGCGTGCTCTGTCTCCACCAGTTGTCATGAATCATTGATGGATAAGAAGTTAACACAACTCGGGCCAAGCGAAGGGAGCGAAGACCGAAGGGCACTCGGCAATCGATAACCTACCAGCACGAAATTCCGTATTCCGACTCCCCGTTCCCCTAAATGGCCCATGGCGTGCTATCTTTTACGTGATATTGGTTTCTGCAACCGGCGTCTGGCCAAAGGCCACAGGTAAAAGAGGTTCAAATGAGTCAATCATTCTTCGATGATTCGAGGGCGCATGAGCCGATCGGGTCAGGGCGCGCCGGGGGACGGGAGGTGCTGCTTTCGGTGGTAGTCCCGTGTGCGAACGAAGAGGAAGCGATTCGAACAACACACCAACGCCTCGTCGGGGCAGTGGGCGGGGTTTATCGTTCCACAACTGATCGTGGGCCGTCGCCGATCGACGAACCGAAGGCCGACAAGCATCGTACCGGACAGACTTCGCACAATCCGAACACTACGGATCTTCCTTCGACAAGCGGGCCGCAGACATCCTGGAAGGTGAGACTGCCACCCCAAAACGTCCCACGCCCATTGGCAGCCCCAAGTGGTTCCGCTACCAGCTCCTGTGGCCAAGCGCCGGACGCAGGCATACGCTTCGAAATAATTTATGTCGATGACGGCAGCACGGACAGTACAGCTTCCGTCTTGAGGGAGCTGCAAGCGGAGGACAGCCGCGTCCGGGTGGTTCGCCTCTCCCGCAACTTCGGCCACCAGATAGCAATCACGGCTGGCTTGGAGCACGCCTCGGGCGATGCCGTGGTGATTATTGACGCTGACCTGCAGGACCCGCCGGAGGTCATTAGCGAATTCCTCGAGCGGTGGCGCGAGGGCCACGATGTTGTCTATGGTGTACGCACCGATCGCGAGGGGGAAACGCCCTTCAAGCGATGGACAGCCAGGGCGTTCTATCGCTTCATCAATCGCCTGTCTGATACGCCTATCCCGCTGGACACCGGCGACTTCCGCCTGATGGATCGCGCCGCAGTGGATGCCCTGCTCTCCATGCCGGAGCGTGACCGCTTTGTGCGAGGCATGGTAAGCTGGCTGGGGTTTTCCCAGACGGCCGTTCCCTATGCCCGCGCCCCGCGCTACGCCGGCGGCACCAAGTACCCGCTTTTCAAAATGCTGCGCCTTGCGACCGATGGCATCCTTTCGTTTTCCATCACGCCCCTGCGGCTTGCCACCTGGACGGGCTTTGCCGCATCCGGCGTGGCTATTCTGGGCATCCTGTACGCCTTGTACGCACACTTTTTTGCCGCCGGCCTGGTCAAGGGCTGGACATCGTCCCTCATTGCCGTGTTATTTATTGGCGGCGTTCAGCTGATCTGCCTAGGGATCATCGGGGAGTACGTCGGGCGAATCTATGGCGAATCGAAGCGCCGGCCGCTCTATTTCGTACGCGAACGTCTGGGCTTCGACACCCAAAGTCGCCCCGCCGTGGTCAACGTGGCAGAAAGGATCGCAAAGTGAATCTGCGCTTTGGATCTGCCCAGAGGCCGTTCCAATCAGATCTTAGATTGTGGGCAATTCCATGTTCCTCGCTCGGATCGATCAATGCCCCCAGCCTCCGGCGACGGCCCCGGCTTTCCTCGACTTACGACTGCTTATGACGACGGGAACACCAACCTCCGTTCAAGGGCGCGCAGAAACCACAAGCCTCCCTATCGGCTATTGGCAATCGCCACTCGCCTCGGTTCTGAAAAAGTGCTTCTCGTTCCCGGTGCTGCTGGGCGCGTTGTTGCTAGGGGTCAACTTCGAGATTGTGAGAACCCTGAGTCTGGACCCGGACACATGGTGGCACATTAAGTACGGTGAGACTATTCTCAAAACCGGCCAATGGCCAATGGTTGACACCTGGTCATTCACTGCTCATGGAATGCCCCGGATGGCCTATGAGTGGGGCGGCGAAGTTGTAACCGCGCTCGCCTGGCGGCTGGACGGCTTGCGAGGACTGGACGTTCTGCTCATCGTTCTTACCAGCATGATCGTCCTGCTGCTTTATTACTTTGCCTGGCTGCGATGCCGCAGCTCAAAGGCGGCGTTCCTGGGCGCCTGTCTTATGCTGCCTGTGGCTGCGATGTGTTTTACGCTTCGGCCCCAACTTCTAGGCTATATTTTTTTGCTCATCACGATGATCTCGCTGGAGCGCTTCCGGCAAGGACAGCAGAAAACACTATGGGTGCTGCCTCCGCTCTTCCTGGCCTGGGTCAACACTCACGGGTCGTTCACTCTGGGCTTCATGGTGCTCGGACTCTACTGGCTGAGCGGCCTGGCGGACTTTTCCTTCGGTGGGCTCCACGCAGTCCGATGGCGGCCGGCCCAGCGTCTCCACATGGAAATCGTTTGCCTGTTGAGCGTGCTGGTTCTCCCCATCACTCCCTACGGCACACGGCTGGCTGCAGTTCCGCTGGAAGTTGCAACTTCCCTGCCGCTTAATTTTTCCAGCATCACCGAATGGCAGCCCTTGAGCATGAGTAGTGGAGGGGGCAAACTGGTGCTGATACTCTTGTTCGCGTTTATCGTGGCCCAGATTACCTTCCGCCTGAGCTATCGCCTGGAAGAGTTAGCCCTCTTCTTTATTGTGGCTTATTTGACGTTCATACACCTCCGTTTTGCAGTCCTGTATGCAATAGTCTTTGCGCCGCTGGCGGCTTCGATCCTTGCCCGCTGGGTGCCCGCTTATGATCCCATGATCGATAAGTACGTCTTAAACGCTGCTCTTATCCTTGCAGTCTGCTCAGCCCTCGTGTGGTACCTGCCTTCCCAGGCCGCCTTGCATAAAACCATCGCTAAAGGCTATCCCGTTCAGGCGGTCCGCTATCTGCGGTACCACCCCCTCCCGGGCCGCATGTTCAACGCTTACGGCTTTGGCGGCTACCTGGTCTGGGCGATGGCCCCGGAACACAAGGTGTTTATCGACGGCCGGGGCGATGTCTATGAGCAAGCCGGGGTCTTCTCGGACTACCTGGACGTCATGAGCATAAGGCCTGACGCCCTGGCCATCCTGCAGAGCTACCGGATCAATTCCTGTCTGGTCGAAAGGGACAGCGCTCTGGCAGCACTGCTTGGGACAATCCCCGGCTGGAAGCGAATCTACGAGGACAAGCTTAGCGCAATCTTCGTACGCACGGCGCTTCCGCGCCCCAAGGCTGACGCCGCTGAGGGGGTGAGCAATCATGCCCGCTGACACAGTGACCCACCGCCGTGAAGCTGCATTCCACGATGCCTGGGCCGAAAGCACTGCGCTCGGGGGCATCCTGGTACGGGAGTGCTTTGAGGCACCAACCGCGGTCGAAAACCGGTTCATCCTCAGCCGCATGGGACCGCTGGCCGGCAAGCAATTGCTCGATATCGGCGCCGGCCTCGGTGAGTCGTCAGTGTACTTCGCTCTACAGGGTGCACGCGTCACCACGCTCGATATTTCGCCCGGAATGGTGGAGACAGCGCTGCGCCTGGGCAAGCTCTATGGCGTGGAGCTGAAAGGTGTCGTGTCCGTCGCCGAAGAGCTGAACGTCCCCGGCGAGACTTACGACATCGTTTACGTTGCGAACACCATTCACCACGTGCAGGACCGCGCCAAAATGTTCAATGAGATTCGCCGCGTTCTCAGGCCCGGCGGCCGCTTCTTTTCTTACGATCCCCTTGCCTACAATCCGGCGATTAACCTCTACCGGAGGATGGCCACCCAGGTGAGGACGCCAGACGAGCAGCCTTTGACCCGGGCCGACGTGAAGCTCGCGGCAAAATATTTCTCAAACACCGGCCATCGCGAGTTCTGGATTGCTTCGCTGGCTCTGTTTGCCAAGTATTATCTGAAAGACCGCGTCCATCCCAACCAAGACCGCTACTGGAAGCGCATTCTGCGTGAAACTTCGAGAGACTTGTGGTGGTGGATGCCGCTTCGGTCCCTCGACGGGACGCTCACGCGAGTTCCGGTCGTCCGCTGGTTGGCTTGGAATATGGTGATGTGGGGCGAGAAGGCGACGAAGTCGTAGAAAATGATTCCATGCCTGTCTCACGCGTCGATTCGTGATATGCCAAGTGCCGAGATGAAGGCCAGTCCCGCCGCGAAGGGCGGCTTCAGAACTTCGCTTGTATTTATTTTTGTGTTTCTGCTGGCCGGCTTCTTTGCTGTACTTAACCTCGCCACCGGGCGACACGTACCAGGGCAAGGAAAGCAATGAGTATTGCTTCCGGTTGAGCGTCCGGTTTTGATAAGATTCCATGTCGATTGAAAACTCAAGGGAGGTCTATACCATTACCCCAGAATCTGTGGACAGCGCGGCTTCCGGCTCGGGCCGCCCGGCAAACACTCTTTTTCAAAAGATATTTTCCTTCCCCGTCCTGATGGGAGCGCTTCTGGTAGGCGCAGCAGTTTTTGCCTCGCGCCTCAACCTTCCCGATCCGGACCTGTGGTGGCACGTGGCGATCGGGAAACATATTTTGGCAACCCACGCCGTGCCCACTTCGGATGCGCATTCCTTCACTGTACCCGGAGCACCCTGGATGGCCTACGAGTGGCTGGGTGAGGTGGTGATGGCAGCCTCGGCGTTGCTGGGCGGCCTGCAGGGAATGACCGCGCTGCTTTTTCTGCTTGCCGCTACGTTCATGGCGTTGTTTTACGGCTACGCAACCCTGGTCAGCGGAAATTCGAAGGCTGCGCTGATACCCTGCGCGCTTGCGCTTCCGCTCCTGAAGGTTTTCTTCACGGTGCGCCCCCAGCTCTTCGGCTATATCTTCCTCATCGTGACTCTGATTTTTCTCGAACGCTTCCGCCAGGGAAAGCAGAAGAGCCTCTGGCTTCTGCCGCCGTTGTTTCTGATCTGGGTCAACACTCACGGCTCCTTCGTTTTTGGCCTCACCGTTCTCGGGATTTACTGGGCAAGCGGCCTGATTGAGTTTGAGGCGGGAGGGCTCCGCGCTGAACGCTGGACCGATGGGCAGCGACGGCACCTGGAGATCATCTTTCTGCTTTGCGTGCTGGCCTTGATGGTCAGCCCCTACGGAACCCGCCAGGCGGCCTACCCTTTGCAAATGGCGTTTTTCGAGCCTGTCAACGTTTCGCACATCAATGAGTGGCAGGCGCTCCCCTTCGAATTCTGGCAGGTCAAGCTGCTTCTTGTGCTGGTCCTTGTTTTCTGGCTTGCGCAGATCCCGGTGCGGGAACATTACCGTCTGGAATCCATGGCGCTCCTGCTGCTGGCTACCTATGCAAGCTTTGTGCATCGCCGCTTTATTCCCTTCCTGCTGCTGATCATGATCCCTCTGCTCGCAAAATTGATTGCCAGGTGGGCGCCCGCTTACGACCCCTCGATCGACAAATTCGCGATCAATGCCGTCCTGATGGTCCTGATCGCCACAGGGCTGATCATCGCCTTGCCTTCGCGAAAAAAGCTGGAAGATACGGTGGTTAAGATTTATCCCCAGAAGGCGATCGAATACTTCGACCAGCACCCTCAGCCCGGGCCTACTCTGAATGAGTACGGGTGGGGCGGCTACCTGATCTACTCGCCCGATTACCATCGGAAGGTCTTCGTCGACGGCCGGGCTGATTTTTATGAGTATGCGGGAGTTCTCGCCGATTATCTGGACATGACCGACGTCAAGCCGGACACCTTGTTCTTGTTGCGGAAATACAAAATCCAGTCGTGCCTGCTCCACCAGGATGCTCCGCTCGGAACCATGCTGGCTGCCATGCCTGGATGGAAAATGGTTTACAAGGACAAACTCGCAGCTATCTATGTTCGCCGTCCGGTGGAAGCGCAACCTGTCCCGCCGGCGCCGGCAGAGACAACCCGGCAGAACATCAACATGCCCCGCTGATCGTCTTCGGGCCAGGGCTCGGAGATAAGAGAACTGAGCACCTCGAGGCCGTAGCAGACGGCGGGCACGGAAGATTGAACTCTTCGCTTACATCAATGCTGGATGATCAGGCAGTGAAAACAAAGGCACTCACCGGCGCGCGGGCTTTCCTCCAGAAGTTGGCGAGCTTCCCCGCCCTCTGCGGAATGCTGCTCGTACTCGAAGTCTGGGCCACCCTGCCGCTTTTTATCCACGATCCTGACCTCTGGTGGCATATCGCTGTCGGCGCCAAGATCCTGCGAACGCATGCCTGGCCGACCTTTGATCCTTATTCCTTCACGGCCCACGGCAACCCGTGGATTGCCTACGAATGGCTGGGCGAAGTTGTGATCGCGCTTGCGGCGCACTCCGGAGCGATGCTGGCCGGCCTGGCCTGGTTACGGGTGGGACTCGCAGGCTTGCTGATGCTGCTGCTTTACTACTACGCCTGTTTGCGGTGCCGAAATTCCACCGCCGCCTTCCTGGCCACTGCACTGGTCTACCTTACGGCCTACGGCTTCCTGACCTTGCGCCCGCAGTTGCTGGGGTACATTTTTCTGATGATCACCCTGATCTCCCTGGAGAGATTCCGCCTTAAGCAACAGAAGTCCCTGTGGCTGCTGCCGGTGGTTTTTATGCTTTGGGTCAACACCCACGGAACTTTTGTTTTAGGCCTGGGGATCATCGCTCTTTACTGGTTAAGCGGTGTGTGGGAGTGGCAGCACGGAGACCTGGAAACAAGCCGATGGACGCGGCAAGAACGTCAGCATCTGGCCATCGTCTCTCTCCTTTGCGTGCTCGCCTTGCTCATCACCCCTTACGGCTCGCGTCTGGCGGCCTATCCCTTCGAGATGCTTCTTTTCCAAAACTTTATCGTCTCCCATGTTCCAGAGTGGGGGGCCATTCGCTTTACAGGGATGTGGAGCAGATCTGCGCTGGTCCTGGTATTGCTTCTCTTTCTAAGCGTCCTGGTGTTTCGCCCCAGGTGGCGACTGGAGGAAATGGTCCTGTTTCCTGCTACATTTTACGAGGCCTGTATTCATCGCCGCATGTTCGTGGTCTTTACATTGATTTTCGTTCCCCTACTGGCATCAGAGGTGGCGCGCTGGGTGCCTGACCTCGGTCTCCGCTGGAAACGCACCGCGTTGAATGCCTCGCTCATGGTACTTTTGGCCGCGGGCATGGTGATGCTTTTCCCGTCCCATCAAGAGCTGGAAGAACCGATTAACCAGATGTTTCCGGTGAAGGCCGTCCAGTACCTGCAAAGCCACCCGGTTCCAGGCCCGATGTTCAATTATTACATGTGGGGTGGGTACTTAATCTGGAAGTTCGGCGGCCGCCATCGAGTCTTCATCGACGGCCGGGCCGACATCTACGCCTACTCTGGGGTCTTTGCCGATTATGCGCTGGTCGAGCAACTCAGCCCGCAAACCCTGTTCCTGTTGCGGAAATATTCCATCAGAAGCTGTTTGCTGACGCGGGACGATCGCCTGGGAGTTTTCCTGGCGACCCTGCCCAACTGGCGGCGGGCCTACGAAGACGACGTGAGCGTCCTTTACGTTCGCCAGCCCAGCGCCTCATCCTCCAACTCAGCAAACGATGAAGGTTCAGCGGCGCTCCTCAGCGCCGCCACACCCGGGAAGGTGCGTCCGCCCTCCCGCCAGAGGAGTGATTCGGATTAGCAATGCTTCCTCCCACAACTACAGAGACGGTTCGGAATTCAAGTAAGCGATCGATCCGGAGTGTCGTTCGAGATGCGTTTTCCTTTCCGGCTTTCCTCGGGGCGTTGCTCGTGGCTGCCGCCTATGTGGGAAGGCTGGAAAATTTTGACCAGGCTCCAACCTCGCATTCTGCTATCTTTTGGCTGGAAGGCGACACTTGGTGGCACCTGGCCGTGGCCGCGCGCATTTTGAAAACCCACGTATGGCCAACCCACGACATTTATTCCTTCACAGCCTTCGGCTCGCCCTGGATCGATTACGAATGGCTTGGCAACGTCGTTCTGGATCTCTTCTGGAAACACTGTGGATTGCAGGGCCTGATAATCTTCATAACGACCCTCGCGGGGATCATTATGGGGCTCCTCTATTATTACTCTACATCCCAAAGCAAGAACTCCAAGGCGGCGTTCGTCGCCTGCGCCCTGTTGGTGCCGCTGACCTCCTTGCAGTTCACGGCCCGGCCTCAGATGCTGGGTTATGCTCTGCTCATCGTCACCTTGATCTGCCTGGAAAAATTCCGCGAAGGCCGACCCAACTTCCTGTGGTGGCTTCCCGTGGTGTTCTGGCTCTGGGTCAACACTCACGGAACTTTCGTTCTGGGATTCCTGATTCTAGGTGTCTACTGGGCAAGCGGGCTGCGGGAATTTCAGTTTGGAAGAATCTATGCCAGGCGGTGGACGGACACTCAACGCCGGCAGTTGGAACTGGCGTTTCTGCTCTGCCTGTTGGCTTCGACTCTGACGCCTTACGGAACGCAGCTGGCCGCCTATCCGCTCAAGATGTTTTCGTCCCAGCATCAGATTATGCTGACCGTGCAGGAGTGGCAGCCGCTTGACCTTTCCCAGTTTTACGGCAAATTCTTTCTCGCTTTGCTGATGCTTTTCTGGGTGGGCCTGGCAGCCACCGACCTGAAGTACCGCCTTGAAGACTTTCTTCTTTTGGCTTTTGCCACTGCTGAAACCCTTATGCATGCCCGGTTTATTATTCTCTTTGTTCCGGTCTTCGCGCCTCTGGCCGCAGAGCTCCTCGCCCGGTGGGTCCCGAAATACGAGCGGGCCAAAGACCGCTATGTCTTGAACTGCGCGCTCATGGCGCTGATCGCGTTGGGAATAATAAAAACCTTTCCATCGAACCCGATGATAAGCCGTCAACTCGAACATAAAGTTCCAATGCAAGCTGTGGCCTTTCTGAAGGAACATCCCAAACTGACCCGAATGTTCAATGAAGCGGATTGGGGATCATACCTGATCTTTGTTCGTGGGCCGTCTCATAAGGTTTTCCTGGACGGGCGCTACGACATTTATGAATATAGCGGAGTTCTTTCGGACTACCTGTCCATAATGCGTATCGCGCCCAACACGCTTTCTCTGCTGAAAGCCTATCGAATCGATTCCTGCCTGATCCCGCGCGGCAGCGCACTGGCCACACTGCTGGCAACTTCGCCTGATTGGGAAAAGGTGTATGACGATCGTGAATGCGTGGTGTTCGCGCGGAAATTCCGAGAAAAACTGGCAAACCGGGCTGGAGTAAACCATAAAGCGTTTGAGGGTGCCTATCCCCAATCACGCTAGGGCTGTCCTCTGAGAAAATACTCGAACGGAAGATTAACATGTCGGCCTCCGCAAAAACACAAGCGAATAAAGTTTCAGAACGTCCCGTTCTAGGAGATTTAGGTCGAAAGGCCTTCTCCTTTCCCGCGTTTCTCGGCGTGTTACTGGTCGCCGGAACATTCCTGGCACTGTTGGGTGGCCTGCAAACCGTCTCTTCGGATCCGGTGTCTGCTTCCAATTTCTGGCTGCAAGGTGACACATGGTGGCACCTTGCGATAGGCAGACAGATTCTCGCGACCCACTCCTGGCCCAGAGTGGATATCTATTCTTTCACGATGCGCGGCGAGCCATGGATAGCTTACGAGTGGTTTGGAGAGGTTATTATGGCCGCGGCGTGGGAAATCGGCCATTTGCAGGGCCTGATGGTTCTCCTCACGGCTCTATCGGGCACGGTCATTTTGCTTTTCTTCTACTATTCCTACCTGCGAACCAGGAATGCCATGGCGTCATTCCTGGCTTGTGCGGCACTGTTGCCGCTGATTTCGTTGTCTTTCCCTCTCAGGCCGCAATTGCTCGGATATGCCTTTCTGGTCATCACGCTCATCACCTTCGAGAAGTTTCGACAAGGCCATTCTAAAGCCCTGTGGGCGCTTCCGGCAGTTTTCCTGATATGGGTAAATGCGCACGGAACCTTCGTCCTGGGATTTCTGGTTCTGGGTGCTTGCTGGGCCGGCGGTCTTTGGGAGTTCCATTTTGGAAGCATCTATGCAAAGCGATGGACCAACACCCAACGCCGGCATCTGGAACTGGCGGCTCTGTTCTGCCTGATTGCCTCGATTCTTACCCCTTACGGGACAAGACTGGCGGCTTTTCCGTTCGAAATGCCGCTCTTCCAGCCGGTAAGCATAAAGATTGTGACGGAATTCGAGCCGTTCCCACTTTTCAGCACCGGCGGAGCGATGTTCTTTGGAGCATTAGTGATACTCTGCCTTGCTTTACTGACGGGCCGACTGGGTTGCCAGTTGTCAGATTTGATCCTTCTAACTCTGGCCGCTGTTGAAACCTTACTCCACTCGCGCTTCATCCTGCTCTTCGTGCCCCTTTTCGCCCCTTTCCTGGCGGAGTTATTTGGCCACTGGCTGCCGAAACGCCAAACCCACGTAACGCGTCCCGTGGCAAATGCCCTATTGATGGCGTGCATTGTCCTCGGAATCGTGAAACTCTTTCCCTCAGAATCAAGGTTGCAGGCGAAAGTGAAACTTACAGCCCCCGTTAAAGCGGCAGGCTTCATCAGCTCCCACCCGAGCCTCGGAAAGATGTTCGCCAATTACGATTGGGGAAGCTATTTAATGTTCGATCTTGGTACAGCCCACCAGGTTTTCATAGATGGGCGGCTGGACCTTTACGAAGGCAGTGGAGTATTCCAAGACTACCTGACCGTTTACTGGAGAAGGCCCGGCATGTGGGCCGTGCTGAGCAAATATAATATCCAATCGTGTTTAGCCCGCCGTGGCAGCTCCCTGGAAACAAAGTTGGCGGGGTCGCCCGAATGGAAAGAGATATATCACGACCCGCTGAGTGTTATCTTTGTCAAGACCGGAAGGGAAACCGGTGCGGGCCTCAGGAGCGCTGCACACGCGGATCGATTGGCCCCGAGCAGCCGTCAAAACCCTGGCTGAGCACGTCGATGGAGAACACGGAATCAAGAATGGGAAATTCTCGAACTGCTACAAAACAAGATAACCGGCATGGCTTGCTGGACCGCATGCTGATGATCCGGTGGAGCACGCACCGGGGAATGCTTCTGGCATTGTTCTGCGCTCTCGGAATCATTCTGGTGGCGCCCGTCTGGACCGTGCGCTACCCGCCGCTGGTCGACTTCCCCAACCATCTCGCAAGCGCCTTTGTTCTTGCCCACCTGCATGATCCCAGATTTCACTTCAGCCAATTCTATGCGCCCAACTGGAATCTGGGACCCTATCTGACCATGGAACTGATTCTTGTCGGACTACAGAAGTTCCTGCCTGCCATGCTCGCCGGACGCATTTTCCTGAGTCTCTGCTTGCTGGTTGTTCCCCCCTCAGTCTGGTTTTTCCTGAAGGAGGCAAATCCGGGAGAAGAGCGGCTTACGTTCTGGTCTCTGCTGCTTTGCAGCAATGTGTTTTTTTTCTTGTATGGATTGCTAAGCCTGCAACTGAGTTTTGCCCTCTGTTTCGTGGTTCTGGGTGTTTGGCTTCGCTACATAAGAAGGCCGCATCCTTCCCTCTGGTGGCTGTTGTGTTTTCTGGTGACGGCTCTTTACTTTACGCACCTGGTAGGGTTTTGCGTAGCAGGACTTGTAGAAACCACCTATCTGGTCTCCACACGCTCACCTTTCCGAAAATTACTGCTCTCCTGGCTCTTGTTTTTGCCCGGTACCGTCTTATACCTGCACTGGAAGGTTTCCGACACAGGTAGTTGGCCAACGATCTTCATGTCGGTCAGCAGAAAAGTTGGCAGCCTTGCGGGAATAATGCTGGGATATTCTGCCGCCCTTGACTTCTTCACAATCCTGGTCATATTGGGATGCATCTTTCTGGCATGCAGTGACAATCCCGACCTTCACTGGAACCACCCATGGATTGTAACGCTTGGAACCCTGTTTATTGTATTTCTAGTACTTCCCACGCATTATGGAGTCGGAAACATGATAGCTCGGCGGTTGTTGCCGTTCATTTTCGTAATTGCGCTTGCGGGGGCAAGGATTGGAAGGCGTGGAGCATACCTGGCTCCCGTTGCATTGGCATTGTTTTTTGTCCGTACAACCAACGTCGAAATGAATTTTATTTCACGGCAACCTCACTTGGAGAACCTGGCACGGTCTTTTTCGGTCATTCCAGGAAATGCCCAGGTTCTGCCATTCATTCACAAGCCGGCAGACGGCGGCATACCCGAGGACCACTTCTGGGCGTACGGGGTAATCCAAAAAGGATGGTTTTCCCCCTATCTTTTCCACGATAAAGGCGTCCAACCGCTCCAAATCAAGCTCAAAACCTACACCATGCCACACTACGGTGCCTTCGTCACCCTGGACCAACCTGTGAAGTGGTCTCGCATTTCGTCCGATTATGATTATATCTGGGCTTACGGAGCGTCCGACTACTCTGGCCAGATGGAAACCATTGGGAAGCTGGTATTTCACTCAGAAGGGTTGGAGGTGTTTCAAATAACCAGGCCTTTAGCAAAACGTCACCAGAAAGCAAAGGATGGGCTTACACTGCGTCAACAAAAGGTAACTCATGAAACGCAGCAAAAGCGGCTTTCAAGCGATCCGCCCCAGGCAGGGAGCCAACGCATTGATTCTTAGTACTTTATATTTATATCCCCAGGCCCCGCAGCCGGCCACACTTTGGAATGCCAAGTGCTATAAAGAGGGCGTGGTTGGATATCAGCTAATCCACCTAACTTCATTCACGGGAGGAACAAACAGATGACAGAGCTTTTGAAGCGGTTGTGGCAGGAAGAAGAAGGCCAGGATCTTACTGAGTATGCGTTGCTGCTGGTTCTTATTTCGCTGGTAGCTATTGCTTCGATGAAGACCTTGGGAAGTGCGGTCAGCGACGTGTTCTCGAACGCTACCGCAAACCTGACGTAAACAGTTAAGGTTTGAACGATTGATCATGAAATCACCAGCTGAGGAGAGTAGAAGTCCTTCCTCGGCTGGTGAGTAGTTCGTGTGGGAGTATTCAGGAAAGAGGCTTTCTTGGGGAAAGTCAGTCGTTGAGTATCCCAGGCTAAGTTGATTCCGGATATGATTTCGAGGGGGACGAAAGCAGCTTGAGTGTTCGGGTACGCTGGCCGGGTTAAGTATTTGTGTGCCCAAGAGGTTCACTAAGTCCTCAATAGCTGTTAAAGTATTCCCTCTGAAACGCCCCACGGAGAAACCAGGCTTGCCCGCAATGCATGCTCTAACATGGGCTCAAATCGCAGTGTGGTACCTGGCGCTTCTCGTTGCTCTTTGGGCAGGGTGGCTGGACTGGCGATTCCGGCGCATTCCCAACTGGCTGACCGTATCGGGCTTCGTTCTGGGGTTGGGCATCAACGGACTTCTGTCAGGCTGGAGCGGAATCTTGAGCGGGCTTGAAGGAACGGGGATCGGCTTGGGAGTCTTCCTCATTCCGGTGATGCTGCGAGGGATCGGCGCCGGCGATTTAAAGCTGATGGGGGCGCTGGGAGCGTGTCTGGGGCCATGGAAGCTTGTGACGGTTCTCTTTGTAAGCATCTTCATTGCTGGCATCATGGCCATTGTCGAAATAATACGGAAAAAGCACGTTAAGAAGACTTTGGGCAATTTGAGGTTGCTGATGTGGTCGTTTGTTACGTTTGGGATGGGTTCCCGGGAAGCCATGGTAACGCTGGATAACCCCAATACACTGCGATTGCCTTTCGGGGTTGCAACAGCTTTGGCTATGATCATTGTTGTCTTTGCAAAATCGACTTTGCTGACCTTATAAGGTACCGAGGAAGAAAAAAATGAATAGGAACAGAGCTTTGATCGCCTTGGTGGTCGCAATTGTGATCGCTGTGATAGCAAGCCGCTTCGTGTATCGGCAAATCCAGCACGCCTCTGCGGTAAAGCCGGTTGCCGTAGCCCATATTGTTGTGGCATCGCAACCCCTTGCCTTGGGGACGCCCTTGACACCGCAGAATTTGACCCTGGTTGCCTGGCCCCAGGGCGAGCCGATGCAAGGATCTTTCAGCCGCATCCAAGACTGCGTCGGCCGGTCATTGATTACTCCCGTGGCAAAGAACGAGCCGATCCTGGATGGAAAACTCGCTCCTAAAGAAGCCGGCGCAGGATTGCCCGCAGCCATCCCTGTCGGAATGAGGGCCGTTTCCGTAAGGGTTGACGATGTCGTGGGCGTTTCGGGCTTTGCCATGCCTGGAACGATGGTGGACGTCATGGCGACAGGCCAGCCCTTGGGCGGAAGCGACAGCCTGACACGCACCGTCATCCAGGACGTTCGGATCCTGGCGGCAGGGCAAACCGTGGAACAGGACAAAGAGGGAAAACCCAAGACGGTTGGAGTGGTTACCCTGCTGCTGACTCCGGAACAGTCTGACCAACTCACCATGGTCAGCACCGACGCCAGAATCCACCTGGCCTTGCGCAACACGATCGACACCAAGGTCACGAAGGCGCTTCCTGTTTATAAGACGGATCTCCTTCTGGGCGGGACGGTGCCGCACCATTTTGGCGGCGGCGGGGGCGGCAATTCACACCCACGGCGCAGCATCAGACCTGGCAAGCCGGCCGGGCCAGCTCCCTATGTGGTAGAAGTGATTCGCGGCAACAAGAAGACTGACCAATCTTTTTCTGTTCAATAAGAATCTTTTCAGGCGGAGCCGATGACAAGAAAAAATAGCAGAAGCGAAAGTTTTGTACTTTCCGCAGTTGCAGGTCTGGTCCTTTCAATGACGCTTTTTATTGCGGTCAATTATGGCTCGCCGTTGGCGGCGGCTTCCCAAATCGATCCGCATCCGGCCGTCCAGCAGGCCGAGAGCCAGGGCATGCCGTCGCAGCAGACGGGAGGCCCGGAAGCCTTGCACTTAATTGTGGATCGCTCCCTGGTGGTGACATCGCCGGCCCAGATCACGCGCGTCTCCCTTGCCAATCCGGATATCTGCGACGCTGTCGTGGTAAGCCCCACCGAGATCCTCCTGAACGGCAAAACGGCGGGCGCGACCTCGCTGGTCATCTGGGGACAGTCCGGCCAGATGCAAACGTTCGATATTTATGTGGACCTGGATGTTCTGGATTTGACAGGTGACATCCGCAACACCTTTCCAAACGAGCAGGTGAAAGTCAGCGTCAGCAAGAATATCGTCACGCTTTCGGGTCACGTCAGTTCTGCCGAAGTGGCCGATAAAATTCTTGAGCTGGCTCAGTCCATGGTGCCTAAAAAGCAAGACGTTGTCAGCCTGCTGGAAGTCCCTGCACCTCCCAGCGGCGAGGTCTTGTTGAAAGTCAGGTTTGCCGAAGTCGATCGCTCCGCTCTCCGGACACTGGGCGTGAATATCATGAGCCTTCCGCCGGCCAAGAACATTGGCGCCATTTCCACGGGACAGTTTAGCCCGCCCAGCTTGCAGGGCGGCCAGATGACAGGCGGCTCGGGCGGATTTCAGTTAGGCAGTTTGCTCAACGTCTTCATTTTCCGCCCGGACATCAACCTGGCGTCCACGATCGAGGCTCTCCAAACACAGAACCTCCTGCAAATCCTGGCCGAACCCAACGTTCTTGCGCAGTCGGGAACGCCGGCGAGTTTCCTTTCAGGCGGCGAGTTTCCCTTCCCGGTCGTCCAGGCGTCGGGGGCTGGAAGCGTTCCCGTCGTCACCATTCAGTTCCGTCAATTTGGAGTACGGCTGGACTTCACGCCGACCATCCTTCCGGGAGACGAAATCCATCTGAAAGTAAATCCTGAAGTCAGCTCTCTCGACTATTCGAACGCGCTGACGCTTCAGGGCTTTACGGTCCCCGCCCTGGCCACTCGCCGGGTGGAATCAGAAATGAACTTGCGCGATGGGCAGAGCTTCGTTATTGCCGGGCTGATGGACAATCGCGTCACGAAACAGCTTCAGAAAATCCCTGGTTTGGGCGATATACCCCTATTGGGGAAGATTTTTCAGAGCGAAAGCCTGAACAAAAGCAAGACGGAGTTACTGGTTCTCGTAACTCCACAGATTGTTCACCCGCTGCCCCCGGGCCAGGTCCCTTACGGACCGCAGTTCCCCATAAAGTTTTTGCCGCCCGCGACTGGCCCGCAGGCTAAGACTTCTGGCCAGTAGAGGCGGTAGGGATGAGTTTTGCAAGTTGGAAAGAGGAATAGGACATGTTGACTGCGGCTGTTGTTGCTACGGATGCCAAAAGCACTTCGTACCTTCGTGCGTGCATCGAGCAGACAGGCTTAACCGAATCGGTGGTCGAGTGGCTTCCCTCAACCGAACAGCATCCGCAGCATGGTGAAAACATACCGGATGTGGTGCTCATTGATCTTGCGGGGGGAACTGAAGTCTCTCTCGAGTTCGCGGCTCACATGCGCCGGCTTCGCCCGTCCGTTTGCGTGATCGCTTGCTCCCCGCTCAAACAACCGGATCCGGATCTGCTGATGCAGGCGATGCGGAGCGGTGTGCGAGAGTTCCTCGCCCATCCCGTCGACACAATTTCGCTGGAAGCCGCTCTAAAACGCTTCATTGAAGAGCAATCCCCGGGAGAAAAATCGCTTGAAAGAAAACTGATTGTGATCATGGGCGCAAAAGGAGGAGTCGGCTCCACCACGATAGCCGTCAACCTGGGGGCGCAGTTGGCCCGGATGACTCAAAAGCGGGTTATCCTGATCGATCTTGCCCGTCCCATGGGCCATGTCTCGCTCCTGCTTGATTTGCGTTCACGGTTCTCCATTCGCGACGCGACGGGAAATCTCGAGCGCCTGGACAGCCATTTCTTCAATGCCTTGCTGACCCTCCACGAGAAAAGCGGGCTGGAGGTCCTGGCGGGGGTGTCGGACTCCGACGAGTGGGAAGAGATTATGCCCAGCGCTCTCCTTCGAGTCGTTAACGTGGCACAGAGTTGCTGCACTCATCTTGTGATGGATATCGGGTCCACCTACTCCCTTCAGTCAAGGCCGCTGCTGCGAATGGCCCGCATGGTGTTGCTGGTGGCGGAAGCGGATGTTCCCGCCTTGTGGACGCTCGAGAAGCATCTGGCGAAAATGGCCTCCTGGGGCATTGAACCGGACCAATGCCGCGTGATTATCAACCGCTGGCACCGATCAGACGAGGATGCCATCAAGGCGTTTGAAAAGAGAACAAAACGGCCCGTCTTCGCGCGGTTGCCAAATGATTTCCGGCAGGTCAGCGAAGCCATCAATCTGGGAACCCCGCTCTCCCGTAATCACAATAACCCGTTGGTATCCAACTTTCAGCAACTGGCATCCCGTCTGGCGGGGATCGTGGTTGCTCCTGAACAAGCCAAGAAAGGCAATACCATCTTCGGTCTGTTTTCTACTAACACCCCAAAGAGGTAAGTGAATCATGGGCATACCGAATCAAATGCGCAACGATCTGAGTGCCATCAAGGTCGCCATTCATCATAAGCTGATTCAGAAGCTGGACCTTGAACGTATCAATCAGCTTGACCGTAACACCGTGAAAGCGGAAGTCACGGAAATGGTGGAAGTTCTTGCTGCTGAAGAAAACGCGCCGATGACCCTGACGGAGAGAGAGCGGCTCTCTCAAGAAGTGCTCGACGAGGTATTCGGGCTGGGTCCGCTTGAGCCCTTGATGAAGGATCACAGCATTTCGGACATTCTGGTGAACACCTATAAGAGCGTGTACATCGAAAGGAACGGCCTGCTGGAACGAACTTCCGCCAGTTTCCGGAACGACCAGCACCTGATGTCCATCATCGACCGGATCGTCTCCGCCGTAGGCCGCAGAATTGACGAGTCTTCACCCATGGTGGACGCCCGCTTGGCAGATGGTTCGCGTGTCAATGCCATTATCCCTCCGCTGGCCATCGATGGGCCCTGCCTTTCGATCCGGCGTTTTGGACGCGATCCGCTGACCGCAAACGAGATGGTTGAAAATGGGTCGCTGACCACCAAGATGCTGGAGTTGCTGCGCGGGTGCGTCTACTCGCGCCTGAACGTTCTGGTCTCCGGGGGTACCGGCGCGGGAAAAACCACTCTGCTCAATGTGCTGTCTTCTTTTATTTCAAATCGCGAGCGAATCGTCACCATCGAAGACGCTGCGGAATTGCAGCTCCATCAGGACCACGTTGTTCGATTGGAAACACGGCCGCCGAACGTCGAAGGCAAAGGAGCGGTCCGCCAAAGGGAACTGGTGACGAACTCCCTTCGTATGCGCCCCGATCGAATTATCGTGGGCGAGGTTCGTGGCGAAGAAGCGCTGGACATGTTGCAGGCAATGAACACGGGCCATGATGGATCTTTAACCACCATCCACGCCAACACCCCTCGCGACGCCCTGGCCCGGCTTGAGACGATGGTCGCCATGGCCAACTTCAACATCCCGGATACCGCTATTCGGCGGCAGATGGCTTCCGCCATTGACGTGGTTGTCCAGGTCACCCGGCTGAGCGACGGCAAACGGCGCGTGACCAACCTGGCCGAGGTAACCGGAATGGAAGGTGAAGTGGTCACCATGCAGGACATTTTCATCTACAAGAAAATGGGCATTGGAGAAAATGGCGAGGTGTTGGGCCAGTTTCTCCCAACGGGCATCCGTCCGAAATTCGCCGAGCGCCTGGTGACATCAGGCATCCACCTGCCCGTGGAGATGTTTGAGCAAACAGTGGCAGGAGTCCGCTAAGGAGATTACAGTGGCACTGGTATTAGCCGGGTTAACATTTCTGATCATTCTCCTGGTTATCGGGACCATTATTTTTGCCTCCACAGGGGGCAATGCTCCCGACAAGGTTGTTGCCAAACGCCTGGATGCCATTCACCGCAGCGCAAAACGCGGCTCCGAATCCCTGGAACTGAATGTCGTTCGCGACGAACTCCTCAGCGACGTGCCGCTAATCCATCGCATGCTCCTGCAGTGGTCCTGGGCTGACCGGCTGAGAACTTATATCGGCCAGGCCGGAATGAAAGTCAAGCCGGGCAAGCTGATCCTCCTCAGTGCGGTGGCGGCTGTGGGAGGGTATCTGATTACAAACATCCTTACGGGCAGTAGCTTG
>Ga0307372_10004850_pt1 | contig 20502 bp, 22 predicted proteins | sample OX1MG_FD_202533 | JGI IMG/M metagenome (GOLD analysis project Ga0307372, IMG submission 202533) | Soil microbial communities from Risofladan, Vaasa, Finland - OX-1 | ecosystem: Environmental > Terrestrial > Soil > Coastal area > Acid sulfate soil | place: Finland: Risofladan, Vaasa | collected...
CGCCGGCGCGGGTTGAAACTTGAGCTCCTCGGCAGGGATATAGAACCTCGCCGAAAGGCATGACGCGCCGGCGCGGGTTGAAACGAATACTAGGTTAGGACAATCGCCGCCCATGCCGAAAGGCATGACGCGCCGGCGCGGGTTGAAACAAAAGAGAGCAACAGAGAAACGAGATTGTGATGCCGAAAGGCATGACGCGCCGGCGCGGGTTGAAACACATAGGGAGTGCCGTTAACTACGAATAGGTGGGCCGAAAGGCATGACGCGCCGGCGCGGGTTGAAACTTTGGTGGCTGTGGAAGATCGACTGTTTGCCGAAAGGCATGACGCGCCGGCGCGGGTTGAAACTTTGCTGAGCCTGGACCATTCGTAAGAGGTCTTGCCGAAAGGCATGACGTGCCGGCGCGGGTTGAAGCGTGCTTCGCGCAGTCACGACGAACGATCAAGCGCGCTACCTGCGCGCGCAGTTGGAGGCTCTTGCATTGTTGGTCTGGCTGAAAGGAATTGCACGCGTCTTTCTTGAACTAGGGGCGGCGGAATCATGAGCTGCCCCCTCTATGCAGGCAATCAGACACCATCGACGCTTCCCGCGACTGCCCACCCCGGCTTATGGTTCGACAAGTTTTGCGACCAGTGGGCGGACGACTGGCGCGGCCTTCGAAGGCCGACTAAGGGTGACCCCGGCGGCAAGCATAACTGGCTGGGAACCCTCGCTGCCAACCTGAGGAACGAAGTCGGTCGTTCCGGGCCCACCACTATCGGTAACGCGGAGCTGCTAAAAGAACAAGTCGCACGCATCCGCTCTCTGATGGATGCTCGCCGAGGCTCTTTCAAGGAGCTGACCAGTAGCAGCCGGGTCGTTGCGGGCATGGGGATCCCAATCCGCTCGAAAACGGACTTCGCTGGCATCCCACCGCAGGCGTACCGTTCATCTCAGGCGCCTCCCTCAAGGGTCTTGCGCGTGCATGGGCCGAGCTGGGTGCTGAGGGCCCAACCATAGAGGCCGAGCGTGCGAGAATCGACCGCATCTTCGGGCCCGAGCGAGGGGATGGGACGGGAACGGTGGTCTTCTTGGAATCGCTACCGCTTACACCTGTTCGCCTGGAAGCCGACGTAATGACACCGCACTACGCCCCATACTACAAGGACATCAAGAGCGTCAAGCCGCCGGCCGATTGGTACGATCCCGTCCCAATCCCGTTTCTGACCGTCGCCCCTGGGCAGCGATTCCTTTTTGCCGTTCTTCCGCGCCGACTGTCGTCGCAAGCCCACGTGGAAGACGCGCGCAGAGCTTTAGCCGAAGCCCTGGCTAATCTGGGCGTTGGCGCAAAAACGGCTGTCGGCTACGGTCGCTTCGAAGCAACGCCGGCATCCGATGCGAGCGCAACGGTCAGTCCCCCCGCGGAAAGCCAGCCACATCACAACGTGGGCGACGTCGTGACCGCGATTCGCATTGAGGATCCCAAAGGAAGGGGCCGACTTTGGTTTCAAGCTGACGACGGATTCGGCGGCGTTGTAACTCGTGGAGAGGCACCACCGGTTGAGCCTGGCCAAACCCTTCAGCTGCAAGTTGCGGCCGTTCTTGGAACGCAAGGCTATAATTTCTCTCTCCCGCTCCAGAAGCAGTCTACAAGCCAATCGCGTAAAGCAAGCTCGAGACCGTCGAAATGAGCAGGCCCGGCGGCGGCCCGTATTTGCTCGTCGCGACCGTTGGCGGGAGCCCCGCGCCGATCGTTGCCAGCCTCTTGTACTGGGAACCGATCAGGGCTTACTTTGTCGTGAGCGAGGAGACGCACACGCAGGTCGAGGATGAGATCCTTCCGGCGCTTCGCGCTGCCGAAGGTTGGGTTCTTAACATGGGCTGCTACGAGACCTTTCGCATCGCCGACTCGCAAGACTATGCCGGGACATTCAACGAGCTTCTTGGCCTCGCTGTGAACATCGCCGAGTGGCGCGCTAGTCACCCGAAACTGAGCGTCGTCTGCGACTTTACGGGCGGCACCAAGGCGATGAGCGCCGCCCTGGGTCTCATCGCGGCGCGCTGGGAGTGCAGCATCTCTTACGTAGGTGGAACAAAGCGCACTAAAGGCGGCATCGGGACTGTGGTCCCAGGCAAAGAGCAGGTCGTTCATCGCCAGAATCCTTGGAACGCACTGGGCGTCCTCGCCCTGGACCAGGCGCTGCTGCTGCTGCAACGGCATGCGTTCGCGTCGGCGCATAGCCTTTTGCAGAGCACGATCAAACACGTTGACGATGATGCGCGTAAGAAGGAACTCAATGCGGTAGCGCAACTGGCGGACGCGCTGACGGACTGGGACCGCTTTCAGCACGGTGCGGCGCTGAAAAAGCTACGGCGGATCTCCGGGTACGAGAATGACCTCGAAGCTGGTCTGGGTCATGAAAAAGCGGTACACATCTTGCGTGCCGTCAGGCGCTTGTGTGAGCATTGCGCGAGTGCCGTCGAGGACGGCCGACCCGGCCTGAATCGTACGCTTGTTCTTGATCTAATCGCCAACGCGCAACGTCGCATCGATGAGGAGCGATGGGATGACGCGACGGGGCGCCTCTACCGCGCGATCGAAGCCATCGCACAACTACGATTGAGGAGCCGCGGTTACGACAACACCGGTGCCGTGCCGCTTGAAGAACTGCGGAAGCTGGGCAATCTGCCCGCCGGTATGCTATTGAATCTGGAGGCCGCAGCGCGCGACGGCAAGGTCGAAATTGCCCTTAAGGACGCCTGGCGGCTGCTCGGAGCCTTAAACGACGAAGCCGCGGAAGAGTTCGAGAAGGAGTTTGGTGACTTCAAGAAATCGCAGCTGAGGGTCCGCAATGAGAGTATCCTCGCCCACGGCTTCACGCCGGTACCCTGTGCAGTTCCGAAACATCTTCGTGACGTGGCGCTACGGCTGCTCCCAGCCAAAGAGTCTGAGCTGCCGGTCTTTAAGTGGCCGGTCGAAACATGATTGCTTTGCGCATCGAGTTTCTCGCCGGACAGTTTAATGCGAACATTGGGACGAATGAGGGGAAAGTCGAATGGCCCCTGGCGCTATGGCGGGTGCTGCGCGCGCTCGTTGCAGGACGGCATCGGAGCAGTGCGGGAGGACCGTGATGCGGTCCCGCGAGTGCTCGACACATTCGCCGAGCCACCATTCTACTGTCTGCCTCGTGCGGCCGCCAGAAATTCGCGTCGCTACGTTTCGCTCGGACAGTTGAAGAATCGTAAGGCTGCGAACACGCTAGCGCTCGATCCCCTCCTCGCGCTCGAGCGCGGAAAGGAATCCGTTGCAACGGCGTATGTCGCGTGGCCGTGCGCGACGGTGGCGCCCGATGAACACGCGCTTCTGGAGCGGACGTGCGTGGCGGTCGGCTATCTTGGTCGGGCGGAATCCTGGTGTAGCATCATCGTCGTGGACAAGCCGCAGAAGCAAAAGGAATTTGTCGAGATCGGTCTTGCGTCGCACAGTGCGCAAACGGGGCCGTTCGTGCACCGCTTTGCAGCTAGCCCCAACGTATGTGGCGTCCGAACTCCTGCGCTCCCTTTCCGAAACGACGGCAGAGGTGTGCGGCACCTGTCGGCCCGTTCCGTCGGGAACGGCGTGGGTCGAATACCGCCTGCCCGAGGACTATCTCCTTATCCGCGAGTGGTACGAAGCGCGCGAGCGCGAGGGGATCGCTTTCGGACCAACGACGCTGCGCTTCACCGTCGAGCGCATCGTACGGAAGGAGCGGCCGGTGATCACGTTAACGGCGAGCATTGCCGAGGTGATGCGTCGGGCAGTGATGGCGCGCTTCAGCGCCATGAGCGGCGGCACCGCGACAAGGCGGCTCGCCGGCAAGTACGACGGCGGTGGCAAGCGCGAAGGGCACGATCACCCCTTCTACCTGCCGACCGATGAGAAGAAATCGACAGCCCGCCAGGAGCGCGCCGAACGACGTTTTCTCGGGCGCCCCGCCTTCGCGGCCGTTCTTGCGCGCAACAGCTCCCTTCTCAGGGTTGGTCCTCCTGGCGGCGTCGCCACTGAGTTCAAGCCGCGCGGTTTCTATGGAAGATTCTTAGGAGAATCCCTGAAACGAAAGCCTCTTCGCTTATCGTCTGACGTGCCGCGTCGAGCGATTAGGTGACGTCGATCCTACGCAGCGCCGCTCGACGTAGCTCTGGCGCGGATTATCGCGCAAACTGACTGTGGTACGCGCCCGCCCAATCGCCTCCAGGGCATCCGCTCGAAGGATCGAGAGGAAGATCGTACCGATATTGAAGCAAGTGTTCTGCTGGAGGCGGTCGTAGCGACAGATTCCGCGCCCCAAACGTGCGGCGCCAGTGAAGCGACTATCGCCTCATGTTCGTCCCAGACCACAGAGGACATCCGCGATCAGCTGCGCGCGGCCCCGTTGAGGTCCGCCGCGGCCGAGGACGACGCGGCGCCAGCAAGAGGGATAGGCTCTATGGTTCCGAAGGGGCCCAGCCTCAACCAGCTTGCCAGGGTGGCTCAGATGCACTCTCGCCGGCGCCGAAAACGGTCCGGGGGAGCGATGCATCACGGATCAGGAGGCGATCGCAGGTGCGACTTTTTTTCTTGGAATTCTTCGCGTATTTTGCCGGTAAGAAGGACGCCGGCGTTGTTCAAAAATTCCAGCAATCCGACTCTAAACCCACGCAGCAATTCCCGTATGCCGACAACTTACGGCAACGGGCGCGTACCGTTTGCAGGCAAATCACCCAAGAATACCGTGGCAGGATTAGTGCACCAAGAGCGGAGTTTCGTCGTTTGAAGGAGTGGAACAACGATGATGCACTTACGGAAGCGACTGCGGAAGTTGGACGCGCCAACAAGAGACTTGACGACGCTCGTAACCAGCCGCGTGATCCCAGCGATCAAAAACCTGTGCTCGCATTTTTCTCGCGACCTATCTATCTCGTCGTTATGATAGGCTTGGCGATCGTGGAGATTCCATTCAATGTTATGGTGATGCAGGTCATCAGCGAGAACTTCGTCCTGATAGCGATCGTCGCGGTTGGCATCTCCGTCCTGGCGCCCCTATTTGGGCATGTGATCGGCAAGCAGGTGCGCGCCAAGGACTATATTAAGGCGACTGTTACCGGAGGCGTGGTCGTTTTTCTCCCCGTCGTCTTGGCGTACTTCAGGGCGTTGTATCTTTCTGAATCGTCGGGGCGGCCTCCGGACGCGAAGGTCGCAATAGCATTCTTCCTGATCGGGTTTGTGTTTCTCACGCTGACGTCTGTCGTTTCTCTTTATAGCGAACCGGGAGAGGATGAGTATGCACCGCGGGAGATCGTCGCCGCTAAAGGCGATCTGCGACGGCGGAAACGCGAGCTTGAAAAATGCCGGAGCGACGCAAGTCGGATCAAAGAACGGATCGACTCCGCGGACGAGAAAGGAAGGCGGCTACGGGACGAGAGAGACGCTGAAGTTGAGCGCGAGATACGTGGACATAACAGGATTCTCAATGCGTATTGGCGGGGATTCCATAAGGCATGGAAGGGACCAGAGTACCCAGACGGCGCGGATTTCGACGTGGGCAAGGCGGATGAGCCGCAGCTCTGGCCACCCGACCAAGCCCCGAGCTTCGGCGTGGGGAATGTGTAGGGAGATGCGCCTTTCACCGAGGTCCTTCGCCGTGGCATTAGTCTGCGGCTGTCTGTTGAATGCATGTCAGCCTCCACGAACCAATAGCGGTTTTGTTCAGGTCGTGGCCGACGCAAAGGCGGTCGCGCCGGGTACGGAGTGGGGCAACGAGACGGAGCTATTTCAGCGGGACGTCTTGAGCGAGGTAGGCGATGGCGATCGGCTGCTGGTCGCTCCGATCGACGCGAACTCATACTCCGACGCTCCGGTCTTTGATGAAACCTTCCCGGCTGTCTCGATCCAGAATGTTCCCCTAACGGTGACGATGCGAACGCGCGATTTGCGAAATGCCGCCGTAGCAGCATTTGGGCGGCTCGGGTTGTCAAATGAGAGCAGGCGGACCGAGATTGTCGGGGCAATCCTGGCGGCCGGAAACCGCTTCGAAACGAGTCGCGCGACCAGGAAGGTGCTCGTGATCATCTCCTCCGGGTTCGAACAGTCAGGTCTCGTGAACATGGCTGACGTTCGCATGCGCCTGGCCCCCGGACTTACTTCGGAACTGATTCGAGCGATTCGGGCTAGAGGGGAGCTACCGTCACTATCCGGTGTTGACGTTTGCTTTGGTGGGATCACTGCCGGGGAGAACGGTTGGGCTGAGCAACGGCGACTCCTGGAGATTGGGGAATTCTGGAGGCAGTTTTTCATGGCAAGTGGCGCACGGCTACGGTCCTATGGAGCCGCGTTTCACGGATGCGTTCAAAGAGCCGTCGCGCAGTAGCGTAGAACGAACGCGCGTTGGCCGTGCTTAGGCTAGGAAGAGTCGCCAGACTGACTGCAGGTAGGGGCGCGCGGCGTCATGTTACGCCGCTGCTACTTTTAATCCTCATTGCGCTCTGGCTCTTTAGAGGCGCAATCATCGACCGGGCGTACGGAATCTTGTTTGCCATCGCCCGCGGGGCTGTCGTCGCCGAACTCGGCGGTGCCGCCGTTCGCTCGGTCTCGAACACTGAAGGGCCGCCAGCGGAGGCGACCGCGGCGAGGCCGCCGCCCGCAGCGTGGCACCAGCTAGCATCAACGCGGTCTGTGCACGGGCCTGCTCCTCCATCGAGTAGCCCTTCGGAATCGAGGTTGCGCCTCGCCGGGACGCCCACGCTGGACTCACCGCCAACAGCCCGGCCAGCGTCGGGACATCCGAAGAACAATGGATGTGTGCCGCCCTGCCCGAGCCAGCTGTCGCGTAGGCCCACGGTAATATCGCCCCCGAGTTCCGAGCCGCCTCTAGGCCCAGCGCGCACTGCTTTGCCAAACCGGTTGCCTGGAACGCTTACGGTCGGAAGCCATCAGCTATCCTACGTGCAACCAGGGCTGAGCGCTTCGAAAGATATCTGGGTAACGAACGTTTATTCGTACGCTCCCGGCGGCGGCGGCCCGGGAGGTGGTCTCGCTAACGACCTTCTAAGAGTTGGTGGCTGGGGCGACACGTACTACGCTCTCTTGCAGTTTGACCTCGGCGACCTTCCTAAGGTCGCGAGGTCTGCGATCCTGCGGCTGTACGACGGCGACGCCAACGGTGGAATGCCAACGGCGGTTACGCTGTATCGCGTCACTTCGCCGTGGGACTGGCGAACGAGCGGCACCGGCTCGGATAAGCAACGCCTATGGTGGGCGGATCAGCCCGGCGCCGTCCCGTGGGGAGCCTCACCCCTTCCTGCGCCACGGATGAACTCGCACTACGATATCGACGTTACGAGCCTTTACAACGCTTGGCAAAGCGACGCGGTACCCAACTACGGTCTGGAACTCCGCCCGGTATCTACGAGTAATAACTTCGACGAGTTCAAGAGTTCGCGCGCCCCTGACCCAGACGAGCGGCCAGAGCTGTTTGTTATTGCGAGAAACTCCCCAGGCCCTTGAGTTGCTCTGCGAGCACAAATGCGCGCAAGAAGAGGCTCGGAAGCAAGCTCCATGCTATGTGGATAATGATCTCGTTGCCTTCAATCCTGACGGCACGTTGCGGCCTCCCGATACTTTTACCGTGCAGTTCGCCGAACTGGCAAAAACCGTCGGCCTGAAAGGCTTCCGATTCCATGACCTAAGGCATGCGTCCGCGTCGCTGAGTCAAGTCCCGGATCGGGTCCAGCGCATGCTGCGCCCACTCGATTACGCGCTGCTGCTAGGTCAACAGGATGACCTGACGTTCTTTGCTCAATTCATGGAGCAGATCCATGATCGCAATGCTACGCGTACTGTCCCATGCGGCATAGCCGCGAGCGACCAAAGCGATGCACTGAGCTTCACGGGGTTCATAAAGGCGATCCGCAAGACTGTTCGCCAGGTTCTCGGCTTCCAGGAAATCGCTTCGATTAAAGGCCGCAAATGCGTTGCGAAGCTCGAGATCGCCGAAGACGTCGAGCGGATTCGTTAGCAACCGCGGATACTCCGTACCCGGTACCGGGACGCGGTTGTCACCATGGTATTCTCCGTAGTCGACATAGACGAGGGGCGCGCCGAGGAGGAAGGCGGCTAGGGCTGCTGAGGCAGATATCGACTTCTTGCCGCCCGTCGGGTCTACGAAGATTTCATGTGGCGATGTGCCCGAGCGAACCACGAATTCGCGAACCGCGTGATAAATGGCTTGCTCACCATCGTCGCCGACGCGCACAGGCTCAATCGCTTCCTGCGCGACTCCGCTGACGCGCGCGATTATCGATAGAACACCTTCTCCCTGCACTTGCTTCTTAAAGGAGTCTTGTGTCCCAATAACCAGCATTCGCTCGGGCTTGCACCACGCCGCCATCAGAGCGACGGGCTGCCACGAGAGGCCTAGCACGCTTACAAGGGCGCGAGGTCTCGGGAGGTCTGAGGGCGCGCTATCCAACGGGAAGTCGGCAAACAGGCGCGCAAATGGCTCGGCGAATTCCTTCGCGTAAAGTGCATCCTGCTCGGCGCGCCCGAGTTCAAGCCATCGTCGCTGTACGTCTTCGAGCTCTGGTGGTAACTTCATTGATGCTTGGAAATCCCGTCGACGCGGGACGCCTCGTCCTTGCGGTGAGGCGTTGCCAAGCAGCTCAAAGGGTTTCCGCGTCGCGTTGTTACCTGATTCATCGCCTGTGCTCCCTCGGTTGTCGTAGCGTGAGCGTGTAGCCTTGCGGACTGGAGTTGGCCACCCAGACGTCGATGGCTGCTCCGACATCAATTGCAGGGGGATTCTCGCCGGCGAAGTGCCCCAGAAGACTGTCAGAAGCTTGGAACCTCACTTTGCCGCCCGGAGCCTCCACGCGAGTTACTGTGATCTTCTGACCTCGCACGTACCTGGGACCGGTCGGCGCTGAAGCACCTAAGGAGGCGTGTTCTGCAGACGTCGCTTCTGTCGTCGCCGCTACCGCAAATCGTCCATAGCCGCTGCTCGTCTTACCACCGGAGCCCCATTCGCCTAATGCGTCTATGAGCAACTTCTCGGCGAATTCCGTGCAGATCGCGGGGCCAGAGAGCGCTAGCAGCATCTGGACGCCCGGCCGCACGCTTAGAAACTGGATGGGGACGGGATCTTCGTAATCGTTCGGCCAGTCTCCACCGGCTTTATCGTAGTACTGCTCCTTTTGATGGACCGTCAGCACGTCCGTCGCAAACGGCCTGTCGTCGGTGGCGCTTCCCGGAACATAGAGAGCATCGTGGAAGAGAACGGCCCCAGCGGTTGCCCCGCCATCATCATCGTCGGCGCCCGGCGCCCCGAATAGTTTGCGGTAGATGTCTCCCGGGCCACGCTCAACGCGTCGCCCGCGCCATATGACGCCCTGGTAAGGCGCCCGCATGGGGTCGCCCGCCACTCCATCTTCCGGACCATATACCGCATCCAGATAGTGTGCGACCAGACCTTTCAGCGCCGCTCCGGGAATGAATGGCACGCCCCATGTGTGATGTACGCTCAGGCCGACGTCGGTGGCGCTCGAGTTACCATGTCCGACGAGCAGACGGCTCTTGAGCTTAACTCGGGCCACGCGATCGCCGGCTTGATTAAAGCTCGATTCCCAACGCTCGAACGCCGCAACGTAGTCGGCGGAGATCGCGATCCGCTCAAGCTTCTCGAGCCACCCCGTTCGCTCGTTCTGCGGAACCTTGCCGCCTGCCGCGACAGGCGCCCAAGCGTCGTAGGCGAGCGCGAGATGTTGCGGAAGGCCGACATGCTCCAGAACCGTCCGCATTCAATCCACTCCGAACGTTGCCTGCGCTGCGCGCTTGAGCCACGCCGCAGTTTCTAGCGTCTCGCGAGTAGCGGTCATGTACGCCGCAACGCCAAGCGCACGAACACGATTTGGCAGGTCATGTTTGGCCGCGCCTTCGAGGCCAGGCACCTTGGCCCCAGCGAGATCCTCGAGCAGCCTTTCTCCACGGTCGCCAAGGCGTTCCAACAAGGCCATTGCCGCAGCGAGTCCACTGCGCAGTATCGTCGCTCCAAGGCCATTGACGGCGTTCCGATAATCCTTTTGCTCCGACTGCTTTACCGCACCAACGCACTTATACGCATGGAGAGCACGCTGCTGATCGTGCGTCGGCGCCTGAACCTCGCACTTTGCGCCCCTCTCACGCGCTGGCACGCGGTGGCTCCTGATCGACGGTGTACGGAATGATGCGGCAACGCCCGTGCCCTGTACTGGCCTTGCCGCCGAGCTGAAGTGACTGCTCGCGAGGCAGGGCGAAGTCAAGAACGCCTTGGGGTGTCATCCTCACCCCATTTCGTCGGCTGCTTTCAGCCGCGAGTAGGCCAACAAGTAACGTCTCGGACGGCAAGCTCTCTTCGAGCCAGAGAGCTCCTGGGACAACGGTTCGCGTCCTTTCGTCGATCCGCACGCGTGTGTCGACCTGAGTTGCAGTCTCCGATAAAAACGTCATCGTCTGGTCATCGACAATGACAAACCGCTTCGTAAAGATGTCCTGTCCCGGTGAGCTGAGCGGCGCAAGGTGCTGAGCCCAAGCCCTCGCGTCGTTCGACTCGACTGCCGTTAGGTCTAAGTCCTCGAGATAGATCTTCCCGTTGTCGACACAGAGGCCCGATGCTACCCGCGCTTCGCCCACACCCAGACCGGGGATCGGCCAGGCGGTGCCAAGGTCCCTAAGCGCAAGCGTAAGCAGAAGCGGCGAGGTCACCCAAGCGAAGGTACCGTGAAAGCTGCGGACGGGCAGCGCAAGCAGACGGGCGTCGCCGACAACCAATGCGCCCGCGTGCGCCGCGGGGTCGTCGCGCGACCCGAAGACCGCCTGTGTCTTTTCGCCGTCGATGTCTCGGCGCGCATCGCGCAATACACCCTTGATCGACGAGCCCGGCACGAAGGGGATTCCGGTTGCTTTCATGCGCGCGATTGGGAGATCGATCACGCCCTCTGCGTTGCCGGTGCCGGCGTGTAATGGGGAGAGCGCGTGCAGGAGAAAAGGCCTCGCATGCATTCTCAACTTACCTCCAGTCTCGGACTCCACGTTCCAGGGACGACGCGACCAAAGCCCTCGTTTGTGCGCGTCCCCAACGCGGCTAGCCACAGAGCTTGAGAATCAGCTTCGTTAAACGCCGCGCCGTCGGCGCGCGCGAAGAAATAGACTGCCCCGGCTGGTACCATGCGCGATGTCGATTTAGGGGTACCCGCGGCCATGTCCCAACCCGAGACGTGGACCGGTCTGCTCACCAGCGCGGCCCTGAGGAGCACCTCGGCTTCTAGTCCCGCGATGTGGCCACGATACTCTCGTTCCCGTCGCTCCAACCCATCGGGCAACCAGCCGTGCTCGAAGCAGGCGGGGGTGACGACGACGAGCCTCAACCCCGGGCTGCCACGTCGGAAGGCCTCGAACAGCGCCGGTGGCGGTTCGAACGCCTCCTCCGGCAACGTCTCAGCGCGAGCGAGGCGGCTGTCCGCCCCTAACGTCGCCATCGTCAGCATACTCGCCGACGAGCCAAGCAGCTCTGCGCCAATGGCCCATTCGGCATCGTGTTCGAGCGTCTCTACCACATCGTGCGAAAATAGCATCCCCTCCTCGGCGGTGAGTCGGTCGGCATCTATGCCGATGTGCACCTGAATCCGTCGCGATGGGTTGAACGCCTTCCCGCCGTCTCGCGCCGGTACGCGCGATCCAGTGAGCCAATCGACAAAGCGCTCCTCGCTCCACCAGCGCGGAGGCGCGAGCGGCTTTCCCGTCTCGTCGATCGCTGGAAACAGCAGCGCCTCGCGCGCATCGTCGTCGTCGCGGCCAAGCGTGCTGGTACTCTGGTGACATGGGTCGAGCGGATGCACCTCCTCGCGGCCCTCGAGCCACAGCGCGTCCGAAGGAACCGGCCATATCCGATGCGCCGGAGTCCACGGCGTGCCCAAGGGCCGGCGCAACGCGAGCGTTCTTCCAAGAGCAACGGTGGCTGTTTGCTCGCGCCAAGCGTCAGCGCTAAACACGGCGCCGCTCCTTTGTTCTTCGACCCGTCCCCAGGCGCCGCGAAGCGCGCCAAGCACCGTGGAAGGCCACGGCCAATCGATCCCGCGACCGCGTCCTGATGCGCTTGTGTACCAACCACGCCCGTCTTTGCAGAAGAGGCCGTCACGCGGAATCAGGGCAAAACGCGCGTTCACGCTCATGCGCTTACTCTTTGGATAGAGCGTCGCGACTTCGGTTCAGCAGTCGCAAACGTACGCGCTATGATCATCCGGTTAGTCCAGGCGCGGACCTCCGCGCGCAGACACGTGTATCCCGCAGCCTCGTCTAGCGCGAGGCCAACCGTATCGGGGTTCACGGTACTAGCCCCCGCATGTACGCGCGACAGTGAGCGCCTAATCTCCAGGGCAAACATCCGCGCCCAAGCGGCGTCATCCTTCGGCGTTACGGTCTTCGGGAAGCGAGCGAATATTCGATCGACCTCATAGACCTTGCGCGCGGAGAGTTGCTGTTCGAGCAGCTTCGCGTCCAGCCCCAGGCGACGGACCGGATCGCACTCCCATTGATCCCAACGCGCCCTCCACGTCCGCCTCCCTCCCGAACGTTTATCCACGATGACTGCGAGAGCGTTACGCCCATCCTCGCGCCCTTGACCACGCTTGGCGATCCGCTCCGCTTCGCGTCCGAGTTCGAGCAAGTCGCCCATGCTTTCCATGATGTGCCCGACACCAATGCCGACCGAGAGCGTCGGCCGCAGCGCTTCGGGAATTCCGTGCCTCGCGTTCATAGCGGAAGTGAAGGCTAGGCGCAAAGTGTCGGCGCACACTAGCGCGCGCGGTAGCGGCAGGAAAGCAATAACGTCGTCTCCACCGATGTAGACCACTGAGCCCAGGTGGTCTTCCACGATGCTGCGCGCGTCGTTAGCGAATTCGGCGAGAGACCGAGAGAACTGGCGGTGCGCTTCAGGCGAAAGCAATGCGTCGTTGATCGCGCGGCCGATATGGTCGCCGTCCGCCGCCAAACATGCGACGTACGGATACGGCTCACTCAGCGTATCGAGCAGAGGAACGACGTTTCTTCTGCACCACGCTTCGGGATCGGCGGGCACACCTTCTGCTTCTAACGCGGGCTTCCAACGGCTGCGGAGCAGCACGCTCGCGTCAAAGGGAAACACTCTTGCACAGGGCAAAGCAGGGCGGTTCACCGGTGCGAGCCGGATTTCTCTACATGCGCCGATAAGGGTCTTCAACGGTTCCGAAGCGTTTCGAGAGGCGCAATCGATCCAACCCGCGAGTGCAACATTCGTGATCGGCACGAACTGGTCCGGGTTCCCGCCAGCGCGCTTTACGAGCCCCACGGCATCGAGCTGCTCGCTATCGCCGATGCGGTACTTACGAGCGAGGATTGAATCACGCCGCCGTGCAAGGACCGTCTCACGTCCGCCGTCGAGGCTCGATTTGGGGACGTTGCCGCGCTGGTGCTGCCATGGGACGAAATCACGAAGATTCTTCCTTGCTGCGACAGTCTTTTCGATTTGCCTTCGCCCTGTCGCATAGTCGTCCATCGGCCCCCACGATGCCAGGAATTCCACTAGGGTGTCGATCTGCTCGTCCCAAACGCCATCGATGCCGTTTGCAAGTAATGGAGCGCAATCTCGCTTCACGCGCGCCGCAATGTCATCGCGCCAAAACGTCATGACGGCTTCACGCGTCTTGCGGGCAAGCACTTGCGGGTCGATCCCTGCCGGGACCTCCGCCAACAGCTTGTTGGCGACACTGTGCGGAGGGTTACCGTCGTTTCGCAAGGGTGTTGGGCAAGGTGCAAGCTCCAGATCACCGCGTTTTAACGCGGGGAATATGAGTTCGGCATCACCGTTGACAAGTGCGCGTGCGGCCGTCCGGCTCAACTCCGAAAGAAGGTGGCTGCCGTACCACAGGTCGCGCGTTCGCCTCGCTTGCGCAATGAAGTCTTGAACCGGTCCAAGAGTAACGAGCAGAAGGTGCTTCGTCACGGCGCGACCCGAGAAGTACTGTAATCCTTGTGCAACCACTCTAGAAAAGCTTGACGGAGGCTAGGTTTATCTGCGAGCGCGGAAAACTGCGGGGTGTCGCCCGCGGCCACGAGGCGGTCAAACGGTGCAGAGGACTGCGGATGAACTGCGCGTTCCTGAGCCAACACAACGCTAGCGCCCGGCGGGAAGCCCCGCGTCAGCCAAAGCGCGCAGGGGACAAACGTACCGTCCGCAAGCGGCAGGGCCTTCAGGATCAGAGGACTTGCGAGGCGGTCGTGCTCGCCCTTGCTAGAGCACCATCGTAGTTCGAAAGCGCCCGGTTCGTCCAGATACTCGCCCGCGCGTCCCTTGTTTTGAAACCGTCCGATAATCGGCAAGCCGAAACCGGCCCGAGGCCATGCCGGAACAGCATTATGACGAGGTGGGTGCGCTTTGGTCTTTCCGGTGAGGTGTCGAATCTTGTCGGCCTCGGGCCAATTCGAAATCGATGGCCGATTGGGTTGTGGCTTGCCCTCTCCGGGTTCGCGCGCGCGATCGCCTCGATCACCGCGGTGGCCCTGGCGGAACTCCTTGAGCCAATCGAGCGCAGTCGTCCATGCGTTCTCGGCCTCTTGCTCGGCCCTCCCGACTTGGAGCGCAGCACCACCGAGCCACGGTGCGCTTTCGGCGTCCTGGCCCGGCGACGCGAAGATGTCGCCATCGAACAACCGGCGGAATTCCTCACGCGTTGGGCGCACTGGTAGCCACGCCTTGGTGTCACGCGTTACCGTGAGACTGCCAAGACCTCGGCGCGTCCGGCTGCCGTAACCCCCGAAGAGCACCCACGCGCGCACGGCGTCGCGGAGCTCGGGCTCGAACTTTTTGGGTGCGAGGAGTTCTAATCTAAACCGCGTTCCCGCGCTTCGGCGAGGAGCCGATTGGTTATTGCGGTCGCCGCGCGCCGGCCAGAGCGCATAGGCGCCCCTGGTGGCCTTGCGGTCGCGCGAGTCGTACAGGAGGATCTGATCGGGGTCGATTTTCCCGGTCTCCCCAACGGTAATCCGGATGTCAACTAGCGATCGCCCGCCGTCATCGGTTGCCGCGCATCCCCAGAGCCCACTCTCGGCTTTGAAGAGCGCTTGCGGTGTCTCTGCTGCCCGCACCGCACGCCACCAGAAACGTAGGTGCCCACGCACCGTTGGCACGCGGATTACGTCCACGACATCGAGCTGCCGCGTCGCAGCGCCGCCCCCGAGGATCGGTGTCACTACGAGGAGATCGACCTCGATGGAGCACAACTCGGGTCCGCCGCGAGCAATTCTTCGTTTCGGGCTCGGAAGTTGCGCTACGGGGTTCAGCATTATGTCGCTACCTCGTTCTCACAATCTGCCGTGACTGTTTCGAGCCTTCGCACGCCGGGTCGCAGCATGTCTCGCCCGCTCGAGGATCGTGCGCACGCCGACGGAATGCGGAATCGCCGACTGTCACAAACGCCACGCCGATGCTACCCGCTGCAACATTCGCCGCCGTTGACGGAAAACAACACGGGCGCGTTTGCGAGCTTTGCATCGGCATCTCCCTCATCGGAATCACAAATTCCGAAATTCGACGATCTTCGACGGCTCGTGAACCCCTATACGCGCCACCCTTAAGGATTCGAGTCTTGGGCACCTTGGGTGTAACCCGTGCCCAGCGGCAAGGCGATCGTTGAGTGCCTGGGACGACTATCGTTCCGGGGTTCTGGCGGCCCAATCTTCCAGGCGCAAAGTCAGGGGCCCAGTCCGATCGCCTTCGAGTAGGCGAACTGCCGGTGCCGGGATATTAGCGGCAAGATGGCTGCGCCGGACGGGAATGACGCCGCGCCGACGCGTCATGCCTTTCGGCCTTATGAGTCCTGATAGCATACCTACCAAGCCGGGTCCTAGGGGTCGAACCGTCTCCCGGTTCGCGAACCGCTTGCGCCCTTTTTCGGGCAGCCGCCCGTCTGGCACCATTATATCCGAACGTGTGTTCGTTTCATGGTGGGGGAAGAATGGTGTCTAGGGGTCTCTCGTCCTGGATTGCCAAAATGAGTCGTGATGGTAGCCGAGGCGTGACGGCGGCAGCGGATGTCGATAGCCTGCTTGATGTCGGGCTTTATTCGATTTCCGACGCGGCGCGAATCCTGACAGATGCCCTGAGCAGCAAGGTCTCCACCGTCAACCTCAGACGCTGGAGACACGGACGCAAGGATACGATCAGAGATTATACGGCCGTGATCGAGTCGCAGCAACTCCGCATCGCCGAACGAGACACGATCAAGTTCCTTGAGCTAATCGAGCTGATGACGGTGGCGGCAATGCGCTCGGAATCGGTCTCCATGCGCGACATTCGTGATGCTTACGCGAACGCGCGTCAGCAGTTTGGCGATTACCCGTTTGCGACAAAGCAATATAGCCTCTTAGGTCACGATATTTTTGTACAGAAGGCCGCGTCAGGTGGTGCGATGGTAGAGATGGCTTCCCTCAACCGAGCCTTCGAGTTAATAGTTCAGCCGCTTCTCCGCGACATTGTCATCTATGAAGGCGATTCGCCTATCGAGATAGCTCCCCTCGGGAAGGAACGTTCCGTCGTACTCAATCCTGAACGGTCTTTCGGCTCCCCAATAAACCGTGAAACGGGTGTTCCTACCTACGCGCTATATGGAATGAGCAAAGCCGGCGAGCCGATTAACCGGATAGCGGCTTGGTACCGCGTGTCCGAAAGTGGCGTTCAAGATGCGATTGACTACGAGGCGCGACTAGTAAAAGCTACTTGACGTTCTTTTTTGACGTTTGTGTGTCGCCCAACTTTGCGGCGTCGTTGAAGCTTTTCGGGGAAGAGATTATCTACTTAACCGATCTCTATCCGGCAAATACTAAGGATAGCGTTTGGATACCGCGCGTTTGCCGCGACCGTCTGATTGTACTTACTGCCGACAGAGCGCAGGTCAAGGTGCGTGGCAAAACCCACGTTGAGTGCGCTCTATACCAAGCCCACAGAGGCCGGGCATTCTTCTTTCCAAATGGCTTTCCTGAGTGGAAGATTATGCGGCAGATTCCCTGTTTCTTTCGAGCGTGGCCTGTGATTTTCGAGTGCGCCGAAACCATGGCGCTCGGCACTTGCTACGACGTATTCGAAAACGGCAGCATCAAGCAGAAGCATATTAGAAAAGTTAATTAGGCCCCGGTGGCCTCACGGAGCGGCTCCATGGCGTTCGCGGCGGAATGTTTCTAAACCGCGCTGGAGGACGCGAGTCGGTTAGCGCCGCGGTTCCATTGCTCCAGAACTCAGGTTCAACGCCAAGCTCGTAGCTTGCGCTAATGAGGCAGCAGAGATTGTGGCAGACGATCTTGCAGAGAACCTCGTTGACTTGCGCCGTTGGCGTCTTAGAGCGCACGAACGCCCCAAACTTGCTTTTGATCATATAGAACGCGGCTTCCACGTTCGACCGCTTGTGATATAGGCGATAGAACTCTTCGGCATTCTCGTGAAAGTAGCTGTACATACGATTCCACAACGGCGAGATCGCGGATTTCTTGGCGTTCGACCGAAACGGGATAAGCGGCACTGCGCCGATGGAGTCCACAAGAGCAAGGTTGCTCCGGCCGCTGTAAGCCTTGTCCGCGGAGATTCGCGCTACGTCAAAGCGGGCTGCGGTAGATTTGACGAGCGGTGAGAATATCTGATAGTCGCTAATGGCGGCGGGCGTAACCTCAACGCTTGTAACGATATTGGTTTTCGTGCCGACCATAATATGCGCCTTAACGAAGTCACCGCGCGTACGCTCGCGCCCATACTTGGCATCGAACCACCGCCGGTAGATCGAACTTGCGAAGCCTGAACTATCAACGGCAAAATCCGACTCGACCTCGCGTAGAGGACGGACAGACTCCTCGATCATCGCCTTGAGAATGGGCGTGACCGTCGGATTCTCTAGGACGTTGCAAACGCTGTTGTAGTGAGGCGCGTGGTCGATCAGGCCAAGCTTCTCATACGCTCGCATGTCACTCGTTGTTCGGCGGCTCGAAGCTCCGCCGTAGACCTTCATAACGGCAGCGAATACGCCGTCCGCCAAGGGTAGACGAGGCCGCCCACGGCCCTGAGGCGGCGACTCGATAGCCGAGCATAGGGAGCGGAGCAACTCCGGTACCCGCTGCTTCTCGATCATCTGGGCTCGATTGTAGGCAGGCCACGCCTGCGGGTAAGCGCCCCTTGCAGGGGCGGAGTCAGGCGGGCTATCCTGGACAGTGGACATGGAGCTAATCCCTCCTGTTCACGGCCGCCTGGGTGGTCAATACACCCAGGCGGTTCCTCGTTTAATATTCTCAGCGTATATCATTTAGAGATACAAGTCAAGACCATTGCTTGATTTGTATATCATAATGATGTACACTAGCGACATGACAGGACGCCCACGCCGACCTGACAAGCTGAACGAGCAACTGCTCATCCGCCTCAGCGCCTCGGAGAAGCGAACGTTACAAGACGCGGCCCGCCTTGCCGGAATTTCATTGTCCTCTTGGATACGGGAGCGTCTTCGCAAGGCAGCAATCCGCGATCTGGAGGAAGCTGGACTGGCAATCGCTTTTCTTCAAGAGGAGCGATAAATAAAATGGCGTCATCTCACGAGCGCATTACGTCTGAGCACCTTGGGATAGGCGAAGTCCTTGGCCGTTATCGCCTGGCTGTCCCTAGTAACCAAAGAGAGTTTTCATGGGAAGGGGAGCACGTCGTCGATCTTCTCGACGACATTCAGCATGCCATTGAGAGTGCAGCCAGCAGTTATTTTCTTGGGACCATCGTCTTTACTCGCGGGGAGAATGAGGATGTCCGAGAGGTAGTGGATGGTCAACAACGTTTGGCAACTGCTACGATTATTCTTGCTGCTATACGCGACTGGTTCTACCGGAATGATGACCTTACGCGGGCACAGACAATCGAGGACAAGTTCTTATTCTCAAGGGACCTTGTGACCACAGACATTACACCAAAACTGAAGCTCAATGTTGACGACAACGAATTCTTTAGAAAGTATATCCTCGCAAGGCCGGATGATTCTGGCAGAGACATAGAGTCGCCGAGGGATTCGCACAAACGGCTAGCCGAAGCCGCAAGGCTTGCTAGTGAGCGGCTTCAACGGATTGTAGAAACACTCTCCAATGAGCAGTTCCGCCGCGAGCGCTTGTTTCAATGGGTGCAGTACATAGAAAGCGGCGCTCAAGTCATCGCACTGCGCGTCCCAGATCATCTCAACGCCTTCATCATGTTCGAAACGCTAAATGACCGAGGGCTGGAGATATCAGAAGCGGACCTTGTTAAGAACCACGTACTGCGCGTTGCAAAGGACCGCATAAACGAGGCTCAGCTAAAGTGGGCTACAATGATTGGGAACCTCGAAACCGTCGAGGCCGCACCTCTTACTTACCTGCACCACTATCTCATAACTAAGGATGGACCGACCAAAGAGCGTGATGTGTTTCGCAGGATTAGTAGCGCTGTCAATACTCCAACCCAGGCAGTAGAGTTCTTGGATGAAGCGGCCGAGGCGGCTCAGGATTATTGTGCTTTATTTAACCCTGATCATGTAAAATGGAACGACTATGGAACGAGCGCACGCCGCGATATTACTCTGATCAATAACGTCCTTAAGGTTGAACAGATTAAGCCGTTGATGTTTGCGGTGGCGCGTCGATTTTCCGTGAAGGAAGCTGACCTTGCGTTTAGGATGTTTGTATTCTGGTCGGTGCGCTTTCTGATCGTTGGCGGCAGAGGCGGCCTGCTCGACCGCAACTATTCCGTAACAGCCCAAGAAATCGGCATTCGGAAAATCAAGACGGCAGGAGAGCTAGCAAAGGCGCTTGCCGAGATAATTCCCAATGATGCTCTTTTTGAGGCCAGCTTTTCCACGGCGCGCGTCTCAAAAGCGCAACTCGCCCGGTATTATCTTAGAGCCCTTGAACAAAAGCGTAAGGGAGACTCGGAGCCTGAGTTGGTTCCCAGCGATGAAGAGAAGTACGTGAACCTAGAGCACGTATTACCCATAAATCCTTCGGCGAACTGGAGCATCGACGAAGAGACCGCCAAGGCCTACTATCGGCGTATTGGCAATATGGTTATTTTGCAAGCAAAACGGAATGCGAGTCTCGGGAATAGTGACTTTGGCAAGAAAAAGACGGTGCTTGAGCAGTCGGCATTCTTGCTTACGGCAGAAGTAGCTCGCGAGGCCGATTGGGGGCCAGCAGAGATCACCAGACGTCAGTCGCGCCTCGCGAAACTTGCCGTTGAGACCTGGCCGACCGGTCTCCCCTAGCCGACGCCCTTTTTTGGGCAGCAAGCCGACTTTATAGGCAAGTCGGGTTTAATGGGCAAGGCCAGTACCTAGGCTTGCACTCTCCGAGGGAGTCTGCTAACATCGGTGTTGGCGCTCTCGGTCCGAGAGTGCTAATCCCTGAGATGTCGTAAGTAGTTGGAGGTTTTCGTGAATCTCAAGCCTTTG